>Ga0302314_10005197_pt1 | contig 23769 bp, 29 predicted proteins | sample III_Palsa_N2_3_FD_200533 | JGI IMG/M metagenome (GOLD analysis project Ga0302314, IMG submission 200533) | Peat permafrost microbial communities from Stordalen Mire near Abisko, Sweden - III_Palsa_N2_3 | ecosystem: Environmental > Terrestrial > Soil > Palsa > Peat permafrost | place: Sweden... | reverse complement strand
CGCCGGCGCATCGCGCGGGTCGGTCGCCGAAGCGGTCTGGCTCGCCCCGCCGGCCTGGCCGCTCTGGCCCGCGGCGCTGATCGACGCCGGTGGGTTCGCCGGCGCCTTGCTGGTCGCCGACGGCCCCGCGTCACAGGCGCCAAGCGCGAGGGCGAGCGCACTCGCCCCGATCAATGATGCAACCCTCATTGTCTAACCCCAGTCCATCATGCCGAGAGGGCGACGGAACAAATGAAGAACGAACTTCGCGCCATTTGTCTAGTGGATTCCTGCGCGGTATTGAGCGAACGCCTTTCTGGGAGGGCCAGACGTGAGCCAGCGGCGCGTGCTTCTGATCGTCGGCGGCGGCGTCGCGGCCTACAAGGCGTTGGCGCTGGCGCGGCTGTTCCGCAAGGCGGTTGTCGCGGTGCGCCCGATCCTGACCGCGGCCGGCGCCGAGTTCGTCACCCCGCTTTCGCTCGCGGCGCTGTGCGAGGACAAGGTCTACCAGGACCTGTTCAGCCTCACCGACGAGGCGCAAATGGGCCACATCGAGCTGTCGCGCTCGGCCGACCTGGTGGTCGTCGCCCCGGCGACCGCCGACCTGATGGCCAAGGCGGCGAACGGCCTCGCCGGCGATCTCGCGTCCACCACCCTGCTTGCCACCGATAAACCGGTGCTGATGGCCCCGGCGATGAACGTCCGGATGTGGCTGCACGCGGCCACCCAGCGCAACCTGGCGCGGCTGCAGGCCGACGGCGTGACCTTCGTTGGCCCGGACGACGGGGCGATGGCCTGCGGCGAGTACGGGCCGGGCCGGATGGCCGAGCCGCCGGCGATCTTCGACGCGGCGATGGCGATGCTGGGGTCGGCGCCCGGCGGCGGACGGCTGGCCGGCAAGCATGTGCTGATCACCGCCGGCCCCACCGCCGAGCCGATCGACCCGGTGCGGGTGATCACCAACCGCTCCTCCGGCAAGCAGGGCTACGCCATCGCTGGCGCCCTGGCGGCGCTGGGGGCGCGGGTGACGCTGGTGTCGGGCCCGGTGGCGATCTCCGCCCCGCCCGGCGTGACCCGCGTCGATGTCGAGACCGCCCAGGAGATGCTGGCCGCCTGCCAGTCCGCCCTGCCCGCCGACGCCGCCGTCTGCGTCGCCGCCGTCGCCGACTGGCGCGCCGACGAGGTGTTCAAGGTGAAGATGAAGAAGAGCCACGAAGGACCGCCGACCATTCGCTTGGTCGAAAACCCCGACATCCTGGCCACCTTGTCCGCCCACCGCGCCGGCCGGCCGAAGCTGGTGGTCGGTTTCGCCGCCGAGACCAACGACTTGGAGGCCCAGGCGCGCTCCAAGCTCAAGCGCAAGGGCTGCGACTGGATCGTCGCCAACGACGTCAGCGCCGACGGCATCATGGGCGGCGACGAGAACGAGGTGCTGGTGGTTTGCCCGAACGGGACCGAACACTGGCCGCGCGCCTCGAAAACCGAGATCGCCCGCCGCCTCGCCGAGCGGATCGCCGAGGATTTGGCGTGAGCGTCGAAGTCGCCGTCACCCGGCTGCCACACGGCGAGGGCCTGCCGCTGCCGGCCTACGAGACCGCCCACGCCGCCGGCATGGACCTGCGCGCCGCGCTGCCGCAAGGCGAACCGCTGACCCTGCATCCCGGCGACCGCCACGCCGTGCCGACCGGTCTGGCGATGGCCATCCCACCCGGATTCGAAGGCCAGGTGCGGCCAAGGTCGGGCCTGGCGTTCCGCAACGGCGTCACCTGCCTCAATTCGCCGGGCACCGTCGACGCCGACTACCGCGGCGAGGTGAAGGTGATCCTGATCAACCTCGGCCCGGAGACCTTCATCGTCCGCCGCGGCGACCGCATCGCCCAGCTGCTCATCGCCCCCGTGGTCCAGGCGGCCTGGCGCGAAACCGACGCCCTGGACGAAACCGCCCGCGGCGCCGGTGGCTTCGGCTCGACCGGCGCGGCGTGACGCACGCTGCTGACGGGTTCACGCTTCCCTTGAGGCGAAAACCCGCCACATGACCGTCGACCTTCCGATGTCACCAAACGTCGCCGCCGCGTTCGACGCCTTCCCGCCGTCGGCGCGCGAGCGGCTGGTGGAACTGCGTGCGTTGATCTTCGAGACCGCGGCCGCGACGCCGGGCGTCGGCCCGCTAACCGAGACGCTGAAATGGGGCGAGCCGGCCTATCTCACCGAGGCCACCAGGAGCGGCAGCACGATCCGGCTAGGGGTCACCCGCTCCGATCCGCCGCGCTGCGCGGTCTATCTCAACTGCAAGACCACGCTGGTCGAGGAATACCGCGCCGCGTTCGCCGACGTTTTCGATTACGAGGGAAACCGCGCGGTGCTGCTGGATCCGGCGTCCGCGCTTCCCAGGCAGGCCATGGCCCAGGTCGTCGCGATGGCGCTGACCTATCATCACCGCAAGCGCAATGCGGCCTGACCCACTCCAATTTCGGGGTCTTGGCGGCGCACACTATCTGCGCCTAGGCTTGGCCCATGGCGACCTTCACCTCCGGCGGGCTCAGCATCGCCTACGACGACATCACCCCCGCCGACGGCGCGAACGGGACCGTGCTGCTGGTGCACGGCTTCGCCACCAGCCGGGCGGAGAACTGGCGCCGGCTGGGCTGGTACGGCGCGTTCGAGCGCAAGGGTTACCGCATCGTCGCGCTCGACTTGCGCGGCCACGGCGAGAGCGAGAAGCCGCACGATCCGGCCGCCTACGGCAGCGAGGCGCTGGTCGGCGACATCGTTGGCCTGATGGACCACCTGGGCCTCGGCCGCGTCGACCTGCTGGGCTACTCGATGGGCTCACGGCTCTCGCTGCAGACGGCGCTGAGCCACCCGGACCGCGTCGCCAACCTGATCGTCGGCGGAATCGGCGACCGGATGCTGAAACCGCCTCCGACCGAGACGCTGACCATGACGATGGCCGAGGCGATGCGCGCCGAGGATCCCGAGACCATCACTGAGAAGACGATGAAGGGCTTCCGTCTGTTCGCCGACGGCCAGGGCGAGGATCGGCTGGCGCTGGCGGCGTTCAGCGAAGGCCGCGGCGGCCCGGCGCTGACGGCCGACGACCTGTTCGGCATGCGGCCGCCGACGCTGGTGGTGGCCGGCTCGCGCGACGATATGGCCGGCGATCCACAGGGCCTCGCCGACGCCATTCCCGGCGCCAAGTCGGTCACACTGCCGGCTTGCGACCACTTCTCCGCCATCCCGCACGCCCTGTTCAAGGCGGCGGTGTTCGATTTCCTCGACGGCTGGATGGACGAGCCGACCTAGGCGCGCCCTACTGCCCGATGCCGTAGGCGCCGCCTTTTTCCAGGGCCTTCTTGTAGGCGGGCCGGGCGTGGATGCGGTCGACCCAGGCGTTCAGGGCGGGTTTGTCGGCCACGCGGCCGAACGCGCGGCCGACTTCGCCGACGAAGCTCATCTGCACGTCGGCGGCGCTGAAGTCGCCCATCAAATAGTCTTGTCCCTCGAGGCTGCGGTTGACGTAGCCGAGGTGGTTCTCGATCTCGCCGTTGATGCGGTCCTGCAGCGGTGCGGCGGCCTCGCCGAGGCGCATCGTGTAGAGCAGCAACATCAGTGGCAGGATGGCCGAGCCTTCGGCGTAGTGCAGCCACTCCTGGTACTTGTCGTACGCGGCGGTGGACGCCTCTGGGGCCAGGCGGCCGTACCCGTAGCGGCGGACGATGTAGTCGACGATCGCGCCGGACTCGGCGATGGTGCGATCGCCGTCGGTGATCACCGGCGACTTGCCGAGCGGATGGATCGCCTCCAGCTCCGGCGGCGCCAGGTTGGTGGTGGCGTCGCGCTTGTAGAACTTGATCTCGTAGGGCAGCTGCAGCTCTTCCAGCAGCCACAGAATGCGCTGCGAGCGCGACTCGTTGAGGTGGTGGACGGTGATCATGGCGGCGCTCCGAGCAGGGTCCCTCACCTGCGGCGCTCACGCGGTGGCAAGGCAAGTGAAAACCCGTTCGACCACGCCATACGACCGGTCACAATCATCGGATCAGCGCGTCGGCGACAGGCCCTGGAAGATGACGCCGACCTGGCGGTCGAACAGCGCAGTGAGGCGCTCTGAGTCGGCGCCGTCGGCGGCGGCCAGTCGATAGTTCCAAGCGTAGGTCCCGACCAGCAGGTCGACCACCAATTCGAGGTCGACCTCGGACCGTACATCGCCGTGGGCGATGCCCTCGGCAAGGCAGTCGCGGATCATGCCGCGCAGGCGGGGGTTGGATCCCATCACCGGCGCATCGCGCGTCTCGCGCCACTCGAAGGCGACCGAGAGGTGGGCGAGGAACAGCCGCAGGCGGCGGAACTCGAACGCATAGTGGACCGCGAACAGCGAGCGGCAGCGGTCGGCGGTCGAGCCGCGCAGGTGCGGCGCGACGCGCTCCAGGTCGGCGTAGAGCTCGTCGAGCCGCTCGCGGATCACCTCGAGCAAGACGTGGGATTTGGACTCGAACCCGGTGAAGACGCTGCCGACCGAGACGCCGGCGCGCCGGGCGATCTCGCGGATCGTCGCGGCCTCGTACCCGGCCTCTTCGAACAGCTGGCGCGCGGCCTGGAGCACGCGCAGACGCGTCGCCGCCTTGCGCGTGTCCCTCAAGCCCGAGATGGCCCCTCTCCCTCGCGGACCTCGGCCTCCCGAAGGAAACCGAGCCGCCCTACCCGCGCCGCATGCCGGCGAGGATCGTCTTGGTCTGATCGTGAATGCGCGTCTTCACCTGGTCCAGCGTCAAACCGTCCAGCGCGGCGCGGCGCAGGGTGGCGACGTATCCGTCCCAGATCATGTCGGCGATCAGGAAGGCGCAGCGGCCGTCGGTCTCCAGACCGAGGTCCGATTTCACGACGGCGAGGACCAGCGAGGCGGCGCTGCGGCGTTCCAGCCGGCGACGCGCCTTTTCGGCCAAGACCGGCGTCCAGAGCGCGCTCATGATCGCCTGGAAAAGCGCCAGGGATTCCAGCTGGCGCTCGGCGGCGGCGTCCAGCATGGCAAGGATCGCCACCCGCCCGTCCAGCCCCTCGGCGGCGAGCCGCATCGCGGCGTAGAGCTGAGCCTGTTCGGTCTCGGCGATGTCGGTGAACAGGTCTGCCTTGTCGGTGAAACTGGCGAAGACGGCGCCGGTCGACATGCCGGCCGCCCTGGCGATGTCGCGGATCGTGGCGCCTTCGTAGCCCCGCTCCGCGAACAGGAGCTTGGCGGCGGTGACGATCTTCTCGCGGGTACGCTGCTTGGCCAGCGCCCGCTGATTGGGGCGCTCGGCCAATTCGATGGCGGCAAGACCGCCGTGCACTAGGTGGTTCATCTCGTCTCTTCCAGTCCGACCGGAAGGACGTCGGCGCGCTGCGTGAACCGGGCGCGACAGTCCTCCGCCCAGCGCCTGGGGCGCTTGGCGAGCTCGCGGGCCATGGTTCTGGCTAAGGCCGGGGACATCGGCTCTCGTCACCTTCGGGTCAATGCGTCGTCGCCGGCTTTTCGCCAAGACGACGACCGTTGTTGGGCGAACGCGTTCGACAGGCGGACTCCGTGCCAACCGCGTTGCGGCGGGCTGCTACACGTGATTCGCGAGTCATGCGCGTCGAATCGCCAGGATAGCGCCAAAATGACGCAATGCTGACGCTTGAGCCCATGTTGCGAAGGAGACCGCAGCGATTGCATTCGCTGATCATGTTCATTTGGTTTCGGATTCGCGGCTTTTCAAGGCGTCGCTCCAACGCTTGGCCGGCGGGGTTGGATGGGCCTAGAGTCAGGGCGCATGCGTGACATCCTTCAGGTTCTCCTGGCGATCGCTCTGCTCGCCGTCGCGGCGACCCTCGCCGTGGGCTTCTATTCCCTGTTCCGCGGCGGCCAGTTCGGCCGCACCTGGTCGAACCGGCTGATGCGATTGCGCGTCGCGCTGCAATTCACCGCGATCCTGTTCCTCGCCGCGCTGTTCTGGCTCAACCAAAACCACCACTGAACCGGCGCCGATGGTCATTCTGAACAAGATCTATACGCGGACCGGCGACGGAGGGACCACTCGGCTCGCCTCGGGGGCGAGCGTCTCCAAGGCCGACCCGCGGGTCGAGGCCTACGGCGGCGTCGACGAGACCAATGCGACAATCGGTCTCGCCAGGCTTTCCACCGCCGCGGATGCGACGCTGGATCCGATCCTGGCCCGGATCCAGAACGACCTGTTCGACCTCGGCGCGGACCTGGCGACGCCGCCGGCCGCCAATGAGGCCGAGCGGCCGCGGCTGCGGATCGTCGACAGCCAGGTCGCGCGGCTGGAGGGCGAGATCGACGCGCTCAACAGCGGCATGGCCGAGCTCACCTCCTTCGTGCTGCCGGGCGGATCGGCGGCGGCCGCGGCGCTGCACCAGGCCCGCACCGTCTGCCGGCGCGCCGAGCGGACCTGCGTCGCCCTGGCCGAGCGCGAGAGCGTCAGCCCTGCAGCCCTGAAATACCTCAACCGGCTCTCGGACCTGTTGTTCGTGGCCGCCCGCTACGCCAACGACGAAGGCCGCGGCGACGTGCTCTGGTCACCCGGCGCGACGCGCTGACCCGGTTCAGGACGTCTTCGGCGGCGTGAGGATCAGCGTCGTCGGCGCGCCGGGCGGGCGGCGTCCGGTAAAGCGCCAGATCGGCATCGGCGTCGCGCACTGATGGTACCTGGCCGACCACCAGCCGCCGTGCTCTTCGCAGCGCTGCATCGGCCAGATGTAGTTGGCCTGATAGTAGAACACCCCCATGCAGGCGGCGAGAAAGAGGCCGACATAGGCCAGTTGGACGCGGGAGAAGAGGCGCAGCATGGGCGCTCTTTTCGCAGGAACCGGCGCGAAGGACCAGTACCGGCGAGGCGCGCCGCGCACTTGCAAACCGTGGCCAAGACGTTATTGCCCCATGCGCGCAAGGTCGGGGCGCGGCGCTTCTCGCCCCAATCCACTCCAATTTGGGCCGGACCGAAAACTAAGGCGAACCATAGCGATGAAAGTGCTGGTCCCGGTCAAACGGGTGATCGATTCCAACATCAAGGCGCGGGTGAAGTCCGACCAGACGGGCGTGGACCTCGCCAACGTGAAGATGTCCATCAACCCCTTCTGCGAGATCGCGGTCGAGGAAGCCGTGCGGGAGAAGGAGAGGGGCGTCGCCACCGAGGTGGTCGCCGTCTCGATCGGCCCGGCGCAGGCGCAGGAGACCATCCGCAATGCGCTGGCCATGGGCGCCGATCGCGGCGTCCTGGTCCAGACTGACGCCGATCCGGAGCCGCTGGCGGTCGCCAAGCTGCTGAAGGCGGTGATCGACGAGGAGAAGCCCGACCTGGTGCTGATGGGCAAGCAGGCCATCGACGGCGACAACAACGCCACCGGCCAGATGCTGGCCACGCTGCTCGGCTGGCCCCAGGCCACCTTCGCCTCCAAGATCGAGATCGAAGGCGGCAAGGCCAAGGTGACCCGCGAGATCGACGGCGGGCTGCAGACGCTCGAGGTCGACCTGCCGGCGGTGGTCACCGCCGACCTGCGCCTCAATGAGCCGCGCTACGCCTCGCTGCCCAACATCATGAAGGCCAAGAAGAAGCCGATCGATGTGCGGGAAGCCGCCAGCTACGGCGTCGACATCGCCCCGCGCCTGACCGTGCTCAAGGTGACCGAGCCGCCCAAACGAGTGGCCGGGGTCAAGGTCGCCGACGCCGCCGAACTTGTGTCCAAGCTGAAGAACGAAGCGGGGGTGATCTGATGGCCGTGCTCGTCATCGCCGACCACGACAATGTGCATGTCCGCGACACCACCAACAAGACCATCACCGCCGCGCAGAAGCTGTCCAGCGACATCGACGTGCTGGTGGCCGGCAAGGGCTGCGACGCCGCCGCGGCGGCGGCCGCCAAGATCGCCGGCGTGCGCAAGGTGCTGCAGGCCGAGAGCGACACCCTCGATGAGGGCATGGCCGAGGCCTACCAGGCGCTGGTCGTCCCGCTCATGGCCAATTACGAGGCCGTGCTGCTGCCGGCGACCTCCGTGGGCAAGAACATCGCCCCGCGCATCGCCGCGGCGCTGGACGTCTCGCAGATCTCCGAGATCATCGAGGTGATCGACGGCTCGACCTTCGTGCGCCCGATCTACGCCGGCAACGCGCTGGAAACGGTGAAGAGCTCCGACGCCAAGAAGGTGATCACGGTGCGCACCAGCCTGTTCCCCGCCGCCGGCGAAGGCGGATCGGCGAGCATCGAGAAGATCGACGCGCCGCCGCCGCCGACCCACACCCATTTCGTCGGCCAGGAAGTGGTCAAGTCCGACCGGCCGGAACTGGCCGCCGCCAAGATCGTGGTCTCCGGGGGTCGGGCGATGGGGTCGGCCGAGGAGTTCCAGCGGGTGATCGATCCGCTGGCCGACAAACTGGGCGCCGCGGTGGGCGCCAGCCGCGCCGCCGTCGACGCCGGTTACGCCCCCAACGACTATCAGGTCGGCCAGACCGGCAAGATCGTGGCGCCGGAGCTCTACATCGCCATCGGCATCTCCGGCGCGATCCAGCACCTGGCCGGCATGAAGGATTCCAAGGTGATCGTGGCGATCAACAAAGACGCCGACGCGCCGATCTTCCAGGTGGCGGACTACGGCCTGGTGGCCGACTACAAGACCGCCGTCCCCGACCTGATGGCCGCCCTCACCGCCGCCGGAAAATAGCCGCCGTCTGCGGCTGTCGCTTGGCTGTCGCGTGACGGTGTGATCCTATGCCCCTGGGCTCTGGGGGGCGGCATGCAAGCGCATATTCGGACGGTGACATACTTCGCCATGGTGATCGCGGCGGGGTTGGCGGGCTTGAGCCTGACGGCCTGCGGACCGTCTGGCGGAAACGCGACGAACTCATTTGGCTCGTCGTTCGACGCCAGCTTCAACGCCTCGTTCGACAAGACCACGCATGACTCGTGTGTCACCTCAGCCAGCGAGCACGGCGCCGCGGCGGATGTCGCCGAGAAGTACTGCACCTGCGTCGTGACCGAGTTGGACAAGCTCTCGGTGCAGGACAAGATGGCCTTGGCGGCTCACCAAGAGAAGCTGCAGGCGGCGGCCGCGGCCTGCAAGCCGCAGTAGCGTCAGCTCGGCCTAGGCTGCGCGGGGAACGCCGGCGACTTCGGCAGCGGCGGCGGTGGCGGTGGCGGTGGCGGCAACTGGGCGGCGCCCGGCGCGGCCGCGCCCTCCACCACACGGCCAGAGCCGGACACGTCGCTGTTGAGCTTGGCCGGGTGGGTCAAGAGGTCGATCTCGCCCGAACCGGAGATGCTGAGGTTCGCCTCGTCGGTCGGGGATATCGACGCGCGGCCCGAGCCGGAGATTTCGGCGTTGGCGCTCTGCGCGGCCACGCCCGACAGGTCGACATCGCCGTCCCCGGAGATATCGAGGCTCACCGCCCGGGCCTTGCCCTTGGCGCTGACCACGCCATGGCCGCTGACATCCACGGCCAGGTCGTCCTGGTCATAGCCAGCGATGGTGATGTTGTTGTCGCCGCTGATCGAGAAGCGGCGCACATCCGGCGCGGTCATGACGATGGTCAGGCGGTCGTTGTTCCAGGAATCGTCGTCCCGGTACTGCAGCTGCCCGCCGGAGAGCTCGAGGCGGTCCAGCGCGTCCTTGGGGCCGGAGATCACTAGTTTCGCCGGGCCCGCCCCTTGCGTGTACTGAACGTCGGCCGGCACATCGAACTCGATCCTGTCGCCGCCAGGCCAGGCGATCTCGCGGGTCGCGGGCCCGCCGGCGGCGGCGGAATGGTCTTCGTCCCCGCGCGAGTGGTGGTCGTCGTCCCAGTTGACCGTCCAATGGCGGCCGCCCCAGTGATGATGCATCAGCACATTGCCGCCGAGCGCCAGCGCGCCGGCGATGCAGGCGACCGCCAGGATGAATCCGCTGAAAGCGATGAGAACCAGGGTCCGGGTCATGACGCAGTGAACTCCCCCATGGGCTGCGGGTCGATGGCCGGCTTCAGCAGCCGGTAGTGAAGGCGGCCGTACCAGATCAGCGCGTTGACCAGGCCGATCGAGACCAGGGTCACGACCGACGCCAGCGAAACCCCGCCGGCCATCAGCCCAAGACCGCCGAGCAGCGCCGCGCCGACGCCGCCGGGCGCGTCGGTGAACGGACCGGTGGCGAACACCACCGCCCCGCCGACGAAGCCGACCAGGGCGACGATGCCGGTGGCGCAGATGATGCTGACGACGCTGATCAGGATCGGCAGCAGCACCAGGATATCGATGGCGCCCAGGCCGAGCACCGCGAACACCGCGGCGGCCGCGGCCTCCGGGTTGCGTTGCGCCTGCCAGCGTTTGACGCCGGCCTCGGTGCGCAGCTCGCGCGCCAGCCGGTCGGGGTCGCCGAGCGCGGTGGCGACGTCGGCTTCACTGCGTCCAGCGGCGGCCCCTTCGGTGAAGTGGGTCTCGTAGTCCGCGACGATGTCCCACTGGACCTGCTCGGGCAGACCAACCAGGCCCTGCCGGAGCCGCGCGATGAAATCGTGCCGCGTCATGTCACGGCTCCCCCAGGATGGATTGGACGGCGCCGGCGAACGAGCGCCAGGCGTCTTTCTGCGCGGCGAAGCTGGCCTGGCCGGCGTTCGTGAGGCGATAGTATTTGCGCGACGGCCCAGCGGAGGACTCGACCAGATAGGTCTCGACCAGGCCGTCGGCCTGCATGCGCCGCATCAACGGATAGATGGTGCCCTCGCCCATGCCGATCGCCTCGGAAAGCCGGCTGGCGATCGCGTAGGCGTAGTTATCGCCCCGCGACAGCAGCGCCAGCACGCAAAGATCGAGCGCCCCCTTCTTCAGCTGAATGTCGATGGTCTCGGGCATGGGGCCTCGCGTTGCGATGTGTTGGGTATAACCAGCTACCTTTCTATGCAAGGTACCTTGCGCAACATGTCACCGAATTAATGTCATTGCGTCTGCGGTCGCGCGAACGGCGTTCCGCTGCAACGCAGCAAAAACTTGGCGGCGGCGCGGCGAAACGTGTTAGAAAGTCGTCACAACAAGCGGCGTCGCGGGGGCGCGGCGCTCAAATCGCGCCAGAGGCGATAGGTATGGCGACAATCAAGCGCGTCGGCGTCATTGGCGCGGGGCAGATGGGCAGCGGAATCGCTCATGTCTGCGCCCTGGCCGGCTACGACGTCCTGATCAACGACCTGGACTCGCAGCGGATCGAAGACGGGCTGCGGGTGATCGACCACAACATGTCGCGCCAGGTCAGCCGCGGCATCGTCGGCGAACTCGACAAGCGAGAAGCCTTCGCCCGCATCAAGGCCGCGACCTCGCTGGCGGACTTCGGCGAGGTCGACCTGGCGATCGAGGCGGCGACCGAGAACGAAGATATCAAGAAGGCGATCTTCAAGGCGCTACAGCCGCACCTCAACGCGACGGCTCTGCTGGCGTCCAACACTTCCTCGATCTCGATCACCCGGCTGGCCTCGACCACCGACCGGCCAGAGCACTTCATCGGCCTGCACTTCATGAATCCGGTGCCGGTGATGAAGCTGGTCGAGGTGATCCGCGGCATCGCCACCGACGCCGGCACCTACGAGACCGCCGTCGGCTTCGCCAAATCACTGGGCAAGGCGACTACCAACGCCGAGGATTTCCCCGCCTTCATCGTCAACCGCATCCTGGTGCCGATGATCAACGAGGCGATCTACACCCTCTACGAAGGCGTCGGCACGGTGGACGCGATCGACACCGCCATGCGCCTGGGCGCCAACCATCCGATGGGACCGCTCGAACTGGGCGACTTCATCGGCCTGGACACCGTGCTGGCGATCATGAACGTGCTGCACGACGGCCTGGCCGACTCCAAGTACCGGCCCTGTCCGCTGCTGGTGAAATACGTCGAAGCCGGCTGGCTGGGCCGCAAGTCCGGCCGCGGCTTCTACGACTACCGCGGCGAAACCCCGGTCCCAACGCGCTAGCGAAAGCCGCTTTCGCCCGCTTCGGCTGAGAGCGCATTTGCCGTTACTTTGAGGTGCGACAGCCGGGCGCGCTTTAACCGTTCGACTCGCGGCGCTGCTCGGCGTGATACTTTGCGTATGACGATTCGCCACTGAGGCTCCATGCGCAGGCTGACACTGGCGCTGCTTTCGGGCGCCTACATCTGCATTTCCCTGATGATCGCCATCCTCGCCTGGAGGATCGGCGGCGGCGCCGGCGCGGGCCTGGCGGCGCTGGTCGGCACGCTCGGCCTCTGCTTCGCCGCCCAGGGCGTGATCGCGCGGATGGGCCAGCAGGGCGCCCTGGCCGGCGAGATCGAGGCGGTGCGCGAGGCGCACCTGATCCTCGCCGGCGAGATCGACAAGATCCAGTCACGCCTCACCGATGTGGTCGAGACCACGGCCGAGGACGCCCTGCGCCGTTCGGAGGAGATCTACAGCGAGGTGCAGCTGCTCGAGGACGTCGTCCAGCACATGGGCGAGCGGATCGAGGCCCAGCTCAGCCTGCAGGTCGACCGCGCCGAGGCCGAAGCGGTCTCACCGCAGGCCTCCGCCCTGTTGCAGACGGTGCGCGCCGCCCTCGATGCGGGGCGGGTCGACCTGTACCTGCAGGCCGTCGTCAGCCTGCCGCAGCGCCGCACCCAGTTCTACGAGAGCTTCTCGCGGCTGCGCGACGAGACCGGCCGGGTGCTGATGCCGGCAGAGTTTCTCAGCGTCGCCGAGCCCGGCGGCCTGGTGGCGGCGATCGACAACCTGTTGCTGTTCCGCTGCGTGCAGATCGTGCGCCGGCTGGCCGGCCAGGACCGCAAGATCGGCATCTTCTGCAACATCTCGCTGGCCAGCCTCGGCGACGAGGACTTCTTCCCGCCGTTCATGGAGTTCATGGCCGCCAACCGCGACCTGTCCGACTCGGTGATCTTCGAGCTGGGCCAGGGCCCGTTCAACGCCCGTGGCGCGATCGAGGCGCGCAACATGGCAAAGTTGGCCGACCTCGGCTTCCGCTTCTCGCTCGATAAGGTCAGCGACCTCGACCTCGACTTCCAGGACCTCGCCCGCGCCGACGTCGGCTTCGTCAAGATCGCCGCGCACCTGCTGATCGAGCAGCTCGAGGACCACGACGGGCGGCTCAGCCTTCGCTCGATCCCCGAGATCGAGGCCGCCGACCTCGCCGCCCTGGCGCGCCGCCACGGCGTGGAGCTGGTGGTCGAGAAGGTCGAGAGCGAACGCCAGGTGGTCGACATCCTCGACCTCGAGATCGGCCTGGGCCAAGGCCATTTGTTCGGCGAACCGCGCCCGATCCGCGATGCGGTGCTGGCTGAGACCCAGCCACCGACCGACCTGATCCGCGCCACGCTGCTGCGCCGCGCGGGCTAGTTGACGCCCGGCCTGGGCGACGCTACCCGCCGGGCATGCTCCACACCCTCGACCGCCTCGCCGACCTGGCCGGCCGTTACGACGTGCTGCTCTGCGATATCTGGGGCGTGATCCACAACGGCCGCGAAGCCTTCCCCGAGCCGAGCGCCGCCCTGACGAAGTGGCGCCAGACGGTCGGTCCGGTGGTGCTGATCTCCAACGCGGCCCGGCCTTCCCAGGAGGTGGCCCTGCATCTCGACGCCCTCGGCGTACCCCGCGACGCCTACTCGGCGCTGGTCACCTCCGGCGACGTCACGCGCCCCTTGTTGGTCGAGCGCGCGCCCGGCCCGGCCTATCGGATCGGTCCCGTCGGACACCCCCTCTTCGAAGGCGACGGTCTCGTTTTCTCGGCCTTGGACAAAGCGAAGTTTATCGCCTGCAGCGGCCCGGACGACGACGAGGTCGAGACGCCGGAGGATTACCGCGAGGTTCTGACGCGGGCTTCGGCGCTGCATCTGCCGATGATCTGCGGCAACCCGGACAAGATCGTGCAGCGGGGCGACCGGCTGGTCTATTGCGGCGGGGCGCTGGCCGAGCTCTACGAAGCGCTGGGCGGGACGGTGATCATGGCCGGCAAGCCGCACGCGCCGATCTACCGTGAGGCGCTGGCCCGGGCGGCCGAGCTGAAGAACGGCCCGGTCGATCCGGCGCGGGTGCTGGCTATCGGCGACGGCATCGCCACCGATGTCGCCGGCGCCAACGCCCAGGGCCTGGACGTGCTGTTCATCGCCGCCGGCATCCACGGCGCCGAGACCCGCGAGGCCGCCGGCGGCCTCGACCCCGTCGCCGCCCAGCGCATGCTGGCCGCCAGCGGGGCCCACGCCGCCTACGCCATGGACGCGCTCGCCTGACCGCCGCTACAAGCAGCCGCGCAACGAGGACGGATCGAATGGACGGCGCTTGCCTGGAGGACCTGGAGATCGGCCAGACGGCGGAGTTGAGCCGCACCGTCACCGCGCGGGACATCGACGGCTTCGCCGCCGTCACCGGCGATACGAACCCGGTCCATCTCGACGAGGCCTACGCCGCCGCCACGGCGTTCAAGGGCCGCATCGCCCACGGCATGCTGAGCGCCGGCTACATCTCCGCAGTGTTGGGCACGCGCCTGCCGGGGCCCGGTGCGATCTACGTCTCGCAGGCCCTGAATTTCCGCCGACCAGTGCGGATCGGCGACGAGGTCACCGCCGAGGTCAAGGTCACCGCCATCGACGCCGCCCGCGGCCGCGTCACCTTCGCCACCCAGTGCGTCGTCGCCGGCAAAACCGTGGTCGAGGGCGAGGCCGTCGTGATCGTCCCGCGGCGCGCGGTCTGATGAGCCTGGAAATCTACCACGCCTGGCGGAATCTGCCGCCCGACGCCCAAGGCGCGGCGGTCGCCTATGGCAACTTCGACGGCCTGCACGTCGGCCACCAACACGTGATCGCGGACGCGGCGAAGGTGGCCGCACGGCTGGGCGCGCCGCTCGGCGTGGTGACCCTGGAGCCGCACCCGATCGCCGTGTTCACTCCCGGCGGGCCGCCGTTCCGGCTCACCAACACCCATCAGATGGCGCGCGTCGCCGAGCAGCTCGGCGTGCAGCGGCTATACTTGGTCCCGTTCGGTCACGAGATGGCCGGTCTTTCTGACCGCGACTTCGTCAAGGACGTCCTGGTTGGCGGTCTCGGCGTGCGCCACGTCGCGGTGGGCTTCGACGTCACCTACGGCAAGGGCCGCACCGGCAATCCGGAGGCGATGCAGCGCTGCGGCGAGGAGTTCGGCTTCAGCGTTTCCGTGACGCCCGAGGTGGACGCCGAAGACGGTCTGAAGATTTCCTCGACGGGCGTGCGCCGCCTATTGCACGAGGGCAAGCCCGGCGAGGCCGCTCGCATCCTGGGCCGGCCCTTCGCGATCGAGGGCCTGGTGCAGAAGGGCCGCCAGCTCGGCCGCAAGCTGGGCTTCCCCACCGCCAACGTGCCCCTCGGCGAATACATCGCGCCAAAGTTCGGCGTCTACGCCACCCGCACCCTGCTGCACGACGGCCGCAAGCTCGGCGGCGTCGCCAACATCGGCGTCAATCCGACCACCGGCATCGTCGAGCCGCGGCTGGAAGTGTGGCTGTTCGACTTCGACGAGGACATCTACGGCGAAGTCATCGAGACCGAGCTGATCGCCTTCCTGCGGCCCGAGGAGACGTTCCGCGACGCCGACGGCGCTTTCGACGTCCCAGCCATGGTCCGCCAGGTCCATCGCGACGCCGCCAGCGCCCGCGAAATCCTCGGCGACTGAGATGGCTGGCATGAAGCACGCGAGGCCCCTCGCCGCGCTCGCCCTCCTGACGCTGGCGCCCGGTCTCGCCGCCGCCAAGCCGGCCTACATGCCCGACGCCATGCTGATCGCCGCCGCCAAGGGCGCGCCCTTGAAGCTGATCGACGCGCTGGAGACCTACTGCGACGGCGAGACCTCGGTCGGCGACTGGCTGAAAGCTCTGACGGCGGGCGAGGCGCGGCGCATCGCCTGGACCGCCGGGCGCTGCGAGCTCGTCAACAACCTGAACCCGATGGACGCCGGCGGCGGCTACTGCGCCCAGGCGACGCTGACGCTCAGACATCCCAAGAACCGCCGCGACCGGCCCGAGATCGAGATCTACCTGGAAGACCCCAAGGACGGCCAACCGGGCGAGGTTTACGCCTTCCGCGCCATGTTCGACGGCGCCGATGGTCCCGACTACATCCGCTTCCGCATCGACTTTGAATCCGCGTGGCGCGAGCGCTTCAAGGACGCCCCGCCGCCGCCGTGCACGGACGACCCGTAACGCCCTAGCCGGCCACGCGCTGCATACCCTTGGTCGATAGTTCCTTGTAGGCCTCGACCGCGTCGCTGCCGCCGGTCATCGACAGCATCCGGATCAGATTGCCGACCGCGTCGCAGGCCGCCTTGTCGCGCAGCTCGCCGCCGGACTTCAGCGCGTCACGCTCCTCGAACGACAGGCCGTTGAACGCATCCCACGCCCAGATCTTCAACTTGCCGTCGAGGTCTTCGCTTGGCTTCGGCGGCTGCGGCGCATTGGCGGTCTGCTCGAGCAGTTTCAAAGCCAGACGCCGTTCTCGCTGCTTTAGGTCGTCAGGCAAGGCGGCCGCCCACTCGTCCATCGCATCGGCCGAGGGCTCCATGGCGACGCGGTAGCAGAGGTCGGGCTTGCTCTGCATGAACGACCACTCGTCGTTGGAGAGCGCGAGTCCGGCGAGCGCGTTCTCGTTGTTGGCCAGAGGCATCTGCCGCTGCAGCAGGGACTTCATCTGGTGTTCCAGCGCCGCCGAGAGCTGCGCGTGGCTGGCGCCGGTGGCCTTCAGCGTGCTCTCGGTCGACTGCGCCTGGGCGTAGTCGTCAGGGTAATAGGTCCTCAGGACCCGCTCGGTGTCCTCACCCATCGGCGAGGCGTCGACCTTCGGCATGAGCGACGCCAGCGCCGGCATCGGCAGGCCGACGGTCGCGACCAGCCCGAACACGGCCCCGACCAGCGCGCAGCTGGCGATCGCGCCGCGCAGGCGCCCTCCACTCCATTCGGATCGCATCAGCGCCACGCCGCCCAACGCCGCGCCCAACGCGCCGCCGCCCAGCAGCGCGAGCCCCGGAACCAAGATGTCCGCCACACCCGACATGGGCGCACAGCTTAACCGCAGGTGCTGAAGATCTGGTTGCCGGCGGGCTGGCGGAGATGTGAGGGGCCTAATCCCCGACGATAGCGTCAGCCATCATCGTCTGGGTGGTCTTCTGCAGCGGCGGGGCGGTCTCCGACAGCAGCTGGACCAGGCCGACGTAGAGCAGGTCGTTGACCGGATCGACCCAGAACCAGGTGCCGGCGGCGCCGTCCCAGTGATAGGCGCCCTTGCCCACCGGCACGCCCGCCGCGTCCGGGTCTGTGAACACCGCGCCGTTGAAGCCGTAGCCGAAACCGGGGCGAATCTGCTGGTGGCCGACACCGTAGCGCGTCTCCAGCATCTCGTCGGACAGGTGGTTGGTCATCTGTTGCTTCAGCGCCGCGGCGCTGACGATGCGCTTGCCGTCCAGTTCGCCGCCGTTCAGCAACATCTGGGCGAAACGGGCGTAGTCGGACAGGGTCGAGACCAGCCCGCCGCCGCCGTTGGCGACCGCCGGCGGGCTCGCGTGGTCAGTCCCGAGGATGTTCGGCGCCTCCACCAGCATCTTCTGCCGCGGCGACCAGCGATACAGCGTCGCGCGCCGAGCGACCTTCTGCGGCGGAGTGTGGAAGGCGGTGTCGACCATGCCGAGCGGCTCGAAGATACGGGTGCGCATGAACTCGGGCAGGCTCTGGCCGGACAGCTTCTCGACGATCGCCCCCTGCACGTCCATCGACAGGCTGTAGAGCCACTTCGAGCCGGGCTGGTAGGCCAGCGGCAGGCTCGCCACCTTGTCGGCGAACTCCGCCAGCGACGCCGACTGCCAGACCTGCTTGACTTGGTAGAGCTTGTCGAGCGGCTCCTGCGGATTGAATCCGTACGAGAGTCCGGCAGTGTGCGTCATCAGCTCTCGCATGGTCGGCGCGTGCTCGGCGGCGACGGTCTTGGCCGCGCCTGCCTCGTCCAGCCCGTCGAACACCCGCACGCCCTCGAACGCCGGCAGGTGCTTGGCGATCGGATCGTCCGGCGACCACAGCCCCTCGTCCCAGAGGATGCTCATGGCGACGCCGGTCACCGGCTTGGTCATCGAGAAGATGCGGAAGATGGTGTCCAGCGCCAGCGGCTCGCCGCTCGCCAGATCCTTCTTGCCGATCACGCTGGTGTGGACCGTCTTGCCATGACGCGCGACTAGGGTGACCACGCCGGCCAGGGTCCCCTCGTCGATCAGGTCCTTGAGATAGCCGTCGATCGCGTCAAGGCCGGCGGAGGAGAGGCCGACGGATTCGGGGGTGGCGGGGGCGAGGTCTCGGGACATGGCGGGCTCCGGTGAGGGACGCGCCAATCCATAACCATCGCCCGCGCGGTTTCCTATGCTGACGTTGCGGCGCTGGTCCGAACGCCGCCCGATTCAGCGCTTGAACGCCGCCCGCGTCGCCTGAAACAGGATGTCCGGACGCGGTTCCCAGGCGGCGGGCGGGGCGTCGTCGGGCGTATCGGCCGCTGGCGGTCCGTTCCAGCCGCGCGCGATCACCCCAAGGACGGCTTGTGTCCAGACCTTGGCGAAGCTGGCTCTGGCTTGCGTCTGATCGGTCATTTTCGCGGCTCCTAAGTGGTTAAATCTGATGATTGTAATGTGCTCGTTACGAGCCTGGGTGACAAACGAAAGCTCCTGGGGTATGCATAAGTGAGACTTATGTCAGACCCACTCGCGACCACGCCGCTCAGCGCCATCCGCATCTTCGAGGCGGCCGCTCGGCTGAAGAGCTTCACCCGGGCCGCCGACGAGTTGGGCGTCACCCAGGCGGCGGTGAGCTGGCAGGTGAAGGCGCTTGAGCGGCGGCTGGGCCAGGCGCTGTTCCGCCGCCTACCGCGCGAGGTGGCGCTGACCGCGGCGGGCGAGCGGCTGGCCAAGGCGGCCGCCGACGCGCTCGGCATCCTGCGGGGCGCGATCTCCGACCTGACCGATCAGGCCGACGGCGTGCTGGCGATCACCACCATGGAATCGCTGGCGATCCAGTGGCTGGCGCCGCGGATCGGTGGCTTCCAACTCGCGCACCCCGCCATCGCCGTGCGGCTCGACACCAGCACGCTGACGCACAACCTGACCCAGGACGGCTTCGACGTGGCGATCCGCTCCGGCGCGGGCGAATGGCCCGGCCTGGAGAGCCATTACCTGTTTCGCTCGGAGCTGACGCCGCTGTGCACGCCACAGGTCCGCGCCGAGTTGGGCGGGCTGATCCAGCCGTCCGACCTGCTCGGCGCGGCGCGGCTGGGCATGGACGCCGACTGGGCGGCCTGGTTCGCCGCCGCGGGCCTGCCCAAGCCCCCGATCAAGGCCGGCGGCCAACTGATCGCCGACATGCAGGTCATCGCCATCACCTCCGCCCTGGCCGGCCAGGGCGTCGCGCTGGGCTCGCCGCTGCTGTTCGCCGGCGAACTGGCCCGCGGCGCCCTGGTCCAGCCCTTCGACCTGACGATCGCCCAGACCGACGGCTACTGGCTGGCCTATGCCAAGGAGCGTGGTCGCGCCGCAAAGATCGCGGCGTTCCGGGAGTGGCTGCTAGCGGCGGTCGCCGGCGCCGATGGGGCGGCATGAGATCGGCGCCAACGCTGGCCCTGGCCCGGCCCCTCTGCTAACACCCATGCAATGACCCTGGTTCGGATGGCATCGCGAATTAAACGCCCGGCGTGACGCCGCCGGACGTATCTCCAGCGCGCGCCGGGATCTCCCGCATCTCCATTCGAAACCTTCGCTGGAGCCGTCATGTCCGACGACGCCGATAAGCCGCTGCGGGACTACCGCGAGACGGTGTTCCTGCCCGATACGCCCTTCCCCATGCGCGCCGGCCTGCCGACGGCCGAGCCCAAGCTGCTGGAGAAGCTGGGCGATCTCTACCCGGTGCTGCGCGCCGACCGCCAGGCGCACGGCGCGCCGCTCTACGTACTGCACGACGGGCCGCCCTACGCCAACGGGGCGATCCACATCGGCCATGCGCTCAACAAGATCCTGAAGGACTTCGTCGTCCGCTCGCGCTTCGCGCTCGGCTACGACGTCGACTACGTGCCCGGCTGGGACTGCCACGGCCTGCCGATCGAGTGGAAGATCGAGGAGGAATTCACCAAAGAGGGCCGCAAGAAGGACGAGGTCTCCAAGGCCGAGTTCCGTTCCCGCTGCCGCGCCTATGCCGCGCACTGGATTTCCGAGCAGTCGCGCGAATTCCAGCGCCTGTTCGTGCTGGGCGACTGGGACCATCGCTACGCGACGATGGACTTCACCAGCGAAGCGGCGATCGTCGCCGAGTTCCACAAGTTCATCGCCACCCACCAGCTCTACCGCGGCGCCAAGCCGGTGATGTGGAGCCCGGTCGAGCGCACCGCCCTGGCCGACGCCGAGGTCGAGTACCACGACCACGTCAGCCCGACGATCTGGGTGAAGTTCCCGGTGGTCGAGGGCTCGGACGCGACCGCGGGCGGCGCGGTGGTGATCTGGACCACCACCCCCTGGACCATCCCCGGCAACCGCGCGATCTCGTACAATCCGGACATCGCCTACGCCGCCTACCGGGTCGAGGCGCTGGAGCAGGACCTGGCCTTCCAGCCGTGGGCCAAGCCGGGCGATGTGCTGGTCGTCGCCGAGAAGCTGGCCGCCGACGTCTTCGCCGCCGCCAAGATCGCCCGATGGCTGAAGCTGGAGTCGGTCGACCCGCAGGGCATGATCTGCGCCCATCCGCTGGCGGCGCTCGACCCTGGCTACGGCTTCCCAGTGCCGCTGCTGGCCGGCGATCACGTCACCGACGACGCCGGGACCGGCTTCGTCCATACCGCCCCGGGCCACGGGACCGAGGACTATCAGGTCTGGCTCGCGCACGGCCACCGCGAGATCCCGGAGACAGTTGACGAGGAAGGCGCCTACGGGCCGGATGTGCCGCTGTTCGCCGGGCTCAAGGTGCTGGAGACCGAGGGCAAGAAGCTGGGCAAGTTCGGCCCCGCCAACGACGCTGTGATCAAGGCGCTGATCGAGGCCGGGACGCTGCTGGCGCGCGGCCGGCTGGAGCACAGCTATCCGCACTCGTGGCGCTCCAAGGCGCCGGTGATCTACCGCGCGACCCCGCAGTGGTTCGTGCGGATGGACGAGCCGCTGGACGACGGCGTGCACGGCGGCAAGACGTTGCGCGAGACGGCGCTGGCGGCGATCGACGCCACCGCCTTCTATCCCGCGCAGAGCCGCAACCGCATCCGCTCGATGGTCGAGAGCCGGCCGGACTGGCTGGTCAGCCGCCAGCGCGCCTGGGGCTCGCCGCTGGCGATGTTCGTCGACAGGTCAACCGGCCAGCCGCTGCGCGACGAGATGGTCAACGAGCGCATCGTGAACCTGATCGCCGACGAGGGCGCCGACGCCTGGTTCACCCGCCCGTCCCGCGACTTCCTCGGCAACCACGACCCCGAGCGCTACGAGAAGGTCGAGGACATCCTCGACGTCTGGTTCGACAGCGGCTCGACCCACGCCTTCGTGCTGGAGAACCGGCCGCACACCCACTGGCCGGCCGACCTCTATCTGGAGGGCGCCGACCAGCACCGCGGCTGGTTCCAGTCGTCGCTGCTGGAGAGCAGCGCCACGCGTGGCCGCGCGCCGTACGACGCGGTCATGACCCACGGCTTCACCCTCGACGAGAAGGGGGAGGAGAAGATGTCGAAGTCGCGCGGCAACAGCGTCGAGCCGCAGGACGTGACGAAGCAGAACGGCGCCGAGATCCTGCGCCTTTGGTCCGCGCTGGTGGACTACGGCGAGGACCAGCGTATCGGCCCCACCGTCCTGCAGACCACCATCGACGCCTACCGCAAGCTCAGGAACACCCTGCGCTATCTGCTAGGCGCGCTGGCCGGGTTCGAAGCCACCGAGCGCGTGCCGCTGGAGGACATGGCGCCGCTGGAGCGTTTCGTCGTGCACCGGCTGCACGAACTGGATGGCCTAGTGCGCGCGGCCTACGAGGCCTACGAGTTCGAGCCGGTGGTGAAGGCGCTGGGCGATTTCTGCTCCAACGACCTGTCGTCGCTGTTCTTCGACGTGCGCCGCGACGTGCTCTACTGCGATCCGCCGCAGCGCCTGCGCCGCCGGGCGGCGCGCACGGTGATGGACGCGGCGTTCGAGCGGCTGACCATCTGGCTGGCCCCGATCCTGGCCTTCACCTGCGAAGAGGCCTGGGCCACACGGTTCCCGGACGCCGGGCCGAACGCGCTGCGGGTGATCCCGCCGACGCCGGCCGAGTGGAAGAACGACGCCGAGGCGGCGCGCTGGGCGCTGGTCGAGCGGGTGACGCGCGTCGTCACCGGCGCGATCGAGGTCGAGCGGCGCGAAAAACGGATGGGCGCGGCGCTGGAAGCGGCCCCGAGCGTCTTCATCGCCGATCTTGAGGGTGATCTTGGGCTCGCGGCCGCCTTCCACGGCCTCGACCCGGCCGAGGTGTTCCGCACCAGCGCCGCGACGCTCGTCCACGGCGAAGGCCCGCCGGACGCGTTCCGCCTGGACGAGGTCCCAGGCGTCGCGGTCCAGGTCCTGCCGGCCGATGGCCACAAGTGCGCCCGCTGCTGGCGCGTGCTCGGCGAAGTGAAAGCGCCAACGTTCCTGTGCGAACGCTGCGAAGAGGCGGTGGCCATCTGGGACACGCGGGCGGCATGACCCGCGTCCCGCGTCTCGCCCTGTTCGCCTATGTCCTGGCGCTCACCGTCATCGTCTGCGACCAGGCGCTGAAGTACTGGGTGCTTGAGGTGTTCGACTTGCCCGAGCGCGCCTCGGCGCAGGTGGCCGGGCCGTTCTGGCTGACCATGGTCTGGAACAAGGGCGTCAGCTTCGGCGTGCTCAACATTGACGCCGACTGGACCCGCTGGGTGCTCTCGGCCTTCTCCCTCGGCGTCGCCGGCGCGCTGGCGGTGTGGGCCTGGAAGGTCGAGCGGCCGCTGCTGGCGCTTGCGGTCGGCCTGATCATCGGCGGGGCGGTCGGCAATGCGATCGATCGGCTGCGGCTGGGCGCGGTCACCGACTTCATCCACGTCACCTGGTCGTGGTTCCCCTGGGTGTTCAATCTGGCCGACAGCGCCATCAGCGTCGGCAGCGTACTGCTGATCTGGGACCTGTTCCTGGCCCCGCGGAAGCGCGCGCCGGGTTGATCGCGCCGCCAAGGTCGACGAAGCGGGCGCCGCGAAAGCGCGCGGCTGGCTGAAGCCGATTGGCCGGGCGCGGACGATAGGGTATCTGAAGGATTAATCACCGGGCCGGGGGCGGCCTGCCGAGGAAGAGAACTCCATGAACTTCACCCGCGTCGCCGCCGCCGCCGCTCTTCTCGCGGTCGTTGGTCTTGCCGGCTGCGACACCGCTTCGAAGGCGTTCGGCCTCTCGAAGGTGACACCGGACGAGTTCCGCGTCGTGACCAAGGCGCCGTTGACCCTGCCGCCGGACTACTCGCTGCGCCCGCCGGCGCCGGGCGAGCCGCGCCCGCAGGAATTGCAGCCGGAAAGCGTCGCGCGCCAAGCCCTGGTCGGCCAGCGCGCTGGCGACGTACGCTCCGACGGCGAGCGCATGTTCGTCACCAAGGCCGGCGCCGACCATGCCGACCCGCTGGTGCGTTATGTGGTCGACGACGAGTTCGGCAACCTGGCCCACAAGGACAAGAGCTTCGCCGACTACGTGATGTTCTGGAAGAAGGGTCAGCCGGCCGCCGTCCCCGCGCCCGAACTCGCGGACGCCAACGACTCCCAGCCGATCGACCCGGCCACGGAAGAAAAGCGCAT
>Ga0302314_10005196_pt1 | contig 23771 bp, 20 predicted proteins | sample III_Palsa_N2_3_FD_200533 | JGI IMG/M metagenome (GOLD analysis project Ga0302314, IMG submission 200533) | Peat permafrost microbial communities from Stordalen Mire near Abisko, Sweden - III_Palsa_N2_3 | ecosystem: Environmental > Terrestrial > Soil > Palsa > Peat permafrost | place: Sweden... | reverse complement strand
GCTGTGTCGTGGAATCCGTTCACAAACTCGAACGCCAGCGCGATGAAAAGCGCAAGAATCAGCAGCAGATACGGCCAGATGCTGCCCAGGGTCACCGACTTGAAGTCGTCGGCGACATGAAACCCGATGAAGCCGATGCCGGCAACCAGCGCAACCAGGACCACGCCAGTGCTGATCATGGCGTGGGATTTCTTCATTTTCTTCTCCAGCAGCGATGCCGCAGGCGGGCGGGCAGGGTCTACGGTTGCCACGTCAGACATGGTCGAACTCCAGTGGGTGAGAGTATTAATCTGTCCGGCGACACTGGGGAAGCAATTCCCGGACTCATTCATGGATATATGAGTCATGTGAATGGACGATGAATTCCGGGTAGAGAAGAGGCTTTTGGGCTAATGGGCCAAAACTGAGCAAAAGAGCGCAGTTCGAGAGCGCGGTTCGGCATCAGACTGAAGACCGCAGCGCAGTACCAGCTCACGTGCCTCGGACAATCGCAGAACCTTCCTGGAGCCGAATTCGTAATTCTAATCGGGCCACTATACCGGTTTCACAATTGCGGTATCCGGGAAACACAGCCCTAAAGTGCCTTTTTCCTCAAGAAAACGGCACCTTTCGAGAGACCACAAAGGGCACATAAATTGTGAAACCGCTCTAATGTACGCCTGCGTGGAGAGTTCAAAAGTCACCTTCGGGTTCTGAAAGGACCTCTCAACATGAATACGCGGACAAATGCTTTTCCGCATGTGGCCGCGCTCTTTGCCGCCATCTGCCTTCCCCTCGCAGCTGCCGCACAAGACCTGCCCAATGGCGCGGCGATCGACGCAGAAGTCAGCAAGATACTGGCCCGCACCCACGCCAACGGCATGGCCGTCGCGGTCATCGATCACGGCAAAGTCGGTTACGTCAACGCCTATGGCATCCGCAACGCCAAGGGAGATCCGTTGACCACGGACACGGTGATGTATGGCGCGTCCCTGACCAAGGCAGTGTTTGCCTACACCGTGATGCAGCTGGTCGATCAGGGCAAGCTCAAGCTGGACACGCCGCTCAAGGACGATCTTGACAAGCCGCTGCCGGAATATGGTCCCGATACCACTTACCCCGACAAGTACGGACCCTACAAAGACCTGGCCGACGATCCGCGCTGGCAAAAAATCACTCCCCGCATGTGCCTGACTCATTCCACCGGCTTCAGCAACTTCTGGTTTATCGAGCCTGACCAGAAGCTGCACATTCATTTCGATCCCGGCACACATTTCAGCTATTCGGGCGAAGGAATGATCCTGTTGCAGTTCGTGATCGAACACGGCAGCAAGGCGCAGGGGTTGGGGCTGGACGTTGGCGATCTCGCCAAGACAGATTTCAATCGCCTGGGCATGACCCGCACCAGCCTGGTGTGGTTCCCCGGCGCCGATTCCAATGTCACCGAAGGATGGGACGATCAGGGCCAGGCGCATCCCCATGAAAAACGCAGCAAGGTGCGCGTGGCCGGATCGATGAATACCACCATCTCCGACCTGTCGAAGTTTGCCGCAGCACTGGTAAGCGGCGACGGTCTGAGCCCAGCCTCGCGTGCCGAAATGACAAAGCCCAGCTTGCATATCACCACCGCCGGCCTGTTCCCGCTCTTCCAGCCCGACTTGCCTCTGGACCAGCAGCGCAAGGATTTGGCTTCGGGGCTGGGCGTCACCGTCTTCGACGGCCCGCAGGGCCACGGCTTCTTTAAGGGCGGCCACGATGGACAGACCGCCAATACTTTGATCTGTATTGAGGCCAGTCAGCGTTGCGTGTTGATCCTTTCGAGTGATGTTCGCTCGGAAGCAGGCTACGTCGAGCTGGTACGGTTTATCCTCGGCGATATCGGCGAGCCCTACGACTGGGAATATGGCGACCACGCCGGAAAGTCGTGAGACCGCGTTCGCCGTTTGTTGAGGAGCGGTCCCCGGTTCTACCGAGCGGAGGTATTCTCGGCGAACCAAAGCGCCAGTTCCACTTCGGTCAATTCACCAGCCGCGAGTCTCCAGAACGCCAAGACGCGGTCCTCCTTTGGCGCCGTCAACTGGAGGCCATTCAGGCGAAGGAATGTCACAGAAACGATAAGAGCAGTCCGCTTGTTGCCGTCTACGAATGGATGATTGGCGACAATCCCTTTGGCATACGCGGCAGCGAGTTGGGCGAGTGACGGCGGTTCCTCCGAATAGGCAAAGAGATTTTTGGGGCGTGCCAGAGCGGAGTCCAACAACCCCAAATCGCGCACTCCCTCGGGGCCGCCGTGAAGCATCAGCGATTCTTCGTGCATGCCAATGACAACATCCGGCCTGATCCAGATTGGCTCATTCACTCCGCAAGCCTTTGAAGAACGTCCCTGTTTTCGCGCATCACCTCACGCGCCGCCTCCATCTGCGTTGCGAAGTCCGGATCAAACTGCAACAGGCGAATGCCGTGGGAACCCTCAGTCAGGTAGATCGTGTCACCCTTCTCGACATTCAGCCGCGCCAGCGTTTCCTTGGGCAAAATGATCCCGGCGGAGTTGCCAATCGCAATAATCTTCGTAGTAGTGGCCATTGAGAGACCCTCCCCATCGGCTTGAGTATAACATAAGTTATAACAGCAAATCTAGCGCCAATCATCCCGAGCGTTCGCCAAGCCCTCATTCATCACCGCGTCAAACCCGCTGTGCTTCTTGATGAAGATGTCGCTGAACTCGCGGTCCTGCCGCAGTAGGATAGCCTGCAGTCGAACCAGCTCCAGCAGCGCCAGAAACGTGGCGATCAGCGCCTTCTCTGAGCGCGTCTGGCTCAGCAGCCTGCTCAGCGAAACCGGCTTGTCTTCCATCGCCAACCTCCGGCCCAGAAAGCGGATCATCTGGCCCACCGTGACCGAATCCTCTTCCACGTCCAGCACCGGCCGGTTGCGCGCGCGCTCCAGAATGTCGCGGAAGATGCGCACCAGGTCTACCGTATCCGCGGCAAGCTCCGGCTCGGCTTCCGCATCGTCCTTGAACTCGCGGATGCCCGGATTGCTCCAGGTGGCCGCTTCCAGCATTTGCTTCTGCTGCAGCATCTGCGCCGCGTTTTTGAAACGCTCATGTTCCAGCAGCCGCTCGACCAGCTCGCGCCGCGGGTCCTCCGCAGCCTCTTCCGGACCGCTCCCGGCGCGCGGAAGCAGCATCTTGCTCTTGATGTGAATCAGCAGCGAAGCCGTATAGATAAATTCCCCTGCCACATCCACATCGGAAGCCTTCAACTGGTTCACATAGGCCAGAAACTGCGCCGTAATCTTCGCGATGGGGATGTCATAGATGTCAATGTCCTGCCTGCGAATCAGGTCCAGCAGCAGGTCCAGCGGCCCGTCGTAGACCAAGCCCACGCTGACGGAAAAGGGCGACTCCTCGGCGCTCTCGTCCCGCTTCTTCTGCTGCGCGGCAGCTTTGGCAGCGGCCTTATCATCCGCAACGGGTTGTGCCTGAAGCACAAGTGGAGGTGCCTCGGCATCGCTCTGCGACGCAGCTATCCCGGAATGCCTATCGGCAGCTTCTTCCACGCCCTTCGGACTGGAGTTCTGTTTGGTCAACGCGTTATCGCATCTCTCTGCAGTATCATTCCTCAGCGCCCACCAAGCTCAGCATTTCATTCCATCGCTACTCAATTGCATGGCGGCGCGAACCTCGACCATCGTCTGCTCAGCGCGCACTCGCGCTCGGTTCGAACCGTCTTCAAGAATTTCCTTCACCTGGGCCTCACTGTAGCGCGCGCGCCGCTCCTGAATGGGCGCAAGCACCTGCACCAGCGCGTCCGCCGCCCAACTTTTGCACTGGATGCACCCAATCCCCGCCGTCCGGCAGCCTTCATACACATTAACCAGCGTTTCTGCCGACGAGAAGACTTTGTGCAGGTCGCCCACTGGGCAGATGTCCGGGTCGCCGGGATCGGTGCGCCGCACGCGCGCAGGGTCGGTGACCATCGTCTTCAGCTTCTGCCGCACCACAGGCTCCGGATCGGTCATCAGGATCGTATTGCCGTAGCTCTTCGACATCTTGCGCCCATCGGTGCCAGGCAGCTTGGGCGATGGGGTCAGCAGCACCTGCGGCTCCGGCAGCACTTCGCCCCCGTCCAACTTGTAGAAGTTGTTGAAGCGCCGAGCCACTTCCCGCGTCAGTTCCACATGCGCGGCTTGATCATGGCCCACAGGAACAAACTGCGGCTGGTAGATCAAAATGTCCGCGGCCTGCATCAGCGTGTAACCCAGGAACCCGATACTCGACAGATCCTTGCTGGAAAGGTTCTCCTGCTGCTCTTTGTAAGAGGGCACTCGCTCCAGCCAGCCTATCGGCGTAATCATCCCCAAGAGCAGGGTCAGCTCGGCATGCTGCAACACTCGGCTCTGCAAAAACAGAACACTCTTTTCCGGATCGAGCCCCGCGGCCAGGTAGTCAAGCAGCACATCCTTGGTGTTGGGCACAATTTGCGACGTATCTGCGTAGTCCGTCGTCAGCGCGTGCCAGTCGGCAATAAAGAAGTAGCACTCGTACTGGTCCTGCAGCTTGACCCAGTTGGCCAGCGCGCCCATGTAGTTGCCCAGGTGCAACTTGCCGGTGGGGCGCATGCCGCTCAAAACACGCGGCCGGGACGATGAAATTGCGGTTTCAGGCATTGTTTCTTGTCGATTCCCTTATCCAGTGCAGGGTGCTTTGGGGAGATGCTGCCGTTCGGGCCCAAAGGCCAAATCAGGCTCGCTCCATTGTACCGGCAGGCGGAGGGTGCGCTCTATTTGCCAGGAATCAGTCCCAGCGCCAGGTAGGCAATCCCCATCGCCGGTCCCACCAACAGCCTCAGCACCGTGCCCCCCAATAGGAAAAAGAGCAGGTAGCTCACCCAGATGGGAATCCGGTCATAGGCCACCACGGCGTTATAGGGCAGCATGTTGCGGATCAAGCGGCTTCCGTCCAGCGGCGGGATCGGAAACAGGTTGAAGAAGAAAAGGCCGACGTTGATTTGAATGGCCAGAATCGCCAGCAGCACGAATGCCTGCATGGGAGAGTCGACGCCTACGGCAATTCCCTCAGTGAAGGTGGAAATCACCAGCGCATGGCCTCCTGGCAACGCGATCGAAATCATGGCCAGCGCTAGAAACGCAACAAACGCAATCAGCAGATTCGAGGCCGGCCCGGCCAGCGTGGTCAGATTGTCGTCGCGCGTGATCCTGCGGAAGTTGCGCGTAATCACCGGTGTCGGCTTGGCCCAGCCGATCAGCACCCCGCTGAAAAAATTAAAGCCGATGAACGGCCCAAAGATCGCCAGTCCAGGAAACAGGAGCGTGCCGATGGGATCAACATGATAGACCGGATTGAGCGTCACACGACCCTGCAGCCGGGCCGTCTGGTCGCCAAGATACGAGGCCGTCCACGCATGTGCGCACTCGTGCACGCTGAGCGAAAACAGCAGCAGAACGAACTTGAAAACCGCGATAAGAAACGCGATGGGTTGCAAACGAGACTCCCGTGTGCTGGAACCCTCAGGTTAGCATGGGGCTCATGAGTTTTGGACTGGCGTCGCGGATCAACCCTTGCGCCGGGATCCTCTAGCGGAATGGCCCGTTGCTCAAGCCTTGTCCGCCGGGAAACTGCCTATCGCCTCGCCCGGCGCCACCTTCTGCCCACCCAGCACAATGGCGTGGCTCGCAATGTGCGCCCCATCGCCAATTACTGTGGCCATGGGCGTCACCTTCTCGTAGTTATCCGCTGCGTGCGTGTGCGAGTAGATCCGCGCATACGACCCGATCACCGCATTCTTGCCGATGGTGATGCCTCCCCGGTCGTTCAGCAGTGCTCCCTGCCGGATGACCACGCCGTCCCCAATCTTCAGGTTGTAGCCGTAGGTCAGGTCGACGCCGTGGAAGATCTTCACGCTGGTGCCCATGTGCTCAAAGATGTGGCGGCCAAGCATGCAGCGGAAGCGGACACCCAGCCAGAGATTCAGCCCGATCGGCGAGCGGTCGAACATCTGCCAGAACCACAAGAGCGGCTTGAGTTGCGCGTAGCGCTCCTTGTCCACGTCGTGGAAGTATTCAGCCTCAAGAGTGATGTTGGCCGAGTCCAGGCTCAGGCCCAGGATGTTGCCGGGCAGTTCACTGGTCAGCGTCAGGTTGAGCTTGCCGCCGTGCGGACGGCCCAGATAGAGCTGGTAGAGCTGGTCGCGCACAATCTCCGCGCGCCGTTCCGCGGAGCTGTGCCGGACAAACTCATCATCAAGAAACTGCAGCCAGCGGCGGTAAAGCTCTTCCGCCTCAGGCGCGGGACGCGGGGTGTTGGTCGGTGTCGGGGTTGCGTTGCTCGCGGTAGCCATACGAATTGGACGATACACCAAGCGGCCGGGATGCATCGAGGGTCATTAGAACGCCGGGCCTTGGGATTCTAAGTCGACGATAACAAGCCTTTCAGGCGCACGAAGTGTCAGGGCACGACTTCAGTCGTGCCGCAAGTGCGGGAAAAACATCGTGGGCTTCAGCCCCTGCGGAATGCTTCTTCAAACGTCAGCTCCTGCCCGAGCCATCTTTCGCAGCCTATCCACCCGCAGCTCTGGCCCACCGCCCGCGCCCTCCATCCAATGGACGATGCGCGTCTACAACCAGCCTGCGTTACCATATCCGCACGATGGACACCGAACGGCAGACCGGGCGGCAGATGGGCGTGTGGGCTGCCACGGCCGTCGTCACAGGCGAGGCCATCTCCCTCGGCATCTTCCTCACCCCCGCCGGCATGGCGCGCTCGCTCGGTTCTCCGGCGCTGCTGGGCGCGGTGTGGTGCGGCATGGCCTTGATGACCCTGGCCGGCGCGCTCTGCTTCACCGAACTGGCGGTACGTTTTCCCCAGGCCGGCGGCGAATACGTCTACCTGCGCCACGGCTTCGGCCGCCGCGTTGCATTCCTATATGGATGGATGGCCGCTGTCGTCATGTATCCCGGCGTGGCTGCGGCGCTTTGCGTGGGCCTGGTTCCCTATGTCCAGTCGCTGGTCCCTATCCCCGGCTGGCTTGTTGCCTCGCTCCCGGCTCTTATCCTCATCGCTCTGGGCGCGCTCAATTACGCCGGAACGCGCCTTTCCAGCGGCGTGATGACCGCGCTCAACTGGATCAAGGTTCCCGTGCTTGTCGGCCTGGTCGGCTGGGCGCTCGTTTCCGGTCACGCCACCCTGGCCAATCTCGCCCCGCTCACCCTGCGCCGCACGGGTTCCGACCCACTCACCGGTGCCATTGCCGGGGCAGCCATCAGCGCCTTCTTCTGCTTCGGCGGATGGTGGGAAGCAGGCAAGATCGCCGGCGACGTCCGCAACCCGCGCCGCACCCTGCCCATCGCATTTACCGCCGGCGTGCTCATCGTCACAGCCGTCTACCTGCTGGTCAGCTTCGCCTTTGTCGCCGTCGTCCCTATGGCCCAGATCCAGAACAACACTGCTTTCGTCGCCCAATTCGGCCAGGCCTTGTTTGGAGCCCAGGGCGCCCGAGTGCTTTCAGCCTGTGTGCTGCTGTGCGTGTTAGGCGGGCTCATGGTTCTCAGCATGGCCGTGCCCCGCGTCACCTACGCACTCGCCCGCGAGGAAGCCGGCGATGCGGTCCATTCCGGCTCGCTGGCATTCTTTGCGCGTCTCCATCCCCGTTTCGGTTCGCCCGCCAACGCCGTCCTGCTGCAAACTGGCGTAGCCCTCGCCGTGCTGGCTCTGGGCGCGTTCGATAGAATTCTGGCCTTCATCATCTTTTCCGCCGTCGTCTTTCTCGCTCTTACCGTCGCCACGCTCTTTCGCTTGGATGAGCCAGTCCGGCGCTGGTGGTTCCCAGTCGCGCCCATCGTCTTCCTCGTCGGCAGCGGAGTGCTTGCCGTCATGCTGGTGCTACACAGTCCATGGCCGTCGCTGCTAGGTGCAGCCGTGGTCCTGGCTGGGCTGCCGCTGCGCTGGCTCCTGTTGCGTCCAATGCGCTTTGATCTGGACGCGCCTCGCCATCATCCCTGCGGAGGCGTCCTCGACGGCCCCATCTCGACACAGAACCAGGTGAAAGCCCCGGACTAAAAACAAACCACTCTCGTCCATCACGCACTCGTTTGGAAAAGGAGAAACCAATGCCCCACATCGATCTTCCCACGGGCCATATCGGCATTCGCGGTCCCATGGCCTTCCGCCCTGAGACGGCGCGTCCGTTGAATGACCTGGTTGAAGTCCTGCTCACCGGCCCCAGCACGTTGAGTCGCGGCGAGCGCGAGCTGATCGCCACCTACGTCTCCAGCCGCAACTGCACGCACTTCTGCCACAGCGTTCACGGCGCCATTGCCGCCGCACACCTGGGCGGCGATGAGGCGCTTGTAAAGCAGGTGAAGACCGACTTCACCCAGGCCGCCATCAGCCCCAAGCTCAAAGCACTGCTGGTCATCGCCGGCAAAGTGCAGCAGGACGGCAAGCTGGTTACCGCCGAGGATGTGCGGGTCGCTCGCGTCCTGGGCGCAACCGATCTCGAGATTCACGACACCGTGCTGATCGCCGCCGCCTTCTGCATGTACAACCGCTACGTCGACGGTCTCGGCACCGACCAACCCGACGACGAAGCCCTCTACCGCGAGCGCGGCCGCCGCGTAGCCCGCGATGGCTACGTAATGGTGAGCAAAGAGTATCTCGGCAACCACGCAGAAGCCGCCCACGCATAGCAACTTGGGTGCCCCATCCATCCGCAGTTTCATCGCGGATGGGTGGGAAAGCACGAACCTAAACTTGCCTCAACGTTCCAACCTCTCAGCGCACGCGCATCAAGGAGCAACCCATGCCCCACATCGATCTTCCCGAAGGCTTTCCCGGCATCAGCGCCGGATTCACCTACCGTCCCGAGACGGCCAAACCCATGCGCCAGTTGGCCCAAATTCTGCTCCACGAGCCCAACTCGCTCACACCCGGCGAGCGCGAACTGATTGCCGCGTTTGTCTCCTCGCGCAACAACTGCCACTTCTGCCAGGCCAGCCACAGCGCCGCTGCCGCCGCCCATCTCGGCGACGAGGCGGTGGTGAAGCAGGTCAAGACCGACTTCGCCCAGGCCCCCGTCAGCGACAAGCTCAAGGCGCTGCTGGTGATCGCAGGCAAGGTGCAGCAGGATGGCAAGCTCGTCACCGCCGCCGACGTCCAGGCCGCGCGCAGCCACGGCGCCACTGATCTAGAAATCCACGACACGGTGCTCATTGCCGCAGCCTTCTCGATGTACAACCGCTATGTGGATGGCCTCGGTACCTGGCAACCGGACAATCCCGAGATGTACGCGCAGATGGGCCGCCACCTGGCGGACGAAGGCTACAACGCGCCTTCCATCAAGCAGCCCTTGGAGCATCCCGTCGGCGCCGCCTGAGCCGAATCCTGTAATCCACGCAAAAAGGGACGAGCCATGGCTCGTCCCTCATTTTTCGGAATACCCTAGCGATCAAGTCCTACTTGCGCCCTTGAATAGTCTTCGGTCCGCCCCCGCCGCTATTCTTTTTCTGCTGCCGCTTCAACGCGATCGCATGCATCTCCTTGCCCATCTTCGACCTGTTGATCGAAAGCTGAATGCCAAGATTGATCAGGTTGCCCGTGCACCAATAGAGCGCCAGCCCCGAGGCGAAGTGAGACATTGAGAAGCCGAAGATGACCGGCATCAGAATGGCCATCATCCGCCGCTGGGCGGGGTCCATCCCCGGCGAAGGGGTAATGAACTGCACCAGGAACATGCTGATCAGAATGATGCCCGGCAGAACGTAGAACGGGTCGGGTACGGAAAGGTCATGCAGCCAGAACCAATGCGCCTGGCGCAGCTCGATCACATTGGCCAGCACGCGATAGTAGGCAAAGAACAGCGGCATCTGAATCAACAGCGGTAAACAGCCGCCCGCCACGTTGATCCCCTCCTCCTTGTGAATGGCCATGATCTCGGTGTTCATCTCCGCGCGCTTGGGGTCGCTCACCTTGAGATGTGCGTACTTCCGCTTGACGGCATCGATTTTGGGCTGGATGCGCATCGTCTTCAGAGATGTCTTCATCATCATCAGCCGCGTGGGCAGCATCAGCAGGTTGAAAACGACCGTGACGATGATGATGTCCCAGCCCCAGCTGGGCACCCCATGCTCGTTCAGGAAACGCAGCACCCAATAGAGCGGAGTTGCCAACACCGTCATCCAGCCGAACTGGATAAGCGGCTGCAGCGATTGACCGGTTGGCTTGCCGTCTGCGCCCGTTGCGTGGATGGAAGCCAGCACATCCATCGCCTTGGGCCCGGCGTAAACCCGCACCTTTGTATAGCCGCTGACGTCGCCCACCGCCAGTCCCAGCACGTCCGCCGGTTTCTTCTGGCTGTTGGAGTCATTCAAATCGGTAGGCAGGTCGATCTTGTGGTGCAGTGTAACCACCGTGGTCCCCGCCGGATCGTCCGGCAGAAACGCCGAAGCAAAGTAAAGATCGGTAACTGCCACATAGCTGTAGGGCTGGTCGAGCGTGGCATCGCCGCTCACTTTGCCCGCGGCTTCATAGTCCTGCTTGCCGTCGGCTGCCCAGGCGAACGTCGAGCTTGCCGACGTACGAATCATCGAACGTGTCGTCGACGAAGGCAGGAACTCCTCCATATCGCCGAGCCCTGACGGCCATTGCACCAGCGCACGCACCGGCGCACCGTTGCGCAGCACGTGCGTCTCAACGCTGACCACGTAGCTCGCGTCGAAACTGATGGTCTTTACCACATCCGCGCCGTTGGCCGCATAGTGGAAAGTGAGCGCAGTCGGCGCCAGAACCACCCCCGTCGCCGAGGGCTGCGCGCCAGAAACCGTAAGCTGATAGAGCCCTTGATTCAGTTGCGAAGTCAGCGCCGGCTCATAGGTAAACAGCGAGAGCGGAAAACCGAACTGCGCCGCGACCTGCGGCTGCACCATGTCCAGCGGCTTGCCCGCCGTGTCGTTGTACTTCTTCAGAATCCAGTGCTTCACCTGCGCGCCGCGATTGCTGAAAACGATCTTGTAGAGTTCGTTTTCAACCGTAGTGTCGGTCTCCATGGCCGCTGCCACAGTCGGTGTGCTCAAGGATGCCGCCTGCGTGTTTGCCACTCCGCCCGGTCCCTGGCTCCCTGCGGTCTGGTTCGTGCCGGCTTGACTCGCTCCAGCCTGGTTTGTTCCAGTTTGGTTCGATGCCGCTGTCTGTGTCTGGTTCTGCGTTGCCGAGTCAGGCGTTGTCTTGGGCTTGAAAAAATACTGGTAGCCCAGTAAAACCACCAGCAACAACAGGGCGAAGCCCATCATGGAGCGCATATCGCCCCCGCCGCCGCCAGCACCGCCACCGGGACCCTGCCCCTGAAGATTGGGATTGCGAATTTCTGCCAAAGGATACTTCCTTGTCGTCTAAAGCCCGGTCACAGGCGCTCGAAGCGCTCGGCCATCGGGTCTGCGCTTGCTCTATGGTAAAGGTTCGTGGGGAGAAACGGCGTGCCGATGCGGCTGAGGCCGCCGCGGAGGTACCTCGTCCAGCCCGCCGCGCGCGAACGGGTGGCAGCGCAACAACCTCCACAGGGCCAGCGCCACGCCGCGCGCCGGGCCGTGGATCGCGATCGCTCCCTTCGCATACTCTGAGCAGGTGGGCAGATATCTGCATCCGCCGGGTGAGAGCGAGTGCACCGCCGGAGAAATCCAGCGTTGATAGAAAGCGAGAGTAGCCAGCAGAACGCGCGTCATAAATGGCCACGAGTCAGCTCGTCGGGCGCTTCCTGATTCATGCGCGCCGCCTCCGCCCGTGCCTGATGAAGAATACGCACAATCTCCGCCTCAAGTTTCCCGAATTCCAGCGACAGCACAATCTGCCGCGGGTGCAGAATCAAATCGAACCCCACGGGAAGCAGTTCCACATGGCGCCGCAGAGCCTCACGCATGCGCCGTTTGATGCGGTTGCGTTCGTGCGCCTTTCCCAGCACTTTGCCTGCGGTCAAGCCCACCCGTGGCCCTGGCGGCAATGCGGCTCCAGCATAAGGCGCAGCCTGCCGCGCCAGAAACCAACTCATCGAAGCCGACTGCCGCTTGCGGCTGGCCGCATAAGCACGCTGATAATCGGCGTGCCTTTGCAGGCGGGCTGCGGTCAGCGAATGAATCCGGGATTCGCTGCCGGGTTGAATCTGGGGAGTGCGCCCGGCGTCTGGCGATTGAGGTGCAAGTCGTGTGGATGTGCGGGGAGGGCTGGTCATGCGAATGCCGAGGAGGCCTGCTGCCGTTCATATCAAAAATGACCTGTCATCCTGAGCGAAGCGTACTTCAGCGGAGTCGAAGGCGGGTGCCCTCTGGGCCCGGTTGCACCTCGGAACTCATGCGATGGACATTCGACTCCGGTCGCTAGTCGCGGAAGCCAGCGCTCACCGACACACGCTTGCGGCCAATGGCGCGACGGCGGCTCAACACGGCTGCGCCGCTCTTGGTCTTCATCCGCGCGCGAAATCCATGCGTCTTCACGCGTCTGCGGCGATTGGGTTGAAATGTGCGCTTGGGCATGAAAATGCGCTCCTCTGTCTTCTCGAAAATCTGGCCTTGACGGCAAACCCTGATTATACCGCAGGTTGAGCCCGGAATCCAGCCCACGCATCTTCGCGGCGCCTACGCTGCTCAGCAGGGCACGCATTTCCTCCCCGAGCGAGGCGCGAGAATAGCCAGGGTGAAGTCCACCGCGACGGAGTGAACCCAGGGGACGCATGCCTGCGCTTGATTGCCGCATTTCCTCCTGGAGCGAGGCGCGAGAATAGCCAGGGTGAAGTCGACCGCGACGGAGTGGACCCACGGGACACGTGCCTGAGCTTGGTTGCCGCGTTTCCTCCTGGAGGGAGGCGCGAGAATAGCCCAGGGTGAAACCCTGGGGAAGCATGGCGGCCGAGACCATTCGCCCCGGCGGGGCGAAGCGAGCATACGTGCAATCGCCCTCGTCCACAATGTCGCGCGCCGCTCCTCGCGCCTATGACTCTGGTAACATTTTTGAGTGTTGAAGCACCGCTCGGAGTGACCCTCGCATTGAGTTTCACCACCATTGGTGCAACTCTCCGCGACCACAAAAAAGTATGTGAATGAGACATTGCAAACACCGTTAGATGTGCTACCATCGGGACCGTTCAAGAAAAGTTTCCCAGCGTCCCACGGAACGGTTTCATCCTCGCCCCAAGGAAATATTCAAGGGGCAGACCAGCGGCAACCAGGCACTCGGCCAGCAGTTGTTGGGCGTAGAGCAGACGGCTCTGTGCCAATAGAGAGCCGTTGTCCGAATCTCACGGATGAATCGTTTCGCGCAAAAAACTAGGCGACGCAGGCAAGGATTAGATCGATGGCATTTGCAACTTCTACGGCAACCGTTCTCAACCCCTGGATTCAAATCCTCGCGGCCCTCGAAAAGAAAGTCATCCGCCAGTCGTTCGAGACCTGGCTTAAACCCACGCGCTACAGTCATGCCGCCGGCCGAACGCTGTATGTCCGTGTGCCCTCGCCTGAGTTCCAACATATCGGCGATAAGTATGGCGACCTGATTCAAGAAGCCATCGACCTGCAGTCGCTTGAGTTCGATGACGTCAGCTTCGTCACTGCCGAGGAGGATCCATCGATTCCTCCGCAGCGCCGCGATGGCGGCTTCGGCCCCGTGCCCTCGCATGCGCCCACTGCCCCGCCCCCAACGCCCGCGCGCAATCCGCAGCAGGAGCGCTTCGACTGGTCCACAGCCGCGCAGCTCAATCAGCGCTACACCTTCGACGCATTCGTCATCGGCAACGGCAATCAATTCGCGCGTGCCGCCGCGCTGGCCGTAGCGGAGCGCCCCTCACGCGCCTACAATCCGCTCTTCCTCTATGGTGGCGTCGGCATGGGCAAGACGCACCTGATGCACGCGATTGGTCACGAGGTAAAGCGACGCCAGCCCATGTCCAGCATCTCCTATGTCTCTGCGGAAAAATTCACCAATGAGATGATCACGTCCATCCGCAACGATCGCATGACCAGCTTCCGAGATCGCTTCCGCACCGTGGACGTGCTGCTCATCGACGACATTCAGTTCATCGCCCAGAAAGAGCGCACCCAGGAAGAGTTCTTCCATACCTTCAACGCTCTGCACGAAAGCATGAAGCAGATCGTGATTGCATCCGACCGTCCGCCCAAAGAGCTCACCGAGATTGAGGACCGTCTGCGTTCGCGGTTCGAGTGGGGCTTGATCGCCGACATTCAGCCGCCCGATCTCGAAACCAAGGTCGCCATCCTGCAGAAGAAAGCAGAGAGCGAGCAGGTTCAGCTCCCCACGGATGTCGCGCTCTTCGTCGCATCGAATGTCCGCACCAACGTCCGCGAGCTTGAGGGCGCATTGGTGCGCCTCATCGCCTGGTGCCAGCTCAACCGCATGGAGATCACGCTCGCCTCTACGCAGCAATGCCTGAAGCAGTTCATTGACATGCAGGTGCGCAAAATCACCATTGAGGCCATTCAGCGCGCCGTCGCCGAGCAGTTCGGCATGAGAGTCGCCGACCTCAAGCAGAAAAATAATTCGCGCAACGTCGTAGTGCCGCGCCAGATCGCCATGTACCTGGCCAAGCAGATGACCGAAGCCAGCCTGCCCGAAATCGGCCGCCAGTTCGGCAACAAGCACCACACCACCGTGATGCACTCGATCGCCAAAATCGATGAGCAGCGCCGCGCCGACAAAGACCTGCACCGCACGCTAAACAAGCTGCAAGAACAGCTCAACGGCTAGCCACCTTCGGTCGGGCAGACGCCTTCGGCGCGTTCCGGGTCAAGATGTGGGCGCCCCATCGAGCAAGCGGGGTACCCTCTGGGCCGGGGTCACGCAGGCTCATCGCGCAAGGGTGGGAAAGCATCAACCCGCGAGCGTCCCGTAGGGACCGCAGGAAAATAGCCCAGGACAAGCGCAGCGCAGGGTAACGGGCCAAAATGAAGCTCGCGTCCCGTAGGGACGCAGTGAAATGCCGGGAGCCAAGGTCTCGATTCTGACACCTGGGGTCCCCCGGATCATCCTGCGTCAGCTACCGCTGGCTTGCCTCGCCCGCCCACACTCTCCGATTAAACTCCGCGGAACTTCCCCGCGGCACGCTCAGGGATTTCCACTCCCCGGCCTTCAAATGCTTGGCCAGAAATACAATCTGCCCGCAGTGATAGCTGTAATGCGCCACCTGCCGGTTAATCGCCTGCATCACTGAATGCGCCTCCCCGCGAATGGTCACCGTCTTCTCCAGATCGCGCACATCAAGCGGCTCAAGCGCAGCAAACACGCAAGCCCAGCCCGCTTCCCACGACGCCATCAGCGCCTCGCGCGTCGCCAGCGGATCGACAAACTCCAGATCCCGTCGCCGATCCGGCTTCTCCCCATCCCTGGTCAGGAAATCCGTAAACCGCGAACGCATGTTCCCCGTCATATGCTTCACGATCAACGCAATTGAATTCGACTCCGCGTCGATCGCAACCAGCAGTTGTTCGTCTGTCAACTGCGCCAACGCCCGCTCTGCCAGCCCTTTGTAATAGCGAAACACCGCCAGGGAATCCTTCAGATAAGAAGTGGTAAATTCCAGCGCCATGCGGTAATTCTCGCACCGTCTCCGAAGACTTCCAACCCAAACACAAACAAAATCGATCTGAAAACTCGACCCTCGAAGCATTACTCTGGAAGACACAATCGGTTGCGTCTTTACCACGGAGAATCATGCCTTCCAGCCCTACCCTTTCCCGACGAGGCTTCCTCGGCGCATCCGCAGCCGCGGTTGCTACGCTCAGCGCATCGCAATCCCTCGTTGCCCAGTCCACCGCGCCGATGCCCTCCGCGATCACTGCGCTGCCGGTTCTCTCCGGCCAGGCCCGTCCCTTCACCAACGCCGAACGCCTCGCCCGCATCGAACGCGCCCAGCAGCTCATGTCCGCGACTAAGATCGACGCCATCGTCCTCGCCAACTCCACCACATCGTCCGTCTACTTCGCCGATCTGCGGCTCAACGGCGGCGAGCGCCTCTGGGCCCTCGTCATCCCCGCCAAAGCCAAGCCCTTCCTCGTCTGCCCTGCCTTTGAAGAAGGCCGCGCGCGCGAACTGCTCGAAGCCGGCCCCTTCGGCAAAGACGCTGACGTGCACACCTGGCAGGAAGATGAGAGCCCCTTCGCCACTCTCGGCAAGGGTCTCGCCGGCCGCGGGCTCACCAGTGCAACCATTGGCCTCGACGAGAACATGAAGTTCGTCTTCGCAGAAGGCATTCGCGCCGCCAATCCGCATCTCAACCTCGTTTCCGCCTCGCCCATCACCGCCGGCTGCCGCATGATCAAGGACGCGCACGAGATCGAGTGCCTGCGTCTGGCCTGCCGAGCCACGCTGCTCGTCTATCGCGCCGTCGCGCGCTCGCTTCAGCCCGGTATGACGACCGCAAATGTTCACTCCCTCATCGCCGCAGCCTACCAGCGCGTAGGATTCGAAGGCGAAGCCAGCCTCAACATCGACGAGTTCACCGCGCTGCCTCACGGTTCGCGCCAGCAACAGACCCTCCGCGAAGGCAGCATCCTCATGCTCGACGACGGCTGCGAAGTCGAGGGCTACACCTCCGACATCACGCGAACCTTCGTCCTCGGCAAAGCCACGGACAAGATGAAGTCTGTCTTCGACATCGTCCATCGCGCGCAAGCCGCCGCCGTCCAGACCGCACGCCCCGGCGTGCCCACCGCATCCGTGGACGCAGCCGCGCGCAAGGTCATCGTCGATGGCGGCTACGGCCCAGGATTCACCTACTTCTCGCATCGACTCGGCCATGGCATCGGCATGGACATGCACGAGTGGCCCTACTTCGTGAAGAACAACATGTTTGGCTACGACCCTGACCCGCATCTCAAGGCCGGCAACCTGCTAAGCGACGAGCCCGGCATTTACATCCGCGGCGAGTTCGGAATCCGCCTTGAAGACGACCTGCTCATCACCGAATCGGGCTCCGAGTTACTAACTCCGCAAAGTCCGTCCCTCGAAGATCCGTTCGGTAACATGGAATGAAGATCATGCAGCCAGGTAGCGGCGAGGCTCGGAATTCAAAATCGCGGCGCGACGGACTGCTGCTGTTGATCCTGGGCAGCATCGTGTTTGTTCTGCTGGGCGTGGCTCTGGAGAACTCCGCACCTGCCCCGTCCGCGGATTTCAGGGCGCTTTACTATCCCGCGCGCTGTCTCGTTCATAACTCTGACTTATACCTTGTAAGCGATGTGTTACCCATTTACCAAGCCGATAGCACCCATTTCCCGCAGGATAACTGGAAGAATCGCGAGATTGCAACGCGCAATGTTTATCCGCCCACCGCATTTACCTTCATGCTCCCCTTCGCCACGTTGTCGTGGGTGCCGGCGCATATCGCGTGGCTCACACTCACTCTGTGCAGCATGCTCGTGGCCTCGTTTCTCATCTGGCATTTCAGCGCCAGTTACTCTCCGCTCGTCTGTGGCGGCTTGATTGCGTTGTTTCTTGTCAACAGTGAATTGCTCGCCATCTCCAGCAACGCCGCCGGAATCGTCGTCAGCCTATGCATCGTCGCCGTCTGCTGTTTCCTTCGCGATCGCTTCGCCACCGTTGGCATCGTGTGCCTCGCCATCAGCCTCACCATCAAGCCGCAGGAGACAGGCCTCGTCTGGCTCTACTTCCTGCTTGCCGGCGGAACCTACCGCAAGCGCGCGCTGCAAACTTTTCTCGCAGCCATCGTTATCAGTCTGCCTGCTGTTCTGTGGGTATGGCACGTCTCGCCGCACTGGCTCGCCGAGTGGCACGCCAATCTCGCCACTTTCTCCGCGCACGGCGGCATCAACGACCCGGGCCCAGATTCCGCTGGCGGCCACGGCCTGGCCATGGTCATCAGCCTGCAATCCATCCTCAGCGTCTTCCGCGATGACCCGCGCTTCTACAACTTCGGCAGCTATCTCATCAGCGCCCCCTTGCTGCTCGCCTGGGCCATCATCACTGTGCGTACACGCACCAACCCGACCAGAGCTTGGCTGGCCCTCGCCTCCATCGCAGCTCTCTCCATGCTGCCGGTCTATCACCGTCAATACGACGCCAAGCTGCTGCTGCTCACGGTTCCCGCTTGTGTCATCCTGCTGGCCGAAGGCGGCCCCATTGGCCGTCTCGCGCTGCTCATGACGACCGCAGCCTTCGTGCTCACCGGCGATCTGACCTGGGCGATTCTTCTCGGCCTGATGAATCATGTCTATCCGGCCGCAACCGGCGTCTTCGCGCAGATCCTCATGGTTGCGCAGGTCTTCCCGCCGCCCCTAATTCTGCTGTCAATGGGTGTTTTCTATCTATGGGTCTACGCACGCAAAGCCCCACAATCCACCAGTGAAACTGAAATCAGCGCCTGAAGCCCCCATCGCGGGCCGCCACGAGTCCAGGAAATCAATGGTGGGCCCGGAGGGATTCGAACCCCCAACCAAGGGATTATGAGTCCCCTGCTCTAACCGTTGAGCTACAGGCCCTTCAATGACTTACAGACGCTGCCCGCGTGAGTGTAGCGGATATTGTAGCGGGTGGCAGTCTTTTAGGCCCGATTGTAGCGAAATCGCCCGACAGTTGAAGCCGCTCGAATGCGTGCTCGACTGCCTCAGGGGTTGGATGGATGTAGCGCTGCGAAACCACGATGCTGCTCTGACCCGCAATCCGCATGATTGTGAAAGCATCCACTCCCGACTCCCCAGCCTAATCAACATTGTATGGCGTAGGGAGTGGAGCACAAAATCGCCTGGGAATAGCGGCCGGCGCTTGCCCTTCACCTTTGGAGCAACAGCGTCCCGATGCAGGTGGTTGACCGAGGTTCCCACGTAGGGCTTGCCTTCTCCGTTGGCAAAGACAAACCCGCTCGACTCGGACTTCTCCCGCACCGGGAGCATGGAAACCACGCGATCCGTGAGCGGGATTTCCCGGCGAGCATTCTTGCTCTTGCCCTGGCGGACGCGCAGAAACCGGAACTGGGTCCCAGTGATAGGCGAGAGTGTAATGTCCGACCACTCCAGATGAAGCGCCGCACCTGCCCTCGCGCATCTCTCGACTACGGCATGGACGCAGAGCCTTTATTCACCCGGGATGGAGAAGACCACGCTAACCTCGGTTTCTACCTCCACCGGTTGCTGATTGAACAGATATGGCTTGTACCGCCAGGTGCTAACGGCATTCATGGCGGCTTGCCTCAACATGACCGGGCCGGAGACGACGCGCAGGTTTTCGATCGTTCCCCACTTGGAGATGTTGGCGTGCAGCACTACGGTGCCGGCGACGTGCGCCGACTTGGCGATCGCGGGATACACCGGCATCGTCTTCTGCACCAACAGGCCCGCAGCAACACCGCTTGTGATATTGACCCTCGCGGGAATCTCCACTGTCACTTTGGGCCCCTTGTTACCGATGCCAAACACAGAGCCGACACCGCCGCCCCCGCCACTGCTCAGGCCCTCAGTGCCGGCTACCGCAAAGCCTGAAGTCGGCGGTGCTTCCGGCTTCGGCACAACATTAATGTCATGGGGGATCCGCTTCGGCGCGGCCAACTGATCGTTCATCATTGTCGGCTCCACCTGCTGTGGAGTTTCTTCTACTATGTCGGTGGTCGGCGGCGTCGCAGGCTTTGCAGGTTGCGTCGTCGGCAACGGCTGCGTCGAAGGCGAGAGCTTGAGCGTATTTGCCTCCGGCTGCGCAGCCTTCGCCAGCAATGTCGCCGGGGACGGCTTGAGGTTGTTCGCTGTGGAGTTCATTTCCGGCGACGCAGGCTTATTCGCGATCGACTGCTTCACCGAGTCCAGCTTCTGCCGGAAACTGGAGAAACGCAGCGGAACGAGGATGATTAGAACCAGAATCGGAATGACGACCGCAAGCGTCAGCAACACCTTTTTCCTTCTGGCGCGCCTCAGAGCTTCGCGCTTCGAGCGCGAAAGATCGTCGTGGGTCGCGTAGAAGCCTGTTGCAGAGAACGGAGGCGCTGGTGTCGACCCATCCATCACCGCCAGCACTCTGATCTGCTTGGCCGCGGGCCGTTCGGGCGGCGCCGTCTCGACCGCATGAACTGCATGAACTGCATGATCGGCCGCAGCCCTAAAGGGGTTGGAGTTGACCTGTACAGTCGCCGACGAGTGTCCGCCGTCCCATTCGCTGAAATCCTCGGGAAGCGTATCGGGAAGTGGCTGCATTATTTCTGCTGGAGATGCCATTGACCGTCCTCTCCTTTCTCATATATCGCACCTTTGTAAGTGCGCGTTTCAAGTTCGTCTTTCTGGATGGGGGTGCTGATCGGTACAACGCTCTGTTTCGCTTCTTGCCGGCCGTTATCGTCTTCGCTGCGCACAGGCGCGAATGGCGCGTTGGTGCTTGCCTCGAGTAGAGAATCCAGGTTCGATACTCCCTCGATCTCAATTACCTCCATGGCTTGTGCCGGCGCATATTTCATGGTGTCTGCCGGGGTAAAAGCGACATAGAGCTTATGCCTTCCTGGGATGAGCACGTCGCCTGCGGCAGGAGAGTAGACGAAGGTTCCAGGGACCAAAGAAGTGGCATTGAGCTGGGTGGCGCTGAGTGCGGAGCCATAGGGAATCGCCGCAGGAGTCTCCCACCTGATCGTCGTTGGCATTGCCTTCGTCACAGCAATCGATACGGTGGCCTGCACGGTGGTGTAGTTCTCCGTATCCATTGGAGTGAAAACGGCAGAGAGCAAATGCTTGCCAACCGGCAGCGTTTGGCCAACCGCCGGAGTGTAGACGAACGTTCCTGGAACGGATGCGGCGGCATTCAGCTGGGCGAAAGTGAGCGGAGTACCATCAGGAATCTGCGCGGGTGTCTCCCACATCACGGCCGGGTCTGCTTTGTTCACTGTGAGCGATACCGCGGCCCGTGCGGAAGTGTACGCAGCGCTATCTGTCGGAGTGAAGGTCACAACCGGCGTATGGGTTCCCGCCGCAAGCACAGCGCCTTCGCCAGGAGTGTAGGCAAACGTTCCCGGCACTGATGCCCTGGCGTCGAGATGAGTCTTGCTGAGCCTTGTCCCGTAAGTAATTGGTGCAGGTGTCGGCCATGCAATGGCCGGTACCGACTTGTTGACGGTCACCACCACCGTGGCCTTCGCCTCCGTGTAACCGGCGGTGTCTGTCGGATTGAAGGTCACTGAAAGAGTGTGTCTCCCAACCCTGAGTTGATCTCCCGCGCCTGGCGTGTAAACGAAGGTTCCCGGAACCGATGCCGATGCGTTGAGCTGAGCGTCGCTGAGCGGGGTTCCGCAGGGAATGGGTGCAGGCGCGGACCATGAAATTGCCGGAGTTGATTTGGCGACTGTTACCGATACCTCGGTCTGCGCAGTGGTGTAATTCGCGAGGTCGGTCGGCGTGAAAATGACTGCGAGCTTGTGTTGCCCCGGGGACAGCACCTCGCCTGCAGCAGGGGTGTAAACGAGTGTTCCCGGAACCGATGCCGTTGCATTGAGATGCTTGTCGCTGAGCGCGCTGCCGCAGGAGATCGCTGCAGGCGTTGGCCAGCTGACGGCCGGTGTTGCCTTGCTGACGGTGATCGAAACGGCGGCCTGCACCGGAGCGCCGCCCGCGCCATCCATCGGCGTAAAGGTCACCCATAGCGTATGTGTTCCCGACGGCAACAGGTAGCCCGCTCCGGGTGTATAGACGAATGTTCCCAAGGCCGATGCCGTGGCATTGAGGTGGCTGGCGTTGAGTCTGGTCCCATAAGTGATCGGCTCGGGCGCTGGCCAGTCGATGACAGGCGCCGCAGCGGTGGTTTGAGGCTCCTCTATGGTTGGAATCTTCCCCGAATTACTCTTGCCCAGGCCTCTCAGTCTGAACCCCGTCGTCTTTTCCTGAATCGGAGGCAGCCCGCAACTGGATCGCGCCATCTGACGAATCAGCCGTGAAATGGACGAATCCGCAGGCGAAGATGGAGTGGTGGAATTCTGTACCTGGCGTGCAGCCGCATAGTCGTCGGGAACCTTCCACTGCACCGGCCGGTTAAGGGCCTTGGTGATATGTTCATCCGTGAGTCCGAGCGAGTTCGAATCATATCGGTTGATCACGACCTCGAGTTTGGGACTGTCCATATTGAAAAACTGCGTGATCACGCGATTTGAGTTGCGCAATTCAGAGATGCCTGCCTGGGTGACCAGATAAATTGCGGAGGCATCTTTGAACAGAGCCGTGTCCATCAAATCGAGTCTCGATCCCACGTCGACAATCACGTTTTCGAATTCGCTGCGTGCGGCATTCATCAGTTTGTCGATGGCTTCATTCGAGGCCTGGACCTTGGGAACCTTGCTGGGCGCGGCGAGAACGGATATTCCCGAGCGGTGCTTGACCAGAAGCCTGGAAAGAAAAGTCGCATCCAGCCGGTCCACATCCTGAAAGGCATTGTCAGTCGAGTACTCGGTGATGATGCCAAGATTGAGCGCGGCATCTCCAAGCGGAAGCCCGAGATCGATCAACAACGTGCTTTGACTGGACTCCTGGCCCAGCGTTATCGCAAAATTACAGGCGATGGTGGTGAGTTCCAGGGCGCGGTGCTGAGGAGCATCTGGAGAGAGCCTCGGCTATAGTGCCTGCATCGAAGGGCTGAAATAGAAACTCGCGAGCCCCCGCACGCATGCAGCGAAACACCAGTTCCTGATCGGCCTTCGCCGAATAGACCATCACCGTCGCCGACTCCTCGGCGCAGATGCTCTCCACCAGTTCAAGCGCATATTCCAGGTCGCTGTCCAGGTCAATGATGATGACGTCGTAAGACCGCTCCAGCATCTTCGGCACATTGTCGAGAGCTGGGGGATACGAAGAGAACTCGCGGACTTCGCCTCCCGGGAATCCGGCAAGAGCGCTGACCAATGCCCGGCGTCGTTCTTCGTCCGGACCAATCAGGGCAATGGACATGTTGGCCGTTTCAACGGAGTTGGACTCGCGGCGGTGGACAGGCGTGGAAGAGAAGGAACTCCGGCGCATGCTGTTCGATGGCCGTTCCAACTGTGCTTCACGCTTCAGGCTGAACTGATAACTCTCGTATGCTTCGGACATGGCGTACACTCCAATTTGCAAAAGGGAATAACCAAATCAACATTCTGATCGCGATGCCGGAGTTGATGGCACTTCGCGCTTTCTTAAACCGCTTTCTCAAACCGTTCCCGAGATCGACAGGTCTCATGAAAAGCATTCCGAGAAACCCACCCAATGCGAGGAGGCCCAGAACAAAAACCTCCCCGTCATACCTGCGATCTCCATTTCGACGAACAATTGTTCTGAACCAATCCCAATGCTGCCATGGCGCCAATCTGAGACCGCGATCCTCGCCCGGAATAGCAAGAGCACCAACCATCTCCGGATGCTGCGGTTTTGCTGATCCTTCGAAGTCGCCAGGGCGAAACAAATGGGGAGTTGGCCAACACGAAAACTAGTGGATCTCTCTTGCTCCTTCTCTTCGCATTCGGAAACGATTCGACGCAGATGCCTGTCAAAGCAATTATTGAGTGGGCTCTGCGGTAACCTATTCCCGCCACCAAAGTAACCTGTAAGAGTCATAAATCTCAGAAAGAAGGGTCAATGTCCATGACACCTTTGTGTTACATCGATTTTTAGAAGATCTGACTCCAGCAGCTTTTCTGGCTGGCAGTTCAATCATTCGGCAGTCGCCTAAGCCACGATGACCGGCTGAATTCGCGCATCCGGGCTTCGACAATTCGGCCTGGAAAGCGATGGAGGCCCATCAGGAAGCTTCATGCTCTGGAAAATTCGCC
>Ga0302314_10005195_pt1 | contig 23773 bp, 19 predicted proteins | sample III_Palsa_N2_3_FD_200533 | JGI IMG/M metagenome (GOLD analysis project Ga0302314, IMG submission 200533) | Peat permafrost microbial communities from Stordalen Mire near Abisko, Sweden - III_Palsa_N2_3 | ecosystem: Environmental > Terrestrial > Soil > Palsa > Peat permafrost | place: Sweden... | reverse complement strand
CGCTGCCGCCGGACGCCCGCCTCTTGCTGCTGGCCGCGACGCTGGCCTGGAGCCTCGTCGCGCTGGCCGGACTCGCGTCGCTGCTGGTGCAATGGATCGCGCTGCGGCGCGCCTGGCGCCGGCTGCGGCCCAACGCCGACGGCGGCTGGACGCAGGCGGCGCACGCGCTGGCGCGCCACTACGGCCTGCGGCGCACGCCCGCGCTGAAGGTCGGCGCGACGTGGGCGAGCCCGCTGGTCGGCCCGCGCGGCGAGGTCGGCCTGCCCGACTGGTGCCTCGCGCAGCTGCCGCCCGCGCAACGCGACGCCGTCCTCGCGCACGAGCTGGCGCACCTGTCGCGCCATGACCCGGCGTGGCGCATCGCCTCGCGCATCGCGGCCTGCATCGGCTGGCTGCAGCCGCTGAACGTCGTCGCGCTGCGCCGGCTCGACGCGCTGGCCGAACAGGTCTGCGACGCCCGCGCCGCGCGCGCCGTCGCCGACCGCCACGCCGTCGCCGAGGCGCTGTACCTGTGCGCCAGCCGGCTGCAGTCCGGCCGGCGTGCGCCCGGCCTGAACATCGGGATGGCAACGGCGCGTTCGCCGCTGCTGCGCCGCGTGGAGCAGCTGATGCGCCACGACCCGCCGCAGGAACGCCGCGGCGGCGCGCGGCGCGGCTGGGTCGCCGGCGCGGTCGTGCTCGTCGGCGTCGCCTGCCTGCTGCCGGCGCTGAAGGTGCGCGGCGGCGAGCTGCGCCCGTCGGCATGGCGCGACATCCTCGCCGACTCGCTGCCGTCGGCCGGCCCGCGCACGCACGTGATGACGCGCTCGCCCGGCGACGACATCGACGTGTGGATCAGGGGCCGCGCGACGCTGCGCGACGACAGCGACGCGCTGAAGTCCGGCCGCGTCACGCTCAGCGAGACGACGGGCGGCGTCACGCGCCGGCTCGACGTCGACGCCGACGCCTCCGCGCCCGCGACGCAGGACTACCGCCTCGACGGCGCGCCGCATCCGTTCGACGCCGACGCGAAGCAATGGGTCGACACGCGCTGGAACATGGTGGTGGGCACGCTGCTCGACCCCCGCCAGCGCATCGATCGCCTGTTGCGGCGCGGCGGCACGGAGCAGGTGCTGCAGGCCATCGAGAAGCCGGTCGACATCGGCACGCAGCACGCGCTCATCGAGGCCTACGCGGGCAGCCGCAGCCTCGACCCGGCCACCGTGCAGCGCCTGATCGCGGCCGCCGACCGCGCCGAGCCCGGGGGCGACGACCACGATCGCGTGCTGTCGCTGCGCGACATCGCCAGACGCCAGCAGCTCACGCCGGAACAGCGGCAGCAGGTCGTGGCCGCGCTGGTGCCCCGCGCGGGCGACGGCGACGGCGCCGCGGCCCTGCAGGCGGTGCTGGTGCAGCTCGACGCGCGGACGCAGATCGAGACGCTGACGGCGACGGCCGCCGCGATCCGCGCGCTGCCGTCCGACCACGCGCGGCGCGAGGTGCTGAACATGGCGCTCGACGCCAGGACGCCGGTGGCCGTCGACCTCGCGCTTCAGGCCACGCCCGTCTTCACCTCCGACTTCGATCACCGCGACCTGCTGGAGCACGTCGCCAGGCGGCTGGCCGGCAACGACAACCCGGAGCTGGTCGAGCGCTTCGCCGAATCGGCGCACGCGCTGAAGTCGCCCTACGACCGGCGCACCGCGCTGCTCGCGCTGATCGAGTCCGCGCCGCTGCACACGGACGGCTGCATGGCGGTGCTCAACGCGCTCGAGGGCCTGGATTCGGCGGCCGACGTCACGCCGGTGCTGCTGGCCCTCGCGAAGAAGATGCCGCCCGACAGCGGCCTGGTCGCGCGCTACCGGCAGGTCGCGCGCGTGCTGCCCACCTTCGAGCGCGGCCAGGCCGAGCAGGCGCTCGACGCCCTGCCCTTGCCCGACTGACGCGCGGCGGCGCGACGCCGCCCGCGCGCTCCGTTCACCACCCTTCCTCACGGGCGCCGCCACCGCGGCGCGCGCGAGCCTGCCTGCGCGTCCGATTCCCTCGACTCCCGGAGACTGCCATGCATGCCCTGCTGCCCACCGCCTGCCTGTTCCTCGGCCTCGCCGCGACCGCCGGTTGCGCGACGGCTGCCGCTGGCGCGTCCGGGTTCGAGCTGCACACCGACGACTACGCCAACGTCCGCGGCGACTACCTGCTGGCCGACGGCCACGCGGTGCAGATCGCCGGCACGCGGCGGCATCCGCGCATCGACTACGACGACGGCATGTCGCGTCCGCTGACGCCGCTGTCGGCGACGGAGTTCGTGACGGACGACGGCTGCACGCGCGTCGTGTTCGAGGCGCATTCGAACGCGACCGTCACGCGCTTGCGCCTCGCACGGACGGCCGCGTGCGCCGCGCGCTGAAGCCGATTCAGAACGGCGGCTGCCAGACCGTGCGCGCGACGCGCAGCCAGTTGCCGCCGAAGATGCGCGCCAGCGACGCATCGTCGACGCCGCGGCGCGACAGCTCCTCGGCGAGGTCGGGCAACTGCTCGGGCGCGGTCATCGCGATGTCCGCCGAATAGCCCAGGTGCGGCGGGAACTTGTCGGGATTGGCGGCGATCTCGGCCGCGAGGTCGCTCGCGTCGAAGATGTAGTCCAGGCCCAGGCCGACGTGCTCGCTGCCGACGAGGTCGAGCATGTGCAGCACGTGGCGGGCGACGTTGGCCACCGACGCGTCGTTGTTGCCCAGGAAGATGCCGATGCCGTTGACGCCCACCACGCCGCCGCGCGCGGCGCACGCCTTGATCAGGTCGTCGGGGATGTTGCGCGGATGGTCGACCAGCGCGCGCGCGTTCGAGTGCGAGAAGATCACCGGCGTGGGCGACTCGTCGATCGCCTCGCGCGCTGTACGGTACCCCGTATGCGAGCAGCAGGCGACGATGCCCACGCGCGCCATCTCGCGCAGCATGCGGCGTCCGAAGTCCGTCAGGCCGGGATCGTCGTCCTGGCAGCCGCCACCGGCGCGGTTGTTGCGGTTGTAGGCGAGCAGCATCCAGCGCACGCCGAGGTCGCGGTACAGGCCGAGCAGGCTCAGCTGGTCGGCGACGGCGTTCGCGCCTTCGATGTCGAAGCCGACGGCGAGCTGGCCGTTGGCGCGCGCGAGCTCGATGTCGTCGACGGACTCGATCAGGCGGTAGTCGCGCGCATTGGCGGCCAGCCAGTCGCGCATGGACGCCAGCACGCGCAGGTGCGCCTCGACGCCGTCGTCGCCGAAGCCGACGTTGACCATCACGACGTCCGCCCCCGCGTCGCGGTGGCGTTGCAGCTGCGGCAGGAAGGCGGTGTCGTGCGGCGTCAGCGGCATGCAGGCGTGGTTGTCCCACACCAGCATCGAGGCCAGGCGGTCGCGTCCGGAAGGGGTGGTCATGAGGCGCTCCTTGCGTCTTGCGTCGATGTCATCAGGCCGGCGAACCAGCGGCGCTCGGTGGTGGCCAGCGCATGCAGCAGCGCGGCGGCCAGCGCCGCGATGCCGGCCATCGCGAGGAAGAAGGCCGCGGGCGACATGTGGCTCCACCACGTCCCCGCCACGCCCGACAGCAGGTTGCCGGCGAACGCCGCCAGGAACCAGGCCGCGATGGTGGTGGCGCCGAAGCGCGGCAGCGCGAGCTGCGCGAACATGCCGAGCCCGACCGGCAGGATGTAGAGCTCGCCGAAGGTCAGCACCGCGAAGAACACCACCAGCCACAGCCAGTGCGCGGGCGCGCCGTGGGCGTCGGCGAAGCGGCTGACGAACGCCAGCAGCACGTACGACGCCGCGACGGTCAGCGCGCCGAAGGCCATCTTCTGCAACGGCGCCGCCGGCGACGCCGTTGCGCCGCGCCGGTTCCAGAACGCCACCAGCAGCGGCGTCATCACGAACACGAACAGCGGGTTCAGCGACTGGAACCAGGTGACCGGCACCTGCCAGCCGAACGCCTGGCGGTCCACCGCGGTGTCGGCCCAGATCGCCAGCGTGTTGCCGGTCTGCTCGTACGCGACGCGGAACAGGATCACCGCCAGGCCGGTGCCGACCAGGAACAGCAGCTGGTGGCGCGAGGCGACGTCGACGGCGACGGCCTCGTCCGGCGCGGCGTCGGCCTTGGCATCGGCGACGAGATGACGCGACCCGGACACGTAGATCGCCAGGCCCAGGCACATGCCGATGCCCGCGGCACCGAAGCCGTAGTGCCAGCCGTAGACCTCGCCCAGCGTGCCGCACACCAGCGGCGCGATGAAGGCGCCGAGGTTGATGCCCATGTAGTAGAGGTTGTACGCGCCGGCGAGCCGCGCGTCGTCGGCCGCGTACAGCGGTCGCACCTGGCTGGGCAGGTTGGGCAGGAACAGGCCGTTGCCGAGCGCGATCGTCACCATCGCGGCGTAGAACAGCCCCTCCGAGGCCATCATGAAATGGCCGCACGCCATCAGCAGGCCGCCGAGGATGACCGCGCGCCGGCGTCCCAGCCAGCGATCCGAGATCACGCCGCCGACGATGGGCGTCAGGTACACGCCGGCCGCGTAGGTGCCGTAGACCAGCGACGCGCTCGCCTGGTCGTAGTGCAGCTGCTTGATCATGTAGTAGACCTGCAGCGCGCGCATGCCGAAGAACGAGAACTTCTCCCACATCTCGGTGAGGAACAGGATCGTCAGCCCCGGCGGCTGGCCGAACCAGGTGCGCCCGGGCGCGCGCGTCACGCGCGTCCCCGTGCTCTCGTCAACGGCAGGCGTCTGCATCGCTCAATACCCCGAGCTGAAGTTGAGCAGGTGGTACGAGAACGCGATCCACAGCGTCATCGTGAAGGCCGCGAACAGCAGCACGGCCCAGACGGTGGCTCCGCGCCGGCCCGGCGTGCGCACGCGCTGCACCAGGTTCCAGGCGCCGACCAGCCAGCCGCCGACGAAGCCGATGAACGACAGCAGCTGCACCACGTGCACCCAGGTGTCGAGGTGCGGCGTGGTGATGGCCGCGACGACCGCGAACAGCAACGTCCACGCGACCGCCGCCGCCAGCGCGCCGATCGCCGCGATCGCGGTCCAGCGCGTGCCCGCTCGCACCGCGGGAGACAGCGGCGCCGCGCCGTACCACTTGCGCGCGACCGCGCCGAGCGGCCACGCCAGCACGCTCGTCAACAGCAGCAGCAGCGACGCGGCCAGCAACGGCACTTCGAGGCCAGCGCCGGGCAGGCCATGCAGCGGCTCGTAGGCGAACGCGAACGCGAGGTAGTCGGTGCTCCAGGTCACGACCTTGCCGTCGATCACCTTGGCCTCGAGCTGGTCGTGTCCGCCCACCTCGTGCCAGAGCCACGGCTTCGTCTCGACGAAGGTCTGCGGACGCAGCAGCAGCTTGGTGGTGATGGTGCCGTCCGGGTTCGCGGCGATGGTGGTCGGCTGGATCATGTTGATCAGCGACAGGAACGTCGTCTCGCCGCGTCGCGTGGTCTGGTAGCGGCCGGCGATCACCTGCGCATGCGCCTTGGCGGTCGCCTCGTCGATCGGCTGCACCGGGTCCGCCTTCGGGAAGTAGCGGTCCGCGAACTCGTGGAAGACGTCGTCGCGGATGCCCTCGCCGAGACCTTCCTTGCCGAGCGCGTTGACCGAGATGAACATGCCGACGTGGTCGTCGAGGAACAGGAACAGGTCGCTGTGGAAGTAGTTCAGGTCGCCGCCGTGCGCGATCACGCGGTGGCCGTTGATGTCGTCCTGGTAGAAGCCCAGCGCGATGCCGTTGAGGTCGGGGAACGGCCGCGTGATCGTCGTGTGCATCATGCGCGCCGTCTCGGGCCTGAGGATCTGCTTGTCGCCGTAGCGGCCGTCGGCCAGGTGGGCGATCATGAAGTGCGCCATGTCGTCACCCGTCGCCGACAGCGAGCCCGCGGGCGGGATGTTGACCACCTCGAAGCCCTTGCCCGGCTTGTCCGACTCCTCGTAGCCGACCGACATGTCGGCCTTGAGCGCATCGGGCAGCGGCTGGCGGAAGGTCGAGTGCTTCATGTCCAGCGGGGCGAAGACGTTGCGCTCGATGTAGTCGTTGAACGACAGGCCCGACACGCGCTCCACCATGTGGCCCGCGAGGCCCGTCGCGTAGTTCGAGTAGGCCGACGTGGTGCCCGCCGGATAGATGCGTGCAGGCATGTTGCCGCTCAACACCTCGGTCAGCGGCGTCTCGGGGATGTCGAACGCGACCAGGTCCTTGATGCGCTCCTCGAAGCCGGTGCGGTGCGTCATGATCTGGCGCAGCGTGATCGGCTGGCCGTTCAGCGGCGGCACGGGGAAGTCGAGGTACCGGTTGACGTCGACGTCGAGATCGAGCTTGCCCTGCTCCACCAGTTGCATCACGGCCGTCCACGTGAACAGCTTGGAGGTGGAGCCGGGGCGGAACAGCGTGCGCTGCGGGTCGACCGGGATGTGGCGCTTCTCGTCGGCCAGCCCGTAGCCTTTTTCCATCAGCACCTGGCCGTCCTTGACGATGACGACGACCGCGCCGGGCGTGCGCGCGGTGCGCAGCGCCGTCGGCATCAGGCCGTCGAGCCAGGCCTGCGCGTCCTGCGCGGTGAGTTCATGGAACGCGGAAGCCGCGGCGGCGGGCGCGGGGGCGGACGCCGCCTGCGCCGGCTCGGCCGGCGCGGCGAAAGGACGCGCCGAGGCGACCGCCAGGGCGATCGCGGCGGCCAGGGCGGCCAGGGTGGGGAGGTTTCTCATCGAAGTTCCGTGAAGGGGTTGGAATGCGTCAGAAACGGGAACGGGCGAGCAGGCCGGCATCGACGCCGGCGGCCGCGAGATCGGCGGGCACGCCATCACCGCTCGCGAGCGCGGCGGTGAGGCGGCCCAGCGCGTCGGCGCTCTGGATGCCGTAGCCGCCCTGGCCGACGAGCCAGAAGAAGCCTTCGGCCACGGGATCGAAGCCGACCACCGGCGTGCGGTCGGCGCTGAACACGCGCAAGCCGGCCCAGCGGTGCCACACCTTCTCCACGCGCGCGCCAGTGGCGTTCTCGAAGCGATCGACGGCGATGGCGACCTCGAGATCCTCGGGCTGCGCATCGCAGGGCGGGCTCGGTTCCTCGTCGGCCGGCGACAGCAGCAGCCGTCCGCCATCCGGCTTGAAATAGAAGCTCTCGTCGAGCGCGATGGCCGCGGGCCAGGCCGCGCAAGACAACCCGCGCGGCGGATCGACCAGCGTCGCGGTACGGCGCAGCGGACGCAGCCCGACCGGCCGCGCGCCCGCCATGCGCGCCATCTCGTCGCCCCAGGCGCCGGCCGCGTTGACGACGACCGCCGCGGCGTGGCGGCCCTGCTTCGTGTCGACGAGCCAGCGGCCTCCCGCGCGTTCGATGCCGGTCACCTCCGCGTCGAACACCACCATCGCGCCGGCCGCCTTCGCATGGCGCACGTAGCCTTGCTGCAGCGCCGCGACGTCGATGTCGGCGGAACCGGGCTCCAGCACGGCGCCGCCGAGGTAGTCCGGCTTGAACGCGGGCACCAGCTCGATCGCCTGCGCGACATCGAGCTGCTGCGTGTTGGCGGCGATGTCGGCGTCGGCGCGGAACGCCCCCAGCGCATCGGTCTGCGCCCGCGTGGCGAAGAACAGCGTCGGACGCGGGCTCACCAGCGGCGTCGGCGTGAACCACGACGGCGACTCGAACAGGAAGGCCTGGCTCGCCCGCGTGAGCGCGCGCACGGCGGCGTTGCCGTAGATCGTGGAGAACAGCGCCGCCGAGCGGCCGGTGGAGTGGTAGCCCGGCTGCGATTCGCGCTCCAGCAGCGCCACCGAGCCGCGCGCGGACAGGTACGCGGCCGCCGACGCGCCCGCCATCCCGCCGCCGATCACGATGAAGTCGAACGTCTTGCTCTCGGCGTTCATGCGCATCGCTCAGAAGCTCGCCGTGAGGGTCATGCCCACCGTGCGCGGCCGCGCGGGCACCACCTGGGCCGGACCGCCGAGCGCCATCTCCGACGTCGACGCGCCGAGCTGCGCGTGCGCGTCGAACGCGTTGCGCACGTACAGCGCCAGCGCGAGCTTGCCGAAGTCGGCGCCGGCCTGCAAGTCGGTGAGCCAGTAGGCCGGCTCGCGGTAGTTCGGCGCGGTGGTGCTGCCGTCGAAGCCGGCGTTGCGCTCGCCCGCGTAGCGTTCCGACAGGCCGGCATAGGCCGCGTGCCCCGCGAGGTCGAACGCGAGCTTGCTGCCCACCGAGCCGGCGAATTCGGGGCTGTTGGGCAGGCGCTGCCCCGCGGTGCCCAGGCCCGGCGCGTCCTGCTTGAGGCGTCCGTTGATCGACGACAGGTTCGCATTGAGCGACCAGCCCGCGGTCGGCCGCCACGTCGCGCCGAACTCGGCGCCCTGAATCTCCGCCTTGCCGGCGTTCACGACGACGCCGTTGCCGTTGACCGAATAGATCTGCTGGATGTTGTTCCACTGGATGTCGTACACCGCCGACTCGACGGACAGCGCGTTGTCGAACAGGTCGGCCTTGTAGCCGGCCTCGTAGCTCCACAGCGAGTCGTGCTGGAACGTCGTCGGCGCGGTCGGCAGCCCGGTGGCCGGGTCGTCCAGCACCGCATTCGGGCCGCCGGGGCGGTAGCCGCTGGCCGCGCGCAGGTAGACGTCGCTGGACGGCGTGAGCTTGTAGCGCCCGGTGGCGAGCCAGGTCTTGGGCGTCTCCTTCGAATGCTCGGTCGGCAGGTCGCCGCCGCCCAGCGGGCCGGAGCCGAGCTGCGTGAAGTCCTGCTTGTTCTGCGCCACGCGCACGCCGCCCGTGAAGGCGAGCTTGGAGGTCGCGTTCCACGTGATGTCGCCGTAGGCCGCCACCTCCTCGTAGCGGCTCAGCAGTCCCAGTTGCGCGAGGTCGGGCGCGGGACTGGTGCCGTCGGCCACGGTGTCGTAGACGTGCTGCTGCTGGTTGCCGGTCTCGCGGTCGTAGAACAGGCCGGCCAGCCACTCGACCCGGCCGCCGGGCGCGGACGTGAGGCGGAACTCCTGCGTCGTCTTGTGGACGTCGGCGTCGACGTCCTCGCCCACCGTCGCCGGCAGGAAGCCGAAGAACTGGTTGATCAACGGGTCGTACACCGCCGACAGGTCGTGCGTGAGGACGAGCCGCGTGCGCTGGATCGACGTGATGGAGTTCAGCCGCGCGGCGCCGAAGTCGTATTCGAGGTCGACCGAGCCGAGGCTGGTGCGCATCGAGTACGGCTCGCGCATCGCCTCCTCGCGGTCGAACGGGCCGTTGAGCGGCTGGCTCGTGGTCGGGTCGTAGTCGACGTAGTCTGAGTTGTTGCGGCGGATGTCCTGCGTGAGCGCGGTGGCGCGCACGTGGAAGCGCGCGTTCGGCTCGACCAGCAGCGCCACGCGGCCGCCGGTGGTGTCGCCGTCGTTGGTGTTCTTGCCTGCCGCCGCGCCGAGCACGTCGACGAAGCCGCCGTCGTGGTCGCGGAACGCGGCCACGCGCACGGCCGCGACGTCGGTCTTGAGCGGGATGTTGAGCACGCCGTTGACGGTGTCGCCGACGCCTCCGCCGCTGGTCGAGCTGGCGCCCACCGCGGCCTTGCCCGAGAGCTCGGACGTGTCGGGCTCGTTGGTGACGTACTTCACCACGCCGCCCATCGCGCCCGCGCCGTAGAGCGTGCCCTGCGGGCCGCGCAGCACCTCGATGTGGTTCAGGTCCAGCAGCGACATGTCCAGCGCCGTCGTCGAGCCCGCGGCGAACGCGCTGCTGGAGCCGTAGGCGACGTCGTCGATGTAGGTGCCGACGATCGGGATCGTCTCGTCGCCGGTCGACACGCCGCGGATGCTCACCGCGCCGGTGCCCGGGCCGCCGTTGGTCTTGACGTCGACGCCGGGCTGGTCGCCGAGGTAGTCGATGAGGCTCTTCGCGCCGGCCTTGTCGAGATCGTCGGTGGACAGCCGATCCACCTGCATCGGCACCTCGCGCGCCGGCTCGCGGCGGCGCGTGGCGGTGACGAACACGGTCTGCGGCGCGTCGCTCGCGGCGGACGCGGAGGCCGCGGGCGCGCTGGCGGCTGCGGCGGGCCCGGCGGCCTGCGCCATCGCCAGCAGCGGGAACATGGCCGCGACGGCCACGGCGGTCGGCGTCAGGCGAAGGCGCGGTGTCCGGACGGACGCGAACGGGACGGAAGCAGTCATTGGCGATCCTTGGTCGAGAAGAAGCCGGCGGCCTGTCGTCCAGGCCTTTGACAAATCGTATCCACAGTTTTCCATTTTGTCCAAGTTTTTTCCATTTTGGAAAACAAGATCCGATCGGCAGAATATTTCTCGCGTCACGCGCGGCTGATAGAGTCGCGGCATGAAAGCTCCCCTCCCCGGCCCGGGCGAAGCCATTCGCGCCCTGCGCAAGCGCAGCGGGCTGACGCTGACCGAGCTCGCGAGCCGCACGGGGCTGGCGGTCTCCACGTTGTCCAAGCTCGAGATGGGCCACGTCTCGGCGTCCTACGACAAGCTGATGCTGATCAGCAAGGGGCTGGACGTCGACATGGCCGAACTGCTGGACACCACGCCGCATCCCAGCGGCGCGGCCACGCACGGCGGCCGGCGCGTGGTGCACCGCGCCGGCGAAGGCCAGCACGTGGAGACGCGCAGCTACAGCCAGACCTACCTCGCCACCGAGCTGCTGAACAAGCGGATGACGCCGATCCACGTCGAGCACAACGCGCGCACGCTGGACGAGTTCATCGCCGAGTTCGGCGGCTTCATCCGCCATCCCGGCGAGGAGTTCACCTACGTGCTCGAGGGCGAGATCGCCTTCCACACCGAGCTCTACGCGCCGCTCGTGCTCAAGGCCGGCGACTCGATCTACTTCGACAGCGAGATGGGCCACGCCTACCTGAAGGCCGCGGACGTGCCGTGCCGCACGATCACCGCCTGCTCGCCGCGCGGCCGCGACGAGACGATGAAGGACACCTTCGTCAACGCCTCGGTGCGCCACGCGGACGAGCGCTCGCAGCCGCGGCGCAAGCCCGCCGTCACGCGGGCGAAGCCGGCGAAGAAGTAGGCCCCCCGCCATGCGCCGGAATTCGTCGGCGGCGTTGCTGCTTGTCCTGTGTAGCGGCACGCTCGCCGCCCCCGACGAGGCCGCGCTCGGGCGCGACGCCGGCTATCCCGTCGCGCGTCGGCTCTCGCAGATCCACGACCCGGGCTTCATCGTCGGCTCGTTCAGCGCGCTCGACACGCTGTCGCCGCACTGCCTGCTGGCGCCGGCCGAGCATCCGCTCGCGTTGCCGGCGGCCGTCGCCGCGCCGCCGTTCGAGTACAGGTTCGGCGGCAAGACGTTCACGCTGGACGACTACCTGCAGCACCAGCGCGCGACCGGCGTGCTGGTGCTCAAGGACGGCCAGGTCGCGGCCGAGCGCTACAGCTACGGCCGCACGCCGGGCATGCGCATGCTGTCGAACTCGATGGCCAAGACGCTGGTCGCGCTGTCGGTCGGCCAGGCGCTCGAGGCCGGCGAGATCCATTCGGTCGACGACAGCGTGTCGCGCTACGTCCCGCAGCTCAAGGGCACGCTGTACGGCGAGACGACGCTCGCGAACCTGCTGCGCATGGCCTCGGGCGCGCGCTACGTCGAGGACTACACCGACCTCGACGACCGCGCCGCGTTCAACGCGATCGTGCGCCGCAAGGGCGTCGTCGAGGCCGCGCGCTCGATCACCGAACGCGCCGCGCCGCAGGGTACGCGCTTCAACTACGCCGGCGCGCAGACCGAGGTGCTGGGCCTGGTGCTGCGCGCAGCCACGAAGCGCGGCCTGTGCGAGCTGGTCGACCAGCGCCTGTGGAAACCGCTCGGCGCGCAGTCGGCCGCCAGCTACCTGCTGCATCCGGCCGACCAGGTCGAGGAGGCGGCCGGCGGCTTCAACGCGACGCTGCGCGACTATGCGCGCCTGGGCGGGATGCTCGCCAACGACGGCCGCGTCGGCGATCGCCAGGTGGTGCCGCGCGACTGGCTGCTCGCGATGACCGACGCCGAGCGCCAGCCGCCGCAGTTCCGGCCGGGCACCATGGATTCGCACGGCGACCACTACTTCGGCTACGGCTACCAGGTCTGGCTGATGCCCGGCGCGCACCGTCGCTTCGTGCTGCTGGGCGTCTACGGCCAGGCGATCTACGTCGACCCGGCGCTGAAGCTGGTGATGGTGCATCTGGCGGTCGGCGCCGACGCGGCCGGCGACGCCAGCGGCGCGCACCTGGGCCGCGAGCGCGACGCGCTGTGGCGCGGCGTGGTCGCGCGCTACGGCGCGTGGTGAACGGGCCGTCCGCGGCGCGTCACCTCGCGCGGTGCACGCCCGGCGTCGGGGCGGCCTTCCTGTCGAACGCCTGGCGCGCCTTCTCCACCGCCTTGAGGTTGTCCGAGGCCCACACCCACACGCCGCAGAACGCGCCGCCGAGCGTCAGGCCCAGCGGCGTCAGCTCGTACTCGACGCGCGGCGGCACCTCGGGATAGACGGTGCGCGTGACCAGGCCGTCGCGCTCCATCTGGCGCACGGTCTGCGTCAGCATCTTCTGGCTGATGCCCGTCACCTGCCGGCCGAGGTGGCTGAAGCGCAGCGGCGCCTGCTCGGTCAGCACCTCGAGGATCAGCATCGTCCACTTGTCGGCGACGCGTCCGATCAGCTCGTGCACCAGCGCGGCCAGGCGCGGATCGACGGCGCCGGCGGGCCGCAGGACCGCGTAGCGGCGCGCGGCGGCGATCTCGGCCTTCGTGAACCGGGTGGAGATGGTGGGCGCGGGCGTCGTCATCGTTGGCTCTCCTTTCGGTAAGTATGGCACTTTCGGGTGCCTGCTTTCCAGTGGAGAGCGTCGATCCCAGAATGGCCCCACCAGGCACTTCCAACGAGACCGACATGAAACTCAGCCAGCGCACCATCCTCGTCACCGGCGGCACCAGCGGCATCGGGCTGGAGCTCGCGCGCCAGCTGCTGGCGCGCGGCAACGTCGTGATCGTCACCGGACGCGACGCGCAGCGGCTCGCCGAGGCCCGGCGCGCCGTGCCCGGGCTGCAGGGCATCGCGAGCGACGTCGCGGACGCCGCCGCGATCGCCCGCCTGCACGACGAGGTGCTGGCGCGCTTCCCGGCGCTGGACGTGCTCGTCAACAACGCCGGCATCATGCGCAACCTCGACCTCGCGCGCGAGCCCGCGCCCGCGGACGTGACGCGCGAGATCGACATCAACCTGCGCGGCCCGCTGCAGATGATCCAGCAGTTCCTGCCGCACCTGCGCACGCGGCGCGAGGCGGCCATCGTCAACACGACCTCGGGCCTCGCCTTCGTGCCGCTGGCGATCTCGCCCGTCTACAGCGCGGCCAAGGCCGGGCTGCACGCGTACACGCGCGCGTTGCGCGTGCAGCTGGCGCGCAGCGCGGTGCAGGTGTTCGAGATCGCGCCGCCGCCGGTCGAGACGCGCCTGATGCGCGCAGAATTCGAAGCCGAGCTCAAGGGCTCGCGCGGCATGGCGCCCGAGCTGCTGGCGCGGCGCGCGATCGAGGGCATCGAACGCGGCCATCCGGAAATCCGGCCGGGCCTGGCCAACGCGCTGAAGGCCATGAGCCGCCTCGCGCCGGAATTCATGTTCCGCCAGATGAACCGCATGATGACGCCCGCGACCGCCTGAGTTCAGCCAGGCGCAACGTCGGCGCGCGCCGCGGTCCGACTCCCGGTATAACCTCGGCATGAAGGGCGGCCCGCAGCCGCCTCACGCAACGCTGCCGAGGGGGGACGCGCATGCACATTGCCTTCGTGGCCGAGAGCCAGCGCGAAGCCCTGGTCGACCTGATGCACGAGATGTGCGTCTTCTACAGCGAGGAAGAGCCCGTCTCGCGGGACGACGTGCGCTCGAACCTGCACGACAACCTGCTCGCGGCCGAGTCGCCGCTGCGCCTGGTCGTGGCGGCCGCCGACGACGGCGAGATCGTCGGCCTCGCGGCGATCGCGCTGTTCCACTCGCTGGTGGATCCGGCGCCGCGGCGGCGCGGCCAGCTGCTGCTCAAGGAGCTCTACGTGCGCCAGGCGCGCCAGGGCGAGGGCGTCGGCAAGGCGTTGATGTCCTGGGTCGCGCGCCACGCGCTCGAGCGCGGGTGCGCGCGCATGGACTGGCACGTCAGCGCGTCCAACCGCGAAGGCCTCGCGTTCTATCGGTCGCTGGGCGCGCTGCACGTGGCCGGGCGGCTCAGCTTCCGGCTGGGCGGCGAGTTCCTGGCGCGGCTGGCGTCGGGCGACGCCGACGACGACACGCGCTACTGACGCTCAATACTCCTGCTTCGTCGGCCGGAACAGGATCTCGTTGATGTCCACGTCGTCCGGCTGGCTCAGCGCGAAGACGACGGCGCGCGCGAACGAATCGGGGGGAACGGCGATCTCGTAGAACGCCTTGACGCCGGCCTGCACGTCGGCCTCGGTGATGCTGTCGGGCAGCTCGGTGGCCACCGCGCCGGGCGACACGATGGTGGTGCGGATGCCGTACGGCTTGACCTCCTGCCGCAGCCCTTCGGTCAGCACGCGCACCGCATGCTTGGTGGCGGAATAGACGGCCGTGCCGGCGCGCACCTTGTGGCCGGCGACCGACGACACGTTGACGATGTGGCCGCCCTGGCGCGCCTTCATGTGCGGCAGCGCCGCGGCGATGCCGTACAGCACACCCTTGATGTTGACGTCGATCATGCGATCCCAGTCGTCGATCTTCAGGCGTTCCAGCGGCGAGCTGGGCATCAGGCCGGCGTTGTTGACGAGCACGTCGATGCGGCCGAACGTCCCGACTGCCGTGTCCACCAGGCGCTGCACGTCGGCGCTGCGCGTCACGTCGGTCCGCAGCGCCAGCGCCCGGCCGCCGGCGTCCGACAGTTCCTGCGCGAGCGCCTCGATGCGGTCGATGCGACGCGCGCCCAGCACCACGGTCGCGCCCTGCGCGGACAGCATGCGCGCCGTCGCCTCGCCCAGCCCGCTGCTGGCGCCGGTGATGACGACGACCTTGCCTTCGATGTTGTTGCCCATGGCCGGCCCTTGCTGGTAGCGATTGCGACGATCCGGCGATGCTGCCACCCTTCGCGCGGTCGCGACGCGCGCGCCGCGCATGGCCTTGCGCGCCGTTCGGGTTCGATCGGCGCGGTCACGCGAACGCGGCATCGGCATCAGTGGGCTGGCGACAACGCGGGTTCACCCTCGCCTCGGACGCCGGGCGTTCTTGGATAGGATGGTCCCAAACCAGAAACAGTCACGGGAGGCTTCCCACAAAGGAGCCTTGTCAATGAAGATCCTCGTGGTCGACGACCACCACGACAGCGTCGACTCGCTCAGTCGGCTGCTGGAAGCCCACGGGCACGAAACGGCCTGCGCCTACGACGGTCGCCAGGCGCTCGACGTGTTCCGGCTGTACGAGCCGGCCGCGGTCGTCCTCGACATCGACATGCCCGTGCTCGACGGCTACGGCGCCGCCCGCGCCATCCGGCTCGCCCCCAGCGCGCGGCTGCCGGTGCTGGTGGCGCTGACGGCGCTCAGCGGCCACGAGACGCGGCGGCTGGCGTTCGAGGCGGGCTTCGACGCGCACATCACGAAGCCGGCCAACATCGACGCGCTGCTCGAACTGATGGAGAAGCTGCGGAGAGAACGCGCCTGAACCGTCGACCACGGTATTGAAGCGGTCACCGGCCGCGGTCAGAATGGCCGCCTCAACCTGCAGGAGGCCTCGTGAAGCGCGTCGTCGCCAGCTCGCACGTACACGCGGAGACGAAGACGTCGTTCCGCTACGAGGCCACGTGGCACATCGAGGGCCCGCTGCTCACGTGGAAGGCCGAGGTGACGCTGCCGGGCCGCCGCTGGAGCCTGGCCGGCGGCACGCCGGAGTGGACGGGCGGCAGCGAAGCCAAGGCCGTGCGCGACGACGTCGGGCGCAGCATCGACGGCCTCGAGCTCGCCTGAGCGCCTATCGGCTCTTGGCTTCCTGCAACGGCACCGCCGTCGTCTGCTTCACGCGATCGAGCACGAAGCTGGTCTTGCAGTCCTGCACGCTCGGGTGCTTGAGCAGCGTGTCCATCACGAAGCGCGAGTAGTGCTGCATGTCGCTCACCAGCACGCGCAGCAGGTAGTCCATCTCGCCGGTCAGCGAGAAGCATTCGACGACGTCGGGCCAGGTCTGCACCGACGCGCGGAACGCGTCCATGGGCTTGCGCTTGTGCGTCTCGGAGTGCTTCTCCAGGCGCACCGTGATGTACGCGGTGAGCGACAGCCCCACCGCCTCCGGCTGCACGAGCGCCACGTAGCCGGCGATGACGCCGGCGTCCTCCAGCCGCTTGACGCGGCGCAGCGTGGCCGACGGCGACAGGCTGACCTCGGCGGCGACCTCGTCGTAGGTGGCGCGACCGTTGGCCTGCAGCACGCGCAGGATGCGCAGGTCGACGGTGTCGAGCTGGAATTGTGTGTCCATGCTCGCATATTGCAGGATTCCTGCACAAATCGCCATCCCTGACGCGGATTTGCAGAAATGCTGCGAGGCGAATTCCCTATGATTCCGGGATAGCCATCCAGCATGCGGAGACCGCCATGAAAGATCTGTTCGACAACCCGATGGGCCTGCAGGGCTTCGAATTCGTCGAGTTCGCCTCGCCCACGCCGAACCTGATCGAGCCGTATTTCGAGATGCTCGGCTTCACGCTGGTCGCCAGGCATCGCTCCAAGGACGTCCTGCTGTACCGCCAGGGCGACATCAACTTCATCGTCAACCGCGAGCCGCGCAGCGCCGCGGCCTATTTCGCGGCCGAGCACGGCCCGTCGGCCTGCGGCATGGCGTTCCGCGTGAAGGACTCGCACAAGGCCTACCACCGCGCACTGGAGCTCGGCGCGCAGCCGATCGAGATCCCCACCGGCCCGATGGAGCTGCGCCTGCCCGCGATCAAGGGCATCGGCGGCGTGCCGATCTACCTCATCGACCGCTTCGAGGACGGCAAGTCCATCTACGACATCGACTTCGAGTTCCTGCCCGGCGTCGAGCGTCGCCCGGCCGGCCACGGCCTGAAGCTGATCGACCACCTGACGCACAACGTCTACCGCGGCCGCATGAGCTTCTGGGCCGACTTCTACGAGCGCCTGTTCAACTTCCGCGAGATCCGCTACTTCGACATCCAGGGCGAGTACACCGGCCTCACCTCCAAGGCGCTGACCGCGCCGGACGGGATGATCCGCATCCCGCTGAACGAGGAATCCAAGAAGGGCTCCGGCCAGATCGAGGAGTTCCTGATGCAGTTCAACGGCGAGGGCATCCAGCACATCGCGCTGCTGTGCGACGACATCATTCCGGTGATCGACAAGCTGCAGATGGCCGGCGTGAAGCTGATGACCGCGCCCAACGACGTCTACTACGAGATGCTCGCAGAACGCCTGCCCGGCCACGGCCAGCCGGTCGCCGAGCTGCAGTCGCGGGGCATCCTGCTGGACGGCTCGACCGACGGCGGCAAGCCGCGCCTGCTGCTGCAGATCTTCTCGCAGACGCACCTGGGCCCGGTGTTCTTCGAGTTCATCCAGCGCAAGGGCGACGACGGCTTCGGCGAAGGCAACTTCAAGGCGCTGTTCCAGTCGATCGAGCGCGACCAGATCAAGCGCGGCGTGCTGAAGGCGGACGCGGCGGCCTGAGCCCGCTTCCGGCTCCAATGAAAACGGCGTCCGCGAGGCGCCGTTTGTCTTTCCGTACGGCGGCACGGGGATCGCGTTGCCTGTACAACCGCGTTCGGAGACATCAGACGGACACGCCATGCGCAACATCGACGAACGAACGATCACCGACGCCGTGCTGCAAAGCATGGCCGGCACACCCGATGCCCGCCTGAAGCAGGTCCTGACGTCGCTGGTCACGCACCTGCACGACTTCGTGCGCGACGTGCGGCTGACCGAGGCCGAATGGCAGGCCGCGATCGCTTTCCTGACGGCCACCGGCCGGAAGTGCAGCGACACGCGCCAGGAGTTCATCCTGCTGTCGGACACGCTGGGCGTCTCGATGCTGACCATCGCGCTCAACCACGCCAAGCCCGCCGGCGCGACCGAGGCCACGGTGTTCGGGCCGTTCCACACCGCGGACGCGCCGCACGTCGAGCAGGGCGCCGACATTGCGCGCGGCGCCCCGGGTCTACCGATGTTCGTGCACGCCGTCGTGCAGGGCCCGGACGGCGAGCCGGTCGCGAACGCCGAGGTCGATGTCTGGCAGGCCGACGACGACGGCCTCTACGACGTGCAGCGCCCCGAACTCGGCGACGCGCGCCGCGCCCGCGCGGTGCTGCGCACGGACGCCCGCGGCGCGGTGCGCTTCCGCAGCATCGTGCCGACGGCCTATCCGATCCCGACCGACGGCCCGGTCGGCGCGCTGCTCGCCGCCACCGGCCGCCATCCGTGGCGCCCGGCGCACCTGCACTTCATGATCCGCGCCGACGGCTGGCAGCCGCTGACGACGCACATCTTCCGCGACGGCGACGCCTACCTCGACTCCGACGTCGTCTTCGGCGTGCGCTCGTCGCTGATCGGCCACTACGCGGAACACGCGCCCGGCCTCGCGCCCGACGGCTCGGTGGTCGACACGGCGTTCTTCACGCTGGACCAGACGTTCGTGCTCGCGCGCGACGCGTGAGCCTCAGCGCCCGCTGGTCTCGAGCCAGACGCGCAGGCGCCGCACGCCCTCGACCAGCCGCGACGTGTCCTTCGCCGCGAAGCACCAGCGCAGCCAGCCCGCCGCCTCCGGCGCGAACGCCGCGCCGGGCGCGAGGCCGAGGCCGGCCTCGGTCACCAGCCGCTTCGCGACGGCCAGCGAGTCGTCGAAGCCCTCGATCCGGAAGAACGCGTACATCCCGCCGAGCGGCACGGCCACCTGCACGCCGGGCAGCGCGGCGAGCAGCGGGACGAGCGTGTCGCGGCAGCTCTTCAGGTGCGCGACGATCGCCGGGGTGATCTCCTCGCGATGCGCCAGCGCGGCGAGCGCGGCGCGTTGCGTGAAGACGCTGGCGCAGGAGGTGTTGAACTCGATCAGCTTGCCGATCGCATCGGTCAACGCGGCCGGCACCACCAGCCAGCCGAGCCGCCAGCCGGTCATCAGGAAACTCTTCGAGAAGCTGTGGGCGACGACGAGGCGCTCGTCGGGCGACGCGATGTCCAGGAAGCTCGGCGCGCAGGCGTTGTCGGTCGTCTCGAAGTACAGGCGCTCGTAGACCTCGTCGGCGAGAAGCCAGGTGCCGGTGGCGCGGCAGTGCTCGAGGATGCGTTGCTGCTCGGTGCGCGTCAGCGTCCAGCCGGTCGGGTTGTTGGGCGCGTTGACCACGAGCATCTTCGTGCGGCGGGTGACGGCCGCGAGCAGCGCGTCCATGTCCAGCGTCCAGGCGCCGGCCACCGGCTTCAGCGCGACGCAGCGCACGGCGGCGCCCATGATCGCGGGCTGGGCGACGAGGTTGGGCCAGACGGGCGTGACGACGACCACCTCGTCGCCCGCGTCCACCAGCGCCTGCGCCGCCAGCATCAGGCCGTTGACCCCGCCGGAGGTGACGACGACGCGGCCGGCGGCCACCGGCGGATGCTGCGACGACATGTAGCCGGCCAGGCTCTCGCGCAGTTCGGGCAGGCCGAGGTTCTGCGAATAGAAGGTCTCGCCGCGCTCCAGCGACTCGATGGCCGCGCGGCGGATCACGTCGGGCGTCACCTCGTCGCTCTCGCCGAACCAGAACGCGAGCACGTCGGGGCGGCCCATGCCGGCGTTGGCGATCTCGCGGATCAGCGAGCCCTGGAGGCGTTCGATGGCTTGGCGCATGGCGGTTCCGGTGAAGTCGGCTCGCCGATTGTGAGCCACGCGGCGCGGCGCTCCGGGTTTGCCCGCTCCGGTCTGACACCGTCCCCCCCGCCGCGGGGGGCGTGCTGTGCCGCGCAATGGGATTACCTTCGGCGTGCCATGCAAGACCATTCGCGCACTACACGCACGTTGCCCGCCGCCCGTCCGACGGGCGTGCTCGGTCGTATTCCGTCAAGCGGAGAATCCGATGAAGCCAAGCGAGCGCGCGCGCGTCACGGCGTGCTTGCGCGACCCCGCGTCCAGCTTGTTGAACAGGTTCTTGAGGTGCCACTTCACCGTTTCGTCACTGACGTCGATCGATTTGGCAATCTCCTTGTTCGAATAGTTCCGCGCCAGCAGCAGCAGGATGCTGCGCTCCTTCGGCGTCAGCGTGCGCGAGCCCTGGCGCCGCTGGCGCTCCTCGCCGGCGTCCTGCGTGCCGGAGGCGGCGCCCGTGGCGCCGCTGCCCGAGATGTCGATCTGGCTGCCGCGCCGCCGCAGGCGCACCAGCGCCAGCGGGTAGTTCATCTTCTGGACCGCTTCCTTCTCCTTGGCTTCCAGCGCCTGGCGCGCGTAGTCGTAGGCCCGCGCGTGGTCGCCGGCCTCCGCCCAGCGCTCGGCCAGGAAGGTGTAGAGGCGCGCGGGCGCCTTCCAGCCCTCGACGCGATGGCCCTCGACGAGCGCGGCCTCGGCGTAGTGCAGGGCGGCCGTGGGCAGGGTCATGCCGGGCGGCGGGGGCAGCTCGAACCGGTGGTGGAGCTCGGCCAGGACATCCGTCACGCCCACATGCAGTGAATGGAGCTTCAGCTCCTCGATGCGTTCGCGGGCTTCCTTGAGCACCGCCAGCGCCTCGGCGGGCATGCCGGCGGCCACCAGGCCGCGCGCCTGGAAGATCAGGTTGAGCGCGAGGCTGCTCTTGAAGCCCGACTCGCGCCACAGCGCGATGGAGCGGCTCATCGGCTCCAGCGATTCCTTGGCCAGGCCCATCGCCCGCAGCGTCTCGGCCAGCGAGGCGTTCGCGGTGGCCAGGTGAAAGCCGGGCGCGCCGATCGACAGCGCCACGATGGCCTCGGCCAGGATGCTGCGGCTTTCCTCGAAGGCGCCGAGATACTGCATCAACTCGCCCACGCGCGTGTTGGCGGTGCCGATCAGCGTGGGCCAGCCGGTGGCGTTGGCGCGCGCGGCGGCCGTCTCGAAGCATTCGGCGGCGAGATCGAGGTCGCCGAGGCCTTGCGTGGACGCGCCGCAATTGATCGTCGCGACGATCTCGAGCCGCACCATGCCCACCTCGCGCGCCTGGCTCGCGGCCTGGCGATACAGCAGCACCGCTTCCGCGGGCCGGCGGTACGACAAGGTCATGCCGCGCGTCGCGCTCCACAGCGCGTCCCAGGCGGTCTGCGCCTCGGGCCACTCGTCGCCGGGCGCCTTCAGGCCGATGGCGTGGTCGATGCCGGACTGTTCGTAGCCGCGCTCGAAGCTGAGCCAGACCTGCGCGATCGCCAGGCGCTCGGGCGCGGCGATCTTCTCGAAGCAGGCGACCGCCTGCTCGTGGGCGGCCATCTCGCGGGCGCGCTGCACGCGCATCTTGGCCAGCACCGTCTCCACCAGCCAGGCATCGCCCTCGGCGGTCGGATCGACATCGGCGTCGACGTGCTGGCGGGCCTCGACCAGCCAGCGCTCGGCCACGTCGAAGTCGCACAACAGCGCCGAGGCCTCGCAGGCGGCGAGCGCGGCGCGCGCGCGGTGCGCGGCGCGGCGCGACTGGCCCTCGGGCGTGGCCGGCAGCAGCGGGATGACGCCGTCGACCAGCCGCAGCGCGCGGGCGCTGTCGCGCTGGCGCAGGTGCCAGGCGAGCGCGACGGTCGCGGCGAGGACGTCCTCGCCCCAGGGACGGGTCAAGACCGCCTCGAGCTCGAGAATCTCGGCGTCGGCCGCGAAGAGTTTCATTTTTTGAATTGTAGGACGCCTGTCCCGCGAGACCTTCGGATCGGCCAGGCTTCGGCGTGCCAAATGCATCACATCGGCGAGCCAAGCGCCGGGGTCAGCGCTTTCGTCGCGCCCGCCGTCACCGCCGGCCCACGCCGTGCAATCATGTCGGCCTTGCCGGAACCCGCGCCTTGAATCCGTCCCACGCCGCCATCACCGCCGTCCAGCCGTTTCTTCCCAGCGACGTGGTGGGCGCGGTGCTGGCGCTGTTCGCCGCGGTCTACGCCTTCCTGTGGCGGCGCGATCACGATCCCGCCATTGGCTGGTTCGCCCTCAGTTGGGCGATGGGCGCGATCTGGTTCTCGGGCACACCCTACCAGGCGCAGCAGGCCTCCGCCGCCTTGTCCCAGAGCTGGTGGACGCTGGTGCTGTTCATGATGTTCGTGCCGCTGACGCTCGGGATGGTCGACTACGTGCAGCCACCGCCCAGCCTGCGGTCGCGCTTCCTGGCGCTGGTACTGGTGTCCGGCGCGCCGTTCTGGGTGATCCAGCTGTGCGTGATCTTCGGCGGGCTGGAGGTCCGGCGGTCCCTCGCCAACCTGCCGCTGGGCCTGTGGTACATCGCGCTCGGCGGCGTCGCCTGGTGGGCGGCCCGGCGCGAGCCGGGCGCCGGCCACCGCTTCGTCGCGCTGACACTGTGGACAGTGCCCGTCCTCGCCGTCGTGATGGCCCTGTTCCACGTGGACGCGCCGGTCTTTCGCTTCTACGCGGTGATCCCGTTCATCGTGCTGGCGCTGACGCTGCTGACCGCGACGATGCTGCGGCGCCGGCGCGCGCTGGAAGACGAGGTGCGGCGCCGCGCCGACGCCGAGGCCGCGATCGCGCGGATCAACGCCGAACTGGCCGCGCGCGTGGACGGCCTGGTGGCCGACCGCACGGCGGCACTGTCGATGGCCAAGCAGGCCGCCGAGGCGGCGAGCGAGGCCAAGAGCTCGTTCCTGGCCAACATGAGCCACGAGATCCGCACGCCGATGAACGCGATCATGGGCATGACCGACCTCGCGCTGCGCAGCCCCGACCTGCCGCCGCGCGTGTCGTCGTACCTCGGCAAGATCGGCGGCGCGGCCGAATCGCTGCTCAACATCATCAACGACATCCTCGACTTCTCGAAGATCGAGTCCGGCAAGCTCGACATCCAGGTCGGCGAGTTCGCGTTGCAGGAAGTGATGGACAAGGTCACCGCGCTCGCGGCGCAGCTCGCCAGCCGCAAGGGCCTCGAGTTCCTGCTCTCGACCTCGCCCGGCGTGCCGCGCCGCCTGATGGGCGACCCGCTGCGGCTGGGCCAGGTGCTGCTGAACCTGTGCAGCAACGCGGTGAAGTTCACCGAGCAGGGCGAGATCGTCGTCGTCACGGTCAAGGCCGAGGACGCGCAACCGGGCCGCACGACGCTGCGCTTCACCGTGCGCGACACCGGCATCGGCATGGACGCCGAGCAACTGGGCCGCCTGTTCCGGCCGTTCGACCAGCTCGACGGCTCGATCACGCGCAAGTACGGCGGCACCGGCCTCGGGCTGGCGATCAGCAAGCAGCTCGTCGAGATGATGGGCGGCTCGATCGGCGTGCGCAGCACGGCCGGCCGCGGCAGCGAGTTCTTCTTCACGCTGCCGTTCGGCGCGGTCGACGACCCGGCCGATGCGAACGCCGGCCCCGACTGGTCGCGGCTGCGCGTGCTGGCCGTGGACGACAGCGCCAACGCGCGCGAGATCCACAGCGGGCTGCTGTCCGGACTGGGCTGCCGCCACGCCGAGGTCGACGGCGCGGACGCGGCGCTGCTCGCGCTGGCCGAGGCGGCGGCCGCGGGCGAGCCGATCGACCTCGTGCTGATCGACTGGAAGATGCCCGGCGCCGACGGCTTCGAGCTCGCGCGCCGCATCCGCGCGACGACGCCGCCGGCCGTCCTGCCGCGGCTGGTGCTGGTGACGGCCTACGGCGACGAATCGGTGGCGCAGCGCGCGATCGCCGAGCACTTCGACAGCTACCTCGCCAAGCCGGTCG
>Ga0302314_10005194_pt1 | contig 23778 bp, 21 predicted proteins | sample III_Palsa_N2_3_FD_200533 | JGI IMG/M metagenome (GOLD analysis project Ga0302314, IMG submission 200533) | Peat permafrost microbial communities from Stordalen Mire near Abisko, Sweden - III_Palsa_N2_3 | ecosystem: Environmental > Terrestrial > Soil > Palsa > Peat permafrost | place: Sweden... | reverse complement strand
CCCGAGGGCCTGTTCTGGTCGAAGCTGTCGGCCGCCTCCGTGCTGGCCATTGCGCCCATCGTGGTGTTCGGCTGGTTCAGCCAGAAGCAGCTCGTGCAAGGCCTCACGTTCGGCGCCGTCAAGTAAACGGAAAGAATCAAATGACATTCCTCCAGCTCAAGGGCGTCGAGAAACAGTTCGGCGACGTCAAGACGATCAAGGGCATCGACCTGTCGATCGCTCGCGGCCAGTTCACCGTGTTCGTCGGCCCGTCGGGCTGCGGCAAGTCGACGTTGCTGCGCCTGATCGCCGGGCTCGAGACGCTCTCCGCCGGCAGCATCAACCTCGACGGCCGCGACATCACCCGCCTCCCCTCGGCGCAACGCGACCTGGCGATGGTGTTCCAGAGCTATGCGCTGTACCCGCACATGACGGTCGCCGAGAACATGAGCTTCTCGCTGCGCCTGGCCAAGGCCGACCCGGCGGTGATCAAGAAGAAGGTCGATCGCGCGGCCGAGATCCTGAACCTCGGGCCGTACCTGCAGCGCCTGCCGCGCGAGATGTCCGGCGGCCAGCGCCAGCGCGTGGCCATCGGGCGCGCGATCGTGCGCGAGCCCAAGATCTTCCTGTTCGACGAGCCGCTGTCCAACCTCGACGCCGCGCTGCGCGGCCAGACGCGCGTGGAGATTGCCAAGCTGCACCGCGAACTCGGCGCGACGACGATCTACGTGACGCACGACCAGGTCGAGGCGATGACGCTGGCTGACCAGGTGGTGGTATTGCGCGACGGCGCGATCGAGCAGGTCGGCTCGCCGCTGGCGCTCTACGACAAGCCGGCCAATCGCTTCGTCGCGCAGTTCATCGGCACGCCGCAGATGAACGTGGTCGAGCGCGCCGAGATGCCGGCCGCCAGCGTCACCGTGGCCGGCGCCGCCTTCGTCGGCATCCGGCCGGAAGACCTGCGCCTGACCGAACCCGGCCAGGGCCAGATCGCCGCGCAGGTCGAGCTCGTCGAGGCACTCGGCGCCGAGACGCTGGTGTACCTGCACACGCCGCGCGGCGCGCAGATCGTGCTGCGCCAGAACAGCCGCACGACGCTGGTTGCCGGCGACAACGTGGGCGTCGACGTCGAGCTCGGCCACCTGCACTGGTTCGACGAGAGCGGCAAGCTGATCGCCGCCGCCCACTGAACACACTTTCCCCCCGGAATCTTTCATGACGCCTCCGCCTACCGAGCGCCTGCGCTTGTTGCACCTGGGCCTCGGCTCGTTCCACCGCGCGCACCAGGCGGTCTACATGCATCGCCTGATGCAGTCGGGCGACCTGCGCTGGCAATGCGCCGGCGCCAACCTGCGGCCCGACATGGCCGACACGATCGCGGCACTGCAGCGCCAGGGCGGCGCCTATACGCTGGAGACGGTGTCGCCGCACGGCGTGCGGGTGCTGGAGAAGATCACCTCCATCACCGAGGTCATCGCGTACGAGCCCACGCTCGCGCGCGTGCTCGAGCTCGGTGCCGATCCGCTGACGCGCATCGTGTCGTTCACCGTCACCGAGGCCGGCTACGCGCTCGATCACACGGGCCAGTTGGACCTGGCCCACCCGGAAGTCGTGAGCGACCTGGCCGGCACGACGAAGCTGACGATCTACGGCGTCGTCACCGCGCTGCTGCGCGCGCGCCGCGCGGCGAACGCGGGCGCGTTGACGTTCATGAACTGCGACAACCTGCGTCACAACGGCGACCATTTCCGCACCAACCTGCGCCGCTTCATCGATGCGGCCGGCGACGCCGACCTGCTGGCGTGGATGGACGCCAACACGACCTGCCCGAACGCGATGGTCGACCGCATCACGCCGCGTCCGGCCGCCGACATGAAGATTCGCGTCGCCAGGGAGGTCGGCTGGGACGACCAGGCGCCGCTGATGGCCGAATCCTTCATCCAGTGGGTGATCGAGGAGCGCTTCGCCAACGGTCGGCCGGAGTGGGAGAAGGTCGGCGTGGAGATGACCGGCGACGTGCAGCCCTACGAGGAGGCCAAGATCCGCATCCTCAACGCCAGCCACAGCGCGATCGCGTGGGCCGGCACCTTGTGCGGGCTCACCTACATCCACGACGGCACGCACGACGCGAGGATCCGCCAGATCGCCGCCGACTACGTCACCAACGACGTGATCCCGTGCCTGACCCGGCCCGGCCACGAGAGCCCGGTCGACCTCGCCGCCTACCGCGACGTCGTGCTCGACCGCTTCGGCAACGACGCGATCGCCGACACCAACCAGCGCGTGGCCGCCGACGGCTTCGCCAAGATCCCGGGCTTCATCCTGCCGACCATCCGCGAGCGCCTCGCCCGCGGCGAGAGCATCGCTTCGGTGGCGCGCCTGCCGGCGCTGTTCCTCAGCTTCCTGCAACGCTGGCATCAAGGCCGATTGCCGTTCCTGTACCAGGACCAGGCGATGGTGCCCGAGCGCGCGCATGCGATCTGCGAGGCGATCGACCCGCTCGCCGAGTTCGTTGCCGACGCATCGCTGTGGGGCGAACTCGCCGGCAGCCTGGCATTGAAGGACGCGATCGCCGCGGCACGCATGGACCTCCATGGGCTGCTCGGCGACGCCGCAATGAGTTAATGTCCTGCCAGACAAAGCGACTCCGCCCGATCGAGACAACGAGGCCGCCATGCATACATCCCCCCGCGTCCGCGCGCCCGAGATCGAACACGATCACCTGCGCGATCCCATCCTCGGCTACGACCCGCCGGAGGGCTGCGGCTTCCTGCGCTGCCTGGCCCATGGCATCCCGTCGCCGCTGATCCGCTGGCACCACCACGACGAGTACGAGCTGCACCTGATCATGGAGACCTCGGGCAAGGTGTTCGTGGGCGATTACATCGGCCACTTCCAGCCCGGCCACCTCGTGCTGACCGGACCGCGGGTGCCGCACAACTGGATCTCCAACGACGCGCCCGCCGGCGGCGTCGCGCTGCGCGACCGGGTGATCCAGTTCGCGCACGAGCCCATCGAGCAGGCGTGCGAGCTGTTTCCGGAGTTCAAGGAGATCCTGCCGCTGCTGGAGCAGGCCAAGTACGGCATCGAGTTCTTCGGCGTGTCCGAGATGGCGCAGGCACATTTCGAACGCGTGGCGTCGAGCCGCGGCCTCGCGCGCATCGCGGGGTTCTGCGAATTCATGGGCATGCTGGCCCGCTGCAAGGACTTCCGCCTGCTGTCGAGCGTGCAGCTGCAATGCGCCGAGGACGACGAGTCGATGGCGCAGGTCAACGCGGTCGTCAGCTACATCAGCGAGCACTGCGGCGAACCGCTGTCGATGGCCGAGGTCTGCGAGCGCTTCCGCATGCCCGAGAGCCGCTTCTCGCGCTTCTTCCGCCGCGCCACCGGCAACACGTTCACCGACTTCGTCAACCGCATGCGCATCAGCAAGGCCTGCCAGCTGCTGATGGACACCGACCGCTACGTGACGACGATCTGCTACGAGGTCGGCTTCAACAACGTCGCCAACTTCAACCGCCGCTTCCTCGAGATCAAGGGCATGACGCCCACCGATTTCCGACGCCAGGCGGCGTCGCGCTTCGGCATAGAGACCCACTGACATGTACCTCGGCATCGACCTCGGCACGTCCGCAGAGATGTCGGCCTGGGCTCGCTCCGCTCGTCGCCCCCAAGGGGCTCAGGCCCGCTCCCTCCGGAGCGGCCGCGCGTACGCGGGCCCGTCACCGTCCCTGTTCACGGAAGATTGACATGTACCTCGGCATCGACCTCGGCACGTCTGCGCTGAAGGCCGTGCTGCTGGCCGATGACGGCCGCATCGTCGCGCAGCAGAGCGCCCCGCTGGAAGTCTCGCGGCCGCATCCGCAGTGGAGCGAGCAGTCGCCCGCCGATTGGTGGCGTGCGCTGACGATCGCGCTCGGCGAGCTCGCGCGCGCACACCCGCAGGCGATGCGCGCGGTGCGCGCGATCGGCCTGTCGGGCCAGATGCACGGCGCGGTGCTGCTCGACGCCGCGGGCGAGGTGCTGCGCCCGGCCATCCTGTGGAACGACGGCCGCAGCGAGCCGCAGTGCGCGGAGCTCACCGAGCGCGTGCCGCGCCTCGCGCAGATCGCCGGCAACCTCGCGATGCCTGGCTTCACCGCACCCAAGCTGCTGTGGGTGCGCGATCACCAGCCGCAGATCTTCGCGTGCGTCGCCAAGGTGCTGCTGCCCAAGGACTGGCTGCGCTACAAGCTGAGCGGCGAGTTCTTCACCGATTGCTCCGACGCCTCGGGCACGCTGTGGCTGGACGTCGGCGCGCGCGACTGGTCGGACGAACTGCTGGCCGCCTGCGGATTGACGCGCGCGCAGATGCCGCAGCTCGTCGAAGGCAGCGCTCCGGCGGGCCATCTCAGGAAGGACATCGCCGAACGCTTCGGCCTCCTCGCGGGCATCGTCATCGCCGGCGGGGGCGGCGACAACGCCGCCAGCGCCGTCGGCATGGGCGCCACGGCATCCGGCGACGGCTTCGTCTCGCTGGGCACGTCGGGCGTGATCTTCCTGTGCAGCGACCGCTTCCTGCCGGCGCCCGAGTCGGCCGTGCACGCGTTCTGCCACGCGTTGCCGGGCCGCTGGCACCAGATGAGCGTGATGCTGTCGGCCGCGAGCGCGCTGCGCTGGGTCACGCAGCTGACCGACCGCCGCGACGAGGCGGAGTTGCTGGCCGAGGTCGAGGCGCTGGACGAGCGCTCACTCGACCAGGCGCCGCTGTTCCTGCCCTACCTGGCCGGCGAACGCACGCCGCACAACGATGCGCAGGCGCAAGGCGTGCTGTTCGGGCTGACGCACGAGCACGGCGCGGCCGCGCTCGGCTACGCCGTCATCGAAGGCGTGGCGTTCGGCTTGCTGGACGGGTGGAAGACGCTGGACGAGGCGACGCGCGGGCTCGCACGGTCGCTGGATCTGGTGGGCGGCGGCGCCCGGAGCGCCTACTGGGGGCGATTGCTCGCAACCTTGCTCGATCGGCCGCTCACCAAGCGCGACGGCGGCGAGGCCGGCGGTGCGCTGGGTGCCGCGCGTCTGGCGTGGCTGGCCGACGGCGGAGACATCGACGAGGTCTGCGCCAAGCAGGCGGTGATCGAATCGTTCCAGCCGCAACCGGAACGGCGCGCCGCGCTGATGGCGCGCTATGCGCGCTTCAGGGCGCTGTACCCGCTGCTGCGGGAAAGCTTCAGAAGCTAATAGATGACGGCCGCGGGATGCGACAGCCACCAAGCCGCGCCCATCACCACGCCGATGGTGACCAGCAGCACGAGCACGCCGGTGGCGATGCGTCCCCACGAGCAGTCGCTATGGCTCTTGCTGTCTTCGAATTCCATGGGGGGATGCTTGCCGAGCAGGCGCTCGCCAAGGAACTCGGCCGCGGCGGCCGCGGGGAAGATCAGCAGGAAGAGGGCGAACCACTGGCCGAAACCGTTGGGCTGCAGCGGCGACCAATCCAGGTGCGTGAACGCGCACAACAGCAGGGACAGACCTGCGTACACCGCGAGCATTCGGACAATCGAGTTCATGCCTGCGCGCTCCTTTTCAGATCGAGCGGCACAGGATATCGCCAATCACGTACGCGGTGCTTGAATCCAAGCCTTCTTCGACGCAGAACGCTGCTCGATGGGAGATGGACCGTCATATTCGTCACGTGCCTTGGTGGAACTACCTAGAACCTTTCAAGCTCAGGCTGCGGTCATCGAATCCGTCGTTGCCACCTCGGCGCGCAGCGAATGCGGGTACGCCTGCGTGATGTTGACGGCTATCAACTGGCCCACCAGGCGCGCGCCGTTCGGGCCCGCCGGGAAGTTGACGATGCGATTGCACTCGGTGCGGCCCATCAGGTCGTCAGCGCTCTTGCGGCTGCGGCCCTCGACGAGGATCTTGTGCGTGTGGCCCACCATCGCCTCGCTGTAGCGCAGCACGTTGGCCTCCAGCACCGCCTGCAGGTGCTGCAGCCGCTTCAGCTTGATAGTGGAGGCCGTCGGGTCGAGCAGGTTGGCCGCCGGCGTGCCAGGACGCGGGCTGTAGATGAAGCTGAACGAGGCGTCGAAGCCGACATCGTCGACCAGCTTCATCAGCTTGTCGAAGTCTTCCTGCTCCTCGCCGGGGAAGCCGACGATGAAGTCGGTGGACAGGCGGATATCGGGGCGCACGGCGCGCAGCTTGCGGATCGTGCTCTTGTACTCGAGCGCCGTGTAGCCGCGCTTCATCGCCGACAGGATGCGGTCGGAGCCATGCTGGACCGGCAGGTGCAGATGGTTCACGAGCTTGGGCACGCGCGCGTAGGCGTCGATCAGGCGCTGACCGAATTCCTTCGGATGGCTGGTGGTGAAGCGGATGCGCTCGATGTTGGGCAGCTCTGCGATGTACTCCAGCAGCAGCGCGAAGTCGGCGATCTCGCCGGTGTCGCCCATCTTGCCGCGGTAGGCGTTCACGTTCTGGCCCAGCAGCGTGATCTCCTTCAGGCCCTGGTCGGCGAGGCCGGCCACTTCGGTGAGCACGTCGTCGAACGGGCGCGACACCTCTTCGCCGCGCGTGTACGGCACGACGCAGTACGTGCAGTACTTGGAGCAGCCTTCCATCACCGAGACGAACGCGCTCGCGCCTTCGACCCGAGCCGGCGGCAGGTGGTCGAACTTCTCGATCTCGGGGAAGCTGATGTCCACCTGCGCCTTGGACAGCGCGCGCCGGTTGGCGATCATCTGCGGCAGGCGGTGCAGCGTCTGCGGGCCGAACACCAGGTCGACGTAGGGCGCGCGGTCGATGATGGCCGCGCCTTCCTGGCTCGCCACGCAGCCGCCCACGCCGATCAGCACGCCCTTGGCCTTCAGGTGCTTGATGCGGCCGAGGTCGGAGAACATCTTCTCGGCGGCCTTCTCGCGCACGGAGCAGCTGTTGTACAGCACGAGGTCGGCCTGTTCGACGTCGTCCGTCTTCTCGTAGCCGTCGGCGGCGTGCAGCACGTCGGCCATCTTGTCCGAGTCGTACTCGTTCATCTGGCAACCGAACGTGCGAATGAAGACCTTCTTGGCCATGGTGTGCTCCTCTCGCGGGCGCGCGCGTCACGGGGCGGCGCCGTGGCCTCGTTGCGAGGCCGATGAATCGAATGGGGGTCGTCCGTCAGCGGGCCGCGTGCAGCGGCGCCGGCTGCCTACGGCTTCGTCCAGGTCTGGGCGATCGGGTCGAAGGTCCAGGCAGCGGCCTCGGCCGTCGTCCGGGGCCAGGGCTTGTTCGCGGCCTCGGCGGCCGACAGCAACCAGACTTCGTAGACCTGGCCTTGCAGGTCGACGGTGTAGTCGACCACGAACGAGTTGCCGACCAACTGGGTCGACATCACCAGCAGGTTGTTCAGGCCGTGGATGCGGTAGCCGGTGGCCATGTGCGCGACATTGCCGTTGATCGTGATGACCGGCGGCGTGCCGAACACGATCTTGCCGCGCAGCGCGGTCTGCGGAAAGTTGCGCTGGACGGTCTGCGCGGCCGCGGGCGCCGGCGCCAGCGCGGCGAGCGTGCCTGCGAGGGCCAGGGCGAGGGAAAGCTGAGCACAGCGGTTCATGGTGTAGATCCAGGGGCTGTGAATGACAAGGGCCCGAGGGGGAGTCGGGCCCGCTTCACGCAGCGCCGGTAAAACGCCGCGAGGGTGGCATTGTAAGGCGGTGGCGCCGCCGCGTTCGGCGACGTCGCAGCCTACGCGATGACCAGGCGACGCAGCGCCGCCGGGCTCATCTTCGCGAAACTCCAGGCCTGGCGCAGCACCGTCGGCGACGACGATTCCTCGGGCACCAGCAGCAGGCGCGCACGGCGCACGCGCTCGCCCAGCGAGGTGCTTCCGGTCAGCACCGTGAACGGCACGGCCAGCACCAGCGGCAGGCCCACCGGCATCATCCACAGGACGGCCGACGAGCCGGCGAGGCTCATGACGGCGCCGATCGTGACGACGAGCAGGCTCACCGGGGCGAAGCGCTGGGCCGCCTCGGCCCAGCTGACGTCGTTGGCTTCGCGCGGGGGCGACTTCCATTCCAGCGTCCAGCCGGTCATCGCACCGACCACGAACAGCGTATGCGCCACCATGCGCAGCGGGGCCAGCAGCATCGCAAGCGCGGCTTCGAGGAAGGCACTCTGGATCAGGCGCGCACCGCCGCCGAAGCGGCCGGTCTCGCGGCGCATGAACACGGCCGTGACGCCCAGCAGGCGCGGCAGCACCAGCATCGTCAGCGTGCCGGCCCACAGGCCCGGGATGCCGACCGCCAGCGTGCCTTGGGGCGTGAACAGCACGTTGCCGCCGACCAGCCACAGCAGCGCGCCCAGCACCACGTACAGCAGCCACAGCGGCGCGGAGACATACGACATCGCGCCGGTGGCCAGCATGCCGCGGTGCACCGCGTGCAGGCCCGGCTCGGCGATCAGGCGGGCGTTCTGCAGGTTGCCCTGGCACCAGCGGCGGTCGCGCTGCAGCTCGGCCAGCAGATGCGGCGGCTGTTGCTCGTAGCTGCCCACCAGGTCGGCCACCAGCCACACGTGGAAGCCGGCGCGGCGCATCAGCGCGGCCTCGACGAAGTCGTGCGACAGGATGTGGCCCGAGAAGGCGCCCTTGCCTGCCAGCGGCGCCAGGCCGCAGTGGTCCATGAACGGCTTCACGCGGATGATCGCGTTGTGGCCGAAGTAGTGCGCCTCGCCGAGCTGCCAGAACTGCATGCCGACGGTGAACAGGTTGCCGGTCACGCGGGCGGCGAACTGCTGCGCGCGAGCGTGCAGCGTCGCGTGGCCGACGGCCTGCGGCGCGGTCTGCAGGATGCCGGCGGTGGGGTGCTTCTCCATCAGCCGCACCAGCGTCTGCAGGCAGTCGCCGCTCATCACGCTGTCGGCGTCCATCACCACCATGTAGCGGTAGTTGGCGCCCCAGCGGCGGCAGAAGTCGGACACGTTGCCGGCCTTCTTCTTGGTGCGCACGCGGCGCACGCGATAGAACACGCGGCCGCGCTCGCCCAGCGAGTCGCGCAAGTCGGCGAACGCGGCGCGCTCCTCGGCGATCACGGCGTCGTCCTTGCTGTCCGACAGCACGAAGATGTCGAACGCGTGCAGCGCGCCGCTGCGCTCCAGCGATGCGGCGGTGGCGCGCAGGCCGGCGAACACGGTGGCCACGTCCTCGTGGCAGATCGGCATGACCAGCGCGGTGCGGGCGTCTGCCGGCAGCGGCGCATCGCCGGCATCGGCGGCGGAGATTGCGTGCTTGTCCCCCTTGACCAGCACGAAGAAGCCCATCAGCGCAGTGAAGCAGCCGGCCGCCACCCAGGCGAACAGCAGCGCGAACAGCGCGATCTGCAGGCCTTGCAGCAGCGGATGCTGGAGCGCCTTCTGGCTGCTCGCGAGCACCGTCGCGGCGAACGCGGTGGCCACGAGGACCAGCGCGAGCAACACGCGGCGACGGATGCGCACGGCGCTCTCCCAGGCCATCGGCCGGGCGGCCAGCGCGGCGGCCTCGGGCGTGGCCCGAGGCGCTTCGGCGCGGAGCAGGCCGTTCCAGAACCCGCTCCACGCGCGCGGCAGCATGGCGCTGCGCACGATGGCGGGCATCGTGGAAGCGCGGGACGAAGTGTTCATCGGGGGGGTATGACGTGTGTCCATGTTTCGCTCAGGATGTCGTTGCCATGCTGAAGAAAGGCGCGCAGCTCGACGGGTTGGTCGGCCTTGCGTTGTTTGAATCGGAGGGCAAGGCGCCAGGTGCCGTTGGCTTCGTTGCGGTAGACGTTGGTCGACACGACGTCGACGTTGGCCACGCCGGTCACCACGGCCTTGACGGCGGCATCCGCAGGCAATGCGGCAAGCGAGGGGCCGGTGAAGTCGACGATCAGCTGCTCCTCGCCCTTGCCCAGCGAGGCGAAGCTGCGGCCGATGCGCGATTGCGTGACCCAGGCCCCCGGCGGGTGCTGCTGCTCGTTGCCCTGCCAGCGCATGCGGTACGACAGGTCGAGCGGCTCGCCGGGTGCGGGCAGCCGGGCCGGCACCCAGTAGGCGACGATGTTGTCGTTGGTCTCGTCCACCGTGTTGAGCTGCACCAGCTCGACGCGGCCCGGGCCCCAGTCGCTGGTGGGCGTGATCCAGGCGCTCGGGCGCAGTTCGTAGCGCGCCTCGTCGTCTTCGTAGCTGGTGTACGCGCGGTCGCGCTGCATCAGGCCGAAGCCCTTGAGCGACGGCATCGCGAACGAGGTCGTCAGCGCCTGCTTCGGGTTGCTCAACGGGCGCCACAGCCATTCGCCGGTGCCTGTCTCCACCATCAGGCCGTCGGAATCGTGCACTTCGGGGCGGAAGTCGCCGGGCTGCGGCTGGTTCTCGCCCGAGAAGAACATGCTGGTCAGCGGGGCGATGCCCAGCGTCGCGACGGCCTTGCGCAAGTACAGGCGCGACTGCACGTCGACGACGGTGTCGGTGCCGGGCGTGACGACGAAGCGGTAGACCCCGGTCAGGCTCTTCGAGTCCATCAGCGCCGTCACCGTCATCGAGGTGGCGTTGGCGGCCGGCTTCTCGAGCCAGTATTCGGTGAAGCGCGGGAACTCCTCGGCGCCGGCGCCGACGGTGTCGACCGCCAGGCCGCGCGCCGACAGCCCGTAGCGCTGGTCCTTGCCCACCGCGCGGAAGTAGCTCGCGCCCAGGAAGACGATGACCTCGTCCTTGTGGTTCGTGTTGTTGATCGCGTAGTGGACGCGGAAGCCCGCATAGCCGGAGGCCAGGGCCTTCGACGGCGTCTTGTTGTGGCCGTAGTCGAAGTTGGCCATGTCGAACGCGATCGGGTGCGCGGCGCCATCGGCCGTCACTTCGTTGATCTTCACCGTCTCGGTGTTGACGAAGCCCGGGTGGAAGAACTGCACCTCGAACGGCAGGTGCTCGCTGCGCCACAGCGAGTGGTCGGGGCGGAAGCGGATGTCGCGGTACTGGTCGTAGGTCAGCGCGTCGCTGGCCGCGGGGCCGGCGACGGCCGCCTTGGGCTCCGGCTTGTACGGCGTCGCGGCCAATTGCCGAGCTGTCGCGGCGACGTCGTCAAACAGCGCCGCACACGCCGGCAGGCTCGTGAACGCGAGGGCCGCGCAGACGAGCAGGGAATGGAGCGCTACAGAGGTGAAAGGGCGGTTTCGACGACCCGGAATGTGCATTGGGAGACTGGTTGAAAAGCCGGTTGGCTCCTCTCCATTCGCAACACACGTGCCAGCACGAAAAACCTATGTAAATCAATCACTTGGAAGGGGGTGCCCAGGCAAGCTTGCATTCGGCTGTCGATTCCGGCCAAAAAGCGTCGGGCGACTGCGACAAGTGCGCCGCAGCATTGCCTCAAGTGGTTGATTTATAAGGATTTTTAGTTGTCGCTATTCGGCGACAGGGGCGTCGCCCCTGAACAACCCCGGGGTCAGGCCATGCTTCTGCATCAGCCGATAGAACTCGGTGCGGTTGCGGTCGGCCAGCCGCGCGGCGTCGGCCACGTTGCCGTCGGTGATCTTCAACAGGCCGACCAGGTAGTCGCGCTCGAAGCGCGTGCGTGCCTCGGTGTAGCTGAGCACTTCCATGCTCGGCACGCGCAGCGCGCGCTGCACCAGCGCCAGCGGCACCAGCGGCGTGGTGGCAAGCGCGGTGACCTGCTCGACCACGTTGTGCAACTGGCGCACGTTGCCGGGCCAGGACGCCGTCGTCAGCGCCTTCAGCGCTTCGGGCGCGAAGCCATTGACCTTGCGGCCGTACTTCAGCGCCAGGCGCGACAGGAAGTGGTGGGCCAGCAGCGGGATGTCCTCGCGCCGCTCCGACAGCGTCGGCAACGACAGCGAGACGACGTTGAGGCGGTAGTACAGATCCTTGCGGAAGCTGCCGTCGATGATCGCCAGGTCGAGGTCGCGGTGCGTGGCCGACAGGATGCGCACGTCGATCGGCACCGCGTGGCTGGCGCCCACCGGCCGCACCATGCGCTCCTGCAGCACGCGCAGCAGCTTGACCTGCAGCGCCACCGGCATGTCGCCGATCTCGTCGAGGAACAGCGTGCCGCCGTTGGCCGCCTGGAACAGGCCGGGGTGGTTCGCCACCGCGCCGGTGAACGCGCCCTTGACGTGGCCGAACAGCTCGGATTCGAGCAGGTTCTCGGGGATCGCGCCGCAGTTCACGGCCACGAACGGACGGCTCGCGCGCGGGCTGGCAAGGTGGATCGCCTGCGCGATCAGCTCCTTGCCGCTGCCGCTCTCGCCGCGGATCAGCACGCTGGCGTCCGACGCGGCCACCAGCTTGGCCTCGGCCAGCACCTCGGCCATGCGATTGGAGCGACTGACGATATCGGCGCGCCAGGCCTCGATCTCGCCGCCGTCGGTGGCTGCCTCGGACGCGCCCTCCATCTCCAGCGCGTTGGCGATGATGTCGAGCAGCGCCTTGCCGTCGAACGGCTTGGTGAGGTACGTGAACACGCCGCGCGACGTGGCTTCCACGGCGTCGGGAATGGTGCCGTGCGCGGTGAGCAGGATCACCGGCAGCGACGGGTGCTGCACGCGGATCGCGTCGAACAGCGCCAGGCCGTCCTTGCCGGGCAGTTGCACGTCGCTGAGCACCAGCTGCGGCCGCTCGAGCGCGATCTTGACCAAAGCCTCCTCGGCCGACGCCGTGGCCGTGACGCGGTAGCCCGCGCCCGACAGCCGCATCGACAACAGCCGCAGCAGGTCGGGATCGTCGTCGACGACGAGGATGTGGGCGCCGTTGCTCATGGACAAACCTCCGTCCGGCGGACTGCGGTGCGAGCGTCTTCGGGCGGCCGGGCGTCGCTCATGTCAGTCGCTCAGGGCTTCGGGGCCGACGGGGCCGGCGACGGGCGCGTGTTGAGGCTGCGCTCGATCGCCTTCAGCGCCTCGAGCTTGCTGTTGACGTCGTCGAGCCTGCGCTGGTTGTCGCGCTGGGCGTCGCGCAGCTGCTGCGCGCTGCGCTCGGCGTTGTCCTCGGCGCGCTTCTGCTCGCCCAGGCGATAGGCCAGCAGGCGCGCGAGCGAGCGCCACGGGTCGGCCTGCGGCGTGTTGTTGTGCAGCACCTGGTCGAGCAGGCCTTGCGCGCGCGCGAGATCGCCCGGGTTGTGCGTCATGCTCAGAGCGAGCGCCTGGTCCATCGTGGCATCGATCGAGGCCGGGTCGGCGTTGCGGCTGGCCTCGGTGGTGAGGTCGGCAGTGTTGAGCGCGCTGAGCCTGTCTTCGGTGGCCAGCAGGTGGCGCGCGGCCAGGTCCTGCGCCTCGCGCGGCGGATCGCACGTGACGACCGGCGCCACGATGACGGGCGGCGGCGGCGGCGCCGGCACCGGCTTTGGCGCTACGCAGCCGGCCAGGCCCAGCGCGGCGACGGCGGCGACGGTGGCCACCAGCGCCGAACCCGGCGACACGCGCGTGCGTGCCGGAGGGGATGGGACTTCAATCGTTGACATGAGGAAGCTCGATTCGAAAATGGGCGCCAGGCCCGGCAGGTAACAGGTCGACCCGGCCGCCATGCGCCTGGACATATTCACGCACGATCGACAGCCCGATGCCACTGCCGCGCACGGCGTCGACGGGCTGCACCTCGCCACGGAAGAACGGCTCGAAGATGCGTTCCCGATCCGCGGGCGCGACACCGGGGCCCTGGTCCTGCAGATCGATGCGCACGAAGCCGGGCTGCGCCGACAGCGTGATGAACAAGGTCCCGCCGATGGGGCTGAAACGTATCGAATTGGACAACAAGTTGCCGAGGGCCGCCGAAAGTTTGTCCGCATCGACGGCCAGCACCGGCGCCTCGCCCTCCAGTTCGATGGTGAGATGACGCGCCTGCCACTGTAGCCGCTGCTCCTCCACCAGGGCGTGCAGCAGCTCGCGCAGGTCGGTGTCGCTGCGGTTCAGGCGGCGCGCCTCGAAGGCCGCGGCATTGAAGCGCAGCAGCGCCTCGATCTGGCCCTGCAGCGTGGCCGTGTTGTGGCCGAGGATGCGGGCGATCTCGCGCTGGTCGGCCGTCATCGGCCCGGCCACGCCGTCCTCCAGCAAGGCCACGCCTTCGCGCAGCGCGGCCAGCGGCGTCTTCAGCTCGTGCGAGGTGTAGCGCAGGAAGCGCGCCTTGTCCTCGTCGAGCTCCTTCAGGCGCAGCCGCAACCATTCGAGGCGGCGGCCCAGCGAGCGCATGTCGCTCGGGCCGCGGATGTCCACCGGATGATCCATGCGGTTCTCGCCCAGGCCGGCGATCGCGCGCTCGAGGCGCTTCAACGGCCGCGTGAGCCACACGCCGAACGCCAGCGCCAGCAACGCGGCCAGCACGATGGCGCCCAGCACCTGGGTGCCGACCGACGCGCGGCCGGCCTCCAGCTGCGCCTGCAGCGCGGCATTGCGCTCCTCGCCGCTGCGGCGCACCGCTTCGGCGATCTGGTCGTTGAGGCGGTCGAGCGTGCGGAACTGCGTGTCGAGCGCGTCCTCGTGCTGCTGGATCGAGACCTTGGGGCCGCCGAGTTCGTCCTTGATCGGCGGCAGCTGTGCCAGCCATTGCGTGGACAGCTCGATCGGCAGGTTGTGCCGGCGCATCTCGCCGAGCAGGCGCGTGGCGTCGTCGGCGGCCTGCGTGAAGCCGCGCAGCAGCGACGGGTCGTCCAGCACGATGTACTGGCGCGCGCTGCGCTCCATCGCCACGCGCAACTCGCCCAACTGGCGCGCGTCGGCGCTCAGCAGCAGCGCGCTCTCGGTGGCGGCACGGCTCTGCGCCATCACGCGTTCGAGCGTGAACAGGCCGCCCAGCGATGCGGCGGCTAGCAGGCCGGCGATCAGCAGGAAGGCGGCAAGCAGGGTCTGTCGAAAGGACAGGCGCAGGAAGTTGGACAAGCCGGTCTGGTTCCCAGGGCGCGAGGGCGCGAAGCGCGCATTGTCACGCGAGCCGGCCGGTCCCGGTTCGCGGGCCATTCCGGCGGCCTCCTGCGCCCGCGCGGGCGTTGGCCGATACTGGCCGCCAGCGCTGCGCTGCAGGAGACCACCGCGTGAGAATACTGATCGTCGGAGCCGGTTCGACCGGCGGCTATTTCGGCGCCCGCCTGATGCAGGCCGGACGCGATGTCACGTTCCTCGTGCGTCCCGCGCGCGCGGCCGCGTTGCGCGAGACGGGCCTGCAGATCGTCAGCCCGCTGGGCGACTTCGGCGTCACGCCGAAGCTGGTGCTCGCGAGCGACTTGAAGGAGACCTTCGACATCGTGCTGGTCACCGTCAAGGCGTTCGGACTGGCCGCCGCGATCGAGGACTTCGCCGCCGCGGTCGGCCCCGGCACGCTGATCCTGACGGTGCTCAATGGCATGAAGCACGTCGACGACCTGCAGGCCCGCTTCGGCGCCGACCGCGTGGTGGGCGGCGTGTGCCGCGTGTCGACGCAGCTGGACGCGCAAGGTCGGATCCTCCACCTGTCGCCGATGCACGAACTGGTCTACGGCGAACTCGATGGCAGCCGCTCGGCGCGCATCGAGGCGCTGCACGCGTTCCTGAGCGACGCCGGCTTCACGACGCAGCTCAGCACGCACATCGCGCAGGACCTGTGGAACAAGTGGATCCTGCTGGCGACGCTGGGCGGCATCTGTTCGCTGGCGCGCGGCACGGTCGGCGAGATCGCAGCCACGGACGGCGGCGACGATTTCGTGCGCGGCTTTCTTGCCGAGGCCGTCGCCGTCGCCACCGCCACCGCCGTCGGCTTCGCGCCGAGCCAGCAGGCCATCGACTTCACGCTGGGCGTGCTCACCGCCCCAGGCTCGCCGCTCACGTCATCGATGTACCGCGACCTGATGGCCGGCGAGCGCGTCGAGGTCGACCAGATCCTGGGCGACCTGCGCGCACGGGCGCGCCGGGCGAACCTGGCCACGCCGCTGGTGTCGGCCGCTTTCATCCAGCTGAGCGCGTACCAGCGGCGCAGGGACGCGCGTTAGAGCCGGAAATGGACGCCGTCGTGACCGGGTGCGTGCGAAACGCCACGCCCCACGAACGCGCACCTGGTCGAGGGACACAAACCATGCGAACGCGCGCGGGTTCTGGCTAAACTGGTCCGATGCCCAACCCCCGCGCTCCGATGCGGCCCCCTTCCTGCTCCACGGCCCATCTCGCGCGCCGGCTCGGCGTGTCCGTGCCGACGGTGCAGCGTTGGGTCGATCTCGGACACCTGAAGGCCTGGAAGACCGTGGGCGGACACCGCCGCATCGACGCCGAGAGCGCCGAGAACTTCATCCGCATCCAGACGCAGCAACGCGGCGGCGAGGCGATGGACGCCGCGGCGCCGGCCGAGGCCGTCGTGCCGTTCTCGGTGCTGGTCGTCGACGACAACCCCGACGATCGCGACTTGCTGTGCGCGCTGGTGGAGATCGCCGTGCCGGGGGCGCGCATCGTCGTCGCGGGCAACGGCTTCGACGCGCTGATCGAGGTCGGCAAGGCCATGCCTGACCTGATCGTCACCGACATCACGATGCCGCACATGGACGGCGTCGAGATGATCCGCTACCTGTCCACGCAGGGGGACGCGCGGCCGCCCGCCATCGTGGCGGTGTCCAGCCACACGCCGGCCCACATCGAACGCCTGGGCGCCCTCCCGTCCCGCGTCACGCTGCTGGCCAAGCCGGTGGAGCCGACGCGATTCGTCGAGACGGTGAACCTGGCGCTCGACGCAAGCTGAGCGGGAAGCCCGGTCGGATCCGGCTCAGGACGCGAGCGCGTCCACCAGCTTCGCCAGCGCGGATGCCTGCGCGGGTTTCTGCAGATAGCCGTCGAAGCCGGCCCGGCTCGCCGCGTCGCCGGTCTTGGCCCATTCCTGGCCGGTGAGCGCGATCAACACCACGCGCTCGCCGAGCCGGGAGCGGAACTCCCTGGCGGTATCGAAGCCGTCGAGCATCGGCATCTGCAGGTCGATGAACGCGATGTCCGGCGTGAACTTCGGGGTCAGTTCGACGGCACTGTCACCGTCGTAGGCCACTTCCGTCTCGTGCCCGAGCAGCTTGAAGAAGGTCGCCAGCGTGTCGGCGCTGTCGCGGGAGTCGTCGACGAAAAGGATCTTGGCCACGGTATGTCCTAGAGTTTCTTCGCGATCGTGACGCCGAGAATGAGGAACACGACGACGAGACCAAGGAAGATGTAGAAGATCGTCTTGGCGATGGCCGCGGCGCCAATGGCGATGCCGGTGAAGCCGAGCAGGCCGGCGACGATGGCGACGAGGGCGAAGATGAGAGCCAAGCGGAGCATGATGGGTCGTCCTGGTGAATGGGAAGAATATGGAGTTGATCATCGGGGCCGCACGGTCGCGTGAAACTAGGCGGGCAGCGCGAGCGCGTGTGGGACTGCGCTGACACGCCACACCCGCTTGCCACGGCGCGCTTGTTCAGGCGATGCATTGCGCAGGTGGCATGGGCGCCGCAATGAACGGAGGAACGTGATTTGCCGTAGAGTCGAGTTGGCCGCGTGTAGCGGCGCTCGCACACGACGGAGATCTCGATGGACAACGTGGACCTGCAGGTGCTGCGGCAAGTGGCCGCATGGCGGGCTCGCGACGAGCGCGTGGTGCTGGGCACGGTGACCCGCACCTGGGGTTCCGCGCCGAGGCCCGTGGGCTCGCTGGTGGCCATCAGCGGCGACGGGCATGTGGCGGGCTCGGTCTCCGGCGGCTGCATCGAGGAGGATCTTGTCGAGCGCGTGCGTTCCGGCGAATTCGGCACACGGCCGGGCGAAGGCCTGCCGCAGGTCGTGCGCTACGGCGTCCAGGGCGACGAGGCGGCGCGCTTCGGCCTGCCTTGCGGCGGCACGCTGGAGCTGGTGCTCGAACCGGTGACGCCGGCCAGCGCCATCGACGACTTGCTGTCGCAACTGGATGCGGGGCGGCGCGTGCGGCGCACGCTTGGCCTGGCCGACGGTCGCGTGGCGCTGGACGCGCTCGATGCCGCGCATGACGCCGACAGCGTGCATATGAACGGCGACACGCTCGTCAGCACGCACGGCCCGCACTGGCGCCTGCTGGTGATCGGCGCGGGGCAGATGACGCGCTACCTCGCCGAGATGGCGGGGGCGCTCGACTACCAGGTGACGGTGTGCGATCCGCGCACCGAGTACACCGCCGAATTCGCGGCCGGCGCCACGCGCCTCGTGCGCACGATGCCCGACGACGCCGTCCTCGAGTTCGCGCCCGACGCCCACACGGCCGTCATCGCGCTGACGCACGACCCCAAGCTGGACGATCTCGCGCTGCTGGAGGCCCTGCGCACGAACGCGTTCTACGTGGGCGCGATCGGCTCGCGCGCGAACCAGGCGCGGCGCCGCGAGCGCCTGGCCGTGCACTTCGACATGAGCGCGGCCGAACTCGCCCGCCTGCACGGCCCGGTGGGACTGAAGAACGGCGCCCGCACGCCGCCCGAGATCGCCGTGGCGATCCTGGCGGAGCTGACGGCCGCGCGCTACGGGTTCCGCATTCCGGAGCCGGTGCGCATCGAGCCGGCCGACGATGGCATCGACACGCCGGGCTATGCCCCAGGGCTCGCGCATGCCTGATCAGATCTGCTGCGGCAGCTTGTCCAGGAACTTGTCCAGCGTGACGGGATAGCTGCGCACTCGGGCGCCGGTCGCGTTGTAGACCGCGTTGGCCACCGCCGCCGCCACGCCGCACAGGCCCAGCTCGCCGACGCCCTTGGCCTTCATCGGCGACGAGATCGGATCCGTCTCGTCCAGGAAGATCACCTCCTGGTGCGGGATATCCGCGTGCACGGGCACCTCGTAGCCGGCGAGGTCGTGGTTGACGAAGAAGCCCTGGCGCTTGTCGACCACGAGCTCCTCCATCAACGCCGCGCCCACGCCCATCGTCATCGCGCCGATCACCTGGCTGCGCGCCGACAACGGATTGAGGATGCGCCCGGCGGCGCAGACGGCCAGCATGCGGCGCACGCGGATCTCGCCGGTGGCAACGTCCACGCCCACCTCGACGAAATGCGCGCCGAACGTCGACTGCTGGTACTTCTTGTCGAGGTCGCCGTACTCGATCCCGTCTTCGGCCATGAGACCTTCGGTGCCCGCGGCGTCGGCCAGCGACATCGTCTTGCCGCCGGTACTCACCTGGCCGTCGGCGAACCGTGCGTCCGCGGGCGCGATGCCGGCCTTCTTCGCCACGGCGTCGCGCAGCTTCACGCAGGCCGCGTACACGCCCGAGGTCGAATTGTTCGCACCGAACTGGCCGCCGGAGCCTGCCGACACCGGGAAATCGGAGTCGCCCAGGTGCACGACGACCTTGTCGAGCGTGACGCCCATCATCTCCGCGGCGGTCTGCGCGAGGATGGTGTAGCTGCCGGTGCCGATGTCGGTCATGTCCGTCTCGACGGTGACGATGCCCTGGCGATCCAGGCGCACGCGCGCCGCCGACTTGATCAGCAGGTTGTTGCGGAACGCCACCGCCATGCCGTGGCCGATCAGCCACTGGCCGTCGCGCACCTGCGCCGGCTTCGGGTTGCGCTTGTTCCAGCCGAAGCGCTCGGCGCCGGTACGCAGGCACTCGATGAGCGGGCGGCTCGAGAACGGCCGCGCGGGCTTCTCCGGATCGACCTGCGTGTCGTTCAACACGCGGAACTCCACCGGATCGACGCCGGCCTTCTCGGCCGCCTCGTCCATCGCGATCTCGAGCGCCATCAGGCCGGACGCCTCGCCGGGCGCGCGCATCGCGTTGCCTTCGGGCAGGTCGAGTTCGGCGAGGCGCATCGCGGTCATCCGGTTGGCCCCGGCGTACAGCAGGCGCGTCTGGCCGACCGCGGTCTCCGGGCCGCCGCCCTTCAGGTCGCCTGACCAGCTCTCGTGCGCGATCGCGCTGATGCGGCCGTCAGTGCCCGTGCCGATGCGGATGCGCTGGATCGTCGCCGGCCGGTGTGTGGCGTTGTTGAAGACGAAGGGCCGCGCGAGCGCAACTTTCACCGGGCGACCCACGGCGCGCGAGCCGAGCGCAGCCATCACCGCATCGGAGCGCACGAACAGCTTGCCGCCGAAGCCACCGCCGATGAACGGCGACACCAGACGCACGTTCTTCTTCGGCAGGCCCAACGTCTTCGCGACGTCGCCGACACCCCACGCGATCATCTGGTTCGAGGTCCACAGCGTGAGGCGGTCGCCGTTCCACGACGCGATCGAGGCGTGCGGCTCCATCATCGCGTGCGAGTGGTCGGGCGTCGTGTACGTGGCGTCGAGCTGCACCGGTGCGGCGGCGAACGCGCCGTCGAAGTCGCCCACCTTGCTCACAGGCGGGCCGGTCAGCGGCGTCTGTTTCGCGAGCGGCGCGCCATCCTTGGCGGCCGCGAGATCGAAGTGGCCGGGGCCTTGTTCGTACTCGATCTTGAGCAGCATCGCGGCGTCGCGTGCCTGCTCGAAGGTCTGGGCGACGACGATGGCCACCGCCTGGTGATAGTGCTCGATCTCGGGGCCGCCGAGCAGCTTCGCGGTGTTCTTGTCGCCCTTGCCCAGCTTGCCCGCGTTGCGCGACGTGACGATCGCCAGGACGCCCGGCGCGGCTTTCGCGGCGCGCTGGTCCATGGACGCGATCCGGCCCGTGGCGATGGCGCTGCCCACGATGACGCCGTAGGCGGGGTTCTTCACCGCGTCGTGGCGCTCGTAGGCGTACGGTGCCGTGCCCGTGGTCTTGAGCGCGCCGTCGATGCGGCGCGTCGGCTTGCCGACGATCTTGAGCTGGTCGATCGGGTTGGTGGTGGCGGGGGTGTCGAATTTCATCTTCAGGCCCGCGCTTGCGTGATCGCCGCGGCGAGCGTGCGCTCGGCCAGCGGCCGCTTGAATGCGTTGTCGGCGGTGGGTTGCGCGCCGGCCAGCAAGCGGGCCATGACGGCCTTGGCGCCACGGGGCATCTCCGCCTCGGCGGCTTCGTCGCGCCACGGCTTGGGCGCGACGCCGCCGAGCGCCACGCGACCCGAGCCGTCAGGCTGCACGATGGCCGCGACCGAGACGAGCGCGAAGGCGTACGACGCGCGGTCGCGCACCTTGCGATACACGTGCGTGCCGCCTGGCGGCTTCGGCAACGTCACCGCCGTGATCAGCTCGCCGGGTTCCAGCGCGGTCTCGACCTGCGGGTTGCCGGCGGGCAGGCGGTGGAAGTCGGCGATGGGGATCGTTCGTGTGTGGCCGTCGGCCCGCACCGTCTCGACCGCCGCGTCGAGCACGCGCATCGCCACGGCCATGTCGCTCGGGTGCGTCGCGATGCACGTGGGGCTCGCGCCGATGATCGCGAGCTGGCGACTGAAGCCGCCGAGGGCGCTGCAGCCGGTGCCGGGCTGGCGCTTGTTGCACGGCTGGTTGGTGTCGTAGAAGTAAGGGCAGCGCGTGCGTTGCAACAGGTTGCCCGCCGTCGTCGCCTTGTTGCGCAGTTGCCCCGACGCGCCCGCCAGCAGCGCGCGTGACAGCACCGCGTAGTCGCGCCGCACGCGGTCGTCCGCGGCCAGGTCGGTGTTGCGCACCAGCGCGCCGATGCGCAGGCCGCCGTCCGTCATCGGCTCGATGCGATCCAGGCCCAGCGTATTGACGTCGACGAGATGCGGCGGCGTCTCGATCTGCAGCTTCATCAGGTCCAGCAGGTTGGTGCCGCCCGCGATGAACTTCGCGCCTGGCTGCCTGGCAACGGCCGCGGCGGCTTCGGCCGGCGTGCGGGCGCGTTCGTAGGTGAACGGCTTCATGCGGCAACTCCCGCCACCTCGGTGATGGCCTCGACGATGTTGGAATAGGCGCCGCAGCGGCAGATGTTGCCGCTCATTCGCTCGCGCAGTTCGTCCATCGACAGCAGCGGTCGGACGGTGAGGTCGCCCGTGACATGGCTGGGAATGCCTTGCTTGATCTCGTCGAGCACGCTGACGGCCGAGCAGATCTGCCCCGGCGTGCAGTAGCCGCACTGGTAGCCGTCGTGCTTGATGAACGCCTCCTGCATCGGGTGCAGGTGTTCGGGCGTGCCGAGGCCCTCGATGGTCGTCACGTGCGCACCGGGGTGCATCACCGCCAGCGTCAGGCAGGAGTTGATGCGCCGACCGTCGACGATCACCGTGCAGGCACCGCACTGGCCGTGGTCGCAGCCCTTCTTGGTGCCGGTCAGGTGCAGGTGCTCACGCAAGGCGTCGAGCAGGGTGGTCCGTGTGTCGAGATCCAGCGTGTGCGGCGTGCCGTTGACGCTCATCCTGACCTCGGCCGTCGGAACGCTCGCATGTTCGGCGGGTGTCGAGGGCGCGGCGGCCTCGGCCGAGGTGGCCACGGCCACCGCGGAGGATGCGCCGGCAATCAGGAGGTTGCGTCGCGTCATCGGTAGATGGCACCCGTCGTCTTGTCCAGGCATGTCGAGGGTCCTCTCGTCGCCGAAGCAGGTCATCGCCAACGCTTGCGGAACGCGCGTGCCTTGGCGATGTCGTTCGGGAAGGAGAGCAAGCCGGGTGCCCCGCCGAGTTGGCGGTTCCGGCGTCGGCGCTGCGCCATGTCTCGTCGGGATGGGTTCTCGAAAATGCGCTGCATTTCCTTGCTCCGGACTCAGCGGCCATCGGAAGACCCAAGACGCTGGCTTGTGGACCCGAGCACTGCGCAGTACCGGCAAACCAGTCGGCCCGGCTACCGCAGGATTTCCGATACAGGCGTGGTGTGTCGGCAGGGTCCGAACGGCACCCAAAATGGCACCCCGGAATAGAAAAAGCCTTGTAAGTCAATGACTTACAAGGCTTTTGGGTACTGGTGGCGCTTCAGGGATTCGAACCCCGGACCTGCGGATTATGATTCCGTCGCTCTAACCGGCTGAGCTAAAGCGCCAAGCCTGCCATTATATGCAACTTTTTGATGGCTAGGGAAGGGGTTGCCGGCACAATGGTGAAAAAGAGAGGTCGGGCTTGTATCGCGCCCGTCTGCCCCGACCATTGAGCGTGGGCGTCCGCGTGCAGGACGACCCCGCGGCTGCGACCGCCGGCCCGCTTCGAGAGATCGTTTCCTTTCATGTTCAGCTTCTTCCGCAAGAAACCCGATTCCGGCTCCCCGTGGGAGACCCAGCGCATGCCGGATGTCGCACCGGCCGTCGAGCCGCCGACGGTGGCGCCCACGAGTGCGCCAGTGCCGGCGTCAACGCCGGCAGTCGCACCTGCGCCTGCGCCAGCGTTCGTACACGCGCCCGCACCCGCGCCGGAACCGACCGCCGCCCCGCTCGATTTCCTGAAGCGCGTCTTCACCGGCGAGACGGTGACGCCGCCCCCCGCCGTGGCCGCTGCGCCCTTTGTCGCGCCGGCCGTCGAAGCCCCGCGCGAAGCCTGGTTCCAGCGCCTGCGCAAGGGCCTGGCGCGCACCGGCAGCGGCATCGCGCAGGTGTTCACCGGCGCACGCATCGACGACGATCTGTACGAGGAACTGGAGTCGGCGCTGCTGATGGCCGACACCGGCGTGCGCGCGACCGAGCATCTGCTGAAGGATCTGAAGCAGCGCGTGAAGGCCGCCGGCTCCACCGAGCCGTCGCAGGTGAAGGCGTTGCTGGCGGACGCGATCGTCGACCTGCTTGCGCCGCTGGAGCGCGCGCTGACGGTGGGCGAGCATCAGCCCACGGTGATCATGGTGGCGGGCGTCAATGGCGCCGGCAAGACGACCAGCATCGGAAAGCTCACGCGCCATCTGGCCGAGGCCCGGTGCAAGGTGCTGCTGGCCGCGGCCGACACGTTCCGTGCGGCCGCGCGCGAGCAGCTCGAGGTATGGGCCGACCGCAACCAGGTGGAGATCGTCAGCCAGGAAGGCGGCGATCCGGCGTCGGTCA
>Ga0302314_10005193_pt1 | contig 23779 bp, 15 predicted proteins | sample III_Palsa_N2_3_FD_200533 | JGI IMG/M metagenome (GOLD analysis project Ga0302314, IMG submission 200533) | Peat permafrost microbial communities from Stordalen Mire near Abisko, Sweden - III_Palsa_N2_3 | ecosystem: Environmental > Terrestrial > Soil > Palsa > Peat permafrost | place: Sweden... | reverse complement strand
CGGACTCGTCGTCCAGCAGGCTGATCGCCTCGCGTGCCGCTGCCGCCAGGCTTTCCAGGCCTTCCCGCATCCCCTGGTCCATCCCCAACCCCGCCCATCACTATCCGTGCCAATCACTATCCGTGCCAATCACTATCCGCGCCCATCACTATCCGTGCCCATCACTATCCGTGCCCATCACTATCCGTGCCCATCACTATCCGTGCCCATCACTATCCGTGCCCATCACTATCCGCGCCTGATCTACTACTTCAAGTATAGCAACCGGATCCGACAAAAGCAGCATATTTCCATCAAAAACAGCATCAAAATATGGGAACCTTCGATGCCCGCGAACCGTTGACCAGGTAAGGGAAACGCGCACACCCGGCCGCCGATGTGAAATCCCGCATTCGGGCCGCAGGGCGATGCGGGATTTGGCTGCCGAGCGCAGCGCTCATAGGCCAGTCCCGGGGGGTGGTGTTCTCTCCTCGGTCGGGCAGGCGCAGCCCTATCAGGGTTCTGCCGGGGGTGCAACCGGCGAACCCGAAGCCACGCGACAGCCCGACCAAACCCGCCGCCGGTTGCGCCCCCGGCAGGTTCCTGATCGCCTTCAGGTGCCCGGCCGAGGAGAGAACACCACCCCCACCCCACCACTCCGGAACCACAGCCCGACAGACCGGGATGGCTCTCCGAGGGAGGTGCCCGCCGGAGGCAGCAGTTGACCTTGACGTTGACTTTCACACCAGAACAAAACGCCAGATGCCGAGCCAGGTCAGGCACGGCGCGAACCGGGCGACGGTTGAATATGACAGACGCGCAGCGGCGATATTGATAACTAGGGATGAGGATCGCTAGGTGGGTCGACGGGGTGAGGCGAGTCGTTCTGAGACGGCCTGGTGTAGGTCCACTAGCTCGTGCATGCCCTGTTCTACGCGCCAGATCACGTAAGCGGCGTCGACCGCCAGTTGGGCTTCCTCGGGGCTGGCTGACTCGGCGTTGGAGAGTTGCATGAGGATGCGCTGGGACGCCTGCTCGATCTCGTGCCAGGCGGACTTGAGGCGTGCGTCCTCCTCGCGGAGGAGGGTCTTGTCGATCGACATTTTCGTTACCTCTCGTGGCTGTGCTGATTCCTAGAGTGATAACGGATGGTCAGGCGGGCTGGTTCCCGGGGTTGGGAAGTCTTGGGGCGAGTTTTGGGTACTTGGGCGGCAACCTTTTCGGCTTGGCGGCGACCTAAGTGCGTGTGCTGCGACTGGGCGGCGCGACGGTAGAGAAGGAGCCGCCTACCCATGAACCTCGGCATGAGGCTGAACCTCAAGTCACGATTCCGTCGGCACCCGCGCCGTTTTGTGGCCATCGGGGGCGGCGTTACCGGCCTCGTTATGGTCGCGGCGGCTGCGGGGATGGCGTCGGCTACGGGGGCGTCGTCTTCGGCTACGGTGTACAACTTCGGGTCGGGGTACTCGGCGATCGACGGGACGTTCACGTCGGTCGGGGCGAACTGGATTGAGCCGACCGCCACGTGTGATGGGGGCGAGCAGCAGACCGGGTTCTGGATCGGGCTTAGCGGCACCGGCACGATTGCTCAGCTTGGTACGGCTGCGAATTGCGATGGGGACACGCCGGACTACTACTCCTGGTGGGAGATGTATCCGGCTGCCGGGGTGCCGATCAGCAATGTGACCGAGCCGGGCGACCATATGCATGCCACGGTCGTCTACAACGGCGACAACTCGTTCACCATGGTGCTCAAGAACGTCACTCGGGGCTGGACCATGACCGAGGACAAGACTCAGGTCTCGACTGGTGGTACGCCGATCTCGGCGAACGTCATTGTGGAGGCGAACTCGGACACCGGCGCGGCAGGGTCTTCGGGCAACGTCACCGACTTTGGCAGCGTGACCTTCTCCGGCGCGACGGCGAACGGGTCGCCGCTCGGGTCCTTCCAGCTCTGGACGGGGAACCTGGAGGACATGCGGGGCGTGCAGGAGGACAGCGTCTCGGCGCTGCAGGGCGGGCGTAAGTTCACGGCGACGTGGTTGAGCAACGGGTAGTCGGTTCGCGCGCTGGATCGTGATGAAGTGTGGTGAAGGGTGATGAGGTGTGAGGGGCGGGTGGGTCTTGTGTCGGTCGGCGGCGGCCTGGCCCTCACATCTCGGGGGTGGGGGTCATCTTCGGGGGGCTCGGAGCGGCTACGTCCAGCGCCGCGTTGAGTGACTCCAGGTAGCCCTGGCTGGTGTACGTCGCGCCGCTCACGGTGTGCAGGTCGGTGGTCTGCTGGCTCAGCACCTCGCTGCGCAGCACGGCGGCGGCGTGCTGGGAGTCGAGCCACGAGTGGTTGTTGTCGTGCGGCAGCTGCACCGCCTGGACAGCCACGATCCTCGTGCCTACGCATGTCACCTGCACCTGCACCAGGCCGTGGGCCAGCGCTATCGCCGGGCCGAGTGCGGTTCTGGTGCCCTGGTCGGCGGAGACGGCGGTGAGCTGGGCGGACTGCGTCGGCGCGTTCACCGCCTTGTCGATGATCACGATCGAGAGGACGGCGCCGGAGGCTATGACGCAGAGGACGAATTTGCGCATCGTACAGAACTCCTGGCTGGGGGAGACGGTCAGGAATCGGACGTGGAGGCGGGTGAGGGCGGTAGGGCCGACGAGCCCTACCGCCGCCACCCGTCTACACGGGGCTAGAAGTCGAAGAGTTCAGTGTGGATGTAGGTGCGTTTCACGCCGGCGCGGTGCAGGTTTCTGATGGTGGCCGCGACCATGCCGGGGGAGCCGCAGATGAAGACCTCGCGTTCACGCAGGTCTGGGATGGCCTCGCGCAGTCGCAGGGGGTGCATCGGGTCCTCGCGCCTGGTCTTGCCGCGTATGCCTAGGACGGGGAGGAACGTGAGTTTTCCTTGGCGCTGCATCCGCGTGAGCTCATCGACCATCAGGAGGTCGTCCTCGGTGGACGCGCGTTGGGCGAAGATCACGTCGCGCTCGTTGCCGCCCAGGGACTCGGCGATTGCGCGCAGCGGGGTGACGCCTACGCCGCCGCCGATCAGCAGCACTTTCTTTCGGCGCCGGAGGAACGCGGTGAATGCGCCGTAGGGGCCGTCTGCCAGTACGCGTTGGCCGGGCCGCAGTCTGCGCTTGAGCCGCCGGGTGTATGCGCCGACGCCCTTCACGGTGAGTCGCAGGGTGTTGTCGGTCGGGTGCGCGGAGAGCGAGAAGGGGTGGGTCTGGTACCAGCATCCGGGGGCGATGAACCGCCAGCGGAAGTACTGGCCGCCCTGCGCGTTCAGCCGGTCGATGTCGATGCCGGTGATGTAGACGCTGATCGTGTCCGGCGCCTCGGCCACGATGTGCGAGATCCGCAGGCGGTGCCTCATGTGCCGTTTGAGGGGCAGGTAGAAACGGTGGTACAGGACGGCCAGAGCCACCACCACGTTGATCGCGGTCCACGTGTCACGGGCGATCATGTTGCGGGTGAACTGGGCGCCCATGGCGATCTCGTGGCCGAATGCCAGGACTCCGGCGGGATACGCCACGAGGTGGATGGCGTGCCAGCGCTCGTAGCCGAGCCTTCGGCGGATCTTGCGGATCGAGCTGAGGCCGAGGCCGAGCAGCAGCAGGTAGGAGATCGTGGCGATCAGCACATCCGGGTAGGTGCGCAGGATGCCGATCAGCACGGTGGGCACCGGCGCGCCCAGGCTGAGCGAGTAGCCGATCAGCACGAAGGTGACGTGCATGGTGAGCAGCATCATGAGATAGCCGCCGAGGTAACGGTGCAGTGAGGCCAGCCAGGAGCCGATCCGGCGCTCCAGCCAGGGCAGCCGCGCCATCAGCGCGACCTCGATCAACAGCAGGTACCCTCCGAGCAGCCCGGTCAGCTGGGCGCCCATGATGAGCTCTTCGGAGGCGTTCTGTACGCGCGCGGCCGGGGTCTGCAGCCACCACAGGGTGAGCATCTCCACCCCGCCGCCGAGACCCAGCAGGATCAGCACCGTACTGAGCGCCAGCCGGGAGAGGAAGGGCCTGCCGGACTCGCGCAGGGCCTTCGCGTGTGGGTTCGGGAAGGTGCGCACGAACGGGTATATGTCGCCGGTGGTCTCGGTGGCCCGCGGAGCGGAACCGGCCACCGCCTCTAACGGACTCGGGCTGGTGTCCATAGCACCGCAGTAAACCCGTCCGGACCCATTGATCGTGACTTTTTAGCCAAACGCACGTGCGGATTTGGCGAATCCTTGCCGGGGCCGGTCGATACCCGGCCCCGGGCCTTACACTGCGTTCCAGCTTTTAGACCGAAGAAGGACTGGTCTTCAGGCCCGCTTCAGAATTCGTTCGTCAGGCCACGAAATCGGTGGCCAGGGTGATGCTCGGCACGCCCTTGAGCGCGGCGGATACCGGGCAGCCCTCCTTGGCCGCGTTCGCGAAGTCCACGAACTGCTCCTCGGTCAGTCCTGGCACGGCCGCGCGCACCGCGAGGCGGATCGCGGTGATGCCGGTGCCGGGCTGGAAGTCCACCTCGGCCTTGGTGTCGACCGTGGTGGGCGGGGTGCCGTTCTGCGCCAGGGCGTGCGAGAGCGCCATCGAGTAGCAGGTGCTGTGCGCGGCCGCGATCAGCTCTTCGGGGGACGTGAGGGCGTGGGCGTCACCCGAACGGGCCTTCCAGTCCACGTCGAACGTGCCGGCGTGCGAGGAGTCGAGGGAGACCGCGCCCTTGCCCTCGAGCAGGGGGCCTTCCCAGTGCGCCGAAGCCTTGCTGGTGGCAGTCGCCATAGGGTTCGCTCCTTGATGCGTGGTGGTGATTCTCCGTCAGCCACGATCCTACGTCGGCGACCCCGCTCCGGCGCGTCAGCCGCTCACCTTCTGCAGCACGTAGATCCCGTATGAATCGCTCCACACGACCGCGTAGACGGTACCCGGATGGCGCTGTTCGACGAACTGGATCGGGTCGTTGATCGTCTGGGCGAAGCCGGAGGCCACGGTGTCGAGGACGACGTACTGGACGGCCGGGTTGCCGACGTTGCCGATCCAGAAGGTGTCGTCCTTGGCGGCCAGCGGCGCGAGCACGTTGATCGTGCCCTCGACGGTGACGTTCGAGGGCACCAGCGAGACGGCGTGCCGCAGTTCGGAGGTGCGCGCGTCGAAGGTGAACGTGCTCGGGCTGAAGAACTGGTTGAAGGCGAACTGCGGCACCATGGCCACGACGGCGGCCATCATCGCGACCGCTCCGTGCCGGCCCATCGCCTGGCTCACGGCGTACGCCCAGTGGTGCCACCGGGGAGGAGATACCGCAACTTCGGAGTCTTCGTCGGCCGGCAACCCCGGCGGCTCGGCCCGGCGGGCGCGGTCGATGGCGTCGATGGCCGCGATGCACAGCACCGGCATCAGCACCGCGTTGTAGTGGTACGCGGTGCCCCAGAAGCTCGAGTCCGTGGAGATGAAGCGCAGCCCCAGGTTGGGCACGATGATCAGGCCGAGCGGCGAGCGCAGCGCGGTGAAAGCGACCACCGAGAGCAGCAGGAAGACCAGTTCGATCTTCGTCCCGGCGCTGTTGGCCGCCGAGTCCCACAGGCAGCTGACCGCGTTGCCGTGCGCGACGGTGCCGTCCGTGGTGCCGACGCAGCTGTTCTTGCTCCAGTACTGGTAGACGTGCTGCGAGTTGAAGTGCGGGATGATCCAGTAGATCGCCAGCAGCGAGCCGGCCGTGCCCATCGCCGCGACGGCCGCGCCGAGTTTCACCCGTCCGCGCAGGATGACGGCGACGCCGATCGGCAGCACGAATGTCAGCCCGATGTCCTCCTTGCATAGCAGCAGCAGGAGGCAGCAGACGACCATCGTGCGACACCGGTCCTCCAGCATCGCCCAGAGCGCGAAGGCCAGCAGCGGCACGGCGAACGCGATCTCGTGGAAGTCGAAGTCCACCGCCTGCGCGACCCCGAAGGACAGGCCGTACGCCACGCCTACCGCGTACGCGGCGCCGGATCCGATCCGCTCCCGACCCAGCCAGACGATCGGCACGGCCGCGACCGCGAACAGCGCCGCCTGTCCGACCAGCAGCGTGACCGGGCTCGGGAAGAGCAGGAAGAACGGCCCGAGTGCCGCGAGGATCGGATGGAAGTGGTCGCCGAGCAGGTTGAAGCCGGGCGCCAGGATGTCCACGACCGGCGCGTGGAAGTGCGCGTACTGCTTGACCGCCTCGGTGAAGATGCCCAGGTCGTAGGAGCCCGGCGCGGCCCGGTAGTACCGGGATATCGAGTCGGCGCAGTAGACCAGGAACAGGCCGAGGGCTAGCAGCCAGGGCCCCCAGAATGCTGTGGTTGACCGATCTGACCGATTGATCCGTGGAAAACGCACAGGGGGCAGGGTACCGGCTGAGTCTGTGAGCAAGAATATGCTTTGTGGATCTCACCGAATTCGACCGCTTGTTCACTGACGGTGGTCGCGTGCTGCTCGATGAGCTCGCGGCGCTGCCGACGGCGGTTGATCCGCTGACCGCGACGACCAGGCTGCGGACGCGCTTTCCGGCCGAGTTGGTGGCCACGGCGCTCACCCAGGACCGGCTGCGTCGGCGCGCGGTGGCGAAGTTCGGTGAGCAGGCGCGCTCGATGTATTTCACCGAGGCGGGCTACGAGCAGTCCACCCGGGTCGGCGTGGCGCGGCTGCGGGCCGAGCGCTTCGCGGCGGCCGGTGTGCGCTGCGTCGCGGACTTGTGCTGCGGGATCGGCGGGGACGCGCTGGCTTTTGCGGCGGCCGGGATCCGGGTGCTGGCGGTGGATCGGGATCCGGTGACGTGTGCGGTGTTGCGGGCGAACGCCGAGGCGCTTGGGCTCGCCGCGTTGATTAGGGTCGAGTGCGGGGATGTGACCGAGGTTTCGCTGGAGGACTGCGACGCGGTCTTCCTCGACCCCGCGCGACGTGGCGAGCGTGGCCGCGTCTTCGACCCTGACGCGTACTCGCCGCCGTGGTCCTTCGCGGTGGGGCTGGCCGAGCGGTTCGACGCGGCCGGCTTCAAGGTCGCGCCGGGCATTCCGCACGAGGTGATCCCGGCGTCAGCGGAGGCGGAGTGGGTTTCGGACGGCGGGGACGTCAAGGAGGCCGGGATCTACTTCGGGCCGCTGCGTACCGCCGAGCGCCGGGCCACGCTGCTGCCGGGGCCGCATACGCTCGTCTCCGCGGGGGAGGGCGATCCCGAGCCCGGCGAGATCGGCAGGTACGTGTACGAGCCGGACGGCGCGGTGATCCGGGCGCGGCTGCTCGGCGAACTGGCCGGGCGGCTCGGCGCGCGCACCCTCGACCCGACGATCGCCTACCTGACGGCGGATCAGTACACGCAGACGCCGTTCGCCTCGGCCTACGAGGTCACCGACGTGCTCCCGCTCACCGTGAAGAAGCTGCGCGCGCTGGTCGCCGAACGCGGTTACGGCACGCTGGCGATCAAGAAGCGCGGCGCCGACGTCGACCCGGCCGCGCTGCGTCGGCAACTGCGGCCGAGCGGGCCGACGACGAACGCCGCCACGATCATCGTGACGCGGCACCTCGGTCGGCACGTCGCGCTCGTGGCACGCGAGATGTCCACGGCGACGACGGACGCTGCTGCGCGGTCTTAGGCTCGAGCGTCGGCAAGGTCAGGTGCACCTGGAGCCCGCCGAGCGGCGAACGGTCCGTGTGCAGCGTGCCGCCGACCCGCTCGGCCAGCTTGTGCACGATGTCGAGGCCGAGGCCGGTCGAGCCCGCGGCCCCGGTGCCCGCGCCGCGCCGGACCGGCCGATCCGGCTCGGCCAGGCCGGGGCCCGCGTCGTCGATCAGCACCGCGACCGTGCCGTGCCCGTTGTGCACGGTGACCTGGAAGCCGGTGCCCTCGGGCGTGTGCCGGAAGATGTTGCCGAGCAGCGTGTCCAGCGCCGCGCCGAACTCCTGCGCGGAGACCGCGACCACCGCCGGACGATAGTCCGACTTCGTCGGGCTCAACGATGCGTTGGCGGCACTGAGCACGGGGCCGAAAAACCGCCAGGCCCGGTCCTGGTCCTCGGCCAGCGCGGACCAGAAGGAGATCCGCTCCCTGGCCACCGCGCCGACCTCGCAGACGGCCGAGGTCAGCTGGGTGCTCGCGCCGCTCTCGTTGCCGGCCCGGGCGGCCCGGATGATCTTGTCCACCTCCTGTTCGAGGCGGGCCACCGACTCCTGCGTCTGCCGCGCGGCCTGGCCGTCGCCGAGTGCGGCGGCGTTCAGCCGCAGGGCGGTCAGCGGGGTACGCAGCCGGTGCGAGAGGTCCGCGACCATCTCGCGTTCGGCGGTGATCAGCTGCACGACCCGGTCGGCCATGGCGTTGAAGGCCTCGCCCGCCTCGGCCAGCTCGCGCGGGCCCTGCGCCTCGACCCGCACCGACGTGTCACCCTCGCCGAACTGCCGCGAGGCGTCCGCGAGGTGGCGTGCCGAGCCGACGACGCGGGTGGCGAGCCGGTCCGCGACCAGCGTCGAGCCGAGCACCAGCACGATGGCCACGACGCTCAGGCTGAGCCAGGCGTCGACCAGGCCGTGCGTGCTCGCCGAACTCGGCAGGTAGACCTCGATCAGGCTGGTGCCGGTCCTGAGCAGTTCCGGCTGCACCAGTTCCTCGCCGCCGGGGACGGACAGGGTCGTCGCCCGGCCGCTCTGCACGACGTCGGCCAACTGGGCCGCGCTCGCGTGGTTGGCGCCGAGACGCGTCAGATCCGGCAGCTGGATGCACACGTCCTGGCCGCCGCTGAGGGTGGCCAGAGCGTCGCGCAGGTCTGATTCGCTGGTGGTGACCGCGAGCAGCGGCTCGAGCGCGGTGATCCGCGACTCGGCCTGGTTCTGCGCGTTCTGCGCCGCCAGGTGCTCCATCGCGATGCCCAGCGGGACCAGGAATGCGAGTGCGATCATGCTGGTCACCGCGAAGGCGACCCGGGCCAGCGCCCAGCGCATCCCCGGCGGCCGGCGCTGGCGGCCGATTCCCGCGCCGAGGCTCACGGCCCCGGCTCGATCGACGGTTCCATCAGCCGCACCCCGACCCCGCGCACGGTGTGCAGGTAGCGCGGCCGGCTGGCGCGTTCGCCGAGCTTGCGGCGCAGCCAGGACAGGTGCACGTCGATCGTCTGGTCGTCGCCGTAGGGCAGCTGCCAGACCTCGGAGAGCAGTTCGCGGCGGGTGACGACCTCGCCGGGCCGGGCCGCGAGATAGGCCAGCAGGTCGAACTCGCGGCGGCTGAGGTCGAGCCGCTTGCCGTCGAGCTGCGCCTGGCGGCGGCGCGGGTCGATCTCCAGGCCGCCGACCCGCAGCACCGAGGGCTGGGCCCCGGCCCCGGCGCGCCGCAGCACGGCCGCGATCCGGGCCGCGAGGTGCGCCGCCGAGTAGGGCTTGACCAGGTAGTCGTCGGCCCCGGCGTGCAGCAGCCTGATGATCTCGGCCTCGTCGTCCCTGGCCGTCGCGATGATCACCGGGACGCCGGTGACCGCGCGCATCATCTTCAGGGCCTCCGAGCCGTCCAGGTCCGGCAGCCCGAGGTCGAGCACGATCACGTCGCCGGGATCCCTGGTGGCCTCGCGTAGGGCGGCCAATGCGGTTCCGGCGCTGCGAACGCTATGCCCGAACTCGGACAATTGCCGTATCACGGTGCTGCGGATGTCCGGGTCGTCTTCGACAAGCAGTACGCGGGCCATAGTGTGGCAACCTAACGGATCGACCGCAGCTCGCCAATGGATGCGAACGGGCGGTGGGTCCGGTGCCGCGGCACCGGGATGGAGGTCGGCGAACGTGTCGAAGCGGGCGGTGTACGCGGTCCTGGCCTGGGTCGCGGCGACGGCCACGGCGATGGGCGTGGTCTGGGCCGGGCTCGATTCGGTGCTGCCCACGGCGACCGCGGGGCCGCACGTGGCCACCATCGCCGTCTGGCCGGTGCGGGACGCGGCCTCGGCCGGCAGCGCCACCACGTCCGTCATCGCGCCCGGGACCTCCGTCACCTCGGCCGGGCCCAGCCCGACGGTCGGGCGTACCGCGAGTCCGGTCGGGGGCGCCGTGTCGGCCGCCGCGGCCACCTCGTCCGCCGCCGCGACCACACCGAGCGCCGCCGCCACGACCTCGGCCGCGTCGACCGCGACCGCGACTGCGTCGAGCGGCACCGAGCGGCAGTACGTCACCGCCGGCGGCACGGCCGTGCTCACGCTGTACGCCGACAGCGCCACGCTCGACGAGGCGATCCCGGCCGCCGGTTTCTCGGCCCGCACCTGGACCAACACGGACATGCTCGAGGTCGAGTTCTCCCCGTCGGACGCGGGCACCGTGTACGAGGTGATCGCCACCTGGAACGGCACCTCCCCTCAAGTCAGCACGTACGCCGTCGGTGGTTGAATCCTCCCGCGCCGAGCCCCGGGAACCATGCGGATCCGGAACCGCTCGGCCGCGCCTGAGTCGGTCTTAGGGCGGGGTTAATGAAAGAGGGCTGTGACCCTCCGCGCAGGTGAGTACGGTAATGCACCAGTCCAGACCGCGCCCACCGGTCTGGACCACAGACCTCGGCCCTCGGCCGTCTGCTCATCCACCGGAGGACCTTCATGGGCTCTCACGCCTCTTCCCCCGCCCTGCGCCCGGACGTCAAGGCCGGGCCCCGGCGCGCCCCGCGGCTGACCCGGGCCAAGCTCACCGCGGCCGGCGTCTGCGCCACGCTCGCCGTGGTCGGCGGCGGCTTCGCGCTGGCGGGCGGCGCGAACGCGGCCGTGCCGGCCGCGTCGTTCAGCGCCAACTCCTGGTCCGGCGGCTACACCGGCACCTACACCGTCACCAACGACACCGGCTCGGCCGTCAGCGGCTGGAAGGTCGTCTTCACGCTGCCGTCCGGGACGGGCATCAGCACCCTGTGGAACGGCACGGAGACCGCGAGCGGCCAGACGTACACGGTGACCAACGCCTCGTGGAACGGCACCCTGGCGACCGGCGCGAGCGCCACCTTCGGCTTCACGGCCGCGGGTACCGGAGACCCGGAGAACTGCACGATCAACGGAAGCGCCTGCGGCGGAACGAGTACCGCGCCGACGACGCCCGCCACATCGACGTCGCCGACGCCCACGCCGACCGTCAGCGTCACGACGTCCTCCCCGACCTCCTCGTCGCCGACCGCCACCGCGACGAGCACCGGCACCTCGACCTCCTCGGGCGGCTTCGGCAAGTTCTCGCCGTACGCCGACCTCTCGCTCTACCCGCTCTACAACCTCAGTTCCGCGGCCTTGACCGAGGGCACGAAGTACTTCAACCTCGCGTTCATCACCGAGGGCGGTGGTGGTTGCACGCCGGAATGGGCCGGCGTCATCCCGATCACCGACTCCTCGATCACCAGTGACATCGCCGGTCTGCGGGCCGAGGGCGGCGACGTGCGGGTGTCCTTCGGCGGCGAGGCGGGCACCGAGCTCGCGTCGGAATGCTCCTCGGCCTCGTCGCTGGCTGCCGCGTACCAGTCGGTGATCAAGCAGTACTCGCTCACCGACATCGACTTCGACGTCGAGGGCGCGGCGATCGCGGACACCAGCGCGATCAACCTGCGCAACCAGGCCATCGCGATCCTCGAGGGCGAGGACCCGGGTCTTCAGGTCTCTTATACGCTCCCGGTGCTGCCCAGCGGCCTGACCAGCCAGGGCGTGGCGCTGCTGCAGAACGCCAAGGCGGACGGCGCGAACATCGCCGCCGTCGACGTGATGGCGATGGACTACGGCAGCTCCTTCCCCGGCGACATGGCGACGCTGGCCGAGGAGGCCGCGACCGCGACCATGCAGCAGGTCCAGTCGGTGTGGACGAACCTGAGCACCGCGCAGGCCTACGCGAAGATCGCCGTCACCCCGATGATCGGCGTGAACGACGACAGCGCCGAGATCTTCACTCTCGCCGACGCCAGTTCGCTCGCCTCCTGGGCGAAGACCGAAGGTCTGGCCTGGCTCTCGATGTGGTCCGCGACTCGGGACAGCGCGTGCTCGGGCGGCGCCCTGACCTACGCCTCGGCGACCTGCTCGTCGGTGGTCCAGTCGGCCGGAGCCTTCGGCCAGGGGCTGGGTCAGTACTGAGTCTCGGTACTGGGTGAGTGAGGTTCGGGCGGAGTCGGGGAAGGTACCCGGCTCCGCTCAGACCTTCGCGGTGAACCAGCGGCCGTCCTCGGTCAGGATCCGGTCGAGCCGCAGGCCGGCCGATTCTGTCTACGCCGAAGCACGCAGCTCGCGCGACGAGGCCGCCCGCGCCGCGGTGTCCCGGCCCTCGAGCACGGAGCGGACCAGCGCCGCGTCGGCGTCCTTGTGCTGATCCAGGAACGAATCCAGCAGGGCGAACAGCTCCCCGTCGATCACGGACGTCGGCAGCAGCACCCTTGCCGTGGCCTGCTTGGCGAAGCTCTTGCGCCGCTCCCACGCCACGGGCAGTTCCGCGAAATAGCGGTCGCGGTACGGGGCGAGCAGGGCAGGGTCGGTGGTCTGCCGGAAGGCCTCGCCCACTTCGACGACGGTCTGCATGGGGAGGCCCGCGTCCCCGGTGAGATACGCCCAGGCGGCCTCCTTGTGCGCGGCGTCGGGGATCCCGGCCCGCGCGGCCAACGCGGCGCGCTCGCCCTGGTCGGAGGGGTCGCGGACGGACTCGGCGTCGATCTCCGCGTCGCCAGCGCGACCGTGCTGCGCGAGGCGGGAGAGCAGGGCCCAGCGCAGTTTCCGGCCGACTTCGAGGCCTGCGATCGTCGTCTCCTCGCCGCCGAGCAGCGCTTCGACGAGGTCGAGCTGCCCCTCGGTACGCAGCCAGGCGGCTGACCAGGCCCGCAGGTCCTTGCCGGCGGCTGTGGACAGGTGCCGCAGGAAGTCCTCGAGCGTCGTGTTCCCCCAGGCGTGCTCGGCGAAATACGTTCGCAGCCCGGCGACGAAGGCGGGCTCGCCGAGGAACGCGATCAGCTGTCTGAGGACGGACGCGCCCTTGGCGTAGCTGATCCCGTCGAAGTTCGCCATCGCCTCGCTCACAGTCGCCACGCTGGCCGCGATCGGGTGCGTGCCGGGCGAGAGGTCGGTCGCATACCCCCAGCTCTTGCGGTCCGCGGCGAAGCTGGTCCAGGCCTCGGTGAAGCGGGTGACGGCGGCGGAGGCCTGGAATCCGGCCCACTCGGCGAAGGACTCGTTGAGCCAGAGATCGTCCCACCACCGCATCGTCACCAGGTCGCCGAACCACATGTGGGCCATCTCGTGCAGGATCGCCTCGGCACGCCACTCGTACTCCGCCGCCGTCGCCCCCGACCTGAACAGTTGCCCGTCGTCGATCGTCACCGCCGCCGGATGCTCGGTCGCGCCCGCCGGGTAGTGCGGCACGAACTGCTGGTCGTACTTCGCGAACGGGAAGTCCATGTCGAACAGCGCGGTGAAGTGGTCAAGACCGGCGCGCGTCGTGGCGAACAGCTCCTCGGCCTCGACCGCCAGGCTTTCGGCCAGCGACGCGCGTGATGCCAGCAGCATCGGGAGGGTCTGGCCGCGCGGAGTCGTGTGGCTGCTAGGGACGACGTGGTACTCACCCGCCGTCACGTGCATCAGGTAGGTCGAGAGGCGCGGCGTCGGCGCGAAGTCCCAGCGCGCCAGGCCGGGGCGCGGACCCGCGACGGGCTCGGGCGTCGGCTGTGTGGAGATGACCGTCCAATCGGCCGGAGCGATCACCGAAATAGTGAACGGAGCCTTGAGATCGGGCTGCTCGAAGCAGGCAAACACTCGCCGGGCATGATCGGGTTCGAATTTCGTGTACGTATATGTTTTTCCGTCCACCGGATCCGTCGATCGGTGAAAACCGGGGGTCGAATACTCGAGTGCGGCAGCGATCCTCAGCGTGTTCTGCGCGGCCAGCGCGGGCAGGGTGATCCGGCCGTCCGCGTAGTGCTCGGCAGGCGCGAGGTCGACGCCGTTCAGCATGATCGAGTGGATGTGGTCGGCCGACACCGCGAGCAGATCCACGTACGTGGAAACCCCCGGAGACGTACAGCTGAAACGTAGGGTGGTGGTCGAGTGGAAGACGGAAATCCCCTGGGAGATATCCAGTTCGATCTCGTATCCTTGGGTTTCGACGAGTTCCGCGCGAGCCCGCGTCTCGGTTTGCGTGATCTCCGAAACCGACATGAGAGCTCCTGGTGGGTGCCAGCGTTCGTGGATCAGCACTCGGAGCGTATCCCGCCCCGGCTGCTCGTGTCCGGGTGGGAGTGATCAAGTCTCGTCAGGGTAGGGATTACTACTTGGAGAACGCTCACGAGACGGTGGGGTGGGGAGAAAAGGATGGAAAGGCCGTCAACTATGGATGGAATGGAGAAACCGGATAGCACGGTGTGGGCGGCGGACGGACGCAGGCTGGGTGTAAGGGTGCTGGGTAACCCCTCGGGGGCCCCGGTGTTCTTCATGCACGGCACGCCCGGCAGCCGCGTCGGACCGCATCCGCGCAGTCAGCTGCTCTACAACCTCGGCGTCCGGCTGATCGCCTACGACCGGCCCGGCTACGGAGGTTCCGATCGGCTGCCGCTGCGTCAGGTCTCGCACGCCGCCGCAGACGTCATGGCGATCGCCGACGCGCTCGGCATCGACACGTTCTCGGTGATCGGCCGCTCCGGCGGCGGTCCGCACGCCCTCGCCTGCGCCGCGCTGCTGCCGGACCGGGTCAAGCGCGTCGCGGTTCTGGTGGGTCTCGCCCCGCGGCACGCCGAGGGCCTCGACTGGTACGCCGGGATGACCGAGTCGAACCAGCGCGAGTACACGATCGCCGAGTCCGGAGTGCTGGAGTTGGCCAAGACGATCGAGACCTCCGCCGAGCAGATCAGGAACGACCCGGCGCGGCTGCTGCGCGACCTCGGCCCGGAGCTGCCGCTGCCGGACTGGCGGGTGGTCGCGGACAACGGGATCAGGGTCGGGCTTCGGCGCAACTACGCCGAGGCGGTCAACCGCTCCGGCGGCGCCGGCTGGGTGGACGACGCGCGCTCCTTCACCCAGGGCTGGGGTTTCGACCCGGCCGGCATCCTGGTCGAGACGCTGCTGTGGCACGGGGCGCAGGACGTGTTCTCCCCGGTCGCGCACACGCACTGGCTGGCCCGGGCCATCTCCGGCTCCGTCGTCCGGGTCGAGCAGGACGCGGCCCACTTCAGCGCTCTCGACGCGCTGCCCACGCTGCTGCCCTGGCTCGTCTCCGGCAAGCAGCACCACATCGCGGACGCGGCCTGACCCGCCGCGTCCGCCCTCTCCGGGGTCGACCGGTTTTTTAAATGGGCTGGGGCTCCAAGTCCCAGTCCAGCCGGTCGGCGTCCCGGGCCGCTCTGGTGTTGTGGTGCTTCGGCCCCAGTGCCACCTCCATCTCCGCGATGATTCTGCTGCGCAGCTGCCGTGCGTCCGCGGTCGCCCCGAGCAGGGCCAGGCTGATCGATCGGTTCGACTCGATCGCGAGCACGTCCGGATGGTTCGGCCGGAGCACCTCGGCCAGCCTGCGCGCCGCGTCGTACTCCATCTCCTGGGCCCGGTCGTATTCGCCGAGGTCGGCCAGGCTGTTCGCGACGTTCCCGGCCGCGGTCAGCGTGTACGGGTGCTCCTCGCCGAGCAGCGTGGTGAATCCCGTGTGCGCGCGCTGGACGGTGGTCAGCGCCTCCTCGTGGTGCTCCAGCTTGCGTAGATAGGTCGCGATGTTGTTGACGCAGCAGAGCGTGTAAGGGTGCTGTGGGCCAAGCTGCGCCTCGTATGCGGCGAGCACCTCGGTGCTCAGATCCCTGGCCTGCTCGTGGTTGTCCATCGCGGACAGCGCCGCCGCGTAGACCAGCGCGCAGGACTGCCGGTCCGGGTTGGTGGCCGAGAACTCGCTGCGGTAGCGCTCGAAGGTGTCCCTGGCCAGCGCCAGCGATTCGGTGAGCTCGCCGCCCTTGCGCAGCGAGACGGCCAGGCTCTTGGCGGTGCGCAGCGTCTCCGGGCTGTTCTCGCCGACGCTCTCCCGGTAGTTCTGCAGTGCTCCGCGGAGCAGATCGGTGGACTGCTTGTACTGGCCCGCGTCACGCAGATCGCGAGCCAGGTTCGCGCTCGAATAGATCGTGTACGGGTGGGTCGGGCCGAGCACGGACCGGCGCTGCACGTACGTGCTCTGATCCAGCTCGGCGGCCCGGTAGCAGTCGCCCAGCAGCCGGTAGTTCACCGCCAGGTTGTTGGCCGCGCTGAGCAGCGGCGGATCGCCTTCGGTGTAGACCCGCCGGTGCAGCTCGTAGCTCTCCCGGTCGCGGTCGAGCGCCTCCTTGAACCGTCCAAGGCCGCGCAGGTCGCCGCCCCGGGAGAGGTAGCTCAGCAGCGTGTGCGGGTGCTCGGAGCCGAACAGCCGTTCCTGCTCGGCCAGCACCTCGGAGTCGAGTTCGAAGGCCTCGTTGAACGCTCCCTGCAGCCGCAGCACGCTGCCGAGGAGGTTCCGCAGCACCAGCGACTGCTGGTAGAGCGTGGAACCCGCCGGGCTTTCCTGGCCGCCGAGCGTCGTGATCTTCTGCGCCCAGCGGTCCTCAAGCCGGCGACCCGTCTCCAGGGCGTTGCGGTACTCGCCCCGCTTCCACAGGTAGCGAACCCGGTCGATGAGCAGCTGACGCACCGGGCCCTCGTCGCAGTCGATCGCGCTGGACGGCGTCATGTGCGGCCACAGCAGCGCGTAGAACGGCCAGTTCTGCGGGTCGTCGGTGTCGCCGGACTGCGGCCGGGCCGCGGCGAGCACCCGGTGCACGGCGTGCACCGCGTCCTCGCGCCGTTGCGAGTCCATCCGGGCCCTGATGACCGACTGGACCAGCCGGTGGATCCGCAGTTCCCGAGCGACCTGGTCGAGCTGGAGCAGCGAGAGCCGCACCGGTTCGGCGACGACGGTGCCGATCATTCCGATGTCTACCAGTGACTGGTCGTATTCGCGCAGGGTCTCGAGCATCGCGTTCGAGTAGATCAGCCGCGTGGTGGAGATCCCGTCCGGGTTCATGAACGCGCACAGCTCGAGCAGCCAGGCCGCCGCCGGGCGCCGCCGCTCCAGTTCCTCCATCGCGATGTTCCAGGTCGCCGCGACCGAGACCGGGTAGTCCTCGGGCGGGGTCGCGAGCACCTCGGTGATCTGGTTCCTGAGCCGGTCGATGTACTGCGACACAGGGTGGCCGGTGGAGGCGAGCCAGGCGCCCGCGCTCTCCACCGCGAGGGGCAGATGCCCCACCAGGTCGGCGATCTCCGCGGCGTCCTGAACATCGAGGCCTGGTACGGTCCGGGTCAGGTGCTCGACGCTCTCGGGCCGGGTGAACACGTCGACTTCCAGCGGGACGGCCTGCTGCGCCCAGGCTTTGTCGCGGGAGGTGATCAGCACGTGCCCGGAGGTGCCGGACGGCATGAAGGGCTTGAGCTGGGCCGGGTCGGTCGCGTTGTCGTAGATCAGCAGCCAGTGCCCGGCCTCGCCGCGTCGCAACGCCTCGCGCACAGCCGCGGAGTCCTCGGTGCTGGACTCGCCGGTGCCCGGCAGCCGCAGCCGGCGTGCCAGCTCGGCCAGCGCCTCGTCGATGAACTCGGTGGACTCCGCGGTGATCCACCACACCAGGTCGTAGTCCGCGCTGAACCGGTGCGCGTACTCGCGGGCCAGTTGGGTCTTGCCGACGCCGCCGAGGCCGTGCAGCGCCACCGGGAGCAGCACCGTGGTCGAGCCGCCGGTGACCTGGCGGCGCAGCCGTTCCATCGCCTCGTCGCGGCCGGTGAACACGGCGTTGCGGGGGCTGACGTTCCAGATCATCGGATGGCCGGTGGGGAAGCGCTGCCCCTCGGGCGGCCGGGCCGAGGCGATCTCCGCATCCGGCACCTCGGCCAGCCGCAGCAGTATCGAGGTCGCCGCCATCGAATCGGTCACGCCGTGCAGTTCGGCGGTCGGCGCGGCAAGACGGGAGTCGGAGCGCAGCTCGGTCAGCGCCGCCACGGCCAGTTGGCCGGTGGACGACCAGGACCGCAGCTGGGTCATCGCGTCCGGGTCCCGGGTGGTCTCCGCCGACATCAGGGCGATGATCTTCGTGTTCGTGTCGATCTGCGGCCGCGAACTCGCGTCCCCGAACAGCGGGTAGATCCGGGCGTCGAAGTTCTCCTGGGTGTACAGGGCTTCGAGCCATTCGGCCCAGAGCCGGTCTTCGGCCGCGTACGCGATGACCAGTTGCTGCTGCCGGGATGGCTGGAGCCGGGATACCTCGGTGAGCACCGCCTTGCGTTCGCCCTCGTCCATCTCGGGCAGGCTGGCGACGTCGCCGTTGGTGAGCACATCGGACAGTCGCACGTAGGCGTCGAGCAGCGTGTGCCGGTCGTTCGGGCTGTCCGCGAAGGTGGCCAGCGTCTCCTCGTAGTTATAGAAGGGTACGTAGGGGATCTCGACCTGGCCCCAGTACCGCGCGGTGAACTCGTCGAGCTTGAGCTCGGCGAAGCGGCTCTTGGCCGCCGACCGCCCGGCATCCGCCCGGTTCTTCTCCGCCTCATCCACTCGCATCGGGACCGCCAGCAGCCGGATGGGGTGGCTGGTGAATTTGGAGACCGCGTTGGCGACGGTGAGCGCGCCCTCAAGGCCCTGGTTGTTCAGGGTGAAGCAGTCCACGACGACATCCGGCAGGTGCAGGGTGCAGATGTCGGCGACGTCGCTCAGCCCGGTGCGGCTGTCGATCAGCGCGTAGTCGTAATTCTCCTTCATGTCCTCGCGGAAGGCGTCGAACAGTTCGCCGCCGCCGAGCCGCTCGTAGAACCGTTCCCAGTCCAGCGTCGCGACTGTGCTGGAGTAGCTGCGGTTCTGTAGGCCCGAGGACATGTAGTGCAGCGCGCCCTCGCCGCGGAACGGCCAACGGATCGCCACCGCGTAGTCGCTCACCCGGGCCAGGTCCCGGTACCAGCCGGGACCGCGGTTCTCGTCGGGCGTTTCCGCGGCCAGGTCCTCGAAGCCGCGCACCATGTTGACCACGCCCTGGGTGGCGGCCAGCGCCTGCGGGTCGAGCAGCGAGGGGGCGAAGTAGCGGTGCAGCCCGGGGGATTCGAGGTCCCAGTCGACGATCAGGACCCGCTTGCCGTTCGCGGCCAGGATCCAGGCGATGTTCGCCAACGCCATGGTCCGGCCGGTGCCGCCCTTGTACGAGTAGAACGTGACGACCTGCCCGGGCCGCTCTGCGCTCATGATCCCTGCCCCTTCATAACGGCCGCCCGGGATCCGCGCTCATGATCCCTGTCTGTGGCCTTGCTGCAAGCGTGCTGGTGGGTTGGTCCTGGCCGCGTGAGCATGGGGCGCCTCACCCCGGCCCGCGGCGCGGCGGCTCGTCCTCGGGTGGCGGAGCGAGCCGGGGTCTGCCCGAATAGGCGCTCAGGGCGGAGTCCCGCAGCGGTCTGCTGTTGTTCAGGAAGTGGTTGCGGGCGCGGTCGATCACCGCGGGCAGCGCCTCGTCGAACTCCTCCGGCGTGGCAAGGTTGAGCAGGCCCTGCGGGCAGGTGCGCCGCCAGCCCTGGACCATCCAGGGGACCGCGTTGCGCACGTGGCCCTCGAGGATGGTGCGGTGCTCGGCGGTCTCCCGGTCCGTGACGGGCCACGGGACCATCAGCCGCACCCATTCCTTGCGCCGGCGGTCCACGGTCTCCAGGTTGTGCCGTTCCTGGTATCCGCGGAACAGCCAGGGATCGGCCAGCAGGATGCTCGCCGCGGGCGGCTGGTGGAACTGCACGTCCAGCGTCTTCTGCGCGCTGTTCATCTTGGTCTCCGGCGAGCCGGAGGTCAGCACCGTGATCTCAGGACGGTAGCCGAGGGTGCGGGCGATCCTGGCGGCCCGCAACGCGAGTGGCTCCGCGGAATCCGGATGATACGGCCGCCAATCCTCCGGCCGCTCGCCGTAGTACTCCGGATTGCGCTCGGTCGGGATGGTCCGGCGGACCCCGGCGACGACGGTGATGAACAGCTGCCTGGTCGAGCGGCCCGGCACCGGAAAGGCGGGCGCGGCCCAGGACAGCGCGTCCTCCGCGGCCACCGGCGGGGCCTCGGTGTGCGCGCGTCGCACGACCTCCTTGGCCAGCAGTCGGACTACCTCGCGGTACGCGCGCTCGTGCAGCCGGATCAGCTCGAACAGGCCGAGCCGCTGGTAGAGGTCGCCAGGCAGCAGCGGATGCGGACGGGTGTGGTGCGCGACCGGTGGCCAGTCCTCCCGGCCCTGCCTGGTCCAGAGCACCGGCACCACCGAGTCGCCGTCGTCCCCGGTGCGCGCCCTGCGCAACTGCCTGCGCTGTTCGAACACGGCCCATTCCCGGCCGCACTGCTCGTCGTCGAAGTAGTCGTCGCTGTAAAGCGGCACGAATATTCGACAGCTCGCAAGATTGCGAGCTGTCAGGGTCTCCGGGTTCGCGCCGGGCGGCACGTGGTCGGCGATGAAGCCGTGCCGCAGATTCCCGTCCAGCGCGCGGATCTCCGCGGCCAGTTCGTGGAAGAAGCGTTTGACCCAGTAGTCGGGGTCGGAGCGGTCGCCGCGCAGCGGAGCCACCCGCGCATAGCTGAGGAAGAAGGCTGGGCCGAAGGCGTCGACTTCCGTCGGGTTCGACGGCGCCGATTCCGCAGGGTTCGGCCCCATGGATCATCCTCCCGGTACCGCCGTATACAAGATCCGAAGTGAACAGCCTTTTCACTATAGAGCGGAGGAGGATTCCGAAACAGGGGGCGCATGAGGGCGCGTGAGCGGAGCAAATCAGCGTGCGAATCGCAACTCGGGCAGTTCGTTCTCGGTGAAGTCCGCAGCCAGGGTCAGCGGGGTCACCCGGGCCGGGCGGTCTCGACCCGACCCTCGGGCAGTTCGTCGCCAAGATCCGCGATCACCCTTCGGGGCCCCGCAGGCGTGATCACTCGGAAATTGTACGCGTCGGCGCGACCGGCGCGGACACGGTTAGTTCGGCACACTCGGCATCATGCCCGAACTGCTGTCTCAGCTGCTGACTTTCGGATAGGCTTAAGTCAGGGAGCTGTTGATCGGCGGCGAGGGGCGGAATTGGGTACCAGGGATTCCGGTCCTGTGCCGCGGGGCGGTGAGACCCACTCCACGATGTCCGGTCACGCCAAGGACGTGGTCCAGGCGAACAGCATCTCGGGTGGCGTGCACCTCTACGGAGCCGCGGCCGGTCCCCCCGGGTCGGCGCCGCGCCAACTACCCGCGGACATCCGCGGATTCGTGAACCGGCAAGTCGATCTCGAGCGCATCGACCTGATACTGGAGGAAAGCCAGGACGGCTTTCCCGCCGTCATCCTCATCGCCGGGACGGCCGGAGTGGGCAAGACCTCGCTCGCGGTGCGGTGGGCGCACCGGGTCAAGGAGCTGTTTCCGGACGGCCAGCTCTACATCAACCTGCGCGGCTACGATCCCGGGGCGCCGGTGGAGGCCGAACACGCCCTCGAGCAGTTCCTGCGGGCTCTGCACACGCCGCCCTCGGAGATCCCGGCCGGGCTCGAGGCCCGTTCCGCGCTGCTGCGCTCCCTCGTCGCCGGCCGGCGGATCCTCATCGTGCTGGACAACGCCGCCAACGCCGCGCAGGTACGGCCGCTGCTGCCGGGGGAGGGCCGCAGCCTGACGCTGGTCACCAGCAGGGCCTTCATCTCGGCCCTGATCAGCCACGGCGGGGCGCGCTGCGTGGAACTCGACGTGTTTCCCGAGAACGAATCGATGGCCCTGCTTCGCCAGACCACCGAGCCCTACCGCGGCGGGGATACGGACGAGGATTTCCGGCGGCTCGCCCGGCTGTGCGCGAATCTGCCCCTGGCCCTGCGCATCGCCGCCGAACGCGCCGCGGCGCGTCCGCGCATGCCGTTGGCGCGGCTGATCGCCCAACTGCGTGACGACGATATCTGGGACGCCCTCTCCTCGGACGACGAGGAGGAGGCGGACGCTGTACGCGCCGTGTTCGCCTGGTCGTATCGGGCGCTCACCGAGGACGTCGCCCGGCTCTTCCGCCTGCTCGGCGTGCACGCCGGCCCGGATTTCTCCGCGGGCGCGGCGGCGGCCCTCGCCGGAGTGCCCGCCGAACGCGGCCGCAGACTGCTCGACGCCCTGGTGCGCTCCCATCTCGTCGAACAGCGCGAGGAGGATCGTTACCAGTTTCACGACCTGCTCCGCGCCTATGCGATAGACCAGCTTCGGCACCAGGAGAGCGAGCAGAGTCGCAAGGAGGCGCTGTACCGCGAACTCGACTGGTATGTGAGGTCGGGACTCAACGCCTCCGAGTCGGCTCAGAGCATCGTGACCACGCCGGTTCGTGACCTCCCGCCGAGCGACTGCGAGCCGCAGACCTTCGATGCGCGCAGCGAAGCAGTCGCATGGTACGACCGGGAACGGCCGAACCTCATCGCCGTGGCCCGTGCCGCATTGCATGCCGGTCTTTACGAGCAGGCCTGGCAGCTCCCCGCCGCGGCCTATCCCGTGTCCTACGTGCTGCGTGCTTCCTTTGACGACAGCATCGAGCTGAGCCGCATCGGCCTTGTGGCGGCGCAGCGGATCGGGGCGAGACACGCCGAGGCCGCGATTCTCGGGAATCTCGGGGTCACGTGCACCATGTCCAATCGGCAGGACGAGGCGGAGTATTTTCACCTGGCGGGGCTCGAGGCTTCGCGCGAGGTCGGGGACGCGGACCAGGAGACACGCAACACCAGCGCTTTGGGCTGGGTTTTCCTGGCCCGCCGTCGGCTCGTCGAGGCCGAGCGACAGTTCGCCGACGCCCACGCGTCAGCACTGCGATTGACCGGGGACGGGCGGAAGTGGATCGCGGTCGCGCTGATCAACCGCGCGGTCGTGTTCGTCGAGCAGGAGAGGTGGGAGGCCGCTGCGGAACTCGCCGAGAAGGCGCTGACTGCACACACGAATAAGGACGCTGAGCCCCGCCTGCGCTTCGACGCCCTACGCTGGCTCGCGCACATCCGTACCCGTCTCGGATCGTTCGATCAGGCGGAACGGCTGCTCGCCGAGGCCGAGGGCAGCGCGCGGCAGATCGGCAGTCAGATTTACGAAGGCATCGTCGCGTTCGAACGGGGAGAGCTCGCCCTCGCCCGCCGCGCGTACGAAGAATCCCTGACACACTTTCACCTCGCCGGCAGCATCGCCGGCAGTGTCGCGGACCGCTCTCTCGAAGGTCAGGCATACGGCGGGACGGCGCATGCGTACCGGGGACTCGGCAGTCCGCAGCAGGCAGCGGATTTCCACCGCCGCGCCGTCGCACTCTTTTGGCAGGTGAGAGACTCGTGGAAGCAGGCTGTGGCCCTCGGGCACCTCGCCGATGATCTGGACGGAACGGGCGATGCCGCAGGCGCCAGGGAGCGCCGCCGCGAGTCACTCGAGCTGATCTCCGCGTTCGATGACGTCGTGGCCGTAGCGCTCAGGGCGAGGCTCGAAGCAGGGAGCGACGATTGATAGTCGGACTTCGCCGCACTTCAGCGGCGCCCTGCGTCGAGTCTGCCTTGCCCGTGTCGCTGCTCGTTCAGGGTGAGGGGTCCGGCGCAAGCCAATCTCGCCTGATGTCCGCGAAGACCGTCTGACGATCTGTCATGATGTTCCGCATGACCGTAGGCGGCGCGCAGTTACGCCGAGAGCTCGCTTCGCTCGAAGTGCCTCAAAGCGCTGTTCTGCTTGTCCACTGCTCACTGAGCGCCATCGGCTGGGTGGAAGGCGGCGCGACCACTCTGTTGGACGCGCTGGTCGATGTCTTGGGTGAGGACGGAACCCTTGCGGTCCCGACCGGCTCCGCGTCGAAATCGGTGACGTCGGCCGCGTTCCTGAAAGCGGTGGCAGGGC
>Ga0302314_10005192_pt1 | contig 23783 bp, 24 predicted proteins | sample III_Palsa_N2_3_FD_200533 | JGI IMG/M metagenome (GOLD analysis project Ga0302314, IMG submission 200533) | Peat permafrost microbial communities from Stordalen Mire near Abisko, Sweden - III_Palsa_N2_3 | ecosystem: Environmental > Terrestrial > Soil > Palsa > Peat permafrost | place: Sweden... | reverse complement strand
TGGCCCCCGACATCTGCGCCATCATCGCCTCGGCCCGCGTCGACGGCACCTGGAGGTCAGCCCACGCGGCGTGCGGCGAGACGTCGGCGGGATTGACCACCCGGTCGGCGCCCATGGTCTCGGCGGCAGCGCGGCGTTCGGCCGAGAAGTCCGCCCCGATCACCGGGCCGAGGCCGCGCGCCTTCAGCGAGGCGATCACCGCCAGGCCCACCGGCCCGCAGCCGATCACCAGGAAGACGTCGTCCGGCCCCGGCGTCGCCATCGCCACCGCGTGCTCGCCCACCGCCAAGGGCTCGGTTAGCGCGGCGTGCTCGGGCGTCAGGCCGTTCGGAACCGGCAGCATCAGCATCTCGGAGAGCAGCAGCTCCTCGGCGAAGCCGCCGGGGACGCGGCTGGAGTAGCCGATCGCCTCGAAGCCGGCCGCGCTCATCAGGCCAGGGACCGAGACCACCACCTCGCCGGCCTTGAAGGCCCCCGACGTCTCCATCACCTCGCAGCAGAACTCGTGCCCGAACACGGTGTCCGCGCCCTTCTGCATCTGGCTGACGCCGCCGCCCAGCCGCTCCGACAGGTCGATCATGTGGTCGTAGTGGTCGAGCGCATGCAGGTCCGAGCCGCAGATGCCGCAGACCAGGGTGCGGCAGACGATCTGCCCCGGCGCCGGCGCCGGCAGCGCCATCTCGTCCACCACCAGCCCGCCGTTCCGCCGAATGACCGCGCGCATGGACCTACTCCGCCGCCTCTTCCTTCTTGCCCAGGCCCATCATCGCCGCGATCATCGGATTGATGTTCTCCGCGCCCTTCTCCTGGGCGTGCTGCAGGATCCGCGCGCCGACGGCCATCCGCGCCTGCAGGGTGAAGTCGCCCTTGTTCGCCTTCACCCAGTCCATGGAGGCCGCGCGGCCGACGTTCAGGCTCTGGAACCGCGGCGCGACGTAGCGGGCGAAGAGTTCGTAGGAGTGTTTGGTCGCCGCCCAGTCGGCCCAGTTGTGGGCCATGAACAGGAAGGCGCCGAAGCCGCCGGACTGGTCGACCAGGGCCTGAATCTTGGCCGCCGCCTCGTCGGGGGGGCCGACCACCGCCATCGGCATCGCCAGGAACGCCTCCACCGGGTCGCCTGCCGTGTCCGGCACGATCGGCAGGTTGGCGATCTCGCGGAAATAGTAGAGCCACTTCTCCAGCCCGAAGCGCACCTCGGCCATGGCCTTTTCCTTGGTCTCGGCGATGTGCATCGGCCCGACCAGCCGCCAGCCGGAGCGGTCCATAGTCTGGCCGTTGTCCTTGGCTAGGTCCTCGGCGATCGCCCAGTTGGAGGCGAGCGCATTGAAGCCGCCGTCCGAGGTGGCGCCCAGCGACAGCAGGCCGAGGCCGTGCCGCCCCGCCGCCCGCGCCCCGGTCGGCGAGACCTGGCTCGCCACCGCGATCTCGACGCTGGGCCGCGAATAGGGGCTCATCTGCAGCCGGGCGCGGTTCAGCTTGAACCAGTCGCTCTCGTGGCTGACCTCCTCGCCGCGCAACAGCCGCACGATGACGCCCAGCGCCTCGTCCATCATGTCGCGCTGCCGGTCGATCGGGATGCCCATCATGTAGGCGTCCGACGACAGCGCCCCCGGCCCGACGCCGAACATCACCCGGCCCTGGGTCATGTGGTCGAGCTGATTGATCCGGTCGGCCAGCATGAACGGGTGGTGGTAGGGCAGGGACGAGACGCCGGTGCCTAGGCGGATATGCTTGGTGCGCTCGGCGGCCGCGGCGATGAACACCTCCGGGCTGGCGATCACTTCGAAGGCGGCCGAGTGATGCTCGCCGATCCAGGCCTCGTCATAGCCGAGCTGGTCCAGCCACTCGACCAGCTCCAGGTCGCGGCGGATGGCGAGGGTGGGGTTCTCGTCCAGCGGGTGGAAGGGCGCAATGAAGGCGCCGAATCTCAGTCGGGATCCGAGCATGGGTCATCCATAGGTTCAAACAGCCGTTGGAGCGGGAGCCTATGTCCTCGACGCGCGAGCCGCCAGTATGACCTGTGGTCAAGCGGCGCGAGCGGCGGCCGGCGTGTCCAGCATGGCGATCAGGGCGCGCTCGGCCTTGTCGGTCTCGCCGATCAGGTTGGGCGCGAGGCAGCCGCCTTCATAGGCCTCGAACACGCACGGGTGGATGTAGGACGCGCGGCAGACCGTCGGCGTGTTGCCGAGCAGCCCGGCCACCGCCTTGACGCAGGTGGCGACTGTCTTCTTCGTCGGCGTGTGGCCATCCTCGGCGCTTTCCAGGCAGAGGGCGCGCGCCGCCGACAGGGTGGCGGCCCAGGTGCGGAAGTCCTTGGCCGAGAAGTCCTCGCCCATCGCCTCGCGCAGATAGGCGTTGACGTCGTCGCTCTCGACATGCCGCCGCTCGCCGCTCTCGTCCACATATTGGAACAGCCGCTGTCCGGGCAGGTGCTGGCAACGCCGCAGCACCCGCGCCAGGCGCCGGTCGTGGAAGCCGGTGCGATGGTCCTTGCCCGACTTGCCGCGGAACTCGAACACCGCGCCGACAGTGGAGAGGGTCATGTGCCGCTTGCGCAGGGTGGTGAGGCCGAAGCTCTTATTGGCTCTGGCGTATTCGTCGTTGCCGACCCGGATCAGGGTGATCTCCAGCAGCCGCACGGCGGCGGCCAGCACCTTCTCGCGCGGCAGGCCGGGCTTGGCGAGGTCGGCGGCGACGCGGTCGCGAAGCCGGGGCAGGGCGCGGCCGAAGGCGGCTAGCCGATGGTACTTGTGCGCGTCTCGCTCCACCCGCCAATCGGCGTGATAGCGGTATTGCTTGCGGCCCCGCGCATCGCGTCCCACGGCCTGCAGGTGGCCGCGCGGCTTTGGCGAAATCCAAACGTCGGTCCAGGCCGGCGGGATGGCGAGGGCGCGGATGCGCTCCAGCGTCGCCGCATCGCGCATCGGCCGGCCCAAGGCGTCGAAATAGTCCGCACCGCTCTTGTCGATGACGCGCCGAAGGCCGGGATCGTGGTCGCTGACATAGACGAGACCGGCGGACCGCGCCGCCTCCACCCCAACCTCAGCCGCATCCCGAGCCATGAAGCGCTCAACGCGGTTCGGCGGGGGCTGTTCCCATCCAGAGGCTTGGCGTCTGGCGACGCCACGCTTGCCGCTCCGCGCCAAGCGCCCCTCACCCGTCCGCTCGCTTCGCGACCGGCCGACCTCTCCCCATCTGCGATGGGGCGAGGGATACTGCATCGGGATTGGGTATCCCTCGCCCCGCACAGCGGGGAGAGGTCCGCCGAAGGCGGGGTGAGGGGGCTCGGCGCGAAGCGGCGAGCGCGCGCAGCGCAAAGTTTCCTCCGCCCAGGCCGCCGTCTACCCCGCCAGCATCGCGCGGAACGCCTCGTAGATGCGCTCGATGAAGGGGTTCTTGTGGGCGAAGGGCCCGTCCGGCGCCTCGGGGTGGACCAGCATGGTGGCGTTGGCCTCGAACAGCAGCACCCGGCCGTCCGGCAGCAGCGAGAAGTCGACGCCGGCGTAGTCGAGGTCCATGGCCGCGCCGACCTGGGTGACGGCGGCCATCGCTTCGGCGCCCAGCGCCCCCGCCGGGTCCTCCAGGAAACGCATCTCCTCGGCGAGCCGATCCGGATGCTCGTCCATGCCGGAACTCTCGTAGTGGACCATCCAGCTCGGCGAGAGCGCCAGGTGGTAGGGGATCGGCCGGCGGTCCACGAAGATCATCCGATACTTGCGGAAGAGGCCGTCGGCGGCGCGGAAATCCTCGAACGCTGTGAGGTAGTAGGCGCCGGCCGGCGTCAGCGGCTCGTCGGGCGCCTCGCCGCCGACCAGGAACAGTCCCTTGCCGCCGTGCGAGCCGATCGGGCGCACCAGGAAGGGCTCGGCGACGCCAGCGCGCCGCGCTGCATCCCGCACGCCGCCGGCGGCGATCTCGGCCGCGCTCACCCGCACCGTCCGAGGGATTTTCAGCCCGTCGATGTGGCCGAACAGCGGCTCGACCAGGTCCCGCCGGGTGCGGGCGATCTTCGCCGGCGGATTCAGCAGCCGCGCCGCGCCCAGCTCGGCGAAGCGGGCGGCGCTGGCGGCGGTCGGGCCGGCCAGGTCCTCGTCGCCGATGGCGTTGAAGGCCACGTCGTGCGGCGGCAGCTCGGTCATCTGGCCGGCGGCGGCGTATTCGATGAACCACAGCAGCCGCGTGTAGAGCGACGGCGGGATCAGGTAGCGGTCCGGCGTATTGCCGCTCTCGGTGGTCGAGAGGATCAGCACTCGGCCCAGCGGCTTGGCGGCGGTGGTGATGATCAGGTTGCGGGTGGCGTAGGCGCGGTCGCGGTGGGAGCGCGCGCCATCGTGGTCCTGTTCCTCGGCCAGCAGCGCCGCCAGGTTCTGGTGCGCGCTCATCAGGTTGGGGTCGATGGCCAGCGCCCGCAGCGCATGCGACTTGGCTAGGTCCTTGCGGTCGGCGCGGTAGTAGAGCGAGCTCAGATTGGCCTCGGCGACGGCGTTGGTGGGATCGAGCTCCAGCGCCCGCACCAGATGCTTCTGGGCGTCGGCGGCGCGCTCCAGTTCGATCAGCACCAGCCCGAGGTTGAGGTGGAAGGCGGCGCGGCGCGGCGCCAGCGCCAGCGCCCGCTCGAACGCGGCGCTGGCGCCCTCGGGGTCGTGAAGGCCGCGCAGGGCGGTGCCCAGCGCCAGCCACGCCTCGCTGAAATCGGGGTCGAGCGCCACGGCCCGCTCGGCGCTAGCCTTCGCCTGGCTCGCCTCGCCGGCGTCGGACAGCGCCAGTGACAGGCCGACGTGGGCGGCGGTGAGCCCCGGCGCCAGTTCGGCCGCCGTCGCGAACGCATCGACCGCTTCCAGCACCTCGCCCAGCCCGCGCAGGGCCGCGGCGAGCGCCATGTGGGTCGCCGGGTCACCTGGCGCGGCGGCGCAGGCGGCCTCGGCGGCGGCGAGGGCCCCGGCGTGGTCGCCGCTCTCGGCCAGCACCCGCGACAGGCCCTGCAGCGCGGCGGCGTGGACCGGCGCCAGTTCCAGCACGCGGCGGTAGGCGGCGACGGCGCCGGCGCGGTCGTCGCGCCAGTGGCGGATGTTGGCCAGGGTGAGATGCGCCTCGGCGTGGTTCGGCCGCACCGCCACCAGCCGCTGGATCAGCCGCTCGGCCTCGACCGGCGCGCCGGCCTGGAAACGCGCCAGGCCGAGCAGATAGAGCGCGGTGGCGTTGTCCGGCTCCAGCGCCAGCGCCTCGGCGAACAGGGCGTCGGCGCCGGCGACATCGCCGGCTTGCCGCAGGGCAAGGCCCGCCTCGAGCAGGCTTTCCGCGTCAGGTGTTTCGAGTCGCCGGGCGTTTGCGGTCATGCGCCATTGATCGCCTGCGAATCTTGCCAATGGGTTGCAATCGCGAGGTTGGCCCGCTTGGGGCTCCCGCGAGGATGGCGTTCTGTTCTGACTGTGATATGTTGCGGTGCAATATTTCTCGCTGCGCCGCAGCGCTCCGGAACAAAAGGAACTCGATATGGCCTGGTCGCGTGAGTTTCCGAAAATCGAAACGGCCGGCGCCGAGCGCGCCTTCCGGCTGCCGATGGGCGTGGCCTCGCCGCTGTGGGCGGTGTTCGGCGCCGCGGCAAGCGTCGGCGTCGCCTACTGGTGGATGACCCGCTGGACCCGCGCCGTGAACGTCGAAGCCCTGGCCGGCGCCGCGCCGGAGGCTCTCGCGGCGCCCGAACCGGCCGTCGTCGTCGAAGCGACGGTCGAAGCCGTCGTCGAATCGGCGATCTTCGTCAAAGAGGTCGTCGCGGCCGCCGAGCCGACAGCGATTGAGCCGGCGATCGCCCCCCCTGACGATCTCACCCTGATGACCGGCATCGGCCCCAAGCTCTCGCTGGCCCTGGCCGAGCGCGGCGTCACCCGCTTCGCCCAGATCGCCGCCTGGAGCGCCGCCGACCTCGCGGATTTCGACGTGGCGCTGGCTCTCAAGGGCCGCGCGGTGCGCGAAGCCTGGGTCGCCCAGGCCAAGCGGCTCACCGCCCGCGCCTGACGCGGCAAATCGCGCCGCCGCTTGAATGACGCCGCGCCGGTCCTAATTTGGGCTGGATGAGGCCGCCCGCCATCCAACTCAGCGCCGACGACGCCCACCGCGCCTGGCTCACCGCCGAGCGGATCAAGCGCGTCGCCGACCGGCTGATCGGGTTGGGCCCGTTCAGCATCGGCATCGACGGCCTGCTGGCCCCGGTGCCGCTCGCCGGCACGGCGTTCAGCCTGCTCGCGGGGCTCTGGCTGGTGGTTCTGGGCGTCAAGGCGCGCGCCTCGACCTTCACCCTCGCTCGAATGATTTGCTACGTCGGCTTCCGGACCCTGGTCTCGATCGTGCCGCTGGAGGGCTGGCTGGTCGACATCCTGTTCCGCGGCCACATGCTGGCGGCCAACGCCCTGCAACGCGACATCGCCGCTCGCTACGGCAAGCCCGCCGCCGAAGCCATCGCCGACGCCCGCCGCCACCCCTTCGACTTCTGGCAAACTGACGCGCTGGCGGCGTAGACGTTCCTCCAACTTCGCGCTTATCTCGGCGAGGGCCGCGGCCTGGGAAAGACTTGGCCGATGGGCGTGGCTGCCAAGCCGCCATACTGTGTTCGATCCATTGACCGAGTGTCGTCAATAAACTACAAATGATCGAACTAAAGCAGACAGAGACGTTTCGGAAGTGGTGGACGCGGCTGAAGGACAAGCGCGCCGTTGGTGTGATCTTCGCTCGGTTGGACCGACTCGCCTACGGCCATGCGGGCGACGCTGAGCCGGTCGGGGACGGGATTAGCGAGCTGCGCATCCACTACGGTCCCGGCTACCGGGTCTATTTCCAGCGGCGTGGCAACACGGTGATCGTGCTGCTCTGCGGCGGCGACAAGAGCACCCAAGCCAAGGACATCAAGACCGCGAAGCGCCTGGCCGAGACATGGAGTGAGTGAAATGGGCGAGAAGCTGACCGCCTTTGACCCAGCCGAGGGCCTGACGTCCGATGAAGCCGTCGCCAGCTTCATGGCGGAAGCCTTCAAGAGCGAGGACGCGGGTTACATTGCCCATGCCCTTGGCGTGGTGGCCCGCGCCAAGGGCATGACGCAGATCGCCAATGAAACCGGCCTGTCGCGCGAGCAACTCTATCGATCGTTCAGCGAGAACGGCAATCCGACTCTGAAGACCACGATCGCGGTCATGAAAGCGTTGGGGATCGCCCTGACGGCGGCGCCGGCGAGCGACCCGAAGATTTCCAGCGTGGCGTAGGTTTCGACCCCTCCGGCGATGACAGTGTCACGATGTAGCGCTGGCTCTTGCCCGTTGGGGCGAGAGCCGCGCGGGAGGCGCCCATGGTTCGCCGCGCTCTTTCAGGTTCTCCAGGGATTAAGTGTCGTGTCGACGCATTCCATTGCAGGCGCGGCCGACCCACACCAAGACTATACAGGGCCGAGCCGGACCACTGACGCATAGGGGGCGTCCCATGAACGACTTAGCTATTCCGCTTTTCGCGCTGGCCACCAAGCTTCGCGACACCCCAGGGGTTGGATTTGATCACCGTCTGAAACTGACCCCATCGAGCTTTCAGGTGTTGGCCGACGAGGTGTTAGGCATCGCCGCCGAGGTTGAAGGACTGGCCGACGAGGCGAGGGTCCGCGCGATTGGCCGTGGCGAGTTCGATAATTTGATGGTTCGTCTACGCTCACTTGGCAAACGCCCGCCGGAACATCTGGTCCTCGCCGCCGAGCGAGCTATCGCCGATGCTAAGTTGCGCCACGCCATTTCCCGCTAACACCGCGCTGGACATGCCATGACCCTGGACGAGGCGAACGATGTTTTGGTTGCGTGGGGCGAGTATCTTGAGCACTGTCATGATCGGTTGGCGGCCGTTTTTGTTCTGGGGCACATTCCCGCTTCGTTGCTGCCTTACCCAATACAGACTTTAGAAGACGCGCTCAACGTTGTGGCGGAGCACTATTTTAACGCGGGCGACTATGAATCGTCCGACTTCGTCAAATCGACGTTCGGACCTCTGGCTTTCTATTGTGACGATAACGAAGCTATCACGCATCTGTTCCAGCTACTCAGTATGCCGGGTTTGGACGCCAAATCCATCATGCTCGATAAATTGCGCGCCTACCAAGCGATCCCTCGACCGTAGCGTATTACGTCGACACGATACTCAATCCCGACCCAAAAAGATCGACCACCAAGGGCACGAAGACGCACGTCACGCCCCACGTTCCGAAGAACGGGATAGGCGGCGCGCTGACGGCCCGCCCTTGGTGTCCTTCGTGACCTTGGTGGTGAACCTTCACCAAGTCCCGGCCTGCGCCAGGATGATCGGATGTCGGGTGGAGCTTAGGCCGCCGTCGCCGCTTCCGCCGCCTCATCCCCCTCGCTGAGCGCCAAGCTCAGCGCCTCGAACAGCCTTGCCGCCTCGATCGGTTTGGCGACCCAGCCGTCCATGCCGCGGGCGGCGTAGCTGGCGGTTTGGTGGGCGAGGGCGTCGGCGGTGAGGGCGACGATCGGGGTGCGCGGGCGGCCCGACGCCAGCTCCTCGGCGCGGATCGCGGCGGTGGCGGCCAGACCGTCCATCTCCGGCATCTGGATGTCCATCAGGATCAGGTCCCAGCGCTCGGCGCGCCAGGCTTCCAGCGCCTTGCGCCCGTCCCCGACCATGGTCGGCTCCAGCCCGATCTGGCCCAGCAGGGTCTTCAGCACCAGCTGGTTGACCGCGTTGTCCTCGGCCGCCAGCACCTTGAGGCTGGCCACGTCGAAGTTTTCGGGCGCCGCGGCGGCCTCGCGGACTGGCGCGGCGGCGTCCTGGGCCCGTGGCAGCGGCAGGTCGACCACGAAGGTCGAGCCCTGGCCCGGCACGCTCTCCACCCGGATCACGCCGTCCATCATCACCGCCAGTTCGCGGCAGATCGCCAAGCCCAGGCCGGTGCCGCCGAAGCGCCGTGTCGTGGTGTCGTCGGCCTGGACGAACTTGTTGAACAGCCGCACCAGCGCCTCCGGCTCGATGCCGACCCCGGTGTCTGAGACGGTGAGCCGCAGCCCGCTGGGGGTCGCGCCGAACGTGACTCGGATCTCGCCGGCCGGCGTGAACTTCACCGCGTTGGAGAGCAGGTTGTAGAGGATTTGCCGCACCCGCGTCGGATCGCCGCGGTAGCAGCCCGCCGCGCCGTCCGCCATCACCAGCGCGAACTTCAGGTCGCGGCTCTCGGCCAAGGCGGCGAACACCGCCCGCGCGCCGGCCGCCAGCTCGCAAAGATCGAAGACGCTGTCCTCGAGGGTCAGCTTGCCCGCCTCGATCTTGGAGAGGTCGAGCACGTCGTTGAGGATGGCGAGCAGGGCCTGGCCGGACTGCTGGATCACCTGCAACCGCTCGCGCTGGCGCTTGGGCAGGCCGTCGGCGGCCATCGCCTGGGCCATGCCGAGCACGCCGTTCAGCGGGGTGCGAATTTCGTGGCTCATGGTGGCGAGGAAGGCGCTCTTGGCCTGGTTGGCGGCCGCGGCGGCGGCTTCGCGCTCGGTGGCGAGGGCCCTGGCCTGGCGCAGCGCCGAGCGCGACTGGGCGAGCGACTGGCGCGAGACCCGCAGGAAATTGAACACCGCGATGGCGGCGGCGCCGAAGCTTAAGGCCACCCAGAGGTCGCCGCCGGCGACCAGTGGCGCCGCCGTCGCCGCGCCCATGCCCACGAGGGCCGCGAGATAGGGCGCCTCCACCGCCAGGAAGATGCGCGGGGCGGCGTAGTACTGCATCAGCACATAGACCATGGAAACGAAGAAGGTCACCACCGCGAACAGCAGCGCGCCTTGCCCATGCGAGCGCCAGAGCACCAGGGCCCAGCCGGCGTAGAGCGCCGAGTTGAGCAGGGTCGCGCCGAACAGCGCCCGCGCCAGGTTGCGGCGCCGGGCGGCAGACGCATCGGGCGTCGCGCGGCGGGCCAGCCAGTTGCCGATCAGACTGACCGCGAGGCCCGTGGCCGCGAAGGCGACGGCCCAGAGCGCGGGCACGAAGGCGATCGAGCCGAGACACACCGCGCCGCAGTGGATCAGCCGATTACGGACGTTCCGGTTCGAATTGACGAAGAGCCGGAGCGATTCGTCGCTGAACCATTCGGGCTGGCGTTTGCGCCGCTCCATGTCGCTCCCCCCAAGGAGTACCTAGGGGAAGCTGCGGCGCCATGGTTAAGGTTTGCTTGCCAAGCCGCGCGGCGCGGCGTTTCCGTCGGTCAAGTCGCACCCGCCGTCCAACCTTCAGATCGCCCGCGTATCCGGTCTCTGGAGCGAACGGAGCACCCGCTCGAAGTCACGCGGGTGAATGAACTCCTCGCGGTACCAGGGCTGAGCCGTCGGATCGAAGATTTCCAGCAGCCAGTCCTTGACCCGTTGCACGCGGCTCTGACGCACCGCCGCCGGCTCATGCCGAAGGAAGAGCACCGGGTGGGCCATGGGCTCCAGGTCCAGCATCACCAGGTCGGGCTCGAAGTTCACGACATTGGTGGGCAGGATGCCCAGCCCGACGCCCTGCTTGATGGCCATCAGGGTCGCGGCGCTCGAGTTGCTGATCATGTGGGTGCCGGCCAGCGCGCTCACCGCCGCGAACTTCGGGCTCCAGGTCTCCACCTGCTCCCGATGGCTCGTATGGCGCACGATGCGATGCTGGGTGATTTCAGCCGGCGTCGCCGGGGCGCCGTAGAGTTCCAGGTACGATCGAGACGCGAAGTAGGCGTAGTGGAATGTCGCGATCGGCGCGGAGACCACGCCCTGCGGCGCCTTGCTCGTGAAATCCAGTGACAGGTCGGACGCGCCTTCCAGCGGGCTGTCGGGCCAGAGGCCGCAGTCGACGGCCAGTTGTATTTCCGGATGCGACCGCTGGAACGCGGCGATGTGCGGGGTGAGCATGAAGCTGGCGAGACCGTCCGGCGCCGAGAGTCGGACACGGCCGGCTTCGGTTCGGTCGCGCCCGGCCACCTCGCGGACGATGGCGCCGCCGAACCTGGCCATGTTCCCGGCCAGGTCGCGAACCGATATGCCCGCGTCGGTCAAGGCGATGCCGCGCGAGGATCGTGAGAAGAGACGCGCGCCCAGGCGGTATTCCAGGTCTTCCATGCGCCGGCTAACTGTGGGTTGAGTCATCCCCAAGCTTCGGGCCGCAGCATTCAGGCTGCCGCTATCGGCGACGGCCAGGAACGTCCGGACATCGTTCCAATCGAGACGACGCCACAGCTCGTCTTCGTCGTCGTTCGCGTTGCCACGCATAGCCGCTATTCGTTCCGAGACAGCCCGCCTGAACGCCAATGTATAGCAAAGACCGCAAATGTCAGGTCCGTCACTGATTCTTGCGGCGCGTGGCGCGCCGGAATCGCCGAATTGAGCCAATCCGCCGCAGCGTTCTGAGCATAGCGGCTCTGCCGACATCGCCGAAGCGGGGGGGTCTCCCGGCCTGTACAACTCGTACCGCGCCGTTGTGGGAGTAGCTGGAAATGCTCGAAACTAGGTTGCGGCCTGAATTGGCGGCGAAATACACTCGAACGATGCGGGAGGTCGGCGCCGCCGTGGGTTTCTCGCGCCCTGAACCGGCGGAGCTGCCGCAGGCCAGGGTCGTCACCGCCCAGCTCATGGGCCACGACGTCGCTTCCGCCGAGACAATACTGTCCATCCTGGCGATCCAACCGGCCTCCACGCTGGTGTTCCGGGAGGCCGGCGCGGTGACCGGGGTGGTGGCCACCCTGCTGTTGAAGCAGGCGGCCGAACCGGATCTGCGCGCCGGCGCGTTCAGTGGTCTGCGCCCCTCGGACGACTTTCTCGCCCGTTCGTCCGATCCGGTGACGATCTACTATCTCTGGGGCATAGCCGGCGCGACCAAAACCGCGAGTTCCGCCGTCATGGACCTCTCCCATCGGTACCGCTACCAAGTGCTCGCCGACCTCACGGCCTACGCCGTCGCGGCGACGCCTGTCGGTCGGCACGTCGGCGTGACCAAGCTGGGCTTCGAGGCGGTGCGATATCCGACCGACGACCTGCTGGTCAGCCCTCCGGTTCGGACGCTGGTGGCCGCATGACCGCCAAGATCAGTCTCACCGAACCCTACCACCCGGTCCCGCTGCCGAAGGAGGCGGTCACCGTCTCGGTCGCCCGCACGCTGGAAGACCTGATGCAGGCGATGGCGATCCGCTCGGTCGTCTACATGGGCGAGCAGTTCTGCCCCTATGACGAGGAGTTCGACGGCAACGACATCGCCGGCGCCACCCACCTCGTCGCTCGCATCGGCCGCGAGCCGGTCGGCTGCGTGCGGCTGCGCTGGTTCTGCGATTTCGCCAAGCTGGAGCGGCTCACGGTGGCGCCGCAGTGCCGCGGCGGCACGGTGCCGCGCGCCCTGCTGGACGCGGCCTTCGACCTGGCGGCGAAGAAGGGCTACCGGCGGATCATGGGCCACACTCAGGTGCGCCTGGCGCCGGTGCTGAAGCGGCTGGGCAAGGTGGACGTGCGCCAGGGCCGGTCCAGCTTCAAGTTCTCCGACCACGAGTACGTCGAGACCATCCGCGAGCTGACGCCGCCGTGCGACGCCGTCACCATCGACAGCGATCCGATGGTGGTGCTGCGTCCCGAAGGCGCCTGGGACCGGCCCGGCGTGCTCGATCGTTCCGCGGCGCGTCCCGCAACCAATCCGCACTGATCTCATGCAGACATCAACCCTCACCGATACGCCGGTCTGGCGCCGCTCGCCCAGGCGCTGGCTGATCTGTCTCGACCTGCAGCGCGACTATGTGGTGCCGGGCCGGCCGCGCTACGCCGCCGAGAACGCCCAGGTCGCCGCGGCCTGCGTCCGCGTCCTCTCCCATGCCCGCGACGCCGGGTGGCGGATCGTGCACAGCCAGCTGCGCCAGGATGACGCCGCCAGCTGGCCACGCGAGCTGTTCAGCGCGCCGATCGAGGGATTGCGGCCGCTGATCACCGAGCCCGTCTTCTTCCGCCGCGGCCTTTCGGCCTTCGGCGATCCCGGCTTCGCCGCCGAACTGCGGGCGGCGCGTGGCGATGAGGTGTTCCTGGTCGGCTTCTCGCTCGTCGACACCTGCTTGGCCACGGTCCTGGCCGGCGTCGATGAGGGGCTGTCGCTCACCCTGCTCGAGGATGCGGTGGGCGTCGGCGTGACGCCCGCCCTGGCCGTCGCCACGCGCATGGTGCTCGAACGCTTCGCGCAGGTCGATTCCAGCCGGCGGGTCGCGGCGCCGGGCCTCGAGGTGATGTCTTGAGGGCGCTCGATTGCGCTGCGGCGCTGGCCCGGGCGGAGGCGATCGACGCCCTGCCGGCGATGCTGGCGCTGTTGCGGCGCGTGGTGATCACGTCGTTCGAGACCGGAGATCCGGAAAGCGACGAACTGAGGAAACTGCTCGACGCCTGCGTGGTGGGGGCCCACCGGCTCCGGCTGCGCGAGCGCCTGCGGGACGGGGACGGGGGACATCCATGATCAGCCGCATGACGGAGGCCGTCGAATTCGGCGAACTGAGGCCAAGGCTTTTGGCGCTCATCGAACAGCACCGGACCGCGGGCACCGAGGCCGAACGCGCTCGGCTCGCCCGGCGGCTGGAAGAGGTGTTCCTGGCGACCGCCTGGCACGTCGCCCAGGACCTGCTGGACAACGGCTGGAAACCTGGCTTCATCGGCGCGCCGGCGCAATCGACACCCGCCGCTCTGCGCGTCATCGGCGGGACCGACGCCGCCTGAAATCTCAGCCCGGCGTCACCGGGCGCGTGCTGGCCGCCCAGGACCGGCGCGTCAGCTGCTGGCGGCGCGCGAAAATCTGCATCGCCTCGGTGGTCGGGTCGCGCGAGGCTTCCCAGACGCCGTGATCGCCGTAGCGGGTGATCAGCAGCAGGCGCGTGACGCCGGCCTCCGCGTCGCGCGGCGTCGGATCCGCCCGCAACAGCCCGAAGATCCGCGCGTCGAATAGCGCCTCGAAACGTGTCCAGCCCTCGCCCGAGAGGATCACGAACTCATCCACGGCGCCGGCTTCCACCTCGAACCAGCGATGCACGTAAATCCCGCCGCCAGCGAGGCGGTCGGTGTCGGCGGGCCGCAGGGTCGGCGTAAGGCGGTCGAGCCGGGCGCTTTCCACGGGGTCCGACGCGAGGACCGAGGTCAGGTCGCCCGGCGCGCCGTTCCACCTCACCAGCGCGGCGGCCTCGTCGTTCGACCAGCCGAGCTGCGGCGCGAACTGGCCGACGATCTCGCCGCCCGCCGCGGCGATCGCCGGCCCCGCGACCTCGCGTAGATGCGCCGCGAGCGCCGGATGCGGCGTCGCCGCCCGCTTCAGGGTGAGGAACAGATAGTCGTAGACCGCGCTCATGCCGCCTCGCCCTGAGCGTAGCCGAGATCCGCGTTCAGCGCCTCCAGGATGGCGACGGCGGCGTCGGCGACCACGGTGCCGGGCGGGAACACCAGCCGCGCCCCGGCGGCCTTCAGCGCCTCGACGTCGGCCGGCGGGATCACCCCGCCGACCACGATCATGATGTCCTCGCGGCCCAGCTTCTTCAGCTCGGCCTGCAGTTCCGGGATCAGGGTCAGGTGGCCGGCGGCGAGCGAACTGGCGCCGACCACGTGGGCGTTGTCGGCCACCGCCCGCCGGGCGGTCTCGGCCGGGGTGGCGAACAGCGGCCCGGGATCGACCTGGAAGCCGAAGTCGCCAAAGCCCGAGGCGATCACTTTCTGGCCGCGGTCGTGGCCGTCCTGGCCCATCTTGGCGACCAGGATCGTCGGTGGGCGGCCATCGGCCTCCTTGAAGGCGGTGACCATCATCCGCGCCCGCGAAATCGATCCGCTTGAGCCGGCCTCGGCCGAATAGACGCCGGTCAGCAGCTTCGGCCGCGCCTCGTGGCGGGCGAACACCCGCTCCAGCGCCAGGCTGATCTCGCCGACCGTCGCCTTGGCCCGCGCCGCGTCGACCGACAGCTCCAGCAGGTTGCCGCCGCGCGTGGCGCCTTCGGTGAGCGCGGAGAGCCGCCGCTCCACCTCCGCCGGGTCGCGCTCGGCCTTGAGCTGGCGCAGCTTCTCCAGTTGCAGCCGCAGCACCTCGGAGTTCTCGACCTTGAGCAGCGGGATGTCGTCCAGCGTCTCGGGCAGGAAGCGGTTGACGCCGACCAGCGTCTGGCGGCCGGAGTCGATGCGCGCCTGGGTGCGGGCGGCGGCTTCCTCGATGCGCGCTTGCGGCAGGCCCTCGCCGATCGCCTTGGCCATGCCGCCCAGCGCCTCGACCTCGGCGATGTGCGACAGCGCGCGGGCGGCCAGGTCGTGGGTCAGCCGCTCGACGTAGTAGCTGCCGCCCCACGGATCGATGGTGCGGGTGATCCCGGCCTCGAGCTGCAGGAAGAGCTGGGTGTTGCGGCTGATCCGGGCCGAGAAGTCGGTCGGCAGGGCGATGGCTTCGTCGAGCGAATTGGTGTGCAGGCTCTGGGTCTGGCCGCTGACCGCCGCCATCGCCTCGATGGTGGTGCGGGCGACGTTGTTGAACACGTCCTGCGCCGCCAGGCTCCAGCCGCTGGTCTGGGTGTGGGCGCGCAGGGCGATCGAGCGGCCGTCCTTCGGCGCGAACTCATCGCGCACCAGCCGCGCCCACAGCAGCCGCGCGGCCCGCTGCTTGGCCACCTCCATGAAGTAGTTCATGCCGGCGTTCCAGAAGAACGAAAGCCGGGGCGCGAAGGCGTCGACGCCCATGCCGGCCGCGACGCCGGCGCGGATGTATTCGATCCCGTCGGCCAGGGTGTAGGCCAGCTCCAGGTCCAGCGAGGCGCCGGCCTCCTGCATGTGGTAGCCTGAGATCGAGATCGAGTTGAACTTCGGCATCTCGCGCGAGGTGTAGGCGAAGATGTCGGAAACGATCCGCATCGAGGGTCCGGGCGGGTAGATGTAGGTGTTGCGGACCAGGAATTCTTTCAGGATGTCGTTCTGGATGGTGCCGGAAAGCGCCGTATGCGGAACACCCTGTTCCTCGCCGGCCACCACGTAGAGCGCCAGGATCGGCAGCACCGCGCCGTTCATGGTCATCGAGACGCTCATCTTCTCCAGCGGAATGCCGGAAAACAGCGTGCGCATGTCGAGGATCGAGTCGATGGCGACGCCCGCCATGCCGACGTCGCCCTTCACCCGCTCGTTGTCGGAGTCATAGCCGCGGTGGGTGGCGAGGTCGAAGGCCACCGACAGTCCCATTTGGCCGGCGGCCAGGTTGCGCCGGTAGAAGGCGTTTGACGCCTCGGCGGTGGAAAAGCCCGCATACTGACGGATCGTCCAGGGGTTGGTGGCGTACATGGTCGGGTACGGACCGCGCAGATAGGGCGCGAGGCCGGGATAGCCGCCGATGAAGTCCAGGCCGCCGGTGTCCGCCGCCGTGTAGCGTGGCTTGACCTCGATCCCCTCCGGCGTGCGCCACGGCTCGGCGTTCGAGGCCGGCGGCGAGATGTCGCCCGCGCCTTCGAACGGGACCTGCGAAAAATCGGGGAAGGCCGTCATGCGAGGTCCTCCAACCGGACCGGAGCGAGGGGTGGGCAGCGGCTGTCGGGACCGGGCAGGCGCGGCGAGGGCGCTTCGGCGGCGTGGGCCGCCGCGCTGGCGAGGTCGGGCGCCACGCCGCCGTCGATCGGGAAGTCCGTCACCCCCAGCAGCTTAACCTCCCGCCGCCCCAGCCGCCCGGCCAGTTCGGCGCGGGACTGGGCGGCGAGGTCGGCGATGTGACCGCTCTCCAGCGCCCGCACCACGCCGCCGGCTGCCTCGATGGCCTGGAAGCGCGTCCAGGCGGCGCGGGCGATCTCATCGGTGAGGGTCTCCAGGTAGCCGGAGCCGCCGGCCGGATCGATCACCCGGCCGACGTGCGCCTCCTCGGCCAGCACCAGCTGGATGTTGCGCGACTGGCGGCGCGCGAAGCCGGTCGGCGCGCCCAGGGCGTCGGTGAAGGCGCCCAGCACGACGGCGTCGGCGCCGCCGGCGGCCCCGGCGAAGGCTGCGGCGGTGAGCCGGATCAGGTTGGTCCAGGGATCGGCGCGGGTGAGCATCCGGTCCGACGCGCGCGCCTCGACCCGGGCGGCGCAGGCCGCGCCGCAGGCCTCGGTGAGGCGCCCCCAGATCCGCCGCGCCGCGCGCAGCTTGGCGAGGCTGAGGAAATAATCGGCGTCGACCGAGAGGCCGAGCACGATGCGCTCGAAGGCGTCCTGGGTCGGCAGGCCGGCGCGCGCCAGCGCCTTGGCGTAGGCCAGCGCCGAGGCCGCCGCCAGCGCCAGCTCCAGCGCCTCGCCGCCGCCGGCCTCATGCGCGGCGCGGCCGCTGGCGAGGAACAGGCTGGCCTTCGGGTAGGGTTCGGCGAGGCGGGCGGCGACGCTGGCCGCGGCGATCAGGTGCGCCTCGATCGGGCCGGGGCTCTCGCCGGCGGCCGCGAAGGCGCTCAAGGGGTCGAGGTGGAAAGCGAGCTGCGCCACCGGCGCGCCCTTGGCCGCCGCGTCCAGCCAGTCGGCGGCCTTGGCGCCCAGGAAGCCGGCGTCGAGCGCCACCGGGGCGACCTCGAGCAGCACGCCGTCCAGCACCCGCGCCAGCGCTTCAGCCGAGCCGAGCGCGACGCCGGCCCTGCCGGTGGGATCGATCCGCAGCAGCAGCGACTGCGCGCCCTGGGCGAGGTCGGCGAGGGCGTCGGCGTTGGCGGCAGCCGGATCGGCGGCGCGGACCAGGGCGCGCAGGTCCCAACCTGGCGCGGACTTCGCCGGAAAGGATACGGCCGCCGCCTCATAGAGCGGCTGGATCTCAAGCCCCTCCAGCGTGCGCCGGGTCAGGCTGCCCAGCGGTGCGCCCTTCAGCGTCTTCTCGACCAGCGCGAGCCAGGCTTGCCGGTCGGGCGGCGCAAAGCCGGTCGCGAGCGGAACGAGGGCGGCGTCAGCGGGTAGGGCCGAGGTCATGGCTCTCTGTTCGAGCCCATGCCGCTAGGGGCGTCAAGCCGGCGTTGGCGGCTCGCAGACACGCCGCAGCACGGTGAAGCCGCTGGACCAGGGCGAATGCTGCACCACGAACCCGCCCGCGGTGTCGGTGAAGACGCTGGTCTCGTCCCAGCGCCGGCCGAGCCGCTCCTCGATGGCGCGGATCACGCCGCGCTGGTTGTTCCAGCCTTTCGCGAAGCGTCCGTCCAGCCGCCGAAACCAGTCGCCCATGTTGGTGTCGTGGAACATCACGACGCCGCGTGGCGCCAGCCTGGGCAGCCAGGCGTCCAACTCGCGGCAGGTGTGCTCATAGCGGTGCGAGGTGTCGATCAGGATCGCGTCGGCCAGCGGCGGCAGGCCGCGCGCGGCGCAGAAGGCCGCGAACGGCTCGCCCGCATAGGCGACGTCGTCGGCGAGGGCGAAGCTCCAGCGCTGGCGGAACCGATCCTCGATATCGTTGGTCGAGCAGTCGACCATGTCCACCGAAAGCAGGTGGGCGCCCGTCACCTCGGCGGCGGCCAGCAGCGCGCGGGTCGAGACCGCGCCGCGCGTCCCCAGCTCCACGATCAGCCGCGGCTGGGCGGCGACCGATTCGGCGAACATCACGCCGAGATGGTCGTGAATGTCGCTCGGCGCGTCGGCCCAGTGGCCCAGCGCGGCGGCCAGCACGGGATGCGGGCTCGACGTGCCCCACCTCGCCGGCCGCTGCCGCCGCACCCACGCATTGATCTTGGTCGCGATCAGCGCCATCCGCCCGGCTCGCCGTTGTGATGACGCCGGCCCCCCAGCGACGTCGGGACGCCTCTATTGGCGCTCCGGCGCGCGCTGGCAAGCCCGCGATGGCGCGCCGCCGCCGCGAACCTGAACGGGGCGTTACCTTCATGAACGGCGGTTGAACGCCGGACCCGCCATGCCGTTCAGACGGCGCCTTCTAGGGTCCCGTCATCGTCACTTCCGGCGATGCAAGGTGCTCCAAAGGAATTCGACCCATGAAACTCCGCAATCTCCTGATCGCCAGCCTCGGTCTGGCGATGGCGGCCGGCGCCGCCGGCGCGGCTTCGGCCGCAACGCCCTGGCAGGCGCATCACCCGCATCGCGTCGAGGTGAACCATCGCCTGTCGAACCTCAACCACGGCATCCGCTACGATCTGCGCCACGGCCGGATCTCGCCGGTCGAGGCCCATCGCATGTACGCTCGCCTGCGCATGATCCGGCATCAGGAGCGCGTCCTGGCTCTGCGCGACGGCGGCCATCTCAACCGCCGGGAGCTGGCGCGTCTGAATCACGAGGAAGCCGGCGTGCGCCGCCACCTCGCCGGCTAAGACAGGCCTCGCGAGAAACGACCTTCTCCCCGCCGGCTTTTAGGTGACAATGTCACCCAACGGAGTCGCGCGGGGAGGGGCGGGTTCAGCGGGATCGACGCGGCCGACGGCCGAACGCCCTTTGAGCCTCGCCCACGCTCCCGCCGCCTCGCCCAGGGGAGCCCCGACCCATGACCGCCGAACCCACCGCCGCCCAGGCCCCGTCCAAGACGCTGGCCGATTTGAAACGCCACCGCCGGCCGCTGAAGAACACCCACAAGGAGGTCGTGGACAACCTCAGCCCGATGAACAAGCTGGCCCTCTGGATCACCAACCGGGTCGGCACCTTCGGCTTCTTCCTGGCCATCTTCGCCTGGACAGTGCTCTGGCTCGCCTGGAACCTGTTCGCCCCCGCCAATCTGCGCTTCGACCCGGCGATGGGCTTCGTGCTCTATCTCTTCCTCTGCAACGTCATCCAGATCCTGTTGATGCCGCTGATCATGGTGGGGCAGAACCTGCAGGGCCTGCATTCCGAGGCCCGCGCTCAGCACGACCTCGACGTCAATGTGAAGGCCGAGGAGGAGATCGAGGTGATCCTGCAGCACCTCGAAAATCAGAACGAGATCCTGATGAAGATGGTCGCCAAGATGGGCGTCGATCTGCAGCAGGCGGTCGGCTCGTCGAGCTGAGCTGAACGGCGCCGGCGGGCCTCGGTCACGGCGCCGCTTGCGTTCCTGGCGCCAGGTGAGAAGCTGCCTTCGTGGCTTCCAAGTGGTCAGCTCGCGGTCTGGGCGGCGGGCTCGGCCGATGGGCGGCGATCGCGGCGCTGGCGTTGTCGACGCTCGCCCAGGCCGATGCGCAATCCGTCCCCGCGCCGCCGGCGCGCGACGTGGCGGGCGTGACCGTGCATCCGGCGCCCGACAAGAAGACCGTGGCGCGCCAGGTCGACGCCTATGTCGCCGAGATCACCCGCGGGCCCGACAGCGACTCGCTGATGCTCTGGAACGATCCGATCTGTCCGCTGGTCGCGGGCCTGGCGACCGACCAGGGCGAGGCCATGCTGCGGCGCCTGTCGGAAATCGCCACGGCCGCCGGCGCGCCGCTCGGTCCCCAGACGTGCGCGGTGAACCTCTATGTCGTGGTGGCGCCCGACCCCGACCGGGTGCTGGCCGCCTGGCACAGACGCGATCACGGCATGTTCGGCGCCGCCGAGCACGCGATGCTGCAGCGGTTCCTCTATTCCAGCCGGCCGGTTCGGGTCTGGTACAACAATGCCGTGCGGGGCGCTGGCGGCTCGGCGTCCGTCTCCGATCCCACCGCTTTCGGCGGCGCCAGCCAGGTCGTCGTTCCGATCGCCTCGCGCCTGCAGTTCGCCACCCTCCGCACCCTGCGCTCGGTGGTGATCGTCGTCGACGCCGACCAGGTGAAGGCGATCACGGTGGCGCAACTCTCCGACTACATCGGCATGCTGGCGCTCACCCACATCGATCCCGACGTCAACGTCGGGACCGCGCCCTCGATCCTGCGCCTGTTCGACGCGTCCGCCGACGCGCGCCCCGACGGACTGACCACCTGGGACGCGGCCTTCCTGAAGGCGCTCTACCACAGCGATCCGCGCGCGATCACCCAGCGCGCCGGCGTCACGCGCATGGTGGTGAGGGCCGTCACGCACTGAGCCGGCGAAGGGTTGAAACTCGCCGATCCGCCCCGAGTCCGATTTCGTGGCCACCGTAAATTTCCACAAATAACGGCGCCCCGATTTTGGCGGCCCGGCAAATTCTTGCGCGTCCGGACAGCCAGGGCCGATGTCCGGGGTCATTCTTTCCGATCGACGATGTCAAAGACCGCGCGGGGCCGGAGGTCGATCCCACGCCTCGGACCTCACACCGCCGGTGAGTCGTCGTCAAGGGAATGGTTCGCTTTTTGTTCTTTTTCGACGACATGCTGAAGAGTGGGCTCGGGGGGCAGGAGCGGAAGTCCGCTTTCCGGAAAGCCACAGCCTCATCGTCAAGGATGTCCCGCGCTCACCGAGGCCGTGGCGTGCAGGAACGGCGTCTGTCCGTTGGGCGAAGTGCTGGAGGCCAGGGCCGCGTGCGCGGCGTCCGCCGGGGCGAAGGCGGCGACAGTGTGGGTGAAGGCGAGCACCTTCGGGTTGATCGCCTTGGGATCGATCAGCGTGCCGCCGTGGCCATCGCTGAGCACCGGGTATTCGCCGGCCTCGGTTCCGTCGATGCCGAACGCGTAGGTCTCGCCGCCCTCGTACAGCACCAGGGTCGAGCCTTGTATATCGGCGCTCGCGCCGGCGACGAAGGCGATGCTGGTCAGGTCGATGTCTTCGTTGGCGGCGTTGAAGTTGGAGATTATGTTGGTGAAGGCCTTGCCCGGCGCCGGCGCGGCCGCCGCGTCGATCTGCAACACCGACGAGCCCGTGGATGGCGCGTCGAAGACCACGACGCCGGCCCCGAGCGCGCCCGACTTGCCCAGCTCGATCGTGCCGCCCTCAATCACCGCGTTGCCGGTGAAGCCCGCTCCGCCGTCTTTGAGCAACAGGTCCCCGCCGCCGGTCTCGATGACCGCGCCCGATCCGGCCAGGTCTCCGGCCAGCGTCCCCGCGCCCGCGACCTGCAGCCGGCCATCGTCGGTCAGCCGTCCGCCGGCGAGCAGGCTCAGGTCGCTCGCCGTCCCGCCAGAAAGGATTTCCTCGGCGCCCCCGCTGGATACCACGGCGCGCTTGTCGAGGCTGCCCGAATAGACGTACGCCGCGCCGCCGCTCGACACATTGGTCGCGTTGGCGACTCCGCCCGACGAGAGCAGCTCCTTGCCGCCGCTGCTCACCACCATGGCGTTGGTCGCGCCAGAGGCGAGCACATATTCGAGTCCGCCGCCCAGCACCTGCGTCCCGCTCCCGACGCCGCCCGAAGAGACGATTTCCTTGCCGCCGCTCGAAAGAATGTCGCCGACGGTCACGCCGCCCGAGTAGATGCGCGCCAGGCCGCCGCTGCTCACCGTTGTGCCCGTGGCGCTCGCGCCGGCGTCGACTTTAATGCCGCCGGAGACGATCGTTACGCCGCTGGCGATCGCCCCGGACGTGAGCGTGAGGTCGCCCGAGCCCACGACCGACAATCCGCCGATCGAGCCCGCGATCTCGATCAGGGCGGTCGCGGATCCTGTCCCCGTCGCCGCGCCGCCCTTGACCACCGTCAGGCCGGACGCGACCGCCCCCGACAACAATGTCAAGGTCATGCCGCTCTCCACCGTGGCGCCGATAACGTCGACAAAGCCCCCGCTTGAAACCGCGACGCCGGCCACCAACCCCACGCTCTGCACCGCGCCGGAGCTCACGGTCAGGTCGCTCGTCAGGTCCCCGCCCAGCGCGAGCGTTCCGCCGCTGAAGACCGTCACTTCGGCGGTGGTTCCGCCGTCCAGGTACAGCGTTCCGCCACTCTCAGTGGCGCCGCCGCCGGCCGAACCGCCTGCGTAGATGATCTCCGTGCCGCCGCTTTCGACGATGACGCCATCGGCGAAGGCGCCGGAATCGACCTGAAATATGCTTTCAGGCGAGCCGCCACCCGCAATCGTTACTTCGTTGGCGGTCCCGCCGGAAAATAGCGTGAGGTAGCCAGCCCCGAGCGTCAGCCCGCCGATCGAGCCGAAAACGTCGTTGTCGCCTTCCAAATATGCGGACCCCACCAACGTCCCGCCACTGTCCACCGTCAGGAATGACCCGAGTGCGCCCGACGACAGCGTCGCCGAACCGCCGCTGAGGATGGTGGAGAATTGGACATAGCCGCTGGACAGCACGACGAGCGGGTCGCCGCTCGAGATGGTCAGGCCGGTGGCGTCGACGCCGGCGGAGACGGTGATGGTCATCGGTCAGTTCCTCGATGCAAAGGCGCGGCGCAGCCTTGTCAGACGAACTCGCGGTTAGGGCTCTAGCGCCGAATTCGAGCCGCCAAGCGTCGCTTCGCCCGGCGCGAACCTTGTTGGCTGCGCGAAAAACCGGACGCCGCCGCAAACGACGGCCGCCACCCGGCACGAATCTCACCACGCCGCCCGCATGGTTCAGACTGTGCGCGCCGCTTTAGGAGGCGCGAAGTAGCATCGGCATAGCATGGGGTTGCACGATTGTGCATTCTAATACGGCGACATGATACCTATTCTCGACGACTCGGGAAGCTCGGTAAATCCTTCTGCTCGACCGCCTGAACCTTGGGCTTGCGCCCGGCGGCGCGCTTGGCGATCGGGCGGCCGAGGCGGCGCTCGAGGTCGGCGATGAAATCGGCGGCGCCGAGCGGCCGTCCCGTGCCCTCGCTGGCGCGCAAGGGCCTGAACGCCGGGTCGTCGGCGTCGGTCTGCAAGAGGTCGGCGAACCGTCCCACCCGGTCCAGCACCGGCCGCACGCTCGCCAGGCTGTCGTCGGCGCCAGCGAGGTGAGCGCGAACGCTCGACCAGGGCCAGTCCTCGGCCCGCTTCACCAGCCGCGCCCGCACCGGGTTGAGGCTGACGTAGCGCACCGCCGCGATCAGGTGCTCCTC
>Ga0302314_10005191_pt1 | contig 23785 bp, 20 predicted proteins | sample III_Palsa_N2_3_FD_200533 | JGI IMG/M metagenome (GOLD analysis project Ga0302314, IMG submission 200533) | Peat permafrost microbial communities from Stordalen Mire near Abisko, Sweden - III_Palsa_N2_3 | ecosystem: Environmental > Terrestrial > Soil > Palsa > Peat permafrost | place: Sweden... | reverse complement strand
AGCACCCGCTGGAGCTCGCGGGCCACCTTGTAGTGCTCCTCGCCGACGATGGAGATCTCCAGCGCCTTGGAGACGGAGGCCAGCGGGTCGACCGCCGGGTAGATGCCGAGCTCGGCGATGGAGCGCTCGAGCACGATGGTCGAGTCGAGGTGGGCGAAGGCGTTGGCCGGGGCCGGGTCGGTGTAGTCGTCGGCGGGCACGTAGACGGCCTGCACCGAGGTGATCGAGCCCTTCTTGGTCGAGGTGATGCGCTCCTGGAGGACGCCCATCTCGTTGGAGAGCGTCGGCTGGTAGCCGACCGCCGACGGCGAGCGGCCGAGGAGCGCGGACACCTCGGAGCCCGCCTGGGTGAAGCGGAAGATGTTGTCGATGAAGAGCAGCACGTCCTGGTTCTTCTCGTCGCGGAAGTACTCGGTCATGGCGAGGGCCGAGAGGGCGACGCGCATGCGCGCGCCCGGCGGCTCGTTCATCTGGCCGTAGACCAGCGCGACCTTCGACTTGGAGAGGTCCTTCTGGTCGATGACGCCGGCCTCCGACATCTCGTGGTAGAGGTCGTTGCCCTCGCGGGAGCGCTCGCCGACGCCGGCGAAGACGGAGAAGCCGCCGTGCGCCTTGGCGATGTTGTTGATGAGCTCGAGGATCACGACGGTCTTGCCGACGCCGGCGCCGCCGAACGCCCCGGCCTTGCCGCCCTTGATGAAAGGGCAGATGAGGTCGATGACCTTGATGCCGGTCTCGAGCACCTGGGCCTTGGTGTCCTGGTCGACCAGCGCGGGGGCCGGCCGGTGGATCGGGTACTTCTTCTCGAACTTGACCGGCCCGCGGCCGTCGACCGGGTTGCCGGTGACGTCGAAGATGCGCCCGAGGACGCCGTCGCCCACCGGGACGGAGATGGGGGCGCCGGTGTCGGTGGCGGTCATGCCGCGCTTCAGGCCCTCGACCGAGGACATCGCGATCGCGCGCGCGACCCAGCCTTCCAGGTGCTGCTGCACCTCCAGCGTCAGGTGCTCCTGCTTGCCGGCGACGCTGAAGTCGACCGTGAGCGCCTGGTAGATCGGCGGGATCGCGTGCTCGGCGAACTGGACGTCGACCACGGGGCCGATCACTTGGACTATTTTACCGGTGTTCATGGGATCAGTGAGGGATGGGTAGGGTAAAGGGGGTTCACTCGCTGTACTGCGCGGAGGAGAGCTCGAGGATCTCCTGGGTGATGGCGGCCTGGCGCGCCTTGTTGTACTCCAGGGTGAGGTCGCCGAGCAGCTCGGTCGCGTTGTCCTTGGCGGTCTTCATCGCCACCATGCGGGCGCTGTGCTCGGACGCCTTGGCCGAGAGCGCGAACTGGTGGACCTGGTGGTCGACGTAGAACGGCAGGAGCGCGTTCAGCACCACCTCGACGCTCGGCTCGAAGAGGACCTCGCGGGGGTCGTCGCTCGAGAAGGGCGGGGCCGACGCCTCGCGGCCGAGCTCCTGGAGGAACTCCTTCACGCTGTGGAGCGGGAGCACCGGGCGCACGACCGGGGTCTGGACCAGGGTGTTCTTGAAGCGGGAGTAGATGACCTCGATCGTGTCGATCTCGCCCGCGAGGTACTGCTTCACCATGAACTCGGCCGCGACCTTCACCTCGCCGAACGGCACCAGGTCGTGCACCTGGAAGTCGGCGACCACCGGCCGCCTGGTCCGGGCGAGGAACTGCGTGCCCTTGCGGCCGATCGAGTAGTACTTCACCGGCGTGCGGATCTCGCCCACCAGCTTGAAGAGGTTGGAGTTGAGCGGGCCGCACAGGCCCTTGTCGGTCGTGATCAGCAGGATCCCCCGGGTCTTCACCTCGCGCTGGGTGAGGAAGGGATGGGCCGACTCCTCGATGCCGGTGGAGAGGGCGGCGAGCATGTCGGCGAGGAGGGTCGCGTAGGGCAGCCCGCCGAGGGCGATCTGCTGCGCCTTCTTCATCTTCGACGCGGCGACCAGCTCCATCGCCTTGGTGATCTGGCGGGTGTTCTTGACCGACTTGATGCGTCGGCGGATGTCGCGGGTGCTGGGCATCGGGGGTGATCTTGGCGGGGGCGGACGGGGCCCTAGGCGGCGTACGAGGCCTTCCACTCCTCGCAGGCGGCCTGGAGCTTGGCCTCGAGGTCCTTGTCCAGCGCCGCCTTGGTGCGGACCTCGGTGAGGAGCGCGTCCTTGCGGGTGGTGAAGAAGCTGCGGAGCGAGACGGCGGCCTCGACCACCTTCTTCAGCTCGATGGCGTCGAAGAAGCCCTTCTGCATGGCGAAGAGGACGGCCACCTGGAGCTCGATCGCGGACGGCGAGAAGGCCGGCTGCTTGAAGAGCTCGACGATGCGGCCGCCGCGCTCGAGCTGCGCCTTGGTCTTGGGGTCGAGGTCGGAGCCGAACTGGGCGAAGGCGGCCAGCTCGCGGAACTGCGCCAGCTCGCCCTTCAGTTTCCCGCCCACCTGCTTCGTCGCCTTGATCTGCGCGGCCGAGCCGACGCGGGAGACGGAGAGGCCGACCGAGACCGCCGGGCGGATGCCCTGGTTGAAGAGGTCGGTCTCGAGGAAGATCTGGCCGTCCGTGATCGAGATCACGTTGGTCGGGATGTAAGCCGAGACGTCGCCGGCCAGGGTCTCGATGATCGGCAGCGCGGTCAGCGAGCCCTTGCCGTCGAGGCGCGCGGCGCGCTCCAGCAGGCGGCTGTGGAGGTAGAAGACATCGCCCGGGTACGCCTCGCGGCCGGAGGGGCGCTTGAGGATGAGCGAGATCTGGCGGTAGGCGACGGCGTGCTTCGACAGGTCGTCGTACACGATCAGCGCGTCCATGCCGTTTTCCATGAACCACTCCCCCATCGCGGCGCCGGAGTACGGCGCCAGGTACTGGTTGGCGGGGTTGTCGGCGGCCGCGGCCGCGACCACGATCGTGAACTGGAGCGCGCCGGCGGCCTCGAGGGCCGACATGGTGCGGACGATGTTCGAGTTCTTCTGGCCGATGCCGACGTAGATCGAGTAGACCGGCCGGAACTTCGGGTCGCCCGAGGCGAGGCCGACCTTGTTGATGTTCGCCTGGTTGATGATCGTGTCGATCGCGATGGTGGTCTTGCCGGTGCCGCGGTCGCCGATGATCAGCTCGCGCTGGCCGCGCCCGATCGGGATCATCGAGTCGATGGCCATGATCCCGGTGAAGAGCGGCTGCGAGACCGACTTGCGCTCGATGATGCCGGGGGCGATGCGCTCGACCGGGTAGCTCTCCTTGGCTTCGATCGGGCCCTTGCCGTCGACCGGCCGGCCGAGGGCGTCGACCGCGCGGCCGAGGAGTTCCCGGCCGACGGGGACGGAGAGCAGCTTGCCCGTGGTCGTGACCTCGTCGCCCTCCTTCAGCTGCGCGACGTCGCCCAGCACGACGCAACCCACCTCGTCCTCCTCGAGGTTCAGCGCGATGCCGATGGCGCCGCCGGGGAACTGCACCATCTCGTTGTACATCACGTCGGACAGGCCATCGATCTTGGCGACGCCATCGGCGATCGCGCGGATCGAGCCGGTGTTCTTCTTCACCGCCTTGCTGGAAAGCTTGGCGATCTGCTGTTCGATTTGTTCGAGGGCGGTGCTCATGGACGGGGAGAGGAGGAGGGGTTCGGGAAAGGGAGGGTCAGCCGGCCGCGGCCAGCGCGGCCAGCTGGCCGGCGACCGAGGACTCGTAGATGTCGTCGCCGACGTGGACGCGGAGGCCGGCGAGGAGCTCGGGGCGGGCCTCGGCGGTCGCGGTGACGGGCCGGCGGTAGGTCTTGGTCATGGCGGAGGCGATGGCGGCGAGCAGGGAGTCGCTGACCGCGCCGGCGTGCTCGACGCGGGCGACGCCCTTGGCGATTTCAGTGGCCACCAGCCGCTGGTAGGCCTTGAGCACCATCACCGGGTTCGCGACCGCGTGGCGCTCGACGTACTCGAGGACGCCGCCGACCCGCTCGGTCGCGACCGCGCCGTCGACCACGCTCAGCTGGAAAAGCTGGCGGGCGAGCTGGTGGGCGGCTTTCGCGTGGGAGGCCATGCGGTCGGGGCCTAGGCCTTGGCGAGTTCGCGCGCGGCGGACTCGTTGTAGCGGGCGCGGTCGGCGTCGGACAGCTGGGTGCCGAGCACCTGCTGGGTGGTGGCGACCACGAGGCGGGCGATCTCGGCCCGGGCCTCGGCGAGCATCTTCTTCTTCTCCTGCTCGATCACCTGCTGGGCCTTGGCGAGGATGTCGGCGGCCTTGGCCGCGCTCTCCTGGGTCTGCTTGTCGAGGAAGTCCTTGGCGGCCTTGCGGGCCTCGTCGATGACCTTGGTGGCGTCGGCCTGGGCGCGCTTGGAGATCGCAAGGCTCTCCTGCTGCGCGGCGTCGAGCTTGGCCTTCATCTCATCGGCGTACCGGAGACCGGCGGCGATCTTCTTCTGGCGCTCGTCGAGCGTCGCCATCACCGGCTTGAATGCGAACCTCCACAGGATGAACGCGACCACCGAGAAGTTGAGGATCTGCGCCAGGATGAACGGCATGCTGATGCCAAAATCCGTGGTGATCTTGGTGATGCCGCTCGGGGCGGCGTCGGCCGGGGCGGCCGTCTGCGCGAGGAGGATCAAGTGGGAGAGCATGGCGGGGGGGGGCGGGGAAAGGGGCCGGGCCGGCGGGGGTGCGCCGGCCCGGGGACTGCAGGCGGGATTACTTGCCGAGGAACAGCGCGTAGAAGGCGATGGCCTCCGCGAGCGCCATGCCGATGATGCCCTGCACGAGGATCGCCGTGGAGGCGCCCGGGTTGCGGCCGACGGCCTCGGCGGCCTTGTAGCCGACGAGCCCGACGCCGATGGCGGCGCCAAAGCAGCCGAGGGCGCCCTGGATGCTGCCGGTGATTTCAGCGAACATTGATGTCATGGTGGTGGATCTTTCTGTTTTTGTGGTGGTTGCCGCCGCCCGCACGCTTGGCACGGTCCCGGCGGAAAAGGGGGAGAATCAGTGCGGGGCCTCCGCGTGGTCGTCCTGATGGCCGTCGCCATGGTTGCAGATGAGCCCGATGTAGACACTCACGAGGAGCGTGAAGACGAAGGCCTGGACGAAGCCGATCAGGATCTCGAGGAAGTAGAACGGCGCCGGCAGGCCCCACTTCTCGATGCCGCTCATGGCGTGCATGAGGTTCTCGCCGCCCGAGATGTTGCCGAAGAGCCGGAACGACAGGGAGACCGGGCGGAAGGCGATGGAGATCAGCTCGATCAGCCCGGCGCCGAAGAAGATGAGGAACAGCGGGTAGTAGATGATCGCGGGTGTGTCCTTCTTGCTGGCCTTGTTGCCGAAGATGTCCTTCAGCGCGACGACCGGGCCGGCATAACGCATGATGAAGTAGAACCAGCCCGCGAAGGCCACCAGGGCCAGCGCGATGGTGCCGTTCATGTCCGCGTTGGCGGGCCGAATGAGCTCCGTCCAAGTGTCGGAGCCGTGGCCTGTCATATAGATGGTGCCGACGCCGGGGAAGAGGCCGCTCCAGTTCTGGATCAGGATGAAGGTGAAGAGGCAGATGAGGAGCGGGAAGGCGGGGCGGGCGACCCGCTGGCCGACAATTGGGGTGATCAGGTCCCGGATCCCCTGGACCAGGTTCTCCACGATCGCCTGGCCCCGGGACGGCACCAGCTTGGGTCGGCCGATGGCGACGCGGATGGCGATGATCAGCACCAGGGCGACGATCCAGCTCGTAACCATGCTGTTGGTGACGGGCAGGCCCCCCAGGTGGAAGACGGTGCGGGCAAAGCTCTCGACCCCGGCACTCTCGGCCGCAAACGCCGGGTTTACGGCGGTAAGAGACACTAGGGTTAGGGCGAGTTTGGCTGCTCGAGACATGGTTCTAACTGGAGCTTGGCGGGTTTTGAAACGTGTAGTCGTATGCAATGGCCCGGCGCTCCGTCAACCATCGAAACCAAGGAAGCTGGTCCTTTTTCCCGCGCCATCCGTCTTTCATTGCCCCCGTGTCGTGGCTTTAGCCTCGGGGGAAGGTCGAGTCTTGATGATGGAGATGATCGCCACGGCCCCGACGATGATGCCGGTGGCGAGGATCATCCGCAGGTTCAGCGGTTCCCCGAGCAGGGCCCAACCCAAGATCACGGCTACCACGGGGTTAACATAGGCGAACGTGGAGACCTTGGCCGGCGTGCTGTTCTCCAGGAGCCAGACATAGACGGGGAACGCGATGATGCCGCCCACGACCACCAGGTAGGAAAAGGCGAGCCACGATTCCCGGCTCACCGCCGTGATCCGGAATCCCCTCCCCTCTCCCAACAGCCATCCAACCAATAGGATGGAAACACATCCGGACAGCATCTGCATGGAGGAAGCCATGACCAGCGGGGTCTTGGCGGCGGAGTGTTTGCTGTAGAAGGAGCCGATCCACCAGCAGATGCTCGAGGCCCAGAGGGCGATGAGGTCGATGACCGGGGGTCGGTATCCGGCCGGAATTGACCGGGGGTCGAGCAGGAGCGCAATTCCCCCCAATCCAACCGCGACACCCACGAGGAGTGGCATCGTGGGCCTTTGGCCGTGGGGCCTGACCCAATCCATGAAAATCACCACGATCGGGGACGACCCGAGGACCAAGCAGGTGATGCCCGAGGGGGTGTGCAATTCGGCCCATGAAACGATGGCATTTCCGCCCAGGAAGAGGAAGACGCCGACGATGGCCTGGTCGCGCCACTGGCGGGCGGTGGGCCACGCCGCGCCACGGGCCAGCAGCACTATAAAGAGAAGCATCCCGGAAATCAGGAAGCGGGATCCCGCCATCAGAAACGGGGGCATCGTCTGGATGGCGACCCGGATCCCGAGATAGGTACTGCCCCAGATCAGGTAGATGGCCGCGAAGGCCAGCACCAGCGACCGGCGGGTCGGCCCGGCCGGCGAATCGGCTGGGGTGTCGACGCGCATCCCCCCATCCCGGACTCAACGACGCCGGGCCACGAGGGAAAAATGAGCGTCGGCGCGCTTTTGGAAAACCGTGGCCTCCTCAAAGGGCCAGTCCGCGGGATCGACCTCCGCCCAGTCGGCGTGGGCGCGCAGCAGGGTGGCGGCCGCCTGGAAATAGGGAGGATAGTCGGTCCGGAAATTCAGCCGGGCGCCCGTGCCGGAGCGCGCGGCCACCGCGGACAGGAACTCCTCCGTCATGACGCGATTCTTGTGGTGCCGGCGCTTGGGCCACGGGTCGGGAAAGAGGACGAAGACGGATGTGAACCGGGCCTCCGCCGGAAGCACGGCGAGAAAATCGGCCGCGTCCGCGCGCACAAAGTGGAGGTTGGCGAGCTTGGCCCGGTCGCGCTTGCGCTGGGCCCGGGCCACCCGGTCGGACATGATGTCGACGCCGACGCAGAGATCCGAGGGGTGGGCCTTCGCGTAGGCGGTGAGGAAGTGCCCATGGCCGCTCCCGACTTCCCAAACGATCCTCGCGCCCGTTCCGATGAAGCGGTCCACGACCGCGCGGAGTTCGTCGCGGCGCTGCTCAAGCAACGTGACATGCTCCGCCGGTCGGACCGGCCTCACGGTGCGGGCTCCCCTTCCCTGCCCGCGCCAATGGCCACCATCAGCAGGCTGATGTCCGTCGGGTTCACCCCGCTCATCCGGCTGGCCTGTCCCAGTGTAAGAGGTTTCAGGACAGCGAGTTTGGAGGCGCTTTCCCGGCGCAGCCCGGGCAGGCCCAGGTAATCGAAGCCGGGGGGAATCTTGATCTTCTCCACATGTCGGAGCCGCTCGACATCCCGCTGCTCCCGTTCCAGATACCCTTTGTAGATAAGGCGATACAGTACTTCATTCCGAACCTCGATCCCCTCGGCCAGAAAGTCCGCCGGCAGGGGCGCCTGGTCCCCTACCCGGCGCACATGGCTGCCCCAAGTGGCTCCCTCGTAACGAGTTGACTCGAGAAATTCAATCCATCGGTGGATTCGGCTCTCCTTCTCCCGGATCCGGGCTAAACGGCTCTGGGAAATAAGGTTATGCTTTGCCGCGTGCCCGGCGAGCCGGAGCTCGGCGCTGCCGTGGTTGAGCAAGAGCCGAAATTCGGCCCGGCTGGTGAACATCCGGTAGGGCTCGTCGGTTCCCTTGGTCACCAGGTCATCAATCAGGACCCCGATATAGGACTCGTGACGGCCGAGAATAAGCGGCTCCCCTCCCCTCGCCTTGTGCGCGGCATTGACCCCCGCGACCAAACCTTGGCCGGCGGCCTCCTCGTAACCTGAGGTGCCGTTGATCTGGCCGGCCAGGAACAGGCTCTCCATTCGCTTGGACTCAAGCGTTGGAAACAACTGGGTCGGCGGCGCGAAGTCATATTCGACGGCATAGGCCGGACGAAGGAGCACGGCGTTCTCGAGCCCCGGGATGCTATGGACCATCTCAAGCTGGATCTCATACGGCAGCGAGGTCGAGAGGCCATTGACGTAGTACTCGTCGGTATTCCGGCCTTCGGGCTCGAGGAAAAGCAGATGCCGGGGCTTGTCGGCAAAGCGGACAAATTTGTCCTCGATGCTGGGACAATACCTCGGACCAATGCCTTCGATTTCGCCGCTGTACATTGCGGACTGGTGAAGATTCTTTCGAACAATGTCCGCGGTTGCCGCCGTGGTATGCGTCATCCAACATGAGGCTTGGACTGAACCGGGTATCCAGCCGAGGCGCGTCTCACCCAATTGTTCCACGTGGAACAAATCCTCCGGATCCCGGGTATCGTGGAACGCGAAGAACGTCGGATGATCGTCGCCTTTCTGTTCCTGCATCTTGGTGAAATCAATGCTTCGGCCGAGGATTCGCGGCGGCGTGCCCGTCTTCAGACGGCGCAGTTCCATCCCAATCTCGAGCAAGCTGGACGAGAGCGTCTTCGCGCTGAAGTCTCCGAGGCGGCCGCCTTCGTTCTTATTCTGGCCAATATGCATCATGCCGCGGAGAAACGTCCCGGTGGTAACGATCACCGTCTGCCCGCGAAACTCGATGTCCAGGTTGGTCCGGCAGCCGACGACGCGATCTTGCTCAAAGACTAAAGCAGTGACCGTGGCCTGGAAGAGGGTAAGGGAGGGCTGAAGCTCCAGGACATGCTTCATCCGAAACTGATAGGCCTTCTTGTCGCACTGGGCCCGGGGCGACTGGACCGCAGGTCCGCGGGATTCGTTCAGCAGCCGAAACTGGATCCCGGTCACGTCCGTGTTGATTGCCATCTCGCCGCCGAGCGCATCGATCTCGCGGACGATCTGCCCCTTGGCTTGGCCGCCGATCGCAGGGTTGCAGCTCATCTGGGCCACCGTATCGATGTTACCGGTGAGGAGCAGGGTAGTGGCCCCGGTTCGCGCGGCGGCGAGCGCCGCCTCGACCCCGGCATGGCCTGCGCCACACACAATCACTTCATAATGTATCTTATTGATATACAAATGATAAGGTAATCAAGTCCCGCATCATCCGCGGCGGGCGGCCTCGCTGCCGCGAGCGGACCCCGTCACTTCCCGATGCAGAAGGACGCGAACAATTGATCGAGCATGCGCTCGTTGTCCACCTTACCCGAAATCTCCCCCAAGGCGGAGAGGGCGCCCCGCAGGTCGCTGGCGAGGAGTTCCGCCGGGCCGTGGGATTCCACCTTGGCCAGGGCGGCCTCCAGACACATCCGGGCCTCCCTCAGGTAATGGGCGTGCCGGACGTTGATGGCGATCCGCTCGTCCCCGAAGGTCTCCTGGAGTCCCTCGGCGCGGCGCCGGAGTTCGTCCCGCAGCTGCGCCAGCCCCGCGCCGGTCAGGGCCGAGACGGGCAGCGCCGGCAGGCCAGCGGGCGGGGCGGGGAGGGCGGGGCCCCCCGCCTCCCGGAGGTCCGCCTTGTTCCAGACGACCACCGTATTGGAATTATTGATACGCGAAAGCACCGCCGCGGGCCAGGCGGGGGCCGGGCGGCTGGCGTCGAGCACGAGCAGGAGGAGGTCGGCCCCCGCGGCGCGCTCCAGCGTCTTCTCGATCCCGCGCAGCTCGAGGCCGGCGGCCGCGGCGTTGAGGCCGGCGGTGTCGACCACCGTCAGCGCATGCGGGCCCGCGGCGATCGGCTCCTCGATGAAGTCGCGGGTGGTGCCGGGCTCCGGGCTCACGATCGCGCGCTCGCTGCCGACCAGCCGGTTGAGGAGCGAGCTCTTGCCGGCGTTGGTCTCGCCCAGGATCACGGTCGCGATCCCCTCGCGGAGGCGCCGCCCCGTCTGCTCGGTGGCGAGGAGCTGGCCCGTGCCGAGAAGTGCGCCGCGGAGCTTTCCCGCGAGGGCCTGGCGGTCCTCCGGCGGCAGGTCCTCGTCCGGGAAGTCGATGTAGGCCTCGACCAGCGCCAGGGCGCCGAGGATTCCGTCCACCAGCTGGGCGAGGTGCCGGCCCAGGGCGCCGCGCAGGACCTGCTGGGCGGAGGCGAGGCCGCGCTCGCTGCGCGCATGGATGAGATCCATCACCGCCTCCGCCTGGCTCAGGTCCATCCGGCCATTCAGGAAAGCCCGCTGGGTGAACTCGCCGGGTCCCGCCGGGCGGCAGCCGCGCGCGAGCAGGTCCGCGAGGATGCGGCGGACAATGTAGGGACTGCCGTGGCAGGCGATCTCCAGCGTGTCCTCCCCGGTGTAGGAGTGCGGGCCGACCGCCCGCGTGGCGACCACGTCATCCAGGACCGTGCCGGCGAGGTCGAGGTAGTCGCGGTGAGTCGCGTGCCGGGGCGGCAGGTCGCCGCCGAGCGCAGCGGCGCCCACCGCGGAGGCCGCGGGACCGCTCAGGCGCAGGAGGGCGAGCGCGGACGTGCCGGCGGGCGTCGCCAGGGCGGCTATGGTGTCCGGGTTCCTCGCCATCGGGGCCCACCCAACCGCCGGCGGCCCATGGACTCAAGCGTCAACCTCCCCCGGGTGCGCGAAGGGGGTTGAACTGCCCGCCGCGGGGCCGTCTGCTGGGCGATCGCCATGCGCACGCTCTCGGATTACACCTTGGAGGAATTCCAGCGCGAGCTCGTGGGGTGGGGGTTCAAGCCCTCGCACGCCGCGCACGTCCTGCGCGCGCACTATGCGCAGGACCCCGACCGGCCCGTTTCGGCGCTCGCGGTCCCGCGGCCGCTGGCCGCCCGGCTGGAGGGCATGCCGGCGGGCGACGGCAGGAATCCCTCGATCCGCCGCCGGGCGGGGGACGGGACCTGCAAGCTGCTCCTGCGCCTGGAAGACGGCCGGACCGTCGAGACCGTCTTGATGCCGGACCACCGCGACGACCGCGCGGCCGGATGCGTCTCCTCGCAGGTCGGCTGCGCGATGGGCTGCGACTTCTGCGCGACGACGAAGACCGGCTTCGAGCGCAACCTGACGGCGGGCGAGATCGTGGAGCAGTTCCTGGCGCTGCGGCGCGAGGCCCGGGTCGCCGGCCGGCGCCTGCAGACCCTCGTCTTCATGGGCATGGGCGAGCCGATGCTGAACCTCGAGGCCGTCGTGGCGGCCATCCGGCGGATCGCCGCCAACGACCTCGGCGCGCTGGGCTGGCGGCAGGTGACCGTCTCGACCGTGGGGATCGTCCCGGGCATCGACGCCCTGGCGGCGTCCGGGCTCAACGTCCACCTCGCGGTCTCGCTCCACGGTCCGGACGACGAAACCCGCCGCGCCCTGATCCCGGCGGGCCGGAGATTCGGCGTGGAGGAAATCCTCGCGGCCGCCGACCGCTACCAGGCGCGCACCGGCCGGCCGGTCACGGTCCAGTACTGCCTGCTGAAGGGCGTGAACGACGCGCCCGCGCAGGCCCGGCAGCTGGCCCAGCTCGTCGGCGCCCGCCGCATGCACGTCAACCTCCTCCACTACAACCCGACCGGGCTCAGCTTGCGCGGGCTGGCCTACCAGCCATCGCCGGACGACGCGTCCCAGGCGTTCCTGCAGGAACTCCGCGAACGCCGGGTGGTGGCGCACTTCCGCCGCTCGCGCGGCGACGACATCGAGGCCGCCTGCGGACAGCTAAGGCGCCGCGCCGCCGGCTAGCCGCCCGGCCGCCGGCTCTCCGCGCCAGATCCCGACGTCGTCGATCGAGACGACGTGCGTCCACCTTCCGGGCAGCGCGTTGATGGCCGAGACCTCATAGGGGAACAGCACCGCATAGGTGTCGCGCCGCTCCGCCTTCACCGAGGTAAGGATGCGCTGCGTCAGGGCGGGATTGAGCTCCTGGAGCTTCAGGAGGGTGAAGTCGGTGAAATAGAACAGCGCGCCGCTGGCCTGCGACGTGATGAGGACGGAGGTCGGCGCCACGTGCGCGTTCAGCCAGGCGGCCACCCGGCCGTACTTCCGTTCGCCGTGGCCGATCACCCACGCCTCGCTGAGCTGCCGGTGACGGGTCGCCTCGACCCCGACGGCGAGCACCAGCACCGCCGCGGGCACGAGGATCCGCGCCCGGGCGCCCAGCCGCCGCTCGGCCGCGGCGAGGCCGCGGTGGCAGGTCAAGAGGCCCGCGACGATCAGGGCGGGTGCGGCCGGCAGCAGGAAGCGCAGGAACCACCAGTCCTCGTGGGTCCAGCGATACGCGGAATAGAAGAGGATGAAGGCGGACGCCCAGACGAAGAGGACGGTGACCACCCGAGGCTTCGAGCGGCCCAGCAGGAGGACGAAGGGCGCCAGCATGATCACCGGGCTCAGCAGCAGCGGCAGCCACTTCGCGTAGAAGGCGAAGGTCGGCGTCACCAGGTCCGAGTGGAACTCCTGGCCGACGGCGCCGTACCCGCTGACGAACGCGTTGCCGTAGGCGGCATGATTGACGGCCAGCAGGGCGACGATCCCGGGGAGGGATCCGGCCGCGACCAGCGCCAGGCGCCGCGGCGACCAGCCGATCGCCAGGAGCACCGGCAGTCCGATCAGGCAGTTGGTCGGGCGGACGAGGAAGCCGACGGAGATGGACACGCCCGCGACCAGCGCCCAGCCCGGTCGGCCGTGGCAGCGCAGCGCGGCCACCACCGCGGCCGTGGCCCACACCGCGGCGGGGACGTCGGAAAGGGCCTGCAGCGAAAGGAAGAGGTAGAGCGGGCTCGCGGCCAGGATGATGGCGGCCAGGAGCGACCAGGTGGCCGCCAGACCGCAGTGGCGCGCCAGCGCGTAGGTGAGCGCGATTCCGGCCAGCGAATGCAGCAGGAGGACCAAGTCGCCGGCGTGCGGCCAGCCCGCGATCCACGAGGCGGGAACCAGGAGAAGCGGCAAGCCGGGCGGGTAAGTGGGCACCAGCCGGCGCGTGCCGTCGACGGCCGGGCGAAAACCGAGCGGGGTGTAGAGGTAGCCCGGCGTGTCCGCAACCGGCAGGGAGGCCAGGGTGCGCTGCGCGACGTGCAGCTGGCCCTGGGAGAGGAGGCGGGCCTCGTTGAAGTATCCCGAGTTGTCCGAGCCGCCGGCCACCGCGCCGATCAGGATGAAGAGCAGGACCGCATAGACGAGGAGGAGCAAGCCGAGGCCGAGGCGGGGGCCGGAGAAGGGCAGGGGGGACATCGCCGGTTCAATAGGTATCCACGAGCGACCGGCCCCGGAAGGACCGGCGCAGCGCGGCCATGCTCACCGCCGCAGCGAACTCCAGGTCGACGTGCTTGGCCTCGCCGGGGTAGAGGTCGAAGAAGTTGTCGGAGGCGGTGAAGGCGAGGCCGGCGAAATCGAGCTCGTAGCGGTGCTGGAAGACGGGCGAGGTGAGGGTGACGGTAGCGCGTCGGGGCCCGCGCGCGGCCCAGGCGGTGCGGGTGCGCGCCCGGGGCAGCTCGATGAAGCGGGGCAGCGTGAAGAGGACGGTATCCGTGCTTACGGTCCGCCCGGCCACCTCCAGGGCGATGCGGAGGTAGAGGTTTTCCCGGCCGAACTTCGCGAGCGGTTCCCCCAGGTCGAGCGTCACCGGCCGCGCGCTCCGCATGGGCCGCAGCGCCACCCGGCGCCGGCCCTGCTCAACCACGGTCCCGTCCAGGTGGAACAGGTCCCAGCGCAGGAGACCGGCCGCGGCTCGCGGGGCGTCGTAGGTCGTGTGCAGGTGCACCTCGCCCACGGTGGAGTGCCGATAGTTGTTGATGCCAAACACCTCGTCGCCCGGCACGTGGGCGCTCACGAATGCCGGCGCGAAGAAGCGGCGGGCGGCGTGGTGCAGGGCGCGCCAGCGCCCGGTGAATTCGATCGAGCTCCACGAGGCCACCGGCCAGCAGTCGTTCAGCTGCCAGTAGAGGGCGCCCATGCAGCGCGGCATCTGGCGCCGATAGTGCGCGACCCCGGTCTGGACGCAGTCGAGCTGGTTCAGCTGCGAAAGGTAGACCAGCGCGTCCTGGCCCCGTGGAAAGCGGTACCGCCGCGAGATGTAGTCGAGCACCACCTGGTTGCCCCCCTTGTTCTTCTGGTGGTTCTCCATCGCGGAGCCGAAGACGTTGGCCTCCGCCGGCGGACAGAAGGTCGCCTGGGTGGCGGCGGAGCTGTAGCTCTGCATCCCGAACTCGGACGCGAAGCGGAAATTCCACTTCTCGTAATCCTTGACCGGGTTGCGGCCGTGCCAGACGTCCCAGAAGTGCGAGTCCCCGCGGGCCTCGCCGCCGGCATGGCTCGTGTCGGGTCCGCCGCGCCAGGGCGAGGAGGGCCAGTAGGGCGTGGCGCCCCCGTGCCGGCGCACGACCGCCGGGAGCGCGCGGTGGAACAGGCGTTCGTAGTCGGTCCGCCGCGCCCGCTTCGTCGGGTCGACCAGCTCGTGGGCATTGATGCTCCAGATCTCGTTGTTGCCACACCAGAGCGCCAGCGAGGCGCGGTGGCGCAGGCGGCGGACCTGGTGCTCGGCCTCGGCCCGGCAGCTCGCGAGGAACGCGGCGTCGCCCGGGTAGAGCGTGCAGGCGAACATGAAGTCCTGCCACACCAGGAGGCCAAGCTCGTCGCAAAGGTCGTAGAAGTCCTCGGACTCGTAGATGCCCCCGCCCCAGACGCGGAGCATGTTCATGTGGACCGCGGTCGCCGCCCGGAGGTCCCGGGCGTAATCGGCGCGTTTCAGGCCGGCGACGAAGCAGTGGGCCGGGATCCAGTTGGCGCCCTTGGCGAAGATCGCGCGCCCGTTGACGCGGAACTGGAAGGACTCGCCCCAGAGGTCCGCGTGCCGGTCGAGCTTGATCGTCCGGAGGCCGATCCGGCGCGACCAGGTGCCGAGGGGCTGTCCGCCGGGGCCGGCGACGTCGACCTCCAGGCGATACAGGGGCTGCTCGCCCTGGCCGGCGGGCCACCACCGGCGCGGCCGGCGAACCCGGATCCGGCGGCCGGTCCCCGTCTGGGGCGGCCGGCCCGGCGACGTGAGGCGCCAGCGGATCCGCGCCCGCGCCGCGCGCCGCGCGAGTTCCGGCGCCAGGAGCAGGGTGACCGCACCGGTCCGCGCATGGACCTGCGTGACCGCGACATTGTCCAGGCGGTTGCCGGTCCAACCCTCGAGGCGCAGATCCCGCCAGATGCCGGCGGTCACGAAGCGCGGGCCCCAGTCCCAGCCGAACTGGCACTGCTGCTTGCGGATGATCGTGCAGCCGCCGACCGGGTCGTTGATCTCGCGCGGGCGGTGGCCGGGCCGTTCCGTTTCAATGTAGGTGATCGCGCTCCCGAAGCGGATCCCCAGGACATTCGGGCCGGGACGCAGGAGCCGGGTCACATCCCACCGGCCGCCGCGGAACATGTTCTCGGTGCGGGCGACCTCGGTGCCGTTCAGGTGCACCGTGGCGACCGTGTCGAGGCCGTCGGCCACGAGCTCGACCACGCGTTCGGAGAGGAGCGCCGGCCCGGCGGTGAATTCCGTCGCGTACTCCCAGTCGCGCTCCCCAATCCACTGCAGCGCGGCCTCGTTGGTCCCCCAGAACGGGTCGGGGATAAGGCCGGCGCGGAGCAGGTCGGTGTGCACGCAGCCGGGCACGGTGGCCGGGATCCACGTTGATCCGGAGCAGTCCCGGAAGCGCCACGGGAACGCGGCCAGCGGGAGGACCTTCATCGCCTATTTGAGCCCGAGGAACTTCCCGATCCAGCCGTTGATGGCGTCGGCCTGTTCCACGGTGTAGCTGTGGCCGAGCTCGAGGGTCAGGCCGAGCGTCTTCGGCGCGGCGATCAGGTTGTAGGCCGCGTAGGCGGCGGTCGGCGGGCAGGTTTCGTCATTATAGCCCCAGGTGTAGTAGCCCGGCACCTTGAGCCGCTTCGCGAAGTTGACCGTGTCGTAGTAGGTCGCGGTCGCGATCTTGGCCGGCGTGGCCTGCGGATTCGGCGTGCCGTCGGGCCCCGGCATGAAGGGATGGGGCCAGCCGCCGGCCCGGCCATGCAGCTCCGCCGCCACGTCGCAGTAGGCGGGATGGGTGGCGGCCAGGCCGGTGACGCGCGAATCGAGGGCGGCGGTCGCGATTGTCAGCTGCCCGCCCTGGCTCGCGCCCATCACGAGGAGGTTCTTGCCGTCCCAGGCCGGCAGCGAGGTGAGGAAGTCGTTCGCGCGCAGGCAGCCCATGTAGATCCGCCGGTAATAGTAGTGCTCGCGGTCGTCGAAGTTGAAGAACGGGTAGCCGTTCAGCGCGCCGGCCCCGAGTTCGTCGTAGACTTCCTTGGCGAGGTTGACCGGGATGCCGTGCACGCCGATCTCCAGCACGATCGCGCCCTTGGAGGCCAAGTCGGGGTTGCCAAAGTACGGCCGCACGCCGGCACCCGGCACGATGAGGATGGCGGGGTAGTGGCCTGGCGCGCGGGGCTGGCAGAGGATGCCGTAGATCCGCGCCCCGATCGGTCCCTTCGGCCCGATGGTGCGGAAGCTCACCTGGTAGGTGTCGACCGTGGCGGTGCAGGAATCCGGCAGCAGCGTTATGCGAGCGTCCATCGGGACCTTGGCCAGCTCGGCCTTGTTCGCGTCCCAGTAGGCGTCGAAGTCGGCCGGTTCGGTCTGGAACGCCTTGATCTGCTCCGGCGCGAAGGCGGCGGTGGCGAGGCCGCGGTAGGGGCGGCCCGCCACGTCGGCCGTGACGATGCAGCGGAGGAAACCGGGGGTGGTCATCGTGCCGGCGTCGACCGTGATTCCGGCGAGGGGCAGCTCGACCGTCTTCTTCCCGCCCGGGAACATGTCCGGGCCGACCGAATAGGTGACGCTGACGTGGTCGATTGGCTCATTGTCGGCCAGGACGTTGACCGCGAAGTGGACGGGTTCGCCCAGCTGATAGGTCCAGTCCCGGTGGTCGGGGGCGACCACGATCCGTATGGTGGCGGCCCGCAGGGCGACTCCGGGGGGCAGCGGGGCGATGGGCGTGGCGGCGGGCTCGGCGGGCAGCCGGAACGCCGCCACGACGGCGAGCAGGAGAAGGAATGGGCGGGGTGGGTGCATGGACAGGGCCCTCGGGCGCGCCGCGGGCAGCGGAAGCGTCCTCCGGCCGGTGGGCCTTGGCAAGGCTTACTGCCCCGGGAGCCCAACGGGGGCCGGCTCCAGCTCAAGGCGGCGGACGGGCCCGACGAGGACCGCATAGCTCAGGACGCCGCCGACTGTCAGGACGCAGATCAGGATGAGCGCCGGCGCGAATCCCCCGTGCCGCACCACCAGCCCAATCACGATCGGGACCAGGATGCCGGCGAGGTTGCCGCAGAAGTTGAAGATTCCTCCGCAAAGTCCGAGGAGCCGCCGCGGGGCGATCAGGGACACCATGATCCAGGTGATCGAGGCGAATCCGTTCCCGAAGAAGGACAGGGCCATGAAGAAGACGATCCAGGCCGGCCGCGTCACGAAGTTGGCCGCCAGCACGCTGGTCGAGAGGAGGAGGCCGGCGATGATCGGCGCCTTCCTGGCCACGGAGACGGAGAACCCGATCCGGGCCATGAAGTCGGAAGCCCAGCCGCCGGCGAGGACCCCCACAAAGGCGGCAAGGAACGGAAGCGAGGCGAGGAAACCAGCCTGGAGGAGGGCCAGGTGGCGCTCGCGGACCAGGTAGGTCGGAAACCAGGTGAGGAAGAACCACGGCACCGCGTTGAGGCAGAATTGCCCAAGGTAGACTCCCCAGAGGCTCCGGTGCCTGAGGAGGAGCAGGACGTCCGCGCGCGTGACCGTTGCCGGCCGGGCCCTCGGAGAATGCGCCGCCGCCGGTTCCGGATAGGCGAACCACCACGCGAAGGCCCAGGCGATCCCGAGGGAGCCCGTGGCGAAGAATACCGACCGCCAGCCGAGCGCGCTCTCGGCGAGGGCCAGGACCGGGGTCAGGAAGGCGAGGCCCACGTATTGGCCCGAGGTGTAGAATCCGATCACGCGCGCCCGCGCTCCTTCAGGATACCAGATGGCCGAGAGGAGATTGCAGATCGGGAAGCTGGGCGCCTCGAAGAGGCCGACCACGAGACGCAACCCGAAGAGGAAGGCGAAGGTGCCCGCCAGGCCCTGCGCAAAGGTTGCCGTGGACCAAAGGGCGCACACGGATCCGTAGAGAACGGCGGGCCGCACCCGGTCGGCCAGCCATCCGCCCGGTATCTGGAACAGCGCGTAGGTCCAGGCGAAGGCCGAGAGGAGCAGGCCCAGGCGCACCGGGCCCAGGCCGAGGTCGGCGTCGATCCGCTCCGCCGCGACGGATAGGTTGCTCCGGTCGAGGTAGTTGATGGCCACCGTCACGAACATCATGAGGGCCACGCGCGCGCGCCCGGGAAGGGGTGGGGTGGATTCCGGGGTCACGGCTGTCGGGCGATCGGAAGCGCTATCGGCCGCCGCTCCGCGTTGGACGCCGAAGGCCAGAATATTGACCGCGCGGATTCGCGGTTCGCGGCGGCTATTCCGCGGCTTCGCCGGTCACGTCCGTCCCGCCGGTCACCGACGCCTTCTCCAGGATCGCCTTTGCGATCTTGTCCGCCAGCTCGGGCTTCTCGCGCAGGAGCGCCTTGGCGGCGTCGCGGCCCTGCCCGACCAGCTCGCCCTGGTAGGTGATCCAGGCGCCCTTCTTCTCCAGTACGCGGTGCTCGAGCCCGAGGTCGAGCAGCGAGCCCGAGGCCGAGATGCCCTCATTGTACATGATGTCGAACTCGCACTCCGTGAACGGGGGCGCGACCTTGTTCTTCACCACCTTGATCTTGGTGCGGTTGCCCACGACCTTGCCCTCCGGCGTCTTGATCTGGTCCTTGCGGCGGATGTCGATGCGGATCGAGGAGAAGAACTTGAGGGCGCGGCCGCCGCTGGTGGTCTCGGGGTTGCCGAACATGACGCCGATCTTCTCGCGGATCTGGTTGGTGAAGATGCAGACGCACTTGGTCTTGCTGACCACCGCGGTCAGGCGGCGCATCGCCTGCGACATCAGGCGGGCCTGGCTGCCCATGGTCATGTCGCCCATCTGGCCGTCGAGCTCGGACTTGGCGATCAGGGCCGCCACCGAGTCGAGGACGATGACATCGATGCTGTTCGAGCGGATCAGCGTCTCCATGATGTTGAGCGCGTCCTCGCCGCTGTCGGGCTGGGACACGAGGAGGTCGTCCAGCTTCACGCCGACGACGCGCGCGTACTTCGGGTCGAGCGCGTGCTCCACGTCGATGAAGGCGGCGAGGCCGCCCTTGCGCTGGGCCTCGGCGATGACGCTGAGGCAGAAGGTGGTCTTGCCCGACGACTCGGGCCCGTAGATCTCGATGATGCGCCCGAGGGGCAGGCCGCCGACGCCAAGCGCCAGGTCGATCGCCAGCGAGCCGGTCGACAGCGTCTCGACCTTCATCTTCGCGTTGCTGCCCAGCCGCATGATCGAGCCCTCGCCGAACTGCTTCGTGATCGAGGAAAGCGCCAGCTCGATGTTCTTGTCGCGGGTGTGCGGAGCCTGGGCGGCGGGGGCGGTTTTTGATTCGGGGGCTTTGGCGGGGGAGGCTTTGGACATGGCTTTAAAAGAGGACCCTTGTTGACGCACTCATTTGGGGCCGGGGCGATGCAAAAATCCCCGGAACTCCGAGATTCTTTGGCGGCGGACCGCGGGCGCGAGCACCTGGAGCGCGAGGCACTCGCGGGGGGTGATTTCCGCCAGCACCCGGACCCGGAGGGACGGGGCGACGAGGACCCCGGCGGCCACCGCCGGGGCGAAGGTTTTCTCGAAGCGGATGAGGACGCCGCCCCGGGTGCCGCGCCGGCCGACCGCCTCCCGGGTGCCGTTGGCGATGGCATCGCAGACGACCCAGTCGGGCAGGGCGGCCCCCGGGGCCCGGCACCGTTCGGCCACCCGGCGGCTGAACCGGATGATGCGGATGGCCGGGATCTCGTCGGGATGGTCGCTCATGGCTCGGGACGGGTAGGCAAGGGGAGGGGAGCGGCGACCGTCAAGACAGTAATTAGACATGTCCAATATAATTGGGCGGGGCGGCCGCGGAGCCCCCTTGCGGTTTCCCGCCGGGGAATCCAGCCTGACTGCCGCGGTGGCCGCGTTCCTGCTTCGGCGGCCCCGCCGCCGCCCCCGATGCCTCCCTTTCCCGCATGGACCTGATCGTCCGCAATGCCCTCCTGCCCGACGGGCAGGGCCCGCTCGACGTGGCGGTGGCGGGCGGCCGGATCGCCGCGGTGGGACCCGGCCTCGACGCCCGCGCCCCGGTCGAGATCGATGCGGCCGGCCGGCTCCTTTCGCCGCCCTTTGTCGATGCCCACTTCCACCTGGACGCGGTGCTGTCCCATGGCCAGCCCCGCACCAACGTCTCCGGCACCCTGCTGGAGGGCATCGCCCTCTGGTCCGAGCTGAAGCCCCTCCTCACCCCCCAGGCGGTGATGGACCGGGCGCTGGCCTACTGCGACTGGGCGGTCGCGCGCGGGCTCCTCGCCATCCGCGCCCACGTCGACGTCTGCGACGACCGGCTGGTCGGCGTCGAGGCCCTCCTCGAGGTGCGGCGCCGGGTGGCGCCGTACCTCGACCTCCAGCTGGTCGCCTTCCCGCAGGATGGCCTCTTCCGGGCTCCCAACGCCGTCGCCAACCTCAAGCGGGCGCTTGACCGGGGCGTCGACGTGATCGGCGGCATCCCGCACTTCGAGCGCACCATGGCCGAGGGCGCCGAGTCGGTCCGCGTGCTCTGCGAGCTCGCGGCGGAGCGCGGGCTCCGAGTCGACCTGCACTGCGACGAGACCGACGACCCGATGTCCCGGCACATCGAGACCCTGGCGTTCCACACGCAGCGCCTGGGCCTCGGCGGCCGGGTGACCGGTTCCCACCTCACGTCGATGCACTCGATGGACAACTATTACGTGAGCAAGCTGATCCCGCTGATCCGCGAGGCCGGCGTGGCCGCGATTGCCAACCCGCTCATCAACATCGTGATCCAGGGCCGGCACGACACCTATCCGAAGCGGCGGGGCCTGACCCGGGTCCCCGAGCTCATGGCCGCCGGCGTGCCGGTCGCCTTTGGGCAGGACTGCGTCCTCGACCCCTGGTACAGCCTGGGCTCGGGCGACATGCTCGAGGTGGCGCACATGGGGCTGCATGTGGCGCAGATGACCGGCGCCGCGGCGATGCGGGAGGCCTACCGGGCGGTGACCGAGACGCCGGCCCGAATCATGGGCCTCGAGGGATACGGCCTCGAGGTCGGCTGCCACGGCGACTTCGTCCTCCTCGATGCCTCGAGCCCGGTCGAGGCGCTGCGGCTGCGGGCGCCGCGGATCGCGGTGGTGCGCCGGGGCCGGGTGATCAGCCGCTCGCCCGGCAGCCGCTGCGAGCTCGACCTTCCCGGCCGCCCGGACTCCACCGACTTCCGCTTCCGCCCGCCGTCGTGACCGCAGGCTACGGCCGGAGGTTTGGTCCGATCAGCTCCCGCAGGAACGCCTCCGTCGCCCAGGGCGCCGCCCCGCGGTAGCGCGCGATCCAGTCGGGACCCGCGCCGATCCGCACCCGGTCGGCCGTCCACTCGGGCGAGAGCAGGTTGGCCATGAGCGCATAGCCGGCGCCGGGATGGAGGCGGAGGGCCTTCCAGCAGCCGCCGGGGACCGGCACGACCATCTGCTGGCCGGCCGCCAGGTCGCGGCCGAGCGTTCGCTTCTCGGCCCGGCCGTCGGGATGGAAGATGTAGTAGTCCACCGGGCCGCCCTCGACCAGCACGTGGGTGTCGTCCGAGGCCAGCCAGTGCAGGTAGTTGGTCGGCAGCTCCCGGGTCAGCATGTAGTAGACCTGGCTCTGGATCGCAATCAATTGGCCGCCCACCGGGACCTTCTGCTCGGATGACGCAATCAGGCTGAGGAAGCCGGACTCGCCCGGGATCACGTGCATCTTCAGCTGGTCGACGAGCTGCCGGGCCCGCGGGTCCGCCGGCGGGGTCGGGTCGGCCCGCAGGAGGGGGGCCAGGCAGAGGAGGACCAGCGCCGCGCGGAGCTTCACGTCCCTGCCACAGCACCTTCCCTACCAAACCGGCGGGTTGCGCTTTGCCCGGATTGCGCGAGCATCGCGCGCCGTGACCTTCTCGCAATGGCAGGAGCTGGCTCCCGAGGCGGCGGCGCGCGAGCTTCATCGCCGGGCGGCGGAAGCGTGGCCGGCCGCCCAGTCCGGCGCCGTGCTGGCCGTCCTGCGGGATGAGGCCGCCCTGGCGGCGGCCTTCCGCGAGGCCCCGCGCCGCGGGCCGCTCGGCGGGGTGCCCTACCTCCTCAAGGACATGTTCGACGTGCCGGGCTGGCCGACCCGTGCGGGCTCGTCCTTTCTGGCGGAGGTCCGTCCCGCCGCCACGGCCCCGTCGGCCCTCGTGCGCGAATTGGCCGCGGCCGGCACCGTCCTGGCCGGCAAGACCCAGCTCTTCGAGTTCGCCTGGGGCCTCACCGGCGAGAACGCCCATTTCGGCGACTGCGAGCATCCCTACTTCCGGGGCCGCACCGCCGGCGGCTCCAGCAGCGGCTCGGCCGCCGCCGTCGCCGCCGGCGTGGTGCCATTCGCCATCGGCACGGACACCGGCGGCTCGATCCGCGTGCCGGCCTCCTTCTGCGGGGTCTTCGGCTACCGCGGGGTGCCCCGCCAGGCCTGGATCGGCGACGCCGTCCCGCTCGCCCCGAGCTTCGACACCGCCGGGTGGTTCACGGCCAATGCCGCCGACCTGCGGGCCAGCGTGGCGGCGCTGATCGGCCTGCGGACGAGCGAGCGCGTGCCGAGCGGATGCTATCTGGAGCCGCCCGACCTCGACCCGGACGTGGCGCACGCCTGCCGCGCGGCGGCGGACACGTTCACGGCGCCGGCCGATGCCTCGACCCGCGACCAGCTGCTCGGCGCCTTCGCTCCCGCGGCCGAAATCTACGGCGTCCTCGCCGGCGCGGAGAGCTGGCACATCCATCAGCCGTGGGCCGAGCGGTTCCGGGACCGGTACGGGCCGCTTCTCCGCGAACGCCTCGAGCGGGCGCGGGACATCGGGGCGGCCCAGATCCTGGCAGTCGAGCCCGGCCGCCAGGCGCTGGAACTGGCCTGGGCGCGCTTCTTCCTCTCCTACGACTTCCTGGTCATGCCCGCCACCCCGAGCCCGGCCCTGACCCGGGCCGACTGCACGCCGGCGAGCCGGCGGCGGATGCTGGGCCTGACGGCGCCAGTCAGCCTGGCCGGCCTGCCCTGCCTCACGCTCCCGGTGGAGCTGCCCTCCGGCCTCACCGCCGGGCTGCAGGTCGTGGTCAACAACCCGCAGAGCCCGGTCATCGCGTGGGTGCTCGAAAAGGGGCGCTACTCGTCCGGCTGATTCAGGAAGAGGAGCGAGATGCCCATGAAGACGAAGAGCCGGAAGGCGGCGTCCTGGCCGTTCCAGATCTTCGACTGCCACATGAGGAACCATTCGCCGCCGACCGTCATGAAGGCGAAGTACCACTGGATCAGGCCCATCACGAGCCCGAGCGAGGCCAGGGTCTTGGCG
>Ga0302314_10005190_pt1 | contig 23786 bp, 22 predicted proteins | sample III_Palsa_N2_3_FD_200533 | JGI IMG/M metagenome (GOLD analysis project Ga0302314, IMG submission 200533) | Peat permafrost microbial communities from Stordalen Mire near Abisko, Sweden - III_Palsa_N2_3 | ecosystem: Environmental > Terrestrial > Soil > Palsa > Peat permafrost | place: Sweden... | reverse complement strand
CACTCACCCGTATCCGCAGGCCGCTTGCGACGTCCTGCTGCACGCGAGGAGCCCCTTCGCCGCGGTGCCCGGACACCTGGCGTGCCCGATGATCCCGGCCGGCGCCAAGACCGCGACCGTCAAGGGCACCTGGTTCGGCAAGCACGTCGACGCCAGCTTCGTGCAGAGCAGATGTGGCCGGCTCAGCTGGAGCAAGGTAGGGCAGATCTTCAACTGAAGGCACCCGGGGGAGCCGGACATCCGGCGTAGTTACTTGAGCAGCCGGGACATCCGGCGGTCGGCCAGCGGCTTGCCGCCGGTCTGGCAGCTCGGGCAGTACTGCAGCGCCGAGTCGGCGAACGACACCTCGCGGACCGTGTCGCCGCACACCGGGCACGGCAGGCCGACCCGGCCGTGCACGCGCAGCCCCGCCTTCTTCTCCTTCTTCAGGTCCCCGGCGACGTGGCCTGCCGACCGCGCCACCGCGTCCCGCAGCGTGCCGACGATCACGCTGTGCAGCTCCGCCACGTCCTCGCCGGTCAAGCTGGCGGCGAGCCGGAAAGGCGACATCTTCGCGGCGTGCAGGACCTCGTCGGAGTAGGCGTTGCCGATGCCGGCGATGATCTTCTGGTCCCGCAGGACGCCCTTGATCTGCGTCCTGCGCCCGGCGAGTATCCCGGCCAGCGTGGCGGCCGTGAAAGACGGATCGAGCGGATCAGGCCCGAGCGCCGCGATGCCGGGGACGAGCGCCGGGTCGGTGACCAGGTAAACCGCCAGTCGCTTGCGGGTGCCCGCCTCGGTGAGATCGAAGCCGGCCCCGTCACTGAACCGGACGCGTAGCGCCAGCGGCCCCTTGCCAGGCCGGGGCGGATCGGCGGGCAGCGAGTCTCGCCACCGCAGCCAGCCTGCGCGGGCCAGGTGGGTGATGAGGTGCAGCGCGGGCCCGGAGGCTGGATCCTGCTCCGTCACCAGGTCGAGGAACTTGCCGTAGCGCCCGGCCGACGTGATCGTCCGGCCACGCAGCGCCGTCAGCGCGGGATCATAGGTCTTCAGCACGGAGATCTCCGCCACGTCGGCACGGTCGATGACGCGGCCCGCGGCCCGCTCTCGCAGATCGGCTGCGAGTGCCTCTACCTCTGGAAGTTCCGGCACGGGTCAATTCTGCCTTGCGGCGGCCGGTGTGTGACACCTCGCGACGGCGGGTGGGTGGCGTGACGCCGTCCGACGGCGGGCGCGCGACCTGGCCGGATCCCCGGCCTAGGTCGCCGCCGTGGTGAGACGCCCGGCCAAGTGATCCTTGATGGCCGGGCGGGAGCCGAAGACGAGCAGGAACAGCGCCTCGCGCGCTAGCCGCTGGGGATGCTGCCCGGCCAGGATCGCACGGCTGCCCTGGATCGTGACCAGGGCAGCGGCCGCGCGCATGGCAAGGTCCGAGGCGGCCGCCCGGGCGGCAGGCATCTGCTCAGGGGTCGCCGCGTCCAGCGCCGTGCGCCGCTTGACGAGCTCGCCGTCCAGCGGGCTCGCGCCGATGAGCGCACAGCAGCGGCCTGCCACCCCAAGCGCCAGCGAGCCGTTGATCCGCAGGTTCATCGCGTCCCGCGCCAGCCATTCGCGATGCGGCAGCACGGCGGTGACCCGGTCGGCGGCCACGAAATGACCGTCGAACCGGAGCACGACGGTGCAGCTCGCGTTCACGGCCACCATCCGGATCGGCTCAGCGGACAGGGTGGTGCCCGGAGCGACCGGCAGCAGCGCCGTGACGACGTTGTCCCGCTCGTCCCGGGCGGCGGTGTAGAGCGTGTCCACCATGCCCCAGCCGGTGACCCACGGCGAGATCCCGTCCAGCAGGTAGCCGCCCGCGGTAAGCCCGGCCCGGAGCAGCGGCGGACCTGGCAGCGCGCCGCCGAGGGCCGTCCCGCAGCGGCGGCTGCCACGGCAGAGCGGGCCGAGCCATTCCTCGCGCAGCCGGCCGCCCGCGGCGCTGGCGGCCCGCACTGCGCCGTGATGCTGGAGCCAGACGAAGGTCGTCGCCAGGCACCCGCCCGCCAGGATCTCGACCACCCGGCATGCGGCCGCGGCGTCGATGCGCGTCCCGGCATCGTCCTGCGGGCCGGCCAGGCCGTAGAAGCCCTCGGCGGCCAGCAGGTCCAGATGACTGGCCGGCACCCGGCCGCTGACGTCGGTCTGGATCGCCGCCGGGAAGAGCACGTCGGCGGCGATCTGCCTGGCCCGATCCTGCATCGCGGCTGCCCCGGTCACGAGACAATGGTGCCAGCGCGACCGCTGCCCGGCCGACCCGGCCAGGGTGCGGGGAGCAGTAGACCGCCCCGAGTGCCGGCCCTGCGGCGGGCCGGTGACCTGGCTGCCAGTGACAGGAAACCTGCGGGCGCTTAGGCTGCGGGCCAGCGCACCATGCGGGCGAGAGGGGAGACAAGGCCAGAAGATGTGTGCGAGGAGGGATTTGAACCCTCACGTCCTTTCGGACACACGGACCTGAACCGTGCGCGTCTGCCGTTCCGCCACCCGCCCTGGGCGAGGCAGTCAGGTTAGCACGTCCTCAAACTGCCCCACGGCGCCGATACGATCGGATGGAAGCACGGAAGGGGGTGCCCCGGTGGGAGTTCTGCAGCGCTTCGAGCACAGGCTCGAGGGGATGGTCGAGGGTGCCTTCGCGCGGGCGTTCAAATCCGAGCTGCAACCCGTGGAGGTTGCCAGCGCGGTGCAGCGCGAGATGGATGACCGGGCAGCGATCGTCGCGCAGGGCCGGACCCTGGTGCCGAACGACTTCGTCGTCGAGCTGGCGGACGCCGATCACGAGCGCCTGGAGGTCTACGCCGACAGCCTCGGCATCGAGCTTGCCACGCTGGCCCGCGAGCACGCCAGAGAGCAGGGATACTCCTTCGTCGGGCCGGTGCGGATGCGATTCGAGGGGGTGCCCGACCTGACCACCGGAACCTTCAGGATCCGGTCCGGCGTGATCCGCGGCACCACCGTCGAGGACGGCGAGATCCGCAGGCCCGCCAGTGACCTCCGGTACCCGCCGGGCAGCTTCAACGGCGCCCCGAGGCTCCTCGTGTCCGGTCCGGAGCCCGGGGCGGACGGCAACACGCAACGCACCTACGAGCTCAGCGCGCCGCTGACCATACTCGGCCGCGGCACCGACTGTGACCTGCGCCTGGTCGATCCGGGTGTCTCGCGCCATCACGCCGAGCTGCGGGTCGAGGACGGCGAGGTCGTCCTCGTCGACCTGGGCTCCACGAACGGCACCTTCGTCAACGGCCAGCCGGTGCGGCGCATATCCCTGACGGATGGCACGCGGGTCACCCTTGGCCGCACCACCCTTGTCTTCCGCCGGGATGGAATCCACTGACACGGCAACTACCCACGACCCGTCCGCTCCACGACCCATCCGCGCCGCGGCGCCTACCGGCGAGGCAGGCAGCAACGGCCACCGAGGACTTATGACCAGATGAATGCGCTCACTCTTACCCTCATCAGGCTGGCGTTCCTAGCCGTCCTCTGGCTTTTCGTCATCGCCGCCGTGGGGGTGGTGCGCACGGACCTGTCAGGCCCTTCCGCTACCGGGCGCAGGCAGGGCCGCAAGCGGCAGCAGCCGCGAGCCAGGCCTGTCCAGCCCGCGAAGCCGCCCCGGGCCGGGCGGCCGGGGCGGGCGGCACCTCAGCAGCTACTGGTGACCGAGGGCGACCTGGCCGGAACAAGCATCGGTCTCGCCGATCAGCAAATAACCATCGGCCGTGCGAATGATGCCACACTCGTGCTGACCGATGACTACGCTTCGAGCCGACATGCCCGGCTGTTCCCGCAGGATGGTCAGTGGATTGTCGAGGACCTCGGCTCGACCAACGGCACCTATCTTGATCGTCATAAGGTAACCCAGCCAACCCCGGTGCCGGTCGGCGTGCCGATCCGCATCGGCAAGACCGTTCTGGAACTGCGCAGATGACACTTGCACTCCGCTATGCGGTCCGCTCCGACGTCGGGCTCCTCCGTGAGGGCAACGAGGACTCGGCGTACGCGGGACCGCGCCTGCTCGCCATCGCCGACGGCATGGGCGGGCATGCCGCCGGCGAGGTGGCGAGTGCGGTGGCCATCGCCGCCCTGGCCGGGCTGGATCGCGAGACGCCAGATCCCGACCTGCTTGATCCGCTGGCCGCCGCCGTCGCCACGGCCAACACCACGCTGCATGAGATGAGCGCGGCCGACCCGGCGGTCGAGGGCATGGGCACCACGCTCACCGCCATGCTCTGGCAGGATGCGCGCGTCGCGCTCTGCCACATCGGTGACTCACGTGCTTACCTGCTGCGCGACGGGGAATTCCGTCAGATCACCCGTGACCACACCCTGGTCCAGTCGCTGGTGGACGACGGCAGGCTGACCCCCGAGGCGGCCGCCACCCATCCGCAGCGGTCGCTGCTGCTGCGGGCGCTCGACGGCCGGACCGAGGCCGAGCCTGACCTGTCGATCCGCGAGGTCAGGCTGGGCGACAGGTACCTGCTCTGCTCCGACGGGCTGTCCGACGTGGTCACCGAGCAGACCCTGCACAAGACCCTGGTCACCATCACCGACCCGGACGACTTGGTCATCCAGCTGGTCGAGCTCGCCGTCCGCGGCGGCGGCCCGGACAACATCACGTGCATCGTCGCGGACGTGGTCGATGCCGACACCGGTCCGGTAGCGCCCAGCCTGGCCTCGGTCATCGCGGGCGCGGCATCGAACGGCGACGGCGGGCATGAGGTGCGCACGGACAGCCCGGCCGGACGCGCGCACCAGCTCACGCAGGTCTCAGCCTTGCCGGGGTACGACGCGGCCGGTTTCGACGACGACAGGCCGGCGGACGACGACGCGGCGGACGACGACGCGGCCGGTTTCGACGACGATGCCGACTTCGACGACGAGGACGGGCGGTGGGCACGCCCGCGCTGGCCCGTGGTCAGGTCCATCCTCGTGGTCCTGCTGCTGCTGATCGCCGGCGGCGGGTACGCGGCCTGGCGCTACACCCAGGGCCAGTACTACGTGGGCGCGACCGACGGCCAGGTCGCCATCTTCCGCGGCGTCAACGAGCGGGTCGCCGGGATGGGCCTGTCCAGCGTGTACGTAAGGACCGGCATCCCGATGTCCGGCGTTCCGGCCACCGACGTCCGGCAGATCGAGACCACCATCACGGCATCCGGGCTGGCCGATGCGCGCCGCATCGTGCTGAACATCCGGCATGGCTACCTGTGCCAGCAGGCCGTCACCGCCGTGCAGAAGTGGACGGCGGCAAAACCCAAGACACACACGGTCAGGACGAAGGTGCACGGCAAGACGAAGGTGCGCACGGTCGTCCCGCCGTACCGCCCGAAGCCGGTCGTTCCCGGCTACTGCACGCCGCAGCAGGGCGCGCCCGGATGACCGCAGTGGCGACCCACTCCGGTGCCGGGGCGGCGGCGCATCGCAGCACACCGGTCCCGATGCCGCGGGGCAGGCGCCGCACCGAGCTGCTCATGCTCGTCTTCGCCGTGGGCGTGGTGCTGGCCGCCTACGCGAGCGCCGGCCTCGGACTGAACGGCAAGCTGCCGGCCGGGCTGGCCGAGTACGGCGGCGCGTTCGCCGTGCTCGTGTTCGCCGCGCACCTCGCCGTCCGGCGGCTCGCCCCGTGGGCCGACCCGCTGATGCTGCCGCTGGCCGCGGCGCTGAACGGCCTGGGCATCGTGATGATCTACCGGCTGCAGCAGGTCGGCCGGGACGGCAACGCAGGGACGCTGTCCGTCCCGCTCAGCACCTCGGCCACGTTGATTCAGCTCGTCTACACGGCGATCGGGCTAGCCGGGTTCGTCGCGGTGCTCGCGGTCGTCCGCGAGCCTCGCATGCTGCAGCGCTACACCTACACGCTCGGTGCCGTCGGGCTCGCGTTGCTCGCGGTGCCCGCGCTGCTTCCCGCCCGCTACAGCGCGGTGCCAGGGACCGGAGCGAAGATCCAGATAGCGGTCGGCGGGTTCAGCATCCAGCCGGAGGAGTTCGCGAAGCTGGCGCTGGCCGTCTTCTTCGCCGGCTATCTCGTCGCCAAACGGGACGTGCTCGCGCTGGCCGGCCGGCGCTTGCTCGGGATCGACCTGCCGCGCGCGCGCGACCTCGGCCCGGTGCTGATCGCCTGGGCCGCCAGCCTGCTCATCCTGATCTTCGAAACCGACATCGGCACGTCCGCGCTGTTCTTCGGGCTGTTCGTGGCCATGATCTACGTCGCCACGCAGCGCACCTCCTGGCTGCTGATCGGGATCGGCCTGTTCGCCATCGGCACGTACGTGGCCAGCAAGCTGTTCGCCCACGTCGGCGAGCGGTTCACGATCTGGCTGCACCCGTTCGCCGGCGACAACGCGACGCACTCGGCCTTCCAGCTCGTCCAGGGCCTAGAGGGGATGGGCTTCGGCGGCATCCTGGGCACCGGCCTCGGCCACGGCCAGCCGTACTTCACCCCACTAGCGCAAAGTGACTTCATCATCACCGCTTTCGGCGAGGAACTCGGCCTGACCGGGCTGATGGCGATCTTGCTGATCTTCGGCCTGATCGTGCAGCGGGGCCTGCGGGCCGCCGTCCTGGTCCGCGATCCCTTTGCCAAGCTGCTGGCCGGCGGCCTCGCGTTCGTGCTGGCGCTGCAGGTGTTCGTGATCGTCGGCGGGGTGACCGGGCTGATCCCGCTCACCGGCGTCACCACGCCGTTCATGTCGCAGGGCGGCTCGTCGCTGATCGCGAGCTGGGCGATGATCGGACTGCTGATGCGGATCAGCGACACCGCCAGGCGGCCTGCCCCGCAGCCGATCCAGGACGAGGGCATGACGCAGATAGTGCGGGCCGGATGAAGGCCGCGGGTAGTGCGGGCCGGGCGACGGCCGCGAGCGCCCCGGCTGGCCGGCCGCGCCAGGGGGTGCGCGAGCGGTGAACCGCGCCCTGTTGCGGCTGTCCCTTGCCTGCCTGGCGATGTTCGCGCTGCTGCTGCTCAACGTGACCTACGTGCAGGCGTTCGAGGCCACCAGCCTCGCGTCCCGGCCCGGAAACGCCCGCGTCTTCGACCAGCAGTTCCAGTACAAGCGCGGCTCGATCGTGGTGGGCGCGACCGCAGGCGGGACCGCGGGCGGGACCACGATCGCCGAGTCCCGGCAGATCAAGGGCGGCACCACCTACCGCCGGTACTACCCCTTCGGGCCCGTCTACGCGCCGGTGACCGGATACGACTCGATCTACGGCCCGTCGATCGGCGGCACCGCCGGCATCGAGGACCTGGAGAACAAGGAACTGGCGGGCACCGACCCGCGGCTCGCCGTGCACAACCTGATCGACCTGGTCACCGGCAAGCCCCGGCTCGGCGCCACCGTCTACCTGACGATCAGCCCCAGGGCGCAGCAGGCCGCCTACGACGCACTTCGCGCCGAGGGCAGGCCGGCCGCCGCCGTCGCGATCGACCCGCGGACCGGCGCCATCCTGGCGATGGCTTCCTATCCCACGTTCAACCCCAACCGGTACGCCACGTTCAGCGGCACCAGGCTCAAGCGGATCGACCTGGCCTACCGGAAGGATTCGCTTCAGCCGCTGCTGAACCGGGCCACCCAGGTCACCTTCCCGCCCGGATCCTCGTTCAAGGTAGTGACGAGCTCGGCGGCGCTGGCGACGGGCAAGGTGGCCAGTCCGCAGTCCACCGTGCCGGCGCCGACCAACCTTCAGCTGCCGCAAACCACCCACGTGCTGATCAACGACGACAACGAGCCATGCGGCGACGGTCACCCGCAGCTGATCTACGCGTTCACGATCTCGTGCAACACGGCGTTCGGCGATCTCGGCATGAAGCTAGGCGGCAGCGTGCTGCGGGACTACGCGGACCGGTTCGGCTTCAACGACCCGAGCCTGACGATCCCGCTGCCGGTCACGCCCAGCGTGTTCCCCCGGGTCTCCGCCCCGGCGTACACGGCGTACTCGGCGATCGGCCAGTACGACGACGACGTGACCCCGCTGCAGGAGGCGATGAACTCGGCCGCCATCGCCGACGGCGGCACGCTGATGACCCCGTACATGGTCCAGCAGGTGCAGGCGCCCGACCTCAGCGTGGTGCAGTCGGCCACTCCCTCTGTACTGTCTCATGTGGTCAGCTCGCAGGTGGCCGGCGAAGTGAAGACGATGATGATCAGCGTCACCCAGAACCCGGCGGGCACCGCGTACCTGACCGCCAGGCAGGCGGTGGCCGGCGTCGAGATCGCGGGTAAGACCGGCACGGCACAGAACGGGGTAAACAATACTAATCTGGATGATGCGGTATTCACCTGCTTTGCGCCAGCCGACAACCCGCAGATAGCCGTCGGCGTCATCGTGAAGGGCGGCGGCTTCGGCGCCGCGGCCGCGGCGCCAATCGCGGTAAAGATCATCCAGGCATACCTGAGGGTCTCATGAACGAGAAACGTGCCGCCACCGTGACAGCGGCGGGCAGGTCCATGACCGGGCTGGCGGTAGCGTGGCCTGCCCGGCCGCGAACGACGACGACGCAGGACGGTAACTTCCAGTGCGAGACATGACCCAGCCCCGGCTGCTCGGCGGCCGCTACGAACTCGACGGGGTCGTCGGGCGCGGCGGCATGGCCGAGGTCTACCGAGCGAGAGACATCCGTCTCGATCGCATCGTGGCGGTGAAGACGCTGCGCGAGGACCTGGCCAGGGACCAGACCTTCCAGGCCAGGTTCCGCCGCGAGGCGCAGTCTGCCGCGTCGCTGAACCACCCGTCGATCGTCGCTATCTACGACACCGGCGAGGACATGCTCGGCCCCACCCCAGTCCCCTACATCGTGATGGAGTACGTCGACGGCCGTACCCTGCGCGACCTGCTGAGGGAAGACCGCAGGCTGCTGCCGGATCGGGCGATGGAGATCACCGACGGCGTGCTGCGGGCGCTTGACTACAGCCACCGCAACGGCATCGTGCACCGGGACATCAAGCCCGGCAACGTGATGCTGACCCGGACCGGCGAGGTCAAGGTGATGGACTTCGGCATCGCCAGGGCCGTCAGCGACGCGCAGGCAACGATGACGCAGACCGCCCAGGTCATCGGCACCGCGCAGTACCTGTCGCCGGAGCAGGCCAGGGGCGAGCGGGTGGATGCCCGCAGCGACCTGTACTCGGCCGGCTGCCTGCTATACGAGCTGCTCACCGGCAGGCCGCCGTTCACCGGCGACTCCCCGGTCGCGATCGCCTACCAGCACGTCAGGGAGAACCCGATCCCGCCCTCGCGGGTCGACCCGGAGATACCGGGCTGGGCCGACGCGATCGTGCTGAAGGCCATGGCCAAGGACCCGGCCGACCGGTATCAGTCTGCCGGGGAGATGCGCATCGACATCCAGCGCGCGCTGTCCGGCATGCCGGTGGCCGCGCCCACCCGCGCGGAGATGTACCAGGGCACCCGGCGGATGGGGCAGGGCACCATGGCGGCGGGCCCGACCAGCGCGATCCCCGCGTACCGCTACGGCCCGGAGGACCAGCCGCCGTCCGGCCGCCGCCGGATCTGGCTGTGGGTGGTGATCGGCCTGGTCGCACTGCTGCTGCTGGGAACGGCCGGGTACGTCCTGCACTACGCGGCAGGCAGTGGCGGGAAGATCTCGGTGCCGACTGTCACGGGGCTGACCAAGGCGGCCGCGCAGACGAAGATCGCCAACGCGAAGCTGGAGTCCACGGTGATGAACCAGCCGTCAGCCACCGTCCCCCGCGGAAAGGTGATCAGCACCTCGCCGCCGGGCGGCCAGCTGGTCGCCGCCAACAGCTCGGTCAAGCTCTACGTCTCCTCGGGCCCGGCGAAGAAGACCGTGCCCGACGTCGTCGGGCAGAAGGAGGTCCCGGCGGAGACCACCCTGGAGAACGCCGGGTTCAACGTCCCGACGCCGACGACCGACCCCAATTCGTCGAAGCCTCAGGGCACCGTGCTCAGCCAGTCCCCGAGGGGCAACTCCTTGGCCAGGCAGGGCACGAAGGTCACGCTGGTGGTTTCCGGCGGCGGCGTCCCGGTGCCGGACGTGATCGGCCAGCAGCTGCAGACGGCGGAGGGGAACCTGACGGCCGCCGACCTCGGCTACAGGATCGTTTATGAGCCTGCCGGACCCAACACGCCGGGCACCGTCGTGCTGCAGAGCCCAGCGCCCGCCCGGACCGTTCCGGAAGGTACCCAGATAACGCTGACGGTGGCGCAGACGGCCACCCCGACCCCGACGCCCACCCCCACCATCACGCCGACCCCGACGCCCACCCCGACCCCGAGCTAGCCCGCCGGCAGCCGCGGCCGGTGCAGCCGCGGCGGGCCAGCGGTGAGGGCTTGCACCGCTCGGGGGCGACGGCGCAAGCCCTCACCCTGATAGTCGGTCGCGCGGCTGCCGGCGTTACGCTTTGTCGTGAGCCACCTACGGTGCGCTAGGTGCGGCCGCTGGCCGGCCACGCGGGCCGCGTGCGCTCGCGGGAGCAACTACGCTTACCGCCAGAGGCTCGCGTGCCCGCCCTGGATTCGGCGTTAACGCGAGCCCGCAGGTGGCGAGACCGACCAGGAGACGACCGTGCCCAAGTCCCGCGTCAGAAGCAAGGCGGTCTACACGCCGCCGCCGAGGTCAGCGAAGTCCCGGGTCAGTCCCCGCTGGCTGGTACCGGCCATGCTGGGCAGCCTGGTGGTCGGGCTGATCTGGATCTCGCTGTTCTACGTCACGAGTGGCAACAACCCCGTGCAGAGCCCGATGGGCAGCTGGAACCTGGTGATCGGGTTCGCCTTCATCATCGCGGGCGTCTCGCTCGCCACGAAGTGGCGCTAGTCAGAAGCGCACCGTTCCCACCAGCTGCTGATCCCTGATCACCACGCCGATGATCAGGAGGGCGAGCAGCGCCACCGTCGCGGCGCCCTGGAGCAGTGCCCGGTTCTGCCGGGGCGCGTAAGCGTAGGCGGCGGTCAGCAGGCAGCCGGCGATCAGCCCGCCGACGTGGGCCTGCCAGGCGATGCCGGGGATGACGAAGCCGAGCACCAGGTTCAGTCCGATCAGCACGATGACCTGCCTGCTGTCCAGGCGAAGCCGCCTGGACAGCACGAACCAGGCGCCGAACAGGCCGAAGATCGCCCCGGAGGCGCCTAGCGCCGCCTCGTTCGGCGGCGCCAGGAAGAAGAACGCCACCGAGCCGCCGACCCCGCTCACCAGGTACACGGCGAGGTAGCGCAGGCCGCCGAGCATTCGCTCAAGCGCCGGGCCGACGATGATCAGCGCCCACATGTTGAAGGCGATGTCCAGCGGGCCTAGGCCGCTGAGGCCGGGTGGCGGCAGGAAGGCGGCGGTGATCAGCCGGTACCACTGGCCGGCCGCGACGCCGACGACCTTCCCCCCTGATATGGCCACCCCGAGCATCGCCCAGTCGTTTCCCAGATTCGAGTGAGCCAGCTCCACGATGTAGAGCAGCACGTTGATGCCGACCAGGGTCCAGGTGACGACCGCCTTGGAAGCCGCCCGGCCGCCGAACACACCCGCCGCCTGCCGGGTGCCGCGGTTTCCTTCCCGCACGCACTCGACGCACTGCTGGCCGACCGCCGCGGAGCGAAGGCAGTCCGGGCAGGCCGGCCGACCGCATCGCACGCACGACACGTAGGTCTCGCGGCCGGGATGCCGGAAGCAGGTCGGCGTCCCGGTCTGGTTGCCGGTGCCTGGACCCGGGGGGACGGCCATGACCTATCCTGCGGATCCCGGCGCGTCGCCCTCGCGCTCGATCACGACCGATTCGATGACGACGTCCTCGACCGGCCGGTCGTTGCGTCCCTTTCTCACCTTGCTGATCTGATCGACGACCTCGCTGCCGTCGATGACCTCACCGAAGATGGTGTGCTTGCGGTTCAGCCACGGGGTCGGGGCGGTGGTGATGAAGAACTGCGAGCCGTTGGTGCCCGGACCGGAGTTGGCCATGGCCAGCAGGTACGGCCGGTCGAAGGCAAGATCCGGGTGGAACTCGTCGGCGAACTTGTAACCGGGGCCCCCGGTGCCGGTGCCGAGCGGGTCCCCGCCCTGGATCATGAAGTCCGGGATCACCCGGTGGAAGATCGTCCCGTCGTAGAGCCGCCCGCCGGGCTGCCTCGTGCGCGGATCGGTCCATTCGCGCGAACCCTCGGCGAGATCGACGAAGTTCCGCACGGTCTTGGGCGCGTGATCGGGAAAGAGGCGGACCGTAACCGTCCCCTGGCTGGTCCGCAGCGTTGCGGTGAGCGTGTTGGTCATGAGAAGAATCCTCGCACGACTAAGGGAGTGCGGCTGCCAGCCCGCTGCCAGGATCAGCCGCAGGCGCTCTTCCCAGCCCGGCGGCTGCGGCGAAGCGGGCGGAAAGGGTTGACCGGGCCGCGCCGGGGAAGTGACACAGGCGGAAGTACTCCCATGGAGGTTAGAGATGTCGCTACGGACAAGAAATAACGGCTCCGGAGTAGCCGGAGCCCGCGGTCGCGCGCGGCAGCAAGCGTCCAGGGCCGCGCCGCTCGCCAAGAACGCGGGAGAGGCGGTCAAACAGCGCGCGGACGAGGCCGCCGCCTGGGCCGCGCCGCTCGCCAAGAACGCGGGAGTGGCGGTCAAACAGCGCGCGGACGAGGCCGCCGCCTGGGCCACCCCGCACGTCCGCGATGCCCGCGCGTGGGCGGCGCCGCGTGTCGAGCGGACCGGCACTGCGGTGCAGGAGAAGCTCGCGCCGCAGGTGTCGGACATGCTGACCAGGGCCGCACGGCAACTGGACCCGGCGCCGAAGCCGGCCCGCCGCTCGCGGCTGGCGACCGGGATCGCGCTGCTTGCCGCCGCAGCCAGTGCCCTCGCCGCCGCCGCCCTGCTGCGCAGGCGGCTCACGCCGGCCGACGCCGACACGGTAGGCGAGACCGCCGCGTCCGGTCAGGCCAGCGCAGACCAGGCCAGCGCAGACCAGGCCAGCGCAGCGGCCGACGCCGCGGACGTGAACGGTCAGGTCCACACGACCTGACCGGGGAGCAGCCGACGCCGCGGACGTGAACGGGGCCGTGGACGTGAACGGGCAGGTCCACACGACCTGACCGGGGAGCAGCCACGGGGCCGCCGGGTCGCGCCGCCCGGCCGTCCTGCCGCGTCCCTACCACCGCCCGGGCCGTCCCGCTGTCGGTCCCTTCCGCGCCGCGGGTCCGGCACAATGCAGCTGTGCTCTTGTCCGAACTCGTGCGCACCTCAGCGGCGGTCGCCGGCCTGCCGGCCAGGCGTGCCAAGATCGAGGAGATCTCCGCGCTACTGGCCACGGTGCCATCCGGCGAGGTTCCGGTCGCGGTGGCCTTCCTCTCCGGGGAACTGCGCCAGCGCCAGATCGGGGTCGGCTACGCGGCGCTCGGGGACCTGCCGCGACCAGCCGGTCCGGGCACCGGCCCGGCTTCTGCCGAGCCGTCCTTGACGCTGGCCGAGACCGACGCGGCCTTTGCGGCTATCGGGACGGTCACCGGCCAAGGCGCGCAGTCCGAGCGGCGCCGGCTACTTGCCGCGCTGCTGAGCCGCGCCACCGACGCCGAGCGCTCGTTCCTGATCCGGCTGCTGGCGGGGGACCTCGGGCAGGGTGCCCTGGCGGGCGTCATGACCGAGGCCATCGCGTCGGCGGCCGGGGTGCCGGCCAGCCTGGTCCGCCGTGCTCACCAGCTGGGCGGGTCATTGCCCGAGGTAGCCCGGGCCGCGCTCGGCGGGCCCGGCGGGCCGGACCCGGACCGTGCGCTGGCCGCGCTGGGGTCCTTCACGCTGCGGGTTGGCCGGCCGCTGCGCCCCATGCTCGCGGCCGCATCGGCGAACGTTGGCGCCGCCCTGGAGCGAATATCGCCTGCCGCGGTGGAGTGGAAGATTGACGGAATCCGGATCCAGGTGCACAAGAGCGACAACCAGGTAGCGGTTTTCACCAGGACGCTCGACGACATTACCGCCCGGGTACCCGAGATCGCTCACGCGGTGCTCGGCATCGGCGCCCGGGCCGCCGTGCTCGACGGGGAAGCGGTGGCGCTGTTCCCGGACGGCCGCCCACGGCCCTTTCAGGTCACCTCGGGCCGGGCGGCGAGCCGCGACAGCGGCGGGCGGCAGCGGGCGGACCTGCCGCTGACCCCGTTCTTCTTCGACCTGCTGCACCTCGATGGCACCGACCTGATCGACGCACCAGGTGGCGAGCGGTATGCGCTGCTCTCCCGGATCTTGCCTGCCGGGCTGTTGATCCCGCGCATCGTCACCGCGGACCCGGTCACCGCGGCGGAGTTCCTCGGCGACGCCGTCGCCCGCGGCCATGAGGGCGTCGTCGTCAAATCGCTGGACGGCCGGTACGCGGCCGGCCGCCGGGGCAGTGAGTGGATCAAGGTAAAGCCGAGGCACACCCTCGACCTGGTGGTGCTGGCGGCCGAGTGGGGGCACGGACGGCGCCGCGGCTGGCTGTCCAACCTGCACCTGGGCGCCCGCGACCCGGCCACCGGCGGCCTGGTCATGCTGGGCAAGACCTTCAAGGGCCTGACCGACGAGATGCTGGCCTGGCAGACCACCAGGCTGCTTGAGCTGGCCGACCCGCCGCGCGAGCCCGGCACCGCGGACGCTGGCCAGCCAGCGGTGGTGCGGGTCCGCCCGGAACTGGTCGCCGAGATCGCCTTCGACGGCGTGCAAGCGAGTTCCAGGTACCCGGGCGGCGTCGCGCTCCGGTTCGCCCGGGTGCTGCGGTACAGGCCGGACAAGGCTGCCGCGGAGGCCGACACGATCGACTCCGTCCGCGCCGTCTGGGGCCAGGGTCCTGCCGCCGGGGACCGCTGAACCCGGCGGGGACCGCTGAACCCGGCGGGGACCGCTGAACCCGGCGGGGACCGCTGAACCCGGCGGGGACCGCTGAACCCGATCGATGTGGCACTCAACGGGTTCGGTGCCGTTGACTGCCACATCCACCGGGTTGCCGACCGCCGACATCCGGACGCCCGGCGGCGCCGTCGAGCCGCGGGAACAAGACCGACGCGAGCAGCCTCGTGTCGTCGAACATGTGCAGCCCGGCAAGCTCGGCCGCGGCGTACCAGCCGAACGGATGAGCGGGCTCGGTCACCGGATCGGGGCCCTCCGCTACGGCCACGTAGAGATGATCAAGGTGAACGTGCGGGCCCGCGACGTGATGGTCATAAGGAACCGGCTGCTCGACGATCCACCATGGCTGGGCCACCTGCGTCCGTCCGATGCCTGCGGGCAACGGCGCGCCGGGCGCCTTGACCAGCCGGACCGCCACGCCCGTCTCCTCGCCGACCTCGCGCAGGGCCGCCTGCTGCGACGACTCGTCCGGCTCGACATGACCGCCCGGGATCATCAGCCGGCCGAAGATCGGATGACGGATCAGCCCGATCCGCCATCCCTGCGCCAGGTTGCAGAAGACGAACACGCTCGCGGTTGCATGCTTCACGGTCACCGGATCATCGTGCACCAAGGCGATGCCGGCGGGCGCAAGCCTGGCCGCGGTGCGCGGGCGGCCCCCGGACGGGGACCGCCCGCGGTGCGCCGCGGTGACGAAGCGCAATCATGGAGACCGCACTCACGAGCCGAGGAGGCTGCATGAAGACGGTGTGGCGGGACAAGTCGGGAGCCTGGTGGACGACCCTGCGCGGGCGGCAGGTGCTGGCCGATCCGCGGATCAACAAGGGCACCGCGTTCAGCGATTCGGAGCGCAGCGACCTGGGGATCACCGGCCTCATCCCGCCCGCCCGGGTGACCCTGCACGAGCAGACCGCCCGGATACTCGCCCAGTACAGCCGCCAGCCGACCGACCTCGCCAAGAACGTGCTGCTGACCGAGGTGCACGACCGCAACGAGGTGCTCTTCTACCACCTGCTCGCCGGGCACCTGCGGGAGATGCTGCCCATCGTCTACACCCCGACGGTTGGCCAGGCGATCGAGCGCTACAGCCATGAGTACCGGCGCCCGCGCGGCGTCTACCTGTCCGTCGATCATCCGGAGGTGATCGAGGCGTCGCTGCTCGCCCCGGGGCTCGGTGCTGAGGAAGTCGACCTTATCGTCGCCACCGACGCGGGCGCGATCCTGGGCATCGGGGACTGGGGCGTGGGCGGCATCCATATCGCCGTCGGGAAACTGGCTGTCTACACGGCGGCCGGCGGCATTGACCCCAACCGCGTGCTGCCGGTCATGCTGGACGTGGGCACCGACCGGCAGAGCCTGCTCGACGACCCGCTGTACGTCGGCAACCGGCACGCTCGCGTCCCGGCCGGCGAGTACGACCGCTTCGTCGACGCGTTCGTGGACGCCGTCAGCCGGCTGTTCCCGAGGGCGCTACTGCACTGGGAGGACATCGGCGTCGGCAATGCCAGGCGCCTGCTTGAGCGCTACCGTGACCGGCTGCTCACCTTCAACGACGACATCCAGGGCACCGGTGCCGTCAACCTCGCCGCCGTACTCGCCGCCATCAGGGTGACGGCCACCAGGCTGTCCGACCAGCGGGTGATGATCTTCGGTGCCGGGACCGCGGGTACCGGAATCGCCGACCAGCTGCTCGCCGCGATGGTCGGCGAGGGCATGCCAGCCGGCCAGGCCAGCGCGCGATTCTGGGCACTCGACCGGGCCGGCCTGATCACCAGCGACATGCCGGGCCTGAGTGACGCGCAACGGCGCTACGCGCGCGACCCGGCCGAGGTAGCCGGCTGGCGGACCGGCGAGGACACCGGCGGCATCGGCCTGGCCGAGGCCGTCCGGCGGGTGCACCCCACGATCCTTATCGGCACTTCCACCAGGCCGGGGGCCTTCACCGAGGAGATCGTCAGGGAGATGGCCGCGCACGTCGAGCGGCCCATGATCCTGCCGATGTCCAACCCGACCGAACTGTCCGAGGCCGCGCCTGCCGACCTCATCCGGTGGACCGAGGGCCGCGGCCTCGTTGCCGCGGGAGGCCCGTACGGCCCCGTCACCTACGACAAGACCACCTACGTGATCGGCCAGGCGAACAATGCCCTGGTCTTCCCCGGCCTGGGCCTCGGCGTGATTGCCGCGAGGGCCAGCAGGGTGACAGCCAACATGCTTGCTGCGGCGGCCCGCGCGGTATCGGAGCTCGTCGACACCTCGGCCCGCGGCGCGCCGCTGCTGCCTCAGGTAACGGAGCTACGCGAGACGTCGCTGGCGGTCGCCGTCGCCGTCGTCCAGGCTGCCTGCGCGGACGGGGTGGCGACCGCCCGCATCGACGGGGACGTGCGGCCAGCGGTCCGTGCGCTGATGTGGGATCCGGTCTACCGGCCGGTGCTGGCCGGCTGACAAGCCGTCCGGCCGGTGAGCCGGGCCAGGGGCCCGCGCCGCGCCGCCGTGCTTACCGCCGCCGTGCTTGCCGTCGCCGGGCCCGACGTGATCCTGGCCGGCCGGGGAGGCGGAAATGGTGAGCAGGACGACCAGGCCGACCATGATCGCGAGCAATGCCATGATCGCGATTCGCTCCCACCCGGCCAGCGGGCCCGCGTGCCCGGGCCGTCGTTCCCCGCGCATGATTTCTTCCCCCGAACGCCAGATCTTCCTTTGTGCACTGCACGCGAGCCGCCCCGCATAACGGCGGTGCGCTGAGCGGGCGAATTAGCTGCAAACGGCATGACGCGCCTGCCGCAACCTTCCTTTGCCGCGCCTTTCCTGTGCCGTTCATTTCCTGTATCGCAGTTTCTCCCCGACGGCATCTTATGCGGCTTCCCCAGGGCGATATCTTATGCGGCCGAGCATAAGCCCGGGTAGCGCTGGGCGCTTTGCGAAAGTTGATCTTCGCCACTATGAAATGGTGACGATACCTATCGGCTGCATTGCCATGATCTGTTGACCCGGCTGATGCGGCCCGCTGGCGAGGCCGGCTAGCCGGGCGGATCAGCAGCCCGGAGCCGTTGGTTGGAGGCGGCCACCTGCTGCCCGTCGATCTCGAAACCGAGGTAGGAGCAGCCGGCCCGCAGCGCAGCGACCCCGGTGGTGCCAGAACCGCTGAACGGGTCAAGCACGACGACATCCGGACCGGACCGGCCGTAAGCGCCGATGCACCGCCGGGGAAGCTCCTCGGGGAAACGCGAATAGTGCCTGGCCCCGCTGATCCGCTCGCTGCCGAATTCCCAGACGGACCCGACCGGCGGACTATCACGGAAGACATGCTGCTCGCTGCGGGCGAAGAGATAGATAGCCTCGTGCTGGCGGTGCGGGCGCCGGCACCGACCTTCCGGCATGGGGTTCTTCTTCCGCCAGATAACCTCACCGCGAAAAAGCCATCCCGCATCGGATAGCGCGACGACGAGCCGATGCGGCAGCGCCAGCAGATTGCCGTACCGAAGCCAGGCCTCACTGGCATCGACGAACGGCCGCCGCCTGTACCGCGGTTTCGCATAGGCGGAATTCCGCGGATCGAGACCCGCCCCGGCCGGCCCGAGCGTGCTGTAAGCGTGATCAGCCGATCGCCAGTTGACCGGGGTGTTGTAGGCGTCACCGATGTTGATCCACAGCACGCCGTGGCGTTTCACCTTGGGCAGCAGCGCGGTGAAGGCGCCGGCAAGCTCGGCCACATACCGGCGCGGGTCGGCTTCGACGCCGTTGCCTGCCGACGTCCGCTGGCCCCAGTACGGCGGGCTACTGATCACGATGTCGATGCTCTCGCCGGGCAGCGCCGGAATCAGCGTGCGGCAGTCACCCTCGACGACCGCGTTCAGCGGAAAGCCGCCCAGCCCGCCACTGTCCACAGCCGTTCCCCTGATCGTGCGGTCGCCGATGACGAACACCCTAGGCCAGGACTGCCCGCCCCGCCCCGGACCGCGGGGCCGTCCGCGGAGCCGGCCGCTGGACCGCCTGCGGGGCCGTCCGCGGGGCCGTCCGCGGACCCGGCCGCGGTCAGGCCCGGCAGAGTATCTCGCCGTGCGGGATGAGGAACCAGCCGTCGTCGCTCGACGCCCAGCGGTGCCAGGCTCCGGCCAGGCGCCCCAGGTCCGCTGGCGTCGCCAGTCCGTGTCCGAGGGCGTGCTGCGCGAACGCCGACTGCGTCAGCCTGTCCGCCCACAGTCCGCCCCACCAGCCGCGTTCTTCGGGGGTGGAGAACAACCACACGCTGGCCGACGCGCGGATGTCCTCCAGGCCCGCGGAACGGGCCCAGGCGATCATGCGCCGCCCGGCGTCAGGCTCGCCGCCGGTAGCCCTGGCCACTTGCTGGTAGAGGGCCCGCCACTCCGCCAGCTCCGGATCTTCCGGAAACCAGAGAAATCCCCCGTAGTCCCCGTCCCGCGCGGCCACGACGCCGCCCGGCCGGCAGACCCGCCGCATTTCGGCGAGCGCGGCCGCCGGGTCGGCCAGGTGCTGCAGCAGCTGGTGCGCGTGCACCACGTCGAAGGTCGCGTCGTCAAAGCCAAGGTGCCGCACGTCACCGACCTCGAAGGTGACATTGCGCTGGCCATGGTGCGCCGCCTCCGCCCTGGCGTCGGCGAGGGCCTCAGCGGCGGCGTCGATCCCGGTCACTCGGCCCGCTGGCACATGGCTCGCGAGCCCGGCGGTGATCGTGCCCGGGCCGCAGCCGACATCGAGCACGTGCGCGGCCGGCGTCAGCCACGGGAGCAGGTAGGCGGCGGAGTTCTCGACGGTCCGCCACCGATGAGACCGCAGCACACTGTCGTGGTGACCGTGCAGGTAGGTGTTGCTGGCCGGCGGCATGTCCCCATGATGACAGCGGGCCCGGGAGTCTCTCGGTCCCCGGCCGCTCAACCAGCCGGGTACTGTTGTCGTAAGAGGGGTTGACCAGGGCAAATCGCATTGCCGATCACCCGGTAACAGCAGATTCGGGCGAGCTGGGCGATGAGCCGAGAGAAAGACACATTGTTAAAGTTCTGTCGTTCTGGCCACTCTCGGGCCTCAATTCCGTTAACGTCCAACGCTGATACCCGTTGCTGCCACCCACCCCAAGACAAGCAGCAAACCCGCCGAGTCTCTGGTACGGCCAGAGAGCCGGGGACCCACGTTCCCGGGGTGAATCGGCGGCCTGGCTTCGCGCGAGCGATCCCGGGCCCGCCGTAGGGCTCCTCCGGCCCGAACCCGTCAGCTAACCTGGTAGGCGGCCTAGGAGAGGAGTTTCGACGTGGAGCGTTCGCCCCACCGCCGGCACACCGCAGGCCACTCCTGGCAGGCGGTTGCCAGAGCCAGGACATGGAGAAGCACCAAAGCAACACGGAGCGTCTGGATAGTCGTGCTGGGGGCTGTCGTCGCGCTGGTGGCTGCCGCAATCACGCTCGGCGGCAGGCAGACCGCCGTGTTTGAGTCGAACAGCACCAATGCGCCGTTGATGGGGTCCTCGGCTCCGAACAAGCCCGACCTCGCGCGTGACACGGCCGAGTTCGGTCACCTGGGGATCGTTCATTTCTACTACCAAGGGCTGCCCCCAGCCGACGCATGGACCACGGGCAAGGTCGGCGCCAGCAAGTCAGCGGTGATCGTGAGCTTCAACGCGCTGCCGAGTGCGATTCTCTCGGGCAGGGACGATGCGACGCTCCGGCACTTCTTCGACACCGCCCCGACTGGGTACTCGATCTACTACTCCTACATCCACGAGCCCGAGGAGCACATAGCCCTGGGCCAGTACACGGCGGCCGCCTACCGGGCGGCGTGGACGCACGTCGTCGCGCTCGCCGACGCGGCGCACAACCCCTATCTCCACTCGACCCTGATCCTGATGGGCTGGGACGCCAACCCCGAATCGCACCGCAACTGGCGGGACTACATGGCGGGCGGCGGGGTCATCAGCACGCTGGCCTGGGATTCCTACCCGCCAGGCGCTACCCGTATCGAGCCCCCGTCGGAGTTCATGGCACAGGACATCGCCGTGTCCAAGGCCGCCGGGATGCCGTTCGGGTTCGCCGAGTTCGGCGTAACGGACCACAGCAACCGTCCGGAGTGGCTGACCGAGGTCGGCAACTACCTCATGAAGAGCGGCGCCCTGTTCGGCAGCCTGTTCGACTCCACGCCGCCGGGCCGCCCCGACCTGACGATCACCGACTCGGCCTCCATCGCGGCATGGCGGAACATCGTCACCGAGTCCGACATACTCAACGGCATCGGGTCGACGAAGCCCAAGCCAGCGCCCAGCAAGACCCCGAGCACCGGTCTCCCCGTCTTGGCGAGCGACTCGCCAGTGGTCAGCGGGCTAGCGCTGAGCCCGGCAGCGGTCACCGTACGCGGCCTGGACCACGCCGCCGTGACCTTCAGGGTGAGTCAGGCGACGGACGTGACCGTCCTCGTACTCAACGGCGACGGCACGGTGGTCCGCACACTCAGCAGGCCGGCGCAGGCCGAGGGCAGCTTCCTGATCCGGTACTACGGCTACGGCCGTGCCGGGCGCCCCTTGGCGGCCGGGAGCTACCAGGTCGTGGTGGTGGCGAGCAACGCCAACGGCAGCGGGACCGCAGAGGCGCCGCTGACGATCAACGCCCCGTGACGTAAAGGCGGCCGGGCCGCGCAGAGGCTAACCGCGCGGCATGGCAGAAGTGCAGTCGCGGGTTGTCCCGCCGGAGGGGCCGCGCTCCCAGCGCGGCCCCTCCGCGGTCTTTGGCGGGCGGGGCGCCGGTAACAACCTCGGTTCTGGTGACGGGCAACCTCTCAACGGCTAGTCTCATTGTGACTAGCCAGCATGGTCTCCGCGAGGAAGGCCGGTCGTGTCCGTCGAGATAATCAGCCCGGCTGCCGAGTCCAGGCCGGGCGAGCCACGCCGAGCCCAGCGGGCGATCCAGCCTGTCGTCGGCGTGCTGGCCGACGGCACGCCGTTCTACGCGCCGATCGGCGAGGTCATCTCCGACGACTCGCGGGTCGCCTGCCATCTGTGCGGCCGGTGGCTGCGCTCCGTCACGGCTCACCTGAGAGCTCACGGCTGGACCAAGGAAGCCTACAGCGAGGCATTCGGGCTGGAGCGCGGCCAGCCGCTGGAAGGGCCGGAAACCCGCAAGCTCCGGGCTGCCGCACTCGCGTCCCGCCTGGTCTTCGAGCCCGCGATCCGCGAGGGCAGCGCCGCGGGCAGGCAGCGGGCGCGCGCCGGGGAACTGACGCGGGATGCGGCCGCGGCCGCCAGGGGCCGCCGCATCCCGGAGCAGCGCCGCCGGAAAGCCATGCGGGCGCTGGCGGCTGTCCAGCCAGCCGTCACCGCTCAGGCGAACCGGGAACGCGCGGCCCGGCACCTCGCCAGCCGGGCCGCCGGGGCGGCCCGGCGGCAAGGCTACCCGGACATCGGATCCCTGGTCCTCGCCCGCGTCGGGCAAGGCGCCAGCCTGGCCGAGATCAGCTGCGAGGCGGGCCTGCACAAGGACTGGCTGTCACGACATCTCGGTCGCGCCGACCCAGCGGCGGCCTCGGCGGTGCAGCTCGGCCGGACCGGCAAATGGGACGCCAGGTGGCTCCCGGCACTGCGGAAGCTGGGCTTTGCGGACGTGGCTGCCTATTTGCAGGAACGACACATCGTGCAGCATCGGACCGTGCACGCGATCGCCGCCGAGGTGGGCATGTCCAACCACGCCGTCGAGACCGCGCTGCACCGGCACGGACTGGCCAGGGTGGCCCACGCCGACAAGCGGCACAGGGCGGGCCAGCGCGCTGCGCAGGTCGCGGCCAGCCGGGGCTTCGGAAGCATCGCCGACTACGTCGCGCAGCGCCGGGCCGCCGGGTGGACCTGGCGGGCGATGGCCGCGGAGTCCGGGCAACCGCAGTCGTGGCTCCGCCGGGCCGCCGGCGCCGGGAAGCCAGCCAGCTAAAAGATCATTAATTGCGGGGGTTACGGCTTCGTGACAGCTGGCCTGCCCTGCGGTATGCCGGGAGCATGAGATACGCCGATGGTGGCGGGCTGACTGCGGCTGAGCGGGCTCGCCGGGAGCAGGTGCGGCTGGCGGCGGCGGAGTTAATCGAGGCGGGGGCCAGCGACCGGGAGGTGGCCCGCCGGTTCCGGGTGTCGCGGATGTCGGTGAACCGGTGGCGGCGGGCGCTGGCCGCCGGGGGCCGGGCGGCCCTGGCCTCCAGGGGCGCGGGCGGGGCGCGGTGCAAGCTCAGCCCGGCCCAGCTGTGCGAGCTGCAGGCGGCGCTGGACGCTGGCCCGGCCGCGTGGGGCTGGGATGAAGATCAGTGCCGGCCGCTGGCGCGGATCGCCGAGGTGGTGCGCCGCCGGTTCAGCGTGGACTACACCCTGGCCGGGGTGGACCTGCTGCTGCACCGGATCGGGTGGAGCGTGCAGGTCCCGGCCCGCCAGGCAGCCGAGCGCGACGAGGCCCGGATCGCCAGGTGGAAGGAGGTGGACTGGCCGGTGGTAAAAGGACGGCGGCGGACCTGGGCGCCTGGGTCTGCTTCGAGGACGAGTCAGGCCAGGGCCTGAGGCCGCCGAAGGGCCGGACCTGGGGCCGCCGGGGCTGCACTCCGGTAGTGCGGGTGACCGGCGGCAGCAGCAAGCGGGTGTCACTGGCCGCGCTGATCGCCGTCAAGCCGTGGCGGCGGCCCCGGCTGATCTACCGCGTGCACGCCGGCCGCGGGCACCGCAAGGACCCGCGCAAGGGCTTCACCGAAGCGGACTGCGCCCGGCTGCCGGACGCCGCGCACCAGCAGCTCAGCGGGCCCGTCGTCGTCGTGTGGGATAACTTGAATGTCCACGTCAGCGGCGCGATGGCCGGGCTGATTGCGGCCCGGGACTGGCTGACCGTTTACCGGCTCCCCCCGTATGCGCACGAGCTCAATCCGGTCGAACTGGTGTGGTCACACCTCAAGCGGTCCCTGGCCAACATGGCCAAGCGCAACATCATCGAGC
>Ga0302314_10005189_pt1 | contig 23789 bp, 15 predicted proteins | sample III_Palsa_N2_3_FD_200533 | JGI IMG/M metagenome (GOLD analysis project Ga0302314, IMG submission 200533) | Peat permafrost microbial communities from Stordalen Mire near Abisko, Sweden - III_Palsa_N2_3 | ecosystem: Environmental > Terrestrial > Soil > Palsa > Peat permafrost | place: Sweden... | reverse complement strand
AAATGGATTGGCAGTTGCTGGAAGCCGCGGAGGACCTCGGCTGTCGTCCATGGCAGGCGTTCTACAAGATCACGCTGCCGCTGTCGCGCAACGGCATGCTGGCGGGCTCCATGCTGGTGTTCATTCCGGCGGTGGGCGAGTTCGTCATCCCCGCGCTCCTGGGCGGTCCGAATGCACTGATGATCGGGCGTGTGTTGTGGGATGAGTTCTTCTCGAACAGAGCGTGGCCGGTGGCGAGTGCCGTGGCCATCTTGCTGCTCATCATCCTGGTGCCGTTCATGATGTGGTACCAAAGCGTGCAGGCGCGCGAGTCGGCGGGCGGGAAATGAACCCGCGGCGCTCTTATTTCATCATCACCTGCATCGCCTTCGGGTTTGCGTTCCTCTATATCCCGATTCTGTCCATGGTGGTGTTCTCCTTCAACGCGTCCAAGCTGGTCACGGTGTGGGATACGGCGAACTCGCCGACCTTGAAGTGGTATTACTCGCTGCTGCATAACGATGAGATTCTCGATGCGGCGTGGATCTCGCTGAAGGTGGCGGTGATCAATGCGTCGGGCGCGGTGATCCTGGGCACGTTGGCGGGTTTCGGCCTGGCGCGCTTCGCGCAATTTCGTGGGCGCTTCACCTTGAATGCCATGACCACGGCCCCGCTGGTGATGCCCGAGGTGATTACGGGATTGTCGCTGCTGCTGTTGTTCGTGGCCTTGGAGCAGACCATAGGCTGGCCCGCGGGCCGCGGTATCACCACCATGACCATCGGTCATATGACCTTCTCGATGGCCTATGTCACCGTGGTGGTTCAGTCGCGGCTCGCGACCTTCGATACCGCGCTCGAAGAGGCGGCGATGGACTTGGGCGCGCGACCACTCAAGGTGTTTTTCGTGATTACGCTGCCGATTATTTTCCCGGCCATTCTGTCGGGATGGCTGCTGGCATTCACGCTGTCCTGGGACGATCTGGTGATTTCCAGTTTCACCTCGGGCCCAGGCAGCAGCACGTTGCCCATGGTGGTGTTCTCGAAAGTGCGTTTGGGGGTGAGCCCCGAGATCAACGTACTCGCGACCATTACCATTTCGGTGGTGACCCTGATGATTGTCGGAGTCAGCCTGTGGATGGCGCGCCAGGCAAAATTGGATAAGGCGGCGGCTTAGTGCAACGCGGCGCGCCGGCGAAAGCATGCGCGTAGCGCGACCCGAGGACAGCGGGATTCCCTGTAACGTAGCCCGCTGGTCGGCGACCTTCATTTCCTTGTTCGTCTTGGGGTGGGTGGGGTTTGCCTTGCCGCGATGGGGTGCCCAGTTCTCCATGCCGCTGTGTTCGGGCGGTGTTGCGCTCGCCGCCATGTATCGCTGGGGCAGGGGCATGTGGGTGCCCACCTTTGCCGCCGGCATGGCGGTGCAGCTGTCTTTGGGTGTGCCGCTAGTGGCGGCCCTGACCACGGGCGCGGGCCTCGCGACCGGGGCGTTGGTGACGCATTGGCTGCTGGGATGGATGCGTTTCGATCCTAGCTTCGGCCGCGCCCGGGACATGCCCCTATTCATCGCCGCCACCGCGGTGGGTTTGACCGTCACGCCGAGCATCGGCATGGTGGGCTTTCACCTGGCGGGAGTGCCGCCCATCGTCTCGGACCTGGTTCGCTGGAGCCGCTGGTGGAGCAATTGCGTCATGGGCGCAATCTTGATCGCTCCGGCGCTGATCGCCATCAATCGCTCGGGTCTCGCTCGGCTGGCGGAGCACCCCTTGGAGGGCACGGCGTGGGTCTTAGGAGTTCTGGCCAGCTGTGGGTTCATCGCCCTGACTCCCGGGCCGGTGGGCCGGTCCGTGGTGGTCATGTGCACGCTGTCGCTCATCGTGGTCGGCGCCATTCGCTTCGGCGTGACGCTGTCCTCGCTGGGCGCGATGGCCATTCTCGTGACCACCGCGGTGAGCTTCGATTTCGGTGTGGGATTGTTCGGCCATTTCGCCGAGCTGCCGGGGCGTTTGACCTTGTTCGTTTTCGACGCGACGCTGATCGCCTCGTCCCTGGTGGTGACGGCGCTGCTCGCGGAGCGCGATGCGGCGGCGCTGGAGAAGTTACGCGCGGAACGGCGCTATGCCCAAGCGTTGGTCGACGGCCTGGCGGCGGAGCAAAATCGCATTGCCAGCGAGATACACGACGGCCTGGGCCAGGAATTGACCGGCTTGGCGCTGTCGCTCCGGGCGCTGGCGACTCGTGCCGCGCGCCGGGGCGACGCGGCGGCAGAGGACTTGGATGATTTGGCGAAGTTGGCCACCCATTGCATCGAGGGTTCACAGCGCATGGTGCGGGGCCTGTCGCCCATCAGCGATGCCGGCGGCAGCCTCGAGTCGGCGCTGCAAGCATTGGCGCGCCGCGCCTCGTTGAGCGGTACTCAGGTAAGTTTCCGCATGCGCGGCGATGCGCAGTTGATGACGCGTCCCGCTGCGTCGGATCACATTTACCGGATTGCGCAGGAGGCGGTCCAGAATGCGCTGAAGCACGCGGCGGCGGCCTCCATCGCCATTGAGCTCTGGGCCGACAAGGCCAAGGCGGGGCTGTCGGTAACGGATGATGGTCGGGGGCTGACCAATGCTGCCGTACAGAGCGGCTTGGGGATGCGCACCATGCATTTCAGAGCCAGTGCCATTGGCGGTACGTTGTCCATCGAGAGCTTGCGCAGCGGCGGGACCCTGGTTCGCTGCGAAGCGCCGCTGGGAATCGGCGAGGCGAGCGCTGCGTCGGACTAAAGCGAGCACCCATTCAGGTGCTCGCTTAGATCGTCGAGATTCGACCGCTAGTGGACGCCCAAGACGCGGAACACGAAGAACAGAGCCGCGCCGAATAAGGCCGCGCCCAATATCACGCACACCGGCAGGGTGAGGACCCAGGCCAGTACGATGCTGCGCACCGTGTCCTTTTGAATCCCCGAACCGCTGGCGACCATGGTGCCGGCGATGCCGGACGACAGGATATGCGTGGTGCTGACCGGCAGCCCCAGAATGTCGGCCGCTTCGATGGTCGCAAACGCGACCAGCTCGGCGGAGGCACCCTGTGCGTAGGTCAAATGCGCCTTGCCGATTTTCTCGCCGACGGTGACCACGATGCGCTTCCAGCCGATCATGGTGCCCAATCCCAGAGCCAGGGAAACGGCGATTTTTACCCACAGCGGGACGAAGTTGGTGATGGATTGCAGCGACTTCTGATACGCCGCGGTGTCCTTGTTTTCGAGCACCGCCGGCAATTGCTTGGCTTTGTGCATGCGACTCAAGGTTTCGGCGACCAGGTACACATCGAGGCGAAGGGCGACTCGATCGGCCGGGGACAGCGCGCTGAGGCTATCCAGGTGAGCCAGCCGGGCGGCGGCTCGATCGTTCGTGGTCGCCAGGGCGGCCAGGGTTTCCGGCGCTACTTTCCCTGAACGCAAGTAAGTCGTCAGTTGTTTGTGCGCCGTCTCACCGTCCGCGGGCCGGTGTTGCGTTTCCGGCAGCTGGCTCAAGGTCGCCGTGTAGCTGGAGGAAGTCGCCGCGAGGCTATGCAGGGCGTCGGTGGAGGTCGCGAGGTTCAACGCGAAGGTCGTCGGCACGATGCCCACCAGGATCAGCACGATGAGGCCCATGCCTTTCTGACCGTCGTTCGAGCCGTGCGCGAAGCTCACCCCGGTACAGGTGGCAACCAGCAGCGCGCGGATGCCCATCGGGGGCGGCTTGTTGCCCTCGGGGGCTCGATACAGTGCGGGGTTGCGAAGCAGCCGCTTTGCCAGCAGCAGCAGCAGGGCGGCGGCGGCGAAGCCGAGCAGAGGCGAGAATATAAGCGCCTTGACCGTGTCCGCGACCTTCGCCCAATTGACGCCGTCGCCGAAGGCACTGTCGGGGCTCATCAGAGAATTCATGAGACCTACACCGACGATGGAGCCGATGAGGGTGTGGGAACTGGAGGCCGGCAGCCCCAGGTACCAGGTGCCTAGATTCCAGACGATGGAGGAAATCAGCAGTGCGAATACCATGGCGAAGCCCGCGCCTGACCCCACGTTGATGACCAGTTCCACCGGCAGCAGGGCAACAATACTGAAAGCCACCGCACCGGTTGAGGTGAGTACCCCAATGAGATTCCACATGCCCGACCAGATGACCGCCTGGTTGGGCTTCAGGGAATTGGTGTAGATGACCGTCGCCACGGCATTGGCCGTGTCGTGGAAACCGTTGACGAATTCGAAGCTGAGGGCGAGGAGAATTGCCAGGCACAGCAATATCGCCGTGGGCAGGTCGATACCTAAAGTTGTTAGCACGTGAAGTCCTGTCTTTTTTGTCGGGGCGCGAGCCCGTACAAGGTATGACCGCACCATGACAGTTATGTGACGCCAATCACGGTTATGATGATGCTTTGAAGAGGTTAGCCGCTGTTTCCTCCTTGACCGGCTCGATAGCATGATGAACATGACCACGGAACGTATGGAACTCGCCGGCGCGGATCGGGCACGGTATTTCGTGCCGACGGCTATCTGTGCCTACCTTTCCATTCTGTGCGTCGTGCTCATTATTACCTCGGCCTTCCTGGCGCATATGCAGAATGCCGTGGCGGTTGCCGCCGCAGGGGTGTTTGGCCTGCTGATGACCGGCGGATTGGGGTTACTCTTCTGGCGCGCCCAGCGCCGCGATTTGCAATTCCTTCAGGTAAAGACCGGCGCGGACGCGCCCTCCAATTTCGCGGCCGTGCGCTTCGCTGCAACGCAAGCCGGTTGGCGCATCGTGCGTGAAGACCCTGCGCGCCGGCTGGATGCCGAGACGTCGGCGTCCAGCATGGATGGCGGCGAACGGGTTGCAGTTCAATTCCGCGGCAGCGAGGTGCTGGTGGCGAGTATTTGCGCCCCCAGCGTCGGATTCTCGTTAGTCGGAAGACGCCATTGCGCCGAGAATCGCGAGCTGGTGCGTCAGAGCGTGCTCACGCCGCCGAGAGCGCCCGCCGCCTGACGTCGAGTTCGCGGCAGTTTCGCCGCATCGGCCGCCAAATAGCCTTCCGGCTCGGGGGCATGGATGAGCGAAATGCTCAGCCAGACGGCCACGCTGAAGTACAGCGACATCCAAACGACTTCGGTTTTCCAGGCGTTCCAACTGTGGGTCACGACCCGGTGCGTGGAGACATCATGGAATCCCTGCGCCACGGTCATGTAGTGCCGGCCGACGGCTTCGTCGGCAATCCAGCGCGCCCAGTACATGGGGACGTCGACCATGACCATGTATGCCACGTAGACCATGCCGGCCACGCACCAGCCGATCAGGAGAGGCCTCCGGTTGGCCAGGCAGCGCGGATAAATGGTCGCGACGCTGGCCACCAGTAGGGCCACGGACAGACCCCACAGGGACTCCTCGACGACGTGACCAATATTCGAGGTAGTCAGCACCGAGTACCAGGAAAAGGTCTCTGCAACCATAATGAGGGGTACTACCGCCAATGACGTCACTACGCCGACGGTGCTGCGCGCGGCGCGGGAAATCTCGTTCAGGAGCACCGCCAGCTGTGCGACGAAGCAGAGTTCGGCCAATGTGGCCACCGAGCGGCCCATGGCCACGCTGGATACCCAATGATCGAGTAGCACGATGCGGGGGACGTCGTAGACCGGGAAGAAGGACCGAAAGCCGCAGCCCAGCACGTAAATGGCCGACAGCACCAGCTGCCAGCGGCGCACACGGAAGGCCCCGGTGGGCATGGCCGTGCGACGGCCGTTGAGTGCTATCGCGGACAGGCACCACGCGAGGAGGTTGAATATGGCGACGGCACAGAGAAGGTCGCGCCAGGAAATTACATCGAGTGACATCATACCGTCATGATGCCATGGTAAGGCGTCCGCGCCAATGAACTCCGCTGAGACTAGCCCCTCAGATTAGCGGCCCGCCGAGATGAGATGGCCGGCGTCCCTGGGCAGCCGGATATAGCCGGCGACGGAGCACACAATCAGCACACTGCCGGCGATGAAGGCCCAATGAAAATCCTGCAGGGCGAAGGGGGCGGAAGCGGGGCGGGGTCCATGGAAAAGCGCGGCAACTCGCAGCGACAGTGCGGCGAAGGCGATGCCTAAGCCAATGGTCATTTGCTGAGCGACGCTCCACAGCGTGCTGGCCGGCCCTTTCTGAGCGTCGTCCACATCGGCATAGGCCAGGGTGGCCAGGGTGGTGAACTGCAGCGACCGGAACAGGCCATAACCGAACAAAACCACGATTGTAAAGACCATGGGTGTCGCCGGCAGCAACCAGGCGCAGGCCAGGACAAAGACCGCGGCCAAGATGCTGTTCACGGCCGCCACGCTGCGGAAGCCGAGGGCGCGCAGAATGGGGCTGGTGAACGCCTTCATGCCGAGATTACCCGTGGCGGTGGCGAGCAGCAGCAGCCCTGAGTGGAAGGGCGACAGGCCGAAGCCGATTTGAAAGAGCAGCGGCGACAAATAAGGCACCGTCTCGATGCCTATGCGGGTCGCGGAGCCCGCCAACACCGTGACGGCGAAGGTGGGGATGCGCAGGGTGGTGAGGTCCAGCAGAGGATTCGGCGCCGAGCGGAAATGCCGGACGGCCAACGCCCCCACGAGAATGCCACCTACCATGAATGCCAAGGCCCACGCGAAGCTCGAGTCCTGATGGCTGGCCAGCTCCGTGCCATACAGCAGAGAGATGAGTGCCGCACCGCTCAGCAGAAATCCCTTCACATCGAGAGGACGCTGCTGCGCCGAACGCTGATTCGGCACCACGGTGGCAATGGCAATGAGCGCCGCCACGCCAAAGGGCACGTTGAGAAAGAATACCCAGTGCCAAGAAGCGTAGGTGGTGATGAAGCCCCCCAGCGTGGGGCCCACCACGGGAGCCACGATGGCCGGCCAGGTGATGGTCGAAATCGCCTGCATCAGGCGGCTCTTCTCAGTGTTGCGCACGACGATCATGCGGCCCACCGGCACCATCATGGCGCCGCCCATGCCTTGCAGCACACGCGCCGCGGTGAAGGAGATCAGCCCTTGGGACAACCCGCAGAGCACGGATGCCAGCGTGAAAATCACCAAGGCGCTGCCGAACACGGTACGCGAGCCGAAGCGATCCGCAATCCAGCCGCTGATGGGAATGAACACCGCGAGCGTGAGCATGTAAGCGGTCATGCCGAGGCTCACTTCGTTGGGGCCCACGGAAAAGGATTGTGCCATCTGCGGCAGCGCGGTCGCGATAATGGTGGTGTCCAGGTACTCCATGAAGAAGGTACCTGCCACGATGTAGGGCAGCGCCGCGCCGTGAGTTCGCAACTAGAGGCTCCGCGCCTTCAGACCAGCACGCGTTCGATGCCGCCCTCGTTGGCCTTGCGCACGTAGGCGGGCAGCCAATCAGGGCCGAGCAAATGCTTGGCGATCTCGACCACGATGTAATCCGCGTCGAGTTCCGCGTCGTCGTTGTAGCGCTTCAGACCCTGCAGGCACGACGGACACGAGGTCAGGATCTTGACCTCGCCGGCATGGCCGCCGGCGCGGATTTGATCCACGCCGATGCGCACTTCCTGTTCCTTGCGAAAGCGCACCTGCGTGGAAATGTCGGGCCGTGTGATGGCCAGCGTGCCGGATTCGCCGCAGCAGCGATCGTTCTTTTCGATGACACCGTTCTGCGCGCTGTTCATGAGCGTGTTCACCACAGTGAGCGCATCGTGCTTCTTGATGGGCGAGTGGCAGGGGTCATGGTAGAGGTAACGCACACCGGTGACGTTATCCAGTTGCACGCCTTTTTCCATCAGATATTCGTGAATATCGATGATCTTGCAGCCGGGGAAGATCTTGTCGAATTCATAACCCTGGAGCTGATCGAAACAGGTGCCGCAGCTCACCACCACGGTTTTGATGTCTAGATAGTTCAGCGTGTTGGCGACGCGATGAAACAGGACTCGATTGTCGGTAATGATCTTGTCCGCCTTGTCCATTTCTCCGGCGCCGCGCTGGGGATAGCCGCAGCAGAGGTAGCCGGGAGGCAGCACGGTTTGCACGCCCACATGCCACAGCATGGCCTGGGTGGCGAGACCCACCTGGGAGAACAAGCGTTCGGAGCCGCAGCCGGGAAAATAAAACACGGCTTCTGACTCGCTGCTGGTGGCCTTGGGGTCGCGAATAATGGGGACGTAGTTGCGGTCTTCGATGTCCAGCAGCGCACGGGCGGTGCGCTTGGGCAACCCGCCCGGCATGCGTTTGTTGACGAAGTGAATCACCTGTTCCTTGATGGGCGGCTTGCCGGTGGTCGCCGGCGGGCGCTTGGTCTGTGCCTTCGCGAGTGTGTTGAGCGCGCGATTGGCCAGCCGCTGTGCCTTGTATCCCCAGTCGATCATGACCTTGCGGGTCAGCTTGATGGTCTGCGGATTGGTGGCGTTCAGGAAGAACATGGATGCCGCGGTGCCGGGATTGAAGCGCTTCTTTCCCATGCGGCGCAGTAGGTCGCGCATGGCCATGGAGACAGTGCCGAAGTCGATGTTCACCGGGCAGGGCGTCAGGCATTTATGGCAAACCGTGCAATGGTCCGCGACGTCCGAGAGTTCGTCCCAGTGCTTGATGGATACGCCGCGACGGGTCTGCTCCTCGTAAAGGAACGCTTCGATGAGCAGGGAGGTCGCGAGGATCTTGTCGCGCGGCGAGTACAGCAGGTTGGCGCGCGGCACATGCGTGGCGCATACCGGCTTGCACTTTCCGCAGCGCAGACAGTCCTTGATGGCATCGGAAATGGTGCTGATGTCCGATTGCTGCATGATGAGCGACTCGTGTCCCATCAGGCCGAAGCTCGGCGTGTAGGCACGGCTCAAGTCGGCGCCGGGCATGAGCTTGCCTCGGTTGAAGCGGCCGTCCGGATCGATGCGCTGTTTGTAGTCGCGGAAGTCCGCGAGTTCGGCGTCGGTCAGATATTCGAGCTTGGTAATGCCGATGCCATGCTCACCCGAGATGACACCGTTGAGGCTCCTTGCAATACGCATAATGCGCGCCACCGCTCGATTCGCGGATTTGAGCATGGCGTAATTGTCGGAGTTCACCGGGATGTTGGTGTGCACGTTGCCGTCGCCGGCATGCATGTGTAAGGCGACGAAGACGCGGCCCTGCAGCACGCGTTTATGGACGGCATCACAGTCGTCGAGAATACCAGCAGAGCCCACGAAAATATGGGCGAGTTCGGCGCGCAACTCGCTCTTCCAGCTGACGCGAATGGTGCGATCCTGCAGCCGTTCGAACAGGGTGCCGGACATTCCCTCGGATTGGGCAATGCCGAGGGACTCCAATTCGTTGCGCAGCAACTCCGCTGGCGTGTCCATGGAGCCCAGCAAATACTGCCAACGCGCGCGCACGCGCTCGATCAGCGCGCGAGCCGCCGCTCGTCGATCGGTATCGATGTCGGAGCCTGGGTCGGTCGAGCCTGAGCCGGTGTTGCCGGTGGCGGTGGTTGCCGTGTCGGCGGCGCCGTCGTCGCCGGCGGCGGCAAAGTAAGCGCCCAAAGCGTCGGTCAACTCGAGCTTGTTCTGGATGGAGAGCTCGATGTTGATGCGTTCGATCGCGTCGGTGTACTCGCCCAAGCGCTCCAAGGGTATGACCACGTCTTCATTGATCTTGAAGGCGTTCGTATGCTTGGCGATGGCGGCGGTCTTGGCGCGATCTAGCCAGAACTTCTTGCGTGCCTCGCTGCTGACGGCGATGAATCCTTCGCCGGAGCGCGCATTCGCGAGACGTACGATTTCCGAGGTGGCGGCGGCGACGACGGCATCATCCTCGCCGACGATGTCGCCCAGCAGCACCATTTTCGGCAGCGCGCCGCGCTTGGACTTGGTGCTGTAGCCGACGGCGCGCAGATAGCGCTCGTCGAGATGCTCGAGGCCGGCGAGAATGGCGCCGCGCCCCTTGCCCTGGGTATCGAGATAATTCTTTATTTCGACGATGCTGGGGATGGCATCGCGCGCCTGACCGAAGAATTCCAGGCACACGGTGCGCGTGTGCTTGGGCATCCGGTGCAGCACCCAACGTGCCGAGGTGATGAGGCCGTCGCAGCCTTCCTTCTGTACTCCGGGTAGGCCGCCCAAGAATTTATCGGTCACGTCCTTGCCGAGGCCGGCCTTGCGAAAGCGGGCGCCCTCGATGTTCAGACGTTCCGTGCGCAGGATCTTCGCTTGCTCGGGAGGTGAATTGCCGTCCTTCCATACCAGCTCGAAGCTGGCGACCAACACGTCGTGGATCTTGCCCATGTTGTGATTGAGACGGGAGACCTCGAGCCAGTTGCCCTGCGGGTCCACCATGCGCCACCAGGCGAGATTGTCAACGGCGGTTCCCCAGAGGACCGCCTTCTTGCCGCCGGCGTTCATGGCGATATTGCCGCCGATACAGGAGGCATCGAGCGAAGTGGGGTCCACGGCGAAGACGAAACCGGCGCGCTCGGCGGCCTCGGTCACGCGTCTGGTGACCACGCCCGCGGCTGAAAAGATGGTCGCGATGGGCCCGGCGGTTGCCGCGCTTTCCGGGCCGCCCGGCAGGACCTGCATTTCCACCGGTCCCAGAGCTTCGAGTTTCTCGGTATTGATCACCGCTGACCAGGGCGTCAGGGGCACGGCGCCGCCGGTGTAGCCGGTACCGCCGCCGCGCGGAATGACGGTGAGGCCCAGCTCGATACAGTCGCGCACCAGGGCGGGGATCTCGGCCTCGGTGTCCGGCGCCAAGACCACAAAGGGTAGGTCGACTCGCCAGTCAGTGGCATCCGTCACGTGGGTGACTCGGGCATAGGCGTCGAAGCGCACATTGTCGCTGCGGGTGTGTTTCAACAGCACGCGCCGAGCTTTCTTGCGCATGGCCGCGAGATCGGCGAAGTGCTTTTCGAAACGCTTTACCGCCTCGCCTGCCGCGGCGAGCAGCTGGATTACCTTCGTGTCGCGCAGGCTGTCGGCGGGCTCTCGGCGCTTTTCGACCTCGCGCAGCCGGTGGTGCAAGGCATCGATGAGCTGCCGGCGGCGCCTGGGGTTGTCCACCAGGTCGTCCTGCAGGAAAGGGTTGCGCTCGACCACCCAGATATCGCCGAGCACCTCGTACAACATGCGGGCGGAACGGCCTGTGCGCCGCTCGCCGCGCAGCTCGTCGAGGAGGCCCCAGGCCTCGGTACCCAACAGCCGGATGACGATTTCGCGATCCGACAGGGAGGTATAGTTATAAGGAATTTCGCGCAGGCGCACCTCGCCCCCGGATTCGGAGGGGTTGGGGGTGCGAGAATGAGGCAAATGGGCGACCGCGTTCATAGGAAGCGGAGTTTACCGACTTATTTCGTTATGGTGTGTAACCCTATGGGGTTAGTTAGCGTCTAAAGGTGCATCGCATGACGAACAATACTTTCGTGAACCATCCGCCGGAAGTCGAGCTGCCGGCGGACAACCGTCCGCTGGTGGCGCCGATCTATCAGTCGGTCAAATTCACCTTCGACGATACGGATGAGACCTTGCGCCACGGCCGAGGTGAACGGCCCGGCTTTTTTTATTCTCGCAATTCGAATCCCACGTTGCGGCAACTCGAACTCACGTTGGCCTCGATACAGGGCCGCGACGATTGCCTGCTGGTGGGCTCCGGCGTGGCAACGGTGTCCGCGACGCTGCTGTCGTTGTGCAAGCAGGGCGATCACGTGCTGGCGTTCATCGAGTCCTATGGACCCACGCGCTACCTGGTGCAGCATCTGCTGGCCCGTTACGGGGTCACGCATACGCTGCTGTCCATCGAGGATCTCGCCGGTATCGAACGGGTGCTGCGCGAGACGCCGACCCGGTTGGTGATTTTCGAAAGCCCCACCAATCCCGTGACCAAAATTGCCGATATCGAGCATCTCACCGCGCATGCGCGACGGGCGGGTACTCTGACCCTCATGGATAACACCTTTGCCGGCTTTCACAATCATGGCCAGTACGATGTGGACATTTACCTGCACAGCCTGACCAAATTCGCGTCCGGCCACGGCGATGTCATGGGGGGCGCCATCATCGGCGATGCCCGGCTGCTATCCGCCATGCGCAAGGATGTGGTGTCCATGGGCCCGACGCTGGATCCTCACGCCGCGTTTTTGATCCAGCGGGGTATGCGCACGTATTTTTTGCGGTATGAGCGGCAGTGCGCCAACGCTTTGGCCGTGAGCCGGTTCCTGCAGCAACATCCGCAGGTGAAGCGCGTGTTCTTTCCCGGCCTCGACAGTCATCCGCAACACGCGTTGGCGCGCCGTCAGCTGAAGGACTTCGGCAGCGTCGTGAGCTTCGAGGTACAGGAGGCCGTAGACGGCAACCGCCTCGCCGACTCTCTGGAATACTTTTCCATCGCGGCCAGCGTGGGCTCGTGCGAGTCGTTGGTCATGCCGCCGCGCCTTTTGGGTGCCCAAGAGTACACGCCTGCGCAGCGCGAGGCCTCGCTCATCGGGCGGGGGACGGTGCGATTGTCCGTGGGCGTCGAAGAAGCCGGCGATCTCATCGGCGATCTGGGGCAGGCTCTGCAACAGGCCTCGATAGCCAAGGACGCCACTTAACATATCACGGTGCCGGGGCTGCCCCGCGCCCCCGCTCAAGCATTGCCTGCGACTGCCGATCTTATGATGTGGGCATGAGCAATGAGGGCTATCGTGGATCGCGCACCAAAGGTTGTTTTGTCGTCGCTGCACAGTCAGGCGGCCTGGGAATATTTGACCGAGTCGCTGTCGGCGAAGCACACCATTGCGCCGCTGCCCAAGGTGTGCGTGCAGCTGGCCTCGCTCACCGCGCAGCAGTCGGTGGACGCGCCGCAGTTGGCGCGGCTCATCGAATCCGATCCGGCACTGGCGGGCGAAGTGATGCGGGTGGCGAACTCCCCGGCGCTGCGTCCTCGTTCCGCCGTGGTTTCTCTCAAGCAGGCCGTGTCATGGCTGGGCGTCGCGGAAGTGCGCAACATCGCCATTGCCGTCATGCTGCACGGTGAGGTCTTCGTGGCTCCCGGGCATGAGCCCGAATCCGAGGAGCTGTGGCGCGAAGCCTCGTTGGCCGGATTGTGGGCCAAGGAAATTGCGCGAGAGCGCCGCAAGCATGTGGAAACGGCATTTCTCGCCGCGCTGATGCATCGCACGGGCGCGGCGCTGGGCTTGAAGATATTGTCGCGCTTCGAGGCGGAGAAGCGCACCGTCATGGACGCGCGCTCCTTCGCGGAGTTGGTCGGTGAGTTCGAACCCTCGTTTGGCCGCCTGGTCATGAATACCTGGAATCTGCCGGGCGACGTACAGGACGCGGCCAGCGGCTGGCGCGACTATAAGCAGTCCGCCCACAGCGATCTGGCGAGTACCGTGAATGCGGCCCATTTGTTGGCCACGCACACCATGTACCCGCAATTATTGAGCGAAGAGGTCGTATTCGAGGACCCTGTCTTCGAACAACTGGGTGTATTTGCGGACGAGCGTCGCGCCATGCTGGAAAAGCGCGATCATGTCTTGAGCCTCGCGGGCATGTGACCATGCAACCTCGAACGGATTTCGATGTCATTTGTTTGGGATCGGGTCCCGCGGGTCAGAAGGCCGCGATCCAAGCCGCCAAGGCGGGTTTTCGCGCGGCCATCATCGAGCGCGAGGCGCAGATCGGAGGGTCGTGTTTGCTCTCGGGCACCATCCCGAGCAAGGCGCTGCGCGAACAGGCGCTGCGCTACCGGCGTATGCGTGCCGAAGCCACCTCGTTGGCGGTGGAGCTGCGCGGGGACGCGCCGCTGTCCGCGCTGTTGCATGGTGTCGATGCCGTCATTGCTTCGCAGGATCGCTACTTGCACGCGCAGGTGGAACGCAACCAAATCGAATTGATCCGCGGCCGCGGTGTGCTGCTCGATGCCAATCACATCGAGGTGCAGCGCCTGGACGGCACGCGCTGCGTACTGCAGGCGCCGCGAATTATTCTTGCCACCGGTTCCCGGCCGCGCCATGTGGCCGCCATCGAGGTGGATCACGAGCATGTACTCGACAGCGATTCCATATTGACCCTGCCTTATCTGCCGCGGACCTTAATCGTACTCGGCAGCGGTGTGATCGCCTGCGAGTACGCGTCGATTTTCGCGGCCTTGGGCTGCGCGGTGACCATGCTCGACAAGGCCGCCGAGCCGTTGGGTTTTTTGGATCCGGCATTGCGCGCGGGATTTTTGGAATCTTTCCGCTCCATGGGCGGGGTCTATCGTCCCGCCGCGGAAGCGATCGCGGCTCGCTTCGACGGATTTTCGGAAGTCGAGGTGCAGCTCAAGAGCGGCGGGACCCTACGTGCCGAAATCGTCTTTGCCGCCTACGGGCGAGTCGCGAATCTCGACGGCATCGGTTTGGATCGTCTGAAGCTCGTCATCAATGCGCGCGGGCATGTGCAGGTCAACGAGCGCTTCGAAACCAGCATTCCGGGTATTTACGCGGCCGGAGATGCCATCGGCCCTCCGGCGCTGGCCTGCGCGGCCGCGGATCAGGGCCGGCGCGCGGCGCTGGCGGCTTTCGGATTACCGCCGCCCTCGGCCACGAGCTTGGTCCCCACGGGCGTATATACCATTCCCGAGATTGGCTGTGTGGGCCTATCGCAGACCGAGGCGGCCGCGAAGAAAATCGATGTATTGGTAGGCCGCGCCAATTTCCGCGAGGTGGCGCGGGCACACATCGTAGGCGAGCCGGATGGATTTCTGATTTTGATTTGCGAGCGTGCCACAGCGCGTGTGCTGGGCGTTCAGGTGATCGGCGAGGGCGCAACGGACCTCGTGCACCTGGGCCAGGCGGCCATCGCGACAGCTTCGACGGCGGACTTTTTCGTGGAGCAGATTTTCAACTTTCCCACGATGACCGAGGCTTATCGCATCGCGGCTTTCGACATCATCAAGCAGCGCGCCGAGGTTCGCTCCCACCAGCCGACTCTGGCAAGAGCGGTGGGTTGAGAAAACAGGAGCCTGTCCTAAGCGCGCCGACGCACTACAAGTTCTTGATCAACAGATCTCCGAACTCGCTGCACTTGACCTCGGTGGCGCCCTGCATGAGGCGCGCGAAGTCATAGGTCACGGTCTTCTGGCCGATGGTCCTGTCCATGGCGCCGATGATGGCATCCGCGGCTTCGACCCAGCCCATGTAGCGCAGCATCATTTCGCCCGACAGAATCACCGAACCCGGGTTCACCTTGTCGAGGTCCGCGTACTTGGGCGCGGTGCCGTGCGTGGCTTCGAACACCGCGTGGCCGGTCAAGTAGTTGACGTTGCCGCCCGGCGCGATGCCGATGCCGCCCACCTGTGCCGCAAGCGCGTCCGAGATGTAATCGCCGTTCAAGTTCATGGTGGCGATGACATCGAACTCGTCGGGACGGGTGAGAATCTGCTGTAGCGTGATATCGGCGATCGCGTCCTTGACGATGATCTTGCCGGCCTTCTTGGCGGCATCCATCTGTTCGTTGGCGGCCTTTTCGCCTTGAGCCGCTTTGATGCGTTCCCATTGTTCCCACGTGAACACATGGTCGCCGAATTCGCGCTCGGCGAGCTGGTAGCTCCAATTACGAAATGCACCTTCGGTGTATTTCATGATGTTGCCCTTGTGCACGATGGTCACGCTCTTACGCTTATTGGCGATCGCGTACTGCAGGGCGGAGCGGAACAGGCGCTCAGTGCCTTCGGAGGATGCGGGCTTCAACCCGATGCCGGAGGTGTTGGGGAAGCGGATCTTGGCGAACTGCTTCGGAAAGTTCTCTTTGAACAAGTCCAAGAACTTCTTGCACTCGGCGCTGCCCTGCTCGAATTCGATGCCGGCGTAAATGTCTTCGGTGTTTTCGCGGAAAATGGCCATGTCGACCTTTTCCGGTGTCTTGACGGGTGAAGGCACACCCTTGAACCAGCGTACCGGCCGCAGGCACACGTACAAATCCAGTAATTGCCGCAGCGCGACGTTGAGCGAGCGTATGCCGCCGCCGACGGGAGTGGTCAGGGGTCCCTTGATGGATACGAGGTAGTCGCGGCACGCCTGGACGGTTTCGTCGGGCAGCCAGGTGTTGTACGCCTTATTGGCCTTCTCGCCGGCGAACACTTCCATCCAATGTATTTTGCGTTTGCCGCCATAGGCTTTTTGTACGGCAGCATCCAGCACCCGTACGCTGGCCCGCCAGATATCGCGGCCGGTGCCGTCGCCTTCGATGAAGGGAATAATGGGTTGGTCCGGCACATTCAACTTGCCGTTGGTGATGGTGATTTTCGCGCCGCCGACGGGAGGCTGCAGGTTAACTGGAATCGCTTGAGACATTCGTTGGCTCCTATATTCTCGGCCGCAATGCTAGCATGTGCGGCTGGAGGCTCGCATTGCGTACACTGATATCCACCCCGACGAGAGACGGTTTTCGCATGCCCGCCGAATACGAACGGCATACGGGTTGCTGGATGCTGTGGCCGGAACGCTCGGACAATTGGCGCGACGGCGCAAAGCCCGCGCAGGCGGCATTTACCGCGGTGGCCACCGCCATTGCCGGCGGCGAACCGGTCACGGTGGGCGTGTCGGCCGCTCAATTTCAAAATGCGCGGACGCGCCTGCCTACCACAGTGCGTGTGGTGGAAATCAGCAGCAATGACGCCTGGATCCGCGACTGCGGGCCCACCTTCGTGATCGATGCGAAGGGCCGGCGGCGCGGCATCGATTGGTCCTTCAACGCCTGGGGCGGACTTCAGGGAGGGTTATACTTTCCCTGGGATCGCGACGACGAGGTCGCACAAAAAGTGCTGGAAATCGAGGGGTCCGAGCGATATCGCACCTCATTCGTACTGGAGGGCGGCGCCATTCACGTCGACGGGCAGGGCACCTGCCTGACCACCGAGGAATGCCTGCTCAATCCGAATCGCAACGGGACGGTGTCGAAGGCAGACGTCGAAAGCATGCTGCAGCGGTATCTCGGGGTAACGACCGTGATTTGGCTGGCGAAAGGCGTGTACCTGGATGAAACCGGCGGCCACATCGACGAGCTCGCCTGCTTCGCGGGCCCTGGCCAGGTGGTGCTGACCTGGACCGATGATCGCGACGATCCGCAGTATGAAATTTCCCACGATGCCTACCAGCGTCTGCGCCAGGCCCGGGACGCACGCGGACGGCCGCTCACTATTCACAAAATCCAGCAACCCGGCCCCCTGTACATGACCGCCGAGGAGGCTGCCGGCGTCGATGTCAGGGCAGGCAGCCACCCGCGACACGCCGGCGACCGCTTGCCGGCGTCGTACATCAATTTTTATGTTGCCAATAAATGCGTGGTGATGCCGCTATACGACAAGCGCCGCGACGCCGCGGCAGCGCGCACCCTGAAACGCCTGTTTCCAACCCGTAAGGTCGTCGGGGTGGCTACCCGGGAGATTTTGCTCGGCGGGGGCAATATTCACTGCATTACCCAGCAGGTGCCTCGCCCGGCCGACCGATAAGGCGGCTCCGATGGAACTTTGCTGCGCGCTGGGTCTCGAAAGTCATTATTCTACGCAGCCTTAACCTTCTTTACCCCCCCCCATTAAAAAACTGGAAGCTGTAGTGCACTCATTGTCAGTAAGTAGCGAAAGTCGTCTGGAAACGCACGGCAAGGGCCTGGGAGAACCCCGAGGGGCTTTCAGGGCGGCACGCGGCGTGTTGGCGACTCTGGTGTGCGCCTTCGCGGTATTTGCAGCCGGCTGCCACAGGCCAAGCAACATCAGCGACTACGGTCTCGCCTGGGTCACCGTGAACAGCGAGGGCATCCCGCCGTCGACCATCGCTACGCGCAACGATTTCACAAGCTACATCGTCACCATCGACTCGATCGTACTGACCCGCAACGATGGCGTCGTGGTCACGGCGCTCGCGACTCCCGAGATTGTCGATTTCACACAGTTGGCGACCAACTCCGAACTATGGGGCACCGCCACGATTCCGATCGGTACCTACGTGTCGGCCTCGATCACCTTGGACTATACCAGTGCACTCATCACCGCCGTGATCGGCGGCCAGGAAGTGCTATGTGGGACGGCAGCGGTTTCGACTACACAGCCTTGCTCCGTGCTCGATACCACGGGCGCGACTCCGACCACATTCGCCATTTCGGTTAGCTTCGATCCCTCGAATCCTTTGGTGGTCACACCCACGTATGCGTCGACGAGTGCGAGCCTTCTAGCCCTCGACTTCGATCTGGCGGCGTCCGGTTATTTGACTTACTCGGGCACGACACCGGAATACATCGCCAATCCCTTCGTCACGCTGGGCATATTGCCCTCCGAGAATAAGCTGATACGCATCCGCGGACCCTTGATCAACACCAATGCCACCATCACCGCGGGCGGCTCGACCGGGACGTATTCGGTGTACGTACGACCGTTCCATGACGAGGTGGATAACTTAGGTGCGTTCAGCCTGTTCAGCACCGCCGACACGATTTTCACCATCAATGGTGTGCCCTTTACCGGAAATGCCGGTATTACCGCGTTGTCCAAACTGTCGTCCGGCTCGACGTTGACCGCCGCCTATACGACCTTCGTGCCGGACTACAACCCGCCGAACCAGGCGTATGCGGGAACTTTCTATCCGGTGTACGTGGTCGCCGGCAGCACGCTCGAGGACAATTACACCGAAGGCTTATCGGGCGATGTGGTCGCACGCAGTGGGAACACGTTGACGCTGCGCAGGTCGACGCTCTTCATCAACCTGGAAGAAATATTCGACTATGAGTCAACCGATACGTTCGTGCAGCTGGGCACGGGCACCTTGGTTACCGCCGACGATACGACGCTGACCGGATTGAATTACAACTCGATCGGCGTAGGCCAGCATATCGAAGCGCGCGGTATCTATACCATCGCGACGGACGGTTCGATCGTGTTGGATGCGACCGGCACCTCCGCGACGAACACCGGCTCGGTGCGTTTGATCTCCACTCAACTCTACGGATCGTTGACCTCCACGGCGGCAGGGAGCCTCACGATGAATGTCAGCGACATCAACGGATGGCCCGCAAGCGGCTACACGTTCACGGGTAACGGCACGAGTGCGGCCGCGGATCCGGTGGCCTCCACCTTTGTCGTCAATACCGGTACCCTCGCTCTACCCTCGGACTTGGTGGCGGCCTCACCGGTATTCGTCAACGGCCTGGTGACCGCGTTCGGGTCGGCTCCTCCGGATTTCACGGCCACCGCGGTCAACTCGACGGCGTCCGTGCAGCTGGCCGGCGGCACCTTGACGCCGGCGGGAACTCAAGCCTGTGGTCTCGGCAGCCAGGTCTGCGTGCCGGCTAACCTACGCGTGCTTTACAGCTATCCGGCCGGCACGGCTGCGCCCTTCGCCTCGTTGAGCGCCGCCGGGTTCACCCTGGATACTACCAACGCCGCTTTGAAAACAGCGGTGGTGCTCATCGGGCCGGAGACCATCGACTTGACGACGTTGACGACGCCTTTGACGCTCCTGCCGACCTCCTTGCCCCTGGTGACGCCGGTGCCGACAACCTCGACGACCCAGCCTTCGCCGTTCGGGCCGCAGTACTCGGTGGGAAACCCCGTCACCTCGACGATAACGGAAACAGTCACCACCTCGTCCACCACATTGCATACGTACAGTGCTTTCTCGGGCTTCGTCACGGGATACAATTCCCTGGTGTCTTCCACGAACGGGGTCTTGCAGTTGACGGCTCGCGGCGTGTACGACAGCACTACCAACACCTTTACGGCGACGGACCTCGACGTAGTGCTTTAAACTTCCCCGTATGGGGAACCCCTCGTCACGTCTTGGTTTGGCCCTGGCGCTGGGCGCGGTTTTAATCGCAGGCCTCGGTGGTGCGGCCGGTACGCTGGCCGCCGGGGTGCCGGCCACCGAACCCCCGGCGGGCGCGGCTGTTGTTCCGTCCATCCGCCCGCGGGTCTGCCTGGTGCTGTCTGGCGGTGGCGCCCGCGGCATTGCGCACATCGGCGTGCTCAAAGTGCTCGAGGACATGAAGATTCCCATCGACTGCATTGCCGGCACCAGCATGGGCGCGGTGGTGGGAGGGCTGTATGCCAGCGGCATGAGCGCCCACGACATCGAGAAAACCATGCGTTCGGTGGATTGGCAGGAGGCCTTTCGCGACTCTCCGCCGCGTCGCGATCTGAACTTCAGGCGCAAACAAGACGACCGGAATTTCCTGGTGCGTCTACCGCTGGGCCTGAAACACGGCCAGATTTTGCTGCCCAAGGGCTTGATTCAGGGGCAGAAGCTCGAGGAGACTCTGCGGCAGCTGACGCTGCCTTTCACCAACAGCACGGACTTCGACCGGCTGCCGACCCAGTTCCGCGCCGTCGCCACGGACCTGGAAACGGGCAATGCCGTGCTCTTGGAGAGGGGCGACTTGGCCATCGCCATGCGAGCCAGCATTTCGGCCCCCGGCGTGTTTCCGCCGGTGGAATATCAGGGAAGACTCTTGGTCGACGGCGGACTTGCGGAGAATCTACCGGTCAATGTGGCGCGCGGTATGAATGCGGACGTGCTCATCGTTTCCGATGTGAGTTTTCCCCTGCTGGACCGCTCACATCTGGACTCCCCGCTGACCATTTCCAACCAGATGCTGGCCATCATGGTGCGCAAGGATTCCGACCGGCAGAAAAAAACTCTGGGGCCCTTGGATATTCTCATCGAGCCGACGCTGGGGACGGCGACTTCCACCGATTTCACCTCCGCGCTCAATACCATCGTGCAAGGCGAAGCGGCCGCGCATGGTGTGGCGGATCGGCTGGCTGCACTCGGCGTGAGCGACGCGGCGTACGGCAAGTACCTGGCGCAACGAGCGGCACGCGAACCCGGGCTGCCGCCCATTCAATTCGTGCGGGTGGACAAGGACTCTAAGCGCTACGAGAAAACCATCCTGGCCGAGATGCAGCCGCTGGTAGGTAAGCCCTTGAATCCCGACGAGGTGGGCAAGCGCATTGCCGCGCTCTATGGTTTGGGTAATTTCGAAACGTTGGATTACACGTTGGCGGAACAACCTCCCGGCGCAGGGGCCGCCGCGGTGGCCGCGGGGGCTACCGAAGTGACCGCGCCTTCGGCAGACGTACCCCACGATGAGGATGAGTCGGGCCTCGAAATTCGGGCGCGACGCAAGTCCTGGGGACCCAACTACGTTCGATTCGGTTTGAATCTCGACGACGATTTTCAGGGCGACAGCCAGTACAACGCGGCTGCGCGCTTCGTGCTCACCGAGATCAACGAGTTGGGCGCGGAGTCACTGACGGATGTACAAATCGGCTCGAACCCCAAGGTTGTGAGCGAGTTCTACCAGCCGCTGGACGCGCTGCGTAATTGGTTCGTGGCGCCGAGCGCGCGCATCGAAGTTCGCGATTTGCCGATTTACGTCAACAACGAGGAAGTGGCCGACTTTCGCGATCGCGAAGCGGAGGCGGACCTGGATTTTGGACGCAATATCGGCAATTGGGGAGAGATTCGGTTCGGCGTGCATCGCATCTCCGGTGCCACGCGCGAGCGCGATGGCTACAACCCGGCGGATGCCGACCTGGTCGAACAGCAGTACAACGAGGGTGAGTTCTTTTCCAAATTCAGTTACGACCAGCTCGATAACGTGCATTTCCCGCGCGAGGGGCAGACCTTCACGATTCAGTGGGACGCGGACCGTACCGACTTGGGTTCGGACTTCAAGCGTGATCGTTTGACTGCCGACTGGTTGGTGGCGGAGTCGCGCGGCCGCAATACGCTCTTGTGGTGGACGTCGGCCGGCACGACTCTCGATGGGTATATCAAGCCCACTGCGTTGCCGGAGTTCTATTCGCTGGGCGGATTCTTCAATTTATCGGGCCTTGCGCAAGGGTCGCTGATAGGACCGAATTACGCTATTACTCGTGCGATTTATTTCCGAAAAATCGGCCGCGGCGGCGAAGGATTTTTCGAGTTTCCGGCGTACATCGGCATGTCGCTGGAGGTGGGCAATACCTGGGACCGGCGCGGCGATATCGACTGGGGCTCGGCGCGCAAGGACGGCTCTCTATTCCTGGCGTTCGATACCTTCCTGGGACCACTGTACCTGGGGTCGGGGTACGATTCGCGGGGGAATAGCGGGTATTACTTGTTCCTCGGCCGCACTTTTTGAGCGCTGGCGCGCGAATTCAACGGCGCCGAGGCGGCGCCGTCCGATAGCGCTCGCTCCGCGAGCGGAAAGATGGGAGAGAGGCGCTGGCGCGCCAGAATCTAGACGAAGCTGCGGCTTTCGGAGAGGTTTTCGACCTTTTCGAAGACTAGGGCGGGCTGGTCGCCGATGCGCGAATATTCGTGCTTACGGGCCATGTCTTCCAGTTTTTGGTCGCGTTCGGCTGCGGTAAAGTACCAGTGCGTTTTCTGCCAGTCGGTGCCCAGCAGCTTGGCGAACGGGTCGCCGGGGCGCAGGCTGACGCGGACGCCGTAAGGCTTGGGCAGAACGGGCACGGAGCGGACGAGGTTTTGAGGATTGGCTATTCCCATGGGGGGAACGATAGCGGAACCCCCGGCTGGGTGCCAGCTGATTAGCGCGGGAATCACATGGTAGACTCCGCCGCCTTCGTAGGCGCCCCCCGGGTGCCGCTCGAGCAAATACGTCCCCCACGAGGTAAGTGATGGCATCGTCTTATACGGCCTCCGATATCGAGGTCTTGAGTGGTTTGGATCCGGTGCGGCGGCGCCCGGGCATGTATACCGATACCACCCGCCCGAATCATCTCGCACACGAGGTCGTCGACAATAGCGTCGACGAGGCCCTGGCGGGACATTGCGACAACATCAATGTCACGGTGTTCAAGGACGGCTCCCTGCAGGTGGAAGACGATGGTCGCGGTATGCCGGTGGACATCCATCCGAAGGAAAAAATCAGCGGCGTGGAGCTCATTCTCACGCGCCTGCATGCGGGCGGTAAGTTCAACAACGACACTTACCAGAACTCCGGCGGTTTGCACGGCGTGGGCGTCTCGGTGGTGAACGCGCTATCCAAGGATCTCGAGTGCTGGGTGCGGCGCGGCGGCAAGGAATACAACATCAGCTTCAAGGGCGGCAAACTGGCCTCGAAGCTCGAGGTGGTGGGCGACGTCCCGAAGAATAAAACCGGCACCACCATTCGCTTCTGGCCGGATGCCAAGTATTTCGATACCGATAAGTTCGCCATTCCCAGCCTGAAGCAAGTCCTGCGCGCCAAGGCGGTGCTGTGCCCGAAGCTGCGCGTCACGCTCCACAACGAATTCACGGGCGAGCGCGATGAGTGGTACTACACGGGCGGCCTGCACCAGTACCTGGCTGAAGAGCTGGGCAAGGGCGAGTGGCTGCCGGCCGAGACCTTCTACGGGAAGCGCGACATCGACGGTGGTTCGCTCGAGTGGGCCTTTGCCTGGGTGCTCGAGTCCGAACACCGCATCACCGAAAGCTACGTGAACCTCATTCCCACGGTGGAGGGCGGTACGCATGTCAACGGACTGCGCTCCGGCGCCGCCGATGCGGTGCGCGAGTTCTGCGAATTTCGCTCGCTGGTGCCGCGAGGTCTCAAACTCTCTCCTGAGGATGTGTGGGACGGCGTCAGCTTCGTGTTGTCGTTAAAAATGCGCGAACCGCAGTTTGCCGGGCAGACCAAGGAGCGTCTGTCCTCGCGCGAGTCCGCAGGCATCGTGCAGAGCGTGGTCAAAGACGCCTTTGCGTTGTGGCTGAATCAGCATCCGGACCAGGGCGAGAAGATCGCCATGATGGCCATTGCCAATGCGCAGCAGCGCTTCAAGGACAGCCAGAAGATTGCGCGCAAGCGCATCGTGTCCGGACCCGCTCTCCCAGGCAAGCTGGCGGACTGCGTCA
>Ga0302314_10005188_pt1 | contig 23793 bp, 21 predicted proteins | sample III_Palsa_N2_3_FD_200533 | JGI IMG/M metagenome (GOLD analysis project Ga0302314, IMG submission 200533) | Peat permafrost microbial communities from Stordalen Mire near Abisko, Sweden - III_Palsa_N2_3 | ecosystem: Environmental > Terrestrial > Soil > Palsa > Peat permafrost | place: Sweden... | reverse complement strand
TTGGTGTGCTGCATGGCGTGTCCCCCTGGTTGCTGCTGGCTGGCCCGTTGACCTAAGATTCCGGGCTGGCGGTGGCGGGACGGGTGCGCGCACGGGTGCATCCCGGTGGCAGCGCAACGGACGGCCCGGCAGCGCTAACGGGCGCCTCCCGGCGGCAGCGCACAGACGGCACCCCAGCGCGAATAGGGCGCACCACGGGCGGCACCGCACAGCGGCCGGGCCCCGGGCTTCCAGCCAGGAGGGTGGTGCTATCCGGGTTCGCTCCTGTGCCCATTGACACACGGCCTGCCATGCGCTGAGGTTCGGATGTGGGCCGCCCGGAGCGGCACTTGATACCTCCCGCACCGAACTCCCCGCCCGGCTCAGCCGTTGCATCAGGAGACAGGTGACGGCACCGGAAAACCTAGGAGGCTGAACAGCATGAGTGAGTGGGACGCGACGACGTACGAGGGCAAGGACACCATTCTGCGCGTGGTCCGCGAGGAGGCGGCGCGCATGTTCGCGCTGGCCGATCAGCCGGAGCTCTGGGACGCCCCCACGGCGTGCGAGAGCTGGCAGGTCAAGGACATCATCGGCCACCTGGTCGACACCACCGAGGGCTACTTCAGGGCATTCGACATTGCCCGCAAGGGCGCGGATGCCCCGGATGCCTTCGGCCTGATTGCCATGCACGAGCGGGCCGGCAGCAGCGCGCAGTCATTCCGCGACCTGTCTCAGCACGAGCTGATGGCCCGGGTAAGGAAAGACCTGGACAAGATGATGGGCATCCTGGAGCCGCTGACGGCCGAGGAGTGGGGCGGCCTGATCGTCACGCACACCTTCATGGGCCCGGTACCCGCGTTCATCTACGCGGCCGGCCAGCTGATGGACTACGGAGTGCACACCTGGGACATCGAGCAGGGCACCGGAAGCGCGCACGGCATTTCCGGCGAGGCCGCCGACCTGCTCGTCCCCTTCATGTTCGTGATCTGGCAGTACACCATCAAGCCGGACGCCGACATGAGCCCGTTCAGCATCGGCATCCGGGTGACCGGCGGGCAGAACGCGGGCGAGTACCGGGTGTCGATCAGCGATAAGGGCATGGCGTACGAGCCGGGCAGCCTGGACGACCTGCCGACGGTGATCGAGTTCAGCGCCGGAAGCCTGGTGCTCACCGCGTTCGGCCGGGCGAACGCCGGCACGGTGCGCGGCGACGCGGCGCTGGCCAACCGGTTCCTCAACCTGTTCTTCGCGATCTAGCCAGCTGCATCCGCAGGCGGCAGGTAGCGGACCGCCCGGTCGGTCTCGCGGTAAATCCCGGGGCCGGCCGGGCGGCGCATTTCCTCGGCCAGATGGCCGAGCAACCCGGCTGCCCTGGCCAGCAGCGCGAAACCCCGCAGCATGTCCGGCTCGAAGCCCAGGTCGGCCAGCGCGGCGCCGCAGGCCCCGGCCCCGTTCAGCGGCAGGGTCCGGCCGAGGATCGCCGGATGCACCCGGCCGACCGCCTCGAACAGCCGCAGGTGCGGCCCGCGCGTGCCGGCTTCCTCCGCGATGCGCAGCAGCACCGGGGTACGCGGGTCGCCGGCCTTGTGCACCGGATGACCGAGCCCGGGCACCAGCTGCCCGGCGTCCCGCTGAGTCCATACCGCGGCGGCGGCGATCACGTCCCAGCCCTCGTCATCGCCGCTGTCCGGCAGCGGACTGCCGTGGGCAGCCAGCGAGTCGGCCAGAAACCGGCCGCAATCCTCGGTGACGCCGAGGTACCGTGACCCGCCGCCGAGCAGCCCGGCCGCCAGCGCGCCCTGGACCGACTCCGGAGCGCCGGTCAGCGTGAGCCGCGCGGCGATCGCCGACGGCGTGAAACCGTGATCGGCGAGCGCAACGAGCACCGCCTCGAACACGCGCAGCTCACCAGCCGACGGACGGCGCAGCGCCACCAGCCAGAACGCCAGCTCCCCGAAGCTGACCTGGCCCATCAGCTCCCCCGCCAGGTCACGGCCGAGCAGGGAGATGGAGGTAGCGTCCGAGGTACCGATAGAAGTGAGATACGGGTCCGTCATGGCTGGTCCTCTCCGCCTGGCGACTGCGCCCCGGCGCCGGTCGGGCCGGGCGCCGCTGCCTCCGCATCGTATTCGCCGGCCGGATGCCCGGCGGGCAGCCGGTGCTTGGCCACCCGCGACGTGGGCGTGCGCGGCAGGTCGTCGACCTGCTGCCAGTACCTGGGCACCTTGAATGCCGCCAGCCGCCCGGCGGCGAATTCCCTGAGCTCGGCGAAGTCGAGCTCGACGCCGGCGGCGGCCACCAGGAACGCCTTCACGTCCTCTTCGGACAAGTCCGACGGCACCCCCACGACCGCGCACTCGAGTACCGCGGGGTGCGCGGCGAGCACCTCCTCGACCTCGAGCGGCGAGAGGTTCTCGCCCCGGCGGCGCAGCACTTCCTTCACCCGCGACACGAACGTGTAGTTGCCATCGGCGCCGACCGTGACCAGGTCCCCCGTGTGCAGCCAGCCATCGGTGATCACGCGGGCCGTCTCCTCCGGCATCCCCCAGTACCCGGGCGTGACTACCGGGTTGCGCAGCAGCAGCTCGCCGGTCTCCCCCGGTCCGAGATCAGTGCCAGCTTCGCCGGTCACCCGCGCCTCGTTGACGACGCCGAGCACCGGATGCTGCCGGACCGCGCCGAGCGTGCCGAACGGCCGGGTGCCGCGGGGCCAGATCAGCCCGTACGGCGATTCGGACATGGCGTAGCCGACCACGATGCGCAGCCCGAACCTGGCCTCGATCTCCTGCTGCCGCGCGCGCTCGGGCGCCGGCCCGGTGTAGCAGAGCCGCAGTGGGCTGCCGGCGTCATCAGCGCGCGGCGGCTGGCGCATCAGGATCTCCAGCATCGCCCCGATCGCATTGAACTCTGTGGCACCGTGCCTGCGCGCGGAGTCGAGGAACCCACTGGCGGAGAACCGCGGCAGCAGCACCAGGCCTGCCCCGCAAGCGAGCGACCCCATCACCGAGTAGGCCGGCGCGTTGATGTGGAAAAGCGGCAGCGAGGTCATCAGCCGGTCGTCGGCGGACAGCTGCATCCAGAAGGGGAATCCCTCCCCCGCCATCACGTACGCCCGGTGCGTCTGCATCACCAGCTTGGACTTGCCCGTCGTCCCGGAGGTCGGGATCAGCACGGCCAGGTCGTCCGGGCGCACGCCCGCGTCTGGCAGCTCGGCGATGGCGGCATCGGCCCCGCGCGTCCCGGTGCCGAGCGCCCCGGCCCCGTGCGCCCCGGTGCCGAGCGCGTCCACGTCGAGCATGCCGGGGCCGGGCAGGCCGCCGAGGCCGGCCGCCTCGACCAGGCCGGCCAGCCCGGCGTCGGTGATCAGCGCGCGCGGGCTGACCTGCCGCACCAGACCGGCCAGCTCCGCGGGCGCGCTACGCGGGTTAGTGGTCACGCTGACCGCGCCGAGCGAGGCCAGCGCCAGCCAACACAGCAGGTACGGCGGGGTGGTGCGGGCGGTGACGACGACGAGGTCGCCGCGCCCCACGCCCGCCTCGCGCAGCGCGGCGGCCACCGCGCCTACCCGCCCGGCGGTCTGGGCGAAAGTCAGCCCGCCGCCGCCAGCGAAGGCCGGCCCGGCATCATCGGCGCGCAGCCAGACGCCGTCCGGATTACGGCTGGCCGCCAGGGACAGCAGTTCCGGAATAGTGCGCGCGGCAATTGATCCAGCGATCATGGCCCAGACGATACGTCCAGGCCGACCCCACCGCTATGCGGAGGACCAGTGCGGCGCTAAGGCGGGTGGTCATCCGGACGGCCGCGCATGCGGAGGGCCAGTGCGGCCCGAAGGCGGCGGGTCATCCGGACGGCCGTCTGGGGGCCGATCCTCCCGGAGGCTGCTGCGGCGGCAGGCCCTCCGCGAGTACCCGCATGAGGTCGTCAAGCACATCGTCGGGGACCCGGCCGCCGGCCGTCCATTCAGCCCAGCGCATGCCGACGAAGTTGCCCAGGCCGGCGTAGACATAGGCGACGACCTCGGGGTCGTAGGAGGCATCGACCTCGGTGGCGAGCTGCGCGACCCGCACTCCGCGGGCATATCCCCTGGCCAGCCGCTCGTAATACTCCTTGAACAGGCCTGGCGCGACGAACTCGGCCTCGCGTACGATCCGGTAGATCCACGGCCGCTCCGACATCAGGTCGAAGTACGCGCGGAAGCATGCCCGCTCCCTGGCCCGCTGGTTGCCGCCGGATTCCTTGAGCGCGGCGCCCATGGCCGCCCGCAGGTCGGAGTTGATCCGCCGGATCACGGCGGCGAAAATATCCGCCTTCGAATCGAAATGAGCGTAGAAACTGCCGGTCGCGATGCCTGCCCTGGCGCAGATTCCGGCCACGCTCGTCCGCCGGTAGCTCCGCTCCCCGAATAGATGCTCGGCGGCAGACAGCAGCCGCTCGCCGGGCGGCCTGTCATCGGCCACGGCCGGCTTGCGGTTCGCGATCGCAGTCACGCGGGTTCCCCCGTTCTCAATTCTGAACGGGCTCTGCGATGGCCGGTCTCCCGGCCAGGGCAGCTGCCAGGCTGGTGGCTAGTGGTGCGCGCCGGGGGGCAGCCCGCGGACCGCCCCCCGGCGCGTGATCATGGTGCAGGAATCCCGCTGGCTGGCGCCGGCGGCTGGGGTGTGGTGTACGGGGTGATCGCGCCGGTCGCGGTGGTGTCAGTGACGAGCACCGGGCCCTTCTGGACGAGCACGCCGTTCTTGATGATGGCGATGTAGGCGCCGGTGATGCCGTTGTGGTCGGTGGCCGAGTAGGCGTACGGCGCCACTGACGGTCCCTGCGGCAGGCCGCCGTTGATGGCATTGAGCAGGTCCTGCCTGGTCGGGTTGCGGCCTGCCTTGAACATTGCCTGGACGAACGTGTAGCCGGCCGCCAGGCCGTAGGCGACGTTGCCGTCGAACGGCAGCTTCGGGATGTACTGGGCGTGGATCTTCTTGAACAGGGTGATCCAGCTGTTGCTGCTGCCGAGCGACGGCAGGTAGCCGTCGGTGATGATGCCCGTGGTGAGCGCGCTGAGCTTCTTGCTCTTGCCGAACGACGCGAGCAGGCCGCCGAGCGTGATCGGGTCCGAGCCGACGTCACTGACCGCGAGCTGCGGTGCGAACTTCAGCTTCAGGCTGGTCAGCTGGAGCAGCGCGGTGAAGGCGGGTACGGAGAAGGAGATGACGACCTGGGCGCCAGCCGCCTTCAGCGCGGCCACCTGCGGGCCGACGTTGATGTTGGCCGGGTTGTAGCTCTCCTTGGCGACGACCTGCGACTTGGGGATCTCATAGCCCAGGCCCTTGATGCCGTCCATGCCGAACTCGTCGTCCTGGTAGAAGTAGCCGATCTTCTTACCCTTGAAATGCTGCTCGATGTACTGGCCGAGGATCTTGCCCTCGCGGATGTAGTCGAGCTGCCAGCCGTAGGTATACGGCCACTTGGCGGGCGAGTTCCAGCACTCGCACCCGGAGGCGACGAAGACGTCGGGGACCTTCTGGGCGTTCAGGAATGGCGCGACCGCCAGGTGAGTGGGGGTGCCGAGGCCGTTGAAGATCGCGTAGACGTTGTCCTGCAGCACGAGCTGGTGCACGACCGACGAGGTGATAGCGGGGTTGTACTGGTCGTTGAGGTACTTGTAGACGATCTTCCGGCCGTAAATGCCGCCGTGCGCGTTGACGTACTGGAAGTAGGCGTTGGACGACGGGGCGATCTCGTCGTATCCGGGCGCGGCGACGCCGGTCAGCGGCTGGTGGCTGCCGATCGTGATCGTGGTCGCCGTGATGCCGGGCGCCGAGGCGGTCAGCGCCGCGCTCGATGAGGAGGCAGCGGCGCTGGGACTCGAGCTCGGGGTCGAGGTGCCGCTAGAGCCGCAGGCCGCGACGACCATCGCGACGACGGCCGTCCCGGCGACAAGGGCCAGGTTGGCCCGGTGTGTTCTTTTCATTGAGTGCCTTCCTCCTGGTGTTCACTGGCCGGGGAATGCCGGCGCAAAAGGTTGAAGGGTGCGCTCGCCGCTGGCGCGACGGGGCCGAGCAGGCGGCGCAGGCCGCCCTGGATGCCGGACGGGAATGCCAGCATGACGAGGATGAGGACGACGCCGTAGGCGGCGATCGGGACGTTAGAGCTGGCCGCGCTGGACAGGCCGTGGCTGGTCGCCACGTCCTGGACGTAGGTGGGGACGAAGACCAGCACGAGGCTGCCCCAGACCGCGCCGGCCAGGCTGCCGAGGCCGCCGAGTATCGCCGCGGTGAGCAGGCTGATCGACAGCGCCAGGGTGAACGCGCCTGGCGAGACGATGTCGGTGACGACCGCGAACAGCGCGCCGCCGAGGCCAGCGCACGCGGAGCTGATCACGAACGCGAGGATCTGCATCCTGGCGACGTTCAGCCCGGACAGCGAGGCGGCGATCTCGTTGTCCCGCAGCGCCCGCCAGCTGCGCCCGATCCTGCTGCGGCCGAGATTCGCCAGCAGCACCAGGGTGATCAGCGCCGCGGCGCACGTGATCCACGCCAGCCACCGGGTGGGCGGGAAGCTGACGCCGAGGAAGGCCGGCGTGCTGATACTGACCGACAGGCCCTGGTCGCCGCCGAGCACCCCGGCGTACTTGTCCGCGAGGGACGGCAGCGCGACGGCGAGCATCAGCGTCGCCCCGGCCAGGTACGGGCCGCGCAGCCTGGCCGCCGCGACCCCGATGATCCCGCCCGCCGCCGCGCCGGCCAGCGCGCTGGCGGCGAAGACGGCTTCCAGCGGCCAGTGCAGGTGCAGCAGCAGCAACGCCGCCGCGTAGGCGCCGATGGCCATGAAGGCCCCGTGGCCGATCGAGATCTGGCCGCTCAGCCCGATCAGGTAGGTCAGCCCCGCGACCGCGGTCACGTAGGCAGCCAGCTCCGCTATCTGGTAGTCCCTGAACGGGCCGAGCCGGACGGTCAGGACCAGCAGCACAGCCGCGACAAGCACCGCGGCGCCGGTATGCCGGGCAAGGGTCATGGGTTACACCTGCCTGACGGCGGTCGTGGAGAACAGGCCGGACGGCCGGACCATCAGCACCAGCATCAGCGCCGCCAGGCCGAACAGCGATACCAGGTCCGAGCCGAGGTAGCCGCCCGCGAGGTTCAGCACCACGCCGAGGACGAGACCGCCGACGACGGCCCCGACCGGGCTCTCCAGCCCGCCGATGACGGCGGCGGTGAAGCCGAGCACGAAGATCGAGTCCATGCTGTTCGGGTACAGGAACGTGGACGGGGTCACCAGCACCCCGGCTAGCGCGCCGATCAGCCCCGCGAGCGCCCAGCCGAGGGTGAGCACCCGCCCGATCCTGATCCCGAGCAGCCTGGCCACATTCGGGGCGAACGCCGTCGCCCGCAGCCGCAGGCCCACGGCGGTGAACTGGAACAGGGCCGCGAGCAGCAGCGCGGCGGCGAGCACCGCGGCGGCGGTGAACACGTCGGTCCGGGAGATGCCGAGCGCAGTGGAGCCGAGCGTGAGCCCGACGATCGAGAAAGCGGGCGGGAACGACCGGAACTGGCCGCCGTAGATGATTCCCGCCAGGCCCTCCAGGAAGATGAGCAGGCCGATGGTCACGATGACGGCGTTCAGCGGCGGCTTGTTCTCGATCCGCCGGACCACTGCCCGTTCGATGACGGCGCCGAGTACCAGGCCGGAGGCGAGCGCGGCACCGAAGCCCTCCCAGTAGTTGCCCGTGTGGTTGATGACGATCAGCGCCACGTAGGTGGTGAACATCGCCATGCCGCCCTGGGAGTAGTTCAGGATCCGGGTGCCGCGCCAGATCAGCACCAGGGACAGGCCGATCGCGGCGTAGATCATGCCGTAGGCGACCCCGCCGAGGGTGAACTCCACGAACTCCTGCATGCCCCTCCTCCCGCTTTCCTAGAAACCCAGATAGTGCCGGCGGAGCCCGACATCGGTGAGCAGCTCGGCGGCGGCGTCGTCGGCGACGACCTTGCCGAGGTTGAGCACGATGCCCCGGTCCGCGATGCTCAGGGCACTCCGCGCGTTCTGCTCCACCAGCAGCACCGTCAGCCCGGACTCCTCGCGCAGTCCGCTGACCAGCTCCATCACCTGGGCGACGATCCGCGGTGCCAGGCCAAGCGACGGCTCGTCCAGCAGCAGCACCCGCGGCCGGGCCATCAGCGCCCGCGCGATCACCAGGATCTGCCGCTCACCGCCCGATAGCGTGCCGGCCGCGCGGTGCCGCCGCTCGGCCAGGACCCCGAAGCGCTGATAGGACTCGGCCAGGGCGGCTGCCCGGCTCTTCCGGCCTGACCGAAGCAGCGCGCCGAGGCGGAGGTTCTCCTCGACGGTTAGCTCCGTGATCACGCCCTGGCCCTCCGGCACGTGCGCGACGCCCGCCCGCGCGACTGCCTCCGGCGGCCGCCTGGCCAGGTTGACGCCATCGACCGTGATGCGTCCCTGCCGCGGGCGGACCAGCCCGGTGATGGTGCGCAGCAGCGTCGTCTTGCCGGCCCCGTTGGCGCCAAGGACCGCTGTGATCGTGGCTGGCTTGACCAGGATCGACACGCCGTCAAGCACCGGCGCGCCACCGTAGCCTGCGATCACATCCTGCACGGCCAGCGCGGCGGCCTCACTCATCCTCCGGCGCCCCGTCCTGGATTTCGCCCTGGCTGGCCGGCGTTCCTTCCCGGGTTTCGCCCCGGCGGGCAGGCGTTCCTTTCCGGGTTTCGCCCCGGCGGGCGCTGGCTGACCCGCCGACTTCCACGCCGAGGTACGCCGCCGTCACCGCCGGGTCCGCCTGCACCTCGTGCGGCGTCCCGCCCGCGATCACCTTCCCGAAGTCCAGCACCGTGATGGTGTCGCACACCGACATCATCAAGTCCATCCGGTGCTCGATCACCACCACCGAGGCATCAGCGGCCAGCTTCTCGATCAGCTCACCGATCTCCGGGAGCTCACTTTCCGACAGGCCGCTGGCCGGCTCGTCAAGCAGCAGCAACCGCGGCCGGGCGACCAGCGCCCGCGCCAGCGCGACCCGCTTACGCAAGCCATACGCCAGTGCCTGCGGCCTGCTGTCCGCCAGGTCCGCCGCGTCCACCAGGTCAAGCGCCTCCAGCGCCCGCCGCCGCAATGCCCGCTCGTCCCGGTCCGACCACGGCAGCCCGAAAAAGCCGGACCAGAACCCGGCCCGCGCGTGGCAGGTCGCCCCGACCATGACGTTCTCCACCGCGGACAGGCCATCAAACAAGCCCACGCCCTGCAGCGTCCGGGCGATGCCGAGGCCCGCCAGCCGGTGCGGCCGCAGCCGGGTGAGTTCCCGGCCGTCGAACCTGATTTGTCCCGACTCCGGACGCACCAGGCCGCACAGCACGTTCAGCAGCGTGGTCTTGCCTGCCCCGTTCGGGCCGATGATCCCGGTGACCTGACGTGGCGCAGCGGTCAGCGACACGTCGTCAAGGGCCGTGATACCGCCGAACCGCACCGTCACGCCCCTGACCTCGAGCACTCCGGCTTCCGCCCGGGCCTCCGGCACCGACGGCTGCACCCGCTGCCCCCCGGATGAACCACTATTCATCGGGCCAACCCTTGTTAGAAGGGATGTAGCTGCCGCGTAATGAACCTAGATTCATCGCATGGTGGCGTCCTAGCAAGCCCTGATACTGCAGTCCGCCCCATTCGTGGCCAAACCGAGACCACGACGCCCGGGCCGGATACCTGGCCGGGCCGGCGCCGGGACTACTGGCTGACGTGATCACGCCAGGAGTGACCAGGCACGAAGCCCAGCGTCGCCGCGGCGCGGCCGATGGCCAGCAAGGTGCCGGTCCCGCTGACGTCGCCGGTCAGCGGCACGCCGGGGAAGACCTCGCGCATCAGGTCAGCCGATGGCCGGGTCATGACCGTGTCCGCCGCGGCGATGATGAAGCTGGCGCTGCCCTCGACGGGGGCGTCAAGCGCGAGCCTGCACGCCGCGGCGGCGTCGCGCTCATCGATGTAGCCCCACAGGTTCCACTTCCGCAGCTGCGGATCCGGCCAGTAGGAGGGGAATTCCTCGTAGTCACGCGGCCCGAGGATGTTCGAGAATCGGAGCCCGACGAACGGGATGCGCGACCACTGCGCGATGTGCCGGCGATCGTCTCGCTGGCGACCTTGGACAGCGCGTAGGTGGTGGTGGGTACCGGGTAGTGATCCTCGTCCACCGGGGCGTAGCGCGGCGGCACGTCGAACGGCAGGCCGAGTGTCGTCTCGCTGGACGCCCACACCACCCGGCCGAGCCGGAGCCTGGCCGCTGCCGTGAAGACGTTGAAGTTCATCGTGATGTTCTCGTTGAACGTGACCGCCGGGGTGCGGAGATCCGGCGCCGGGATATTCGCCAGATGAACGACCGCGTCGGTGCCCGCCAGCACCTCCACTGCCTGCCCGTAGTCGGTCAGGTCAGCTCGCAGCACAGGTATGCCCAGGTCCTCCGCCGGGGCCACCAGGTCCGGGGCCACCAGGTCCGGGGCCACCAGGTCCGTGGCCACGACCAAGTGGCCGTGCTCCATCAGCTCGGCGACCACGGACCGCCCGGCCCGTCCGCTGGCGCCGGTAACGCAGATCCTCGTCATTCACCTCTCCCGTTCCCTGGACGGCCTGTCCTCGCGACGGCCTGTCCTCGCGACGGCCTGTCCTCGCGACGGCCTGTCCTCGCGACGGCCTGTCCTCGCGACGGCCTGTCCTCGCGACGGCCTGACCTCGCGACGCCCCTGTCCTCGCGCCAGGCTGCGCCTGAGGCCACGATCCCACGGCCGCCGCGGACTCAGGCGCTCGATGCCGGCCGACGGCTTCGTAACCAGCCCTAACGTGAACGAGCACCCGGGGTCAGCGTCACGGACCGGTCCGCACGACCCGCCTCAGGTTCCAGGTAGTGCTAGCACCAGAGGGCTCATGCAGGCTGGCCACCTTGGCGATCAACCCATCGCGACGAGACGATGAGGCCCGGGCATTTGCGGTGAGGAGGCGTCTTGGGTGCCGTCAGGCTGGCGTTTCGTGCCGAGTCGCGCCGCCGGTGGCGATCATGGCTGGCCATAGCGGTCCTGATCAGCGTCGTGGGCGGATTCGTGCTGGCCGCCGCGAGCGCGGGCCGCCGTACGGAATTAGCCTTCCCGCGGTTTGCCGCCTCTTACGGCTTCGACACCGCGGTGTTCGCCTTGCGGCCGGTGCCGGAGATTGCCAGGCTTCCCGGGGTCGCCTCCGTCACCGAGGAGGTAGGCCCCTTTGAGGGTCAGCGGACGTGCGACTGCACTCATCCGATCAGCCCCGGCGGACTTGGAGGTGGGCGTCGTATTGCCCGGCGCCAGACCGGTTTGGAAGCTGGTCTCCGGTCACTTGCCTGACCCGTCGGTCCCCGGCCAGGTGCTGGCGTCCTTCACTTTGCAGCAGGACGACGGGGTGCATCTCGGGACCGTGATTCACGTGCCGTTCTACACGCCTTCGCAATTGCCGGCGGTGACGGCGGTGAACAACGCCACCGGCGCGCCACCTAGGCCTATGACCCCGGCGGTCGCCTTCCGCGTGGTCGGGATCGAAGCTGCCGAAGGTGAGTTCCCGTCCGGGTCATCTCCGGTGTACGACCTGTTCGCCACCCGGGCGTTCGCGCGCACCGTGATCCCGCGGACGGCGGTCAGCTATGAGTACTTCGTCCGGCTGCGACGCGGCGCGGCTGGCCTGCCCCGATTCGACGCTGCGTCCAGTGCCCTCAGCACGGCCGGCGTGGTGGGCTACCAGAACGCAAACCAGGAACTCGCATCCGTCGAGGCATCAATCCATCCCCAGGCCATCGGGTGGTGGATCCTGGCCGGCCTCGCCGCTGTCGTCGGCATGGCGGTCATCGGCCAGGCGCTAGGCCGCCAGAGCGTCATCGAGAGCGAGGACTATCCGACGCTGGTGGCCCTCGGCGCCGATCGGCGGCAGATCGTCACGCTCGGCATGGCCAGGAACCTGGCTGTGGCGCTCGCCGGCGCTGCCGGCGCCGTAGCGCTCGCCACTGCCTTGTCCCCGCTCGCTCCGGTGGGCGAGGCGCGCATCGCGGAGACCTCGACGGGCGTGGCGTTCGACACGCTCATCCTGCTGCCTGGAGCGCTCGCCCTGGTGGTGGCCGTGCTCGCTGCGGGCGCCTGGCCGGCGCTGGGGGCCGGACGTACCGTGCGGTCCGGGCGGTCCGCTGGCCAGGCAGAAGTGTCCCGTCCCTCGGCCATGGTGGCGCGCCTCGCCGCGATGGGCGCACCGCCCAGCGCGCTGATCGGCATCCGGCAGGCCCTGCAGCGAAGGTACGGCGGGAACACCGTTCCGGTGGGCACCGCCCTTCTCGGGACGGTGCTGGCGGTCGCGGCGCTATGCGGAACAGGGGTCTTCGGCGCCAGCCTTTCTCACCTCACGGCGACACCGACGTTGTACGGCGACCCGTTCCAGCTCAATTTCAGCGACCTGGGCAGCCACGGTGACCCCGCCCTCCTGCGCAGCCTTGTGCAGGACAGGGCCATCACCCGGATCAGCCACGGCATCGAGACAGAGAGCTCGGTCAACAAGATGATCGTCGGGGGCATCGCGGCAACAGACCTCGGAACCGGCGCGTTGTTCACGACGGCCGGCTATGAAGATGCCGCATGCCCCCCGGGTCCGCGGCAAGTGGCGTGCCGGCAGGCGGTGGAAAGGAGCGGCAACCGAGGGCTCCTGCCCAGCGTCGTTCCCGGTCCGCGGGGACAGGCAGCCATCACCCACTATGTTGATACGGACCCGACTATAACGACGCTTCCCACCACCCCGGCGTCTCTCATCAACTTCGGCGAGGCCGTCAACTTCCCGCTCATCTTCGGCGCGATGCTGGCCGTGTTCGGTGCGGCGACGCTCGCTCATCTGCTCGTGGTAAGCGTGTCACGGCGCCGGCGGGAAATTGGCCTCCTCAAGGTGCTGGGGTTCGTGACCCGCCAGGTTGCCTCGACCGTGGCCTGGCAAGCCACGACGGTGGCGCTCGTCGGAATTGTGATCGGTGTCCCCGTGGGGATCGCGGCCGGCCAGGCGCTGTGGCGGGCATTCGCCACCAACCTGGGAGTAGTCCCGGTATCCGTCGTGCCGCCCTGGCTCGTGGCGGGACTGGTAGCGGGCATCATCGTGGTCGCGAACCTGCTCGCCATCGGACCCGGGCTGGCGGCGACACGGTCCAAGCCAGCACAGCTTCTGCGGACGCGGTGACTGAGTGCCGCGCGGCTGGGTGCCGCGCGGCTGGGTGCGGGGTTCCGGGACGTCCGGACGTCAGGCAGCATGGAGAGGTGACTCAGGCACCGGACCGCGCGTGCGGCGGGATCGCGGACCTAGCGGAAGTGCTGGCCGATCCGTCCGGGACGTTTACTGAGCTCGTGGCGCGCGGCGACGTGGTGATCCTGAGCGGAGCCGGGCTCTCGACGGAGTCAGGGATCCCGGACTACCGAGGTCCCACCGGGCTGGCCAGGCGGGCCGAGCCGATGACGTACCAGACGTTCACCGGCGGCGCGGCCGCCCGCCGCCGGTACTGGGCGCGCAGCCATTACGGCTGGCAGCACATCGCGGGCGCCGTCCCGAACGCCGGTCATCACGCGGTCGCGGAACTGCAGCGCAGCGGCCTGCTCGCCGGGATCATCACGCAGAACGTCGACGGCCTGCACCAGGCCGCCGGCGCGCAGCGGGTGATCGAACTGCACGGAAGCCTGTACCGCGTCGCCTGCCTCGGCTGCGGCCAGCGGACCTCCCGCGCGGCACTCGACCAGCGGCTGCGCGCGGCCAATCCCGGCTGGGCCGCCCCGGTGACTCAGATCAGCCCGGACGGCGACGCCGTCCTCGCCGACGAGGAGGCAGACCGCTTCCAGGTCGTGGACTGCCTGGACTGCGGCGGCCTGCTCAAGCCCGACGTGGTGTTCTTCGGCGAGAACGTGCCCGTGCCCCGCGTCGAGGAGTGCTACGCGCTCACCGGGCGCGCCCGCGCCCTGGTCGTCCTGGGATCCTCGCTCACCGTGATGTCCGGCTACCGGTTCGTCCGGCACGCGGCGAAGCTCGCCATCCCCATCGTGATCATCAACCAAGGCCCGACGCGCGGCGACGCGCACGCCCGGCTGATCCTCGACGCGCCGCTCGGCCAGGCCCTCACCATCCTCGCCGCACGATTCTGAATACTGACTCCCTGGTCGGCAGCTGATTATCCAGAACTCTTAATCAAGACTTCTTGGTTATGATCTCTTGCGCAAGGTATGTTGCTTAGGTGCCGGACACGCAGGAAGCCTCAGCCACGCCCGACCCGAAGGCGCTGCGCGCGCTTGCCCACCCGCTGCGCTGGAAGCTGATCGACCTGCTCGGCAGCGAAGGCACCGCGACCGCGACCCGGTGCGCCGAGGTGCTGGGCGAGAGCGTGGCGAGTTGCTCCTACCATCTCGGGATCCTGGGCAAGTACGGCTACGCGGAGATGCTCCCTGACCAGCCAGGCAGGGAAAAGCCCTGGCGGCTTCCCAGCCTCTTCCAGGATCTCTCGCCAGCGGGACCGGACGTCGAGAGCGTGCTCGCATCCGAGGCCGCGACCGAGGTCTTCCTCGACCACGAGCTCGCCCGGCTCAAGGATCGGCTGCGGCGGAAGAGCCTGGAGCCAGAGCAGTGGCGGAAGGCATCGGGAATCGTCGGCGAGAGCACCTGGATGACCGCGGCGGAGCTAGGCGCCGTGTGGGAGCGGGCTCAGAAGATCATGCTCAAATTCAGGGATCGCGGGGTGGACCCGGCGCTGCGGCCGCGCGGCGCCCGCGAGGTCCGGCTGTTCGTCGCGGTAACCGTGGCGCCGCCTCCGCCAACGCCGCCCAAGAAGGGTGCCTGACCATGGGCGCACTCCGGGATCCGCGCTTCCGGCGATTGCTCGTGGGTCAATCGCTATCAGGTTTCGGTGACACCGCCCTGTACCTGACGCTGGCAATCTGGGCCAAGGCCCTGGCGGGCAGCAACGCAGCCGCTGGCGGGGTGTTCCTGGCGCTGGGCATCCCTGCGCTGTTCGCCCCGCTGGCCGGCCATCTGGCAGACCGGGTACGGCGCCGCAGGCTGCTTATCATCACCAATGCGGCCACCGGGCTCATGGTTCTCTCGCTGCTCGCCGTGCACAGCCGGGCGCAGCTGTGGATCATCTACGTGGTCGCGTTCTGCTACGGGGTTTCGTTCAGCATTCTCAGCAGCGCGGGCGCAGGGCTGCGCAAGGACATGCTGGCCGACGGTGACCTGGCCGCCGCCAACGCGGCTCTCCAGACTGTCAGCCAGGGCATGCGGATCGTCGCGCCGCTGGCCGGCGCTGGGCTCTACGTGGCCATCGGCGGCGGAGCCGTCGCCGTCATGGACGCAGCCACCTTCGCCGCCGCGATCGCGGCCCTGACCAGCATCGGGGGGCGGGAGTCCATCCCGGAGGCCACTTCACGAGGATCGTTCCTTCGCGATGCCACGGCGGGCTTCCGGCATATCAGGGCTGTCCCGCTGCTAGCGCAGATGACCTTCGTGACCGCCTGCGCATTCAGCGTGATAGGCCTCAACGAGACGATTGTCTTCGCCGTCATCGGCCAGGGCCTGCACCGGCCGCCGTCCTTCTTCGGGATTCTCATGGGCGTCCAGGGCGCGGGGGCGATCGCGGGCGGCATAGCGGTGGCATGGCTGATGCGGCGTATCGGCGCGGCCCGCGTGATCGGCCTGGCGCTGGGCGCGTCCGCGCTCGCGGCGGCGGCCTTCACCACGCATTCGCTTGCCCTGTGCCTGGCTGCCGCGGTCGCGGACGGCATCGGGCTCGTCTGGCTTGTCGTCGGCTTCGGCACCGCCGTGCAGGTGCACACGCCGCCGCGACTGCAGGGCAGGGTCAACGCAGCCTGGACCATGCTGGTCCTCACCCCCCAGACCATCTCGATCGCGGCCGGCGCCGTGCTGATCTCGTTTGTCGACTACAAGCTGCTCCTGCTCGCTGTCACCGCCGTCACCGGGGCATGCTCGCTGCTCCTGCTGATCCGGCCCGCGCCCGAGCCAGCCGCCGCCGCCGTCACCACCACCACCGCCGTCACCACCACCACCGCCGCTGCCGCTGCCGCTGCCGAGCCGACGGATACCACGCTCGATCCCGCCGCCTAGCCGGGCGCTGCATGCCGGTTTGATTGGACGTCCGGAAAGCCAGGCGGGCTGCCGCGCGCGCTGGATCGGCCGGGCTATCGCGGGGCCGGCCGGGCTAGACAGGGTAGGGACGTGGCGTCACGGTGTGGGTTCGGCCGCTGGGCAGAGTCCAGTTCAGCACCCCTGGCTGCGGCTGATCGAGATGCCAGCCCGGTGCCTGTTTCGCGGCATGATGTCGCCTGCAGAGCGGGGACATATTACATTCGCAAGTACGTCCGCCCTGGTCAAATGGGATGGTGTGGTCATCGTCGCATCGGCGGGCTGGTCGGCGGCAACCCGGGAATGAGCAGGTGCGGTCCCGGGTCTTGAGCAGGTGCCGCACGGACGGTGATGGCCGGTAAGCGAACGTTTCCCTGGCATGACCGCAGGCCCCGGTCTCGAGCCACTTGATCTTGATGCCGTTGAGCCAGGGAAGCTGGCAGGTACCGCCGGGTGGTCCGGTGCCACTGGGCCGGCGCGCTGACCGAAAGGTCTGATACCGGGTGGCGCCGGGCCGCCGGGTGGCGCGGGGCCGCCGAGCGGTAGGTGTCCTGCCTTGGCGCAGCCGTGTCCGATGGCGGTGCCCTCAGAGCCGGTGATAGTCAGGCACCAGCGGCTGCCCGGCCAGGCGGCGATGGCCAGGGCGAGGTCGCGGCAGGCGGCGGCGTCCAGCGGGCCGTGCCCGGCCGCCTCGCCCGGCCGGTCGGTCAGGCCCAGCCAGGTCGTCAGGGGCACCGTCAGGTTCACCGATCCGGTCAGGCCAGGCGGTACCGACTTCACACCGCCCGGCCGGCCGCCCCCTGGCCCGGTGCCGGGGCCGGGCCTGGGGGAACCCCCGCCTCGGCCGGGCCCGCCCTCGTCGTCTTCGCCCTCGTCGTCTTCGCCGGGGTTCTCGTGCTGGCCAGGCAGCAGGGTGTACAGCGGCCGGCCAGAGAGCAGGGCAAGGAACACCCTGGAGCGGAGTTGTTCGAGGGTTCCGTCGGCCCCGGCGTCCTTCAGCGCGCGAGCGTGGCCGTCGACGTTCTTGTCGGCAGCCAGCACTTCGGCCGGCGGCAAATCCCGGCCGGCCAGGGCGGCCGTACCGCGGTTCTCGGCCCAGGTTTCCACGCGGGCGTCTTTCTGCGCTTTCTCCCGGCGCTTCTTCGCTGCGTCGGGGTCCAGCGCCAGGACGGCGCGGTGCAGGACGTCGCGGAGGCGGCCGGTGGTCAGCCCGGGCGCGTCGGGCGCGACCAGGGTGGCGACTGCGGCTGCGGGGACGTTATCGAGACCGGCGAGTTCGTCGGTGAACACGATCGCGCGTGGCATGTCGATCCGCCCGGCCGTTAAGGCCGCGGCGGCGGCGGGGAGCCGCATCACCCCGGCGGCCAGGCTCAGCAGCCGGTCGGCGGCCCGGCAGGTCAGCGTCAGCGCGGCTGCGACCTCATCAGCGACATGCTTGGCCTGCCGGGAGTCCCCGGTCGCGGCGGCGTGCGCGGCACGGCGCGCGTTCAGGTCCGCGACGGCCCGCAGCTCGATTGACGCAGCCCAGGACGCGAGCCGCCGCGCGGCGCACAGCACCCCGATGAGCTCGTCGTCATCCAGCGCCGGCAGCCCGTCGTCTACTGCCGCGCCGGTGAACCCGGCGAGCACCGGGCCCGGTTCCATCACATCAAGCGGCCCGCCGGCGGCGAACCGCCGCGCGTTCTCCTCGCGGTCGCCGTGGGTGAACCCGGCCCCCAGCACTTCCCGCACCGGCAACGGGGGCAGGGCCGAGGTGCCGGGCTCGCCAGCGGCGGGAACGCCTTCCGGCGGCTCGGGAGGGACTTCTGGTTCGGCTGGCATCGTCCCTCCTCCGGTTGATTAGATTAATGCTGGATAAAGGTTCTTCGATTAAACTATCGAGTGACACTGACAGAATCGGGCCTGCCTGGTGCCTGGCCGGAAAAGACATCGGTGCGACGCGTTACGGTCGGGAGATGACCAGCAGCGAGCCTGACGTCCTGGTGATCGGGGCCGGCGTGTGCGGCCTGACGACCGCTCTCTGCCTGGCCGAGGCGGGCGCAGCGGTGACCATCAGCGCCGCCATGCCCCCGGCGCAGACCACCTCGGCCGTGGCCGGCGCGATCTGGGGTCCGCATCTCGTCGGGCTGGATGACCGGGTAGCACGCTGGGGCGCGGTCACCCTCGCCCGCCTGCTCGACCTGACCACCGAACCAGCCGCGGCGGTACGCACGGTCACCGGCCGGCAGGCAACCCGCGTGCCGGAAGACCCGCCGGGCTGGGTGACCAGGCTCGATGGCTTCCGGCTCTGCACGGACGGCGAGCTGCCGGCGGGATTCGCGGCGGGATGGCGGTTCACGGCGCCGGTCATCACCATGCCGGTATACCTGGGCTACCTGCTCGCCAGGTTCCGAGGCGCCGGCGGCCGCATCGCGGCACCCGACCGCGCGTTCGGCTCACTGGACGAGGCGGCCGGCCAGACCAGCGCGCGGGTGATTGTCAACTGTGCTGGCATTGGCGCGCACGGGCTCGTTCCGGATCTTGAATTGATGCCGGTGCGGGGGCAGGTGGTCGTTGCCGAGAACCCCGGCATCACAGAGTTCTTCATCGGGCTCGGCAGTGGGTCGGCCAGCCTGGTCTACCTGTTTCCGCACGGCGAGACCGTCGTCCTCGGCGGCACGGAGGGCCGGGGCGACTGGAGCCTGGAACCCGACCCGGCCACGGCCGAGCGCATCGTGGCTGACTGCGCGGCGATCGAGCCGCGGCTGCGTGGCGCCCGGGTCGTGGCGCACCGGGTGGGCCTCCGGCCGGTCCGGCCCGCCGTGCGGCTCGACTCCGGGCAGCTGCCCGGCGGTCAGACGATCGTGCACAACTACGGGCACGGCGGCGCGGGCGTGTCCCTGTCCTGGGGCTGCGCCGCGGACGCCGCCGAACTCGCCGTCGGCGCCCTCGGCGCTGCACCGGGCCGGCCGCGACCCGGTGACAGCTAACCGGTGACAGCTAACCGGTGACAGCTAGAAGCCCGGGAACACTGCCCGCAGCCGGTCAAGATCAGCCGGGTCGGCCTCGACATCGGCCGGGGTATGCGCGGCGTCGAGCCGCCCGTACGCCAGCCGCAGCAGCGCCTCGGCCGGCATGGTGATCTCGTGCACGCCCTCGGGCACAGCGCCGGCATCACCGCTCAGGTCCGTCATGCTCACCGCATCCGCGGCCACCAGCAGGTAATCACGGTCCGGTCCGGTCGTGCGGATGCGGAGCCGGAGCGGATCCTCCTGCGGCTTGCCGAGGCGCGGCGCGAGGAACTGCGGCACGTTGTCGATCAGCAGCGTGACCGCGTCCGGCGAAACAAGCGCAGCAGGATCGGCGCTGACCGCTATATCCCAGGTATGCATGGCGTGCTCGCCGAGCCGCAGCCTGATCATGCCGACGGCGTCGAGGTCCATGCCGAAGAACGGCAGCTTGACCTTGGCCAGCTCCTCGTCGGTCAGCTGCTCGAGCCGTTGCACCTGCTTCTCGTCGGCGGCCAGCCCATCGGCGACCTGCGCATCCGGACTCTTGGCATTCCAGGTATCCCAGACGGGCGGGAACGCGTCCTGGCCGACCGGCTCGCCCTCGCCCAGCGCGCCGGGCAGCATCAGGCCGGAGATCTCCGCGCCGCTGCCGAGATGTGACATCACCTGCGCGATCGTCCAGTCGCTGCAGTAAGACGGATCGCCGACCTGGTCAGCGCCGAGCGGGGCGACGAGGGACGCGAGCCGCTCATGCGAGTTACGCAGGGTCGCGATCCACTCCCGTGGGTCAGAGCTCATGAGTTCTCCGTTCGGAAAAGAGAAGGGCCGCCGCCACGCGACCGCCACGACACAGGCTGCCATGCCCGGCGCCACGTCATCGCGCCGGGTCGCCCGCTTGTCCGCGCCCACACCGCCGGCCGGCACCGCCCGCCTGACGGCACCACCCGCCCGCACCGCCCGCACGCCGGCACCACCCGCCCGCACCACCCGCCCGCACCACCCGCCCGCACCGGCAGCCGGCACCGGCAGCCCGCTCCGTTCCGGCCGCCCGCAGTCCCGGCCGGCCGTGTCCGCGCCCGGCCTGCTGCCCGTGGTCCCGGCCCGCGCGCGCCGTTAGGGTGAGCAGAATGAAGATCGGTTTCGGCGCCCCGGTGTCGGGTGCATGGGCTACCCCCGAAAACCTGGCCGGCTTCGCCGCGCGCGCAGAGCAGGCGGGCTACGCGTCGCTGTGGTCGTTCCAGCGCCTGCTCGTGCCCGAGGGATCGGCCATGGAGCCGGTGTACCGCAGCGTCCTGGACCCGTACGCGGTGCTGGCCTTCGCGGCAGCCTGCACGAGCAGCATCAGGCTGGGCACGGCGATCGTGAACCTGCCGTTCGTCTCCCCCGCCTATCTCGCCAAGCAGGCGGCATCGCTCGACGTGCTCTCCGGCGGGCGGCATGACGTGGGCCTTGGCATCGGCTGGATGCCGGAGGAGTTCGCCGCGACCGGCGCGAGCATGGCCCGCCGCGGCGCGCGGACGCAGGAGTATGTCACGGTCCTGCGCAACCTCTGGACGCAAGGCATCAGCGAGTTCAGCGGCGAGTTCTACTCCGTGCCACGGAGCCGGGTGGCGCCCAAGCCGGTGCAGCCCGGCGGCCCGCCGGTGCTGCTCGGCGGCATGGCCCGGCCGGCCCTGGAGCGGATCGGCCGGATCGCGGACGGCTGGCTGACCTCCAGCCGGACCGACCTGTCCAGGATCGGCGAGGGCATCGGCGTTATCCATGAGGCCGCAGCGGCGGCCGGCCGCGACCCGGCAGCACTCCGGATCATCTGCCGCGGGGTGGTCAGGGCAGGCGCGGAGGTGCAGGCCGCGGACGGCGGCGGCAGGCTGCTGCTTTCCGGTAGCTTCGATCAGATCCGCGAAGATACTGCCTGGCTTTCCGAACGGGGCGTTACGGAGATCTTCTACGATCTCAACTGGGATCCCCAGGTGGGCGCGCCGGACATCGATCCGGTGGCGGCAGCCGCCCGGGCGAGCGAAATCCTGGACGCGCTAGCTCCCGGCGCCCCCGTGGCAGGCGCCTAATGGCAGCTCCGGGCGGCGCGCCGGAAGGCAGCACGCCAACAGGCAGCACGCCGGAAGGCAGCACGGGGGCTCCGGATCGGCACGCTCAGCGCGGCGCGGATCACGCCGCCGGCCCTGATCGAGCCGGCCCGACTGGTGCCGGAGACTGTCGTAGCTGCCGTAGCCCGAGGTTGTCAGCGCTGGCTGCCGAGCAGGTACCGGACGTCGATAGCGCGATGAGCGCGTACCTGAGGTACCCCGGCGGCGCGACCGCCTGGCTCAACCTGTCGTTCACCCAGGGCGGGAAGTTCCAGGCTGCCGTGCATTTCGCCGCCGATCACGGCCAGCTCCGGATGCAGAACTTCATCCACCCGCACAGCCGCTATCGGCTGACGGTCCGCCACGGAGCTCTCGTCGCGGCGGGAGCCTCCGTTGCAGCGGCGTCATGGCGATGGATTCCATTAACGTGGAGGATCCGCACCCGCGGAACATGCCGAATCCTCCACGATCATGGCCCGCGTGGCCTGAGTGAGAGGAACGCCACCTCGGCCTGTGTCGGGAACTCTCGGCGCGGCCTGGTCAGCGACGGCGGCCGGCTGTCAGCCCGACGCCGCTGCGGTGCGCTATTGCCGCTGCCTCGGTCCGGCTGGCCGCGCCGAGCTTGCCCAGGATATTCGAGACGTGCACGCTCGCCGTCTTGGGGGCGATGAACAACTCGGCGGCGATCTCCCTGTTGCTGCGGCCCGCCGCCAGGAGGCGCAGCACCTCTCGCTCGCGGGCGGTCAGCCCGGCGAGCGGACTAGCGAGCGGTCCGCCCGGCTGCGGCGATATTCCGCCAGCCGATCCTGAACCCGGCCCGCCGTCACTGCCCGTGCCCACGCCCGGCCCGCTGGTCCGCAGCCGGGCCCGGCGGGCAAGATCGCTGAGCGCGGAGCGCAGCGGCACCGCGCCGAGCCGGTCGGCGGTCTCGAACGCCAGCCGCCATTCGTCCTGCGCCTCGTCCCTGCGGCCTGCCTCGGCGAGCGCTTCGGCCAGCCGCCAACGGGACCTGGCGCCCTCGTACACGAATCCCGGGCCGAACGCCTCCACCACCGCCAGCCAGGCATCCGGCTCGTTGTCGCCCTGGGCGCGGCGCCATTCGGCCTCGGCGCGGGCCAGCCAGGCCCGCCCCTCGACGCCGAGCACGAATTTTGGCCGCCGGCGGTACGCCGCTCCCTGGCGGGCGATCTCGATCAGCTCGCGGGCCGCGTCCACCGCGGCCGCGGCGCCAGCCTCGTCGCCGGACGCCCTGGCCCGGCTCGCCCGGTCGGCCTGGGCGCTCAGTCCCACGGCAGCCGGGCGGATGACCGCCGGCCCGTAGCCGCCCAGGTACTCAGCCTCCCTGCTGAGGGTCGCCGCGATCTCGGCCACCGCGGCATCCACGTCACCCTGCCAGAGCGCGTGCTCGGCCAGCAGGCCGCGGGCGATGTAGGCGCCGAACTGGTCGGCGGGCCAGAACGGCCGCAGCCAGCTGAGCCTCTCGTTGACCTTCGGGCTGCCGCGGGCGACATCGATGAACAGCGCCATCGCCGACAACCGGGCCTCGGCGACGCTGGTGACCCGGACCACGAAGCCGTCCGCGACCTGCTGCGCGTGATTCCAGTCGCCGTCCGCGTAATGCGCCAGATAATGCGTGTACTTCAGGTCCAGGCCGTAGGGCGCCAGGCCAAGGCCAGCCTCCTCGGCCAGCCGCAGGCCCTCATGCGCTGTCTTGCTCGCATCAACGAGATCCCCGCGCTCCAGGTGCGTGCGGGAAAGCTGGAACGCGGCCCGCAGCTGAACGCCGAGCACCCCGGCGTCCAGGGCCTGCCGGTTCGCCATCGTGAAGAGGCCGACCGCCTCCTTGGTGCGGCCGGCCCGTTCATCGAGCAGGCCGAGCGTCACCAGCGCGTCGGCCTCCACCCAAGGCGCGGCGGCGGCGCCGGCGGCTTCCCGCGCCTGCTCGGCCTTGGCGTGCGCGGTGGCGTCGTCCTGGGTGTACATCAGGGTCTGCGCGTGGGTGGCGAGCGCGCGTGCCCGTTCCCATCGCGGCGGATCCGCGGGCAGCACGTCGACGGCCGCCTCCGCAGCCTCCGCGGCGGCGGCGGTCTCGTTGATCTCCAGCAGGAAGTAGGCGAGCCGCTCGCCGACCCGGCAGGTCAGCACGGGATCGGCCGCAGCATCCAGCAGGCCGCGGAGCCTGCGCAGCTCCTGCACGGCACGCGCGACGTCGCCGCTCGCCGCCGTGTTTTCCGCGGAGTCGTAGGCCAGCCAGCCTCGGTCCATGCCAGCGAGCTTCTCCGGGTCGCTGACCCGGTCCCAGAGCGCCAGCGCCTGATCGAAATGCCGGTGTGCCTCCGCCGGCGCGGCGAGCCGTTCGGCTTCCTTGCCTGCCCGCACGGATGCGGCGAACGCGCCGGGAATGTCGTGACTGGCCAGGTAGTGATGGGCAAGCTCGGCCGCGGAGCCGGGCACGGCGGCCAGCCGCGCCTCGTCGGCGAGCAGCCCGGCGAGCCGTGCGTGCAGCCGGGTCCGCTCACCTGGCAGCAGGTCGGCGTAGACGGCCTCGCGGATCAGCGCGTGCCGGAACGCGTAGCCTTCGT
>Ga0302314_10005187_pt1 | contig 23793 bp, 24 predicted proteins | sample III_Palsa_N2_3_FD_200533 | JGI IMG/M metagenome (GOLD analysis project Ga0302314, IMG submission 200533) | Peat permafrost microbial communities from Stordalen Mire near Abisko, Sweden - III_Palsa_N2_3 | ecosystem: Environmental > Terrestrial > Soil > Palsa > Peat permafrost | place: Sweden... | reverse complement strand
CGGCCCACCACATTGGCCGCCAGGTCCGCCACGAAGACCTCGACGTGGTGGGTGCCCACGTCGAGGCCGACCACGTGCCCGGCCTCGGCCCGGAACCGGTACCGCCGGGCCGGGCGGCCCACCGCGCGCCGGCCCGGCCCGGGACCCGGGCCGACCTCGGCCTCGGCGAGCCAGCCGTTCCCCTCCAGCGCCTCGGCGATCACCTGGGCGGAACGGAAGGACAGCCCGGTGAGGTCCGAGATCTCACGCAGGGGCCTGGCCGCGCCGCCGCGCAGGACGGCCAGCACCGACAGCTCGTTGACCCGCCGGAGCGGGGTCTGGTCGCGGGCGGCGCTTGGAAACGATTCGGTCACGGTGCCGGGGCTCCTCTTGACGGCGGAACGAGGTCGTTCCTTTACTTCCCTTAGTTACATATCTCAGATCATAAAATAGTAGCTGGTCAGAGAGGATCAAAGTTGCCAGACCAAGAAACCGAAGCCCCCAGCATCGCGGTGATCGGCGCGGGGGTGCGCGGCCTCGGCTACGCCCGCCGCGCCAGGGCCCAGGGGGCCCGCATCGTCGCCGTCGCCGAACCGCGCCCCGAGGCGCGTGCGGACTTCGCCGCCGAGTTCGGCATCGACCCCGCCCGGGTCTTCGCCGACGCCGGGGAACTGGTGCGCGCCGACCGGCTGGCCGACGCCGTGGTGATCTCCTCGCCCGACACTCACCATGCCGAGCAGGCGATCCTTGCCGCCGGCCGCGGCTACGCCATGCTGCTGGAGAAGCCGATGGCGCTCACCGAGGAGGACTGCGCCCGCATCATCGACGCCGTCGACGCGGCCGGCGTCGTCTTCGCCGTCGGCCACGTGCTGCGCTACACGCCCTACACCACGGTATTGAAGGAGATCGTCGACTCCGGCCGCATCGGCTCGGTCGTCAGCGTCGAGCACCTGGAGCCGGTCGGCTGGTGGCATCACGCGCACTCCTACGTGCGGGGCAACTGGCGTCGCGAGGACGAGTCCGGGCCGATGCTGCTCACCAAGTCCTGTCACGACCTCGACTGGCTGATGTACCTGGTGGGTGAGGCGCCATCGCGGATATCCTCCTTCGGTTCGCTGTCCCACTTCAAGCCGGAGGCCAGGCCCGAAGGAGCCGCCGACCGCTGCACCGCCTGCCCGGTGGAGCGCAGCTGCCCCTACTCCGCCAAGCGACTGTACCTCGGCTGCGTCGGCGACCCACTGCGCGAGTACTGGCCGCTGTCCATGGTCACCCGGGACTTCACCGAGCAGGGTGTGCTCGACGCGCTGGAGCACAGCCCCTACGGCCGCTGCGTCTACGCCTGCGACAACGACGTGGTCGACCACCAGGTCGTCGCACTGGAGTTCCCCAGCGGCGCCACCGCGTCGTTCACCATGACCGCGTTCACCCCGCTGGTCCACCGCAAGACCCGGGTCTTCGGCACCCACGGCTGCCTGGAGGGCGACGGCGACAGCATCCGGGTGCAGGACTTCACCACCGACCGCACCGAGGAGATCCGCACCTCCGACCGCTTCGTCGGCGCCTCCGCCGCCGACGGCCACGGCGGCGGCGACGACGCCCTGGTGGCCGCCTTCCTCGCGGCCGTGCGCAGTGGCGACCCCAGCACCCTGGTCTCCGACGCCCGCACCAGCCTCGCCGGGCACCGCGCGGTCTGGGCCGCCGAGCGTGCCCGGCACACCGGCACCGTGGTCTCCCTCAGCGTCTAGGCTGACGGCTCCGCCCTCGGCAGGCCCCCGCAGGACCCCCCAACCGCCGCCGCGTCCTCGCGGCACTCCTCCATCCTCACCGGGAGAAGACGATGTCCCCCCAGCCCGCCGCGGCCAGAATGACCCGCAGACAGCTACTGTTCCGCTCCGCCGCCCTGGCCGTCGTCGTCGGCCCCGCCGCCACGATGCTCTCCGCCTGTGCCGGCGGCACCGGCACCGCCGCGGTCGCCCACGGCGCCAAGACCGCCGCCAACCCCTTCGGCGTGGACCCCACCGCATCGCTCGACGTCTACGTGTTCAAGGGCGGCCTCGGCGTGCAGTACGCCAAGGACTTTGAGGCGATGTACCACAAGGAGTACCCGGGTGCGAAGGTCTCCCTCGACAGCGGCACCGACGTCACCGGCGACCTCCAGCCCCGCTTCAACGCCGGCTCGCCGCCCGACTACATCTTCAACGACGGTGACAAGAAGCTGGAGCTGAACGTCCTGCAGGCCAACGGCCAGCTCACCAACCTGGACGTGCTGCTGGAAGCCCCCTCGATCGACGACCCGTCGGTCAAGGTCCGCGACGTGCTGGTGCCCGGCACGATCGAGGCCGGCCAGATCGGCTCCAGCATGTACTCCCTGAACTACGCGCTCACCGTCTACGGCGTCTGGTACTCCACCACGCTCTTCCGGAAGCGGGGCTGGACCGTGCCCAGGACCTGGGACGAGTTCATGGCCCTGTGCGCCGAGATCAAGAAGTCCGGCATGGCCCCGTGGGCCCACCCCGGCAACTTCCCCTTCTACATGATGGTCCCGCTGATGGACATGGTCGCCAAGGCGGGCGGCGAGGACATCCTCAAGAAGATCGACAACCTCAAGCCCAACGCCTGGCACGACGAGGTCGTGCTCCAGTCCGTCGAGCGGATCTACTCCCTCGTCGCCGACGGCTACATGCTCCCGGGCACCGAGGGACTCAGCAACATCGAGTCCGAGACCGCCTGGACCCAGGGCAAGGCCGCCTTCGTGCCCTGCGGCTCCTGGCTGGAGCAGGAGATGACCGGCGTCACCCCGGCCGGATTCGACATGGCTGTCATGGCGATGCCGCAGTGCCCCGGCGACCAACTCCCCGCCACCGCCGTGCGCGCCGTCGCGGCCGAGTCGTTCATCGTGCCCACGAAGGCGGAGAACCAGGCCGGTGGCCTGGAGCTGCTCCGGATCATGTGCTCCAAGGCCGGCGGCGCCGCGTTCGCCAAGGCCGCCAACTCGCTGCCCGTGGTCAAGGGCGCGATCACCCCCGCAATCGCCGCCGCCATGTCGCCCGGCACCAAGTCCAGCAGCGAGCTCATCAACACCGCCGGCGGCAACGTCTTCGCCTGGAACTTCTCCAACTGGTACCCCCAGATGGAGACCGACCTGGAGACCGCCATGGGCGAGCTGATGGGCAACCGCATCAAGCCCGCCGAGTTCGTCAAGCGCGCCCAAGCGGCGGCCGACCGGACCGCCGCTGACTCCTCGATCCCGAAGTACACCCGGTCCTGACCCGCCCGGCCCCCGCGCCCCGCCCGCCGAGGGCGCGGGGGCCGGGCCGCCGCCCCCACCGCGGCCCGCCCCACCTGCCTCCAGCTTCCGACAGCTTCCGATCAGGAGCGCCCCGCCATGCGGCTGAGCAAGAACACCAGGAAGAACCTGTTCGTCACGGCCTTCCTCATCGCCCCCATAGGTCTGTACGCGGTCTTCGTCCTGTGGCCCTACCTGGAGACCTTCGGCTACTCCCTCACCAACTGGTCCGGAGAGGCCCCACCCAGCAAGTTCGTCGGCCTCAGCAACTACACGGCGCTGCTGCACGACAGCGTCTTCCGCACCGCGCTCTGGCACAACCTGCTGATGCTGGCCGTGCTGCCGGTCATCACCATCGTGCTGGCCATGTTCTTCGCGTTCATGCTGAACGTCGGGGGACGCGGCTCGACCGCCGGCGTCCGCGGCGTGCGCGGCGCCGCCTTCTACCGGGTGGTGTTCTTCCTCCCCCAGGTGCTCTCCGTCGCCATCCTGATCATCCTGTTCCAGGCCGCCTACCGGCCCGACTCCGCCGGGCTGCTCAACGGGATCGCCATCAAGCTCGGGCTGACCGACGCCGCCCACCCCTACCCCTGGCTGGCGTCCCCGAGCGCCGTCCTGTGGTGCATCCTCGCCATCCTGGTCTGGCAGTGGGTCGGTTTCTACATGGTGCTGTTCTCCGCCGCCATGCAGTCGATCCCCAAGGAGATCTTCGAGGCCGCCCTGCTGGACGGCGCCAGGCGCGGCCAGACCTTCCTGCGGATCACCCTCCCGCTGCTGTGGGACTCCGTGCAGACCGCGTGGGTCTACCTGGCCATCGCCGCCATGGACGGCTTCGCGCTGGTGTCCAGCCTGACCCAGGGCTCCAGCTACGGCGGCGGCCCCGACTACCACAGCGAGGTCCTGGCGACCTATCTCATGCGCAACTTCCTGACGTTCGGCAAGGCGGGCTACGCCTGCGCCATGGGCGTCGTCATCTTCGCCATCACGCTCCTGCTGTCGATGGTCGTGCTCCGCTTCACCCGGCGCGACAGCGTCGAGTTCTGACCCGAGGGAAACCGCTGTGACCATCAAGACCGAAGAGCCGCCCCGGACCGCGGCACAGCCAGGCGCGAAGAGCAGCACCGAACGGCAGCGGCGTTTCGCCGAGGAGGGACGGGTGCTCAACGTCTTCTCGCACGGCTTCCTCGCCCTGTGGGCCTTCATGATCGTCTTTCCGCTGCTCTGGGTGGTCCTGGGCGCGTTCAAGACCAACACCCAGATCGGCGAGAGCGCCTGGTCCTGGCCCAGCCACTGGTCCTTCGGCGCGTTCTCCCGCGCCTGGTCCGAGGGCATCGGCGGCTACTTCGCCAACACCCTGCTGGTGATGGTGATGTCCGTCACGGCCACCATGGTGCTCGGCGCAATGGCCGCCTACGTCCTGGCCCGCTACCGGTTCCGCGGCAACCGCATCGTCTACTACGGATTCGTGGCCGGTGCGATGTTCCCGGTCTACCTGGCGCTGGTGCCGCTGTTCTTCCAGGTCAACGACTTCCATCTGCTGAACAGCTACGTGGGGCTGGCGCTCGTCTACACCTCCTTCTCCCTGCCGTTCACCGTCTTCTTCCTGCACTCGTTCTTCGCCACCCTGCCCACGGCGGTGCACGAGGCGGCTTTCGTCGACGGCTGCTCCCACACCCGGGCGTTCTTCCAGGTCATGATGCCCATCGCCAAGCCCGGGCTGATCTCGGTCGGCATCTTCAACGTCCTCGGCCAGTGGAACCAGTACCTGCTGCCGGTCGTGCTGATGCAGCAACAGCGCGGCGACAGCGAGGCGCACCAGGTGCTCACCCAGGGACTGGTCAACCTGATGGCCGCGCAGGGCTACGCGGCCGACTTCCCGGCCCTGTTCGCCGGGATGACCATCGCCATGCTGCCGGTGCTCGCGGTCTACCTCTCCTTCCAGCGACAGGTCCAGGCCGGACTCACCGCCGGGACCCTCAAGTAGCCACGGCCATCACGTAGCCGCAAGGGAAGCATCCATGACGATCAGTCAGCTGTGCTCAGCGTCGGCGGACCCGGGAGCGGCCACGCTCCGACCGACCGGCCGCCGCGCACGCACGAAGGAGGCCACCCGGAGGGCGATCACCCGCGCCGCGCAGCGGCTCTTCATGGAGCGCGGCTACGACCAGGTGTGCCTCCGCGAGATCGCCGAGGCCGCGGAGGTCTCGATCACCACCGTGTTCAAGCACTTCACCGGCAAGGAGGCGCTGGTCTTCGGCCAGGAGCCGGACCCCGCAGCCGAGCTGGCGACCGCCGTGCGCGAGCGCCGGGCGGGCGAGGGCGTCCTGCACGCCCTGCGCCGCCACCTTCTGGACGCCTGGCTGCCGGTCGCGGAACACCCCGGATCGGAGTACCTCGCCCGCTTGGTGGACAGCGCGCCCGCGCTGCGCGCCCATGCCGCGCTGCTGCGGGCCCGGCACGCCGACGCCCTCGGCGCGGCCCTCGCAGACGCGTTCGCCGTCCCCCACGACGACCTGGCCTGCACCGCGCTCGCCCGCTTCGTCCTGGAGATCACGGTCGTCGCCCGGACCCAGCCCGACCGCCGGGTCGCCGTGGAGCGGCTCTTCGTCCTCCTGGCCCAGGGCTGGCAGCCCCCGCCCGCCGCGGTCGGCGCCCAGGTCGCCCGGGGAGAGCGGGAACCGAACTGGGCGGCAGGCTAGTCCAGCGAGTTCACCTCCAGGATCCGCCGCACCTCCGGCGAGCAGCGGACCGCGTCCGGGCGCAGCCCGTAGTGTTCCCGCAGCCGCTCCACATCGGCGTTGGTGCGTACCTGTTCGGCGTCGCCCACCGGGTTCCGGTGGACATCGAGCATCCGAGCCATCAGGATGTCGCCCGGCGTGGTCTGGACGTCGAGGATCACGTCTGTGAGTGCACTGTCCATGGTTCCAGCATCAGGGGAGCGGGCCGCAGCGGCATCCCGGCGCTGCGCCGACTGGACGCCCCGAGCGAGAGCGGAGCAGCACCGATGACCACAACCGCGCATCCGCGCCCGGCGGTCCCGGCGACCGTGGAGGCTGCCCTGCGGCCGGCCGCCCGGGCCGGTTTCGAGTACAGCTGCACCGAGCCGGTCGGACGACTGCTCGCCATGCTGGCGCTCTCCAGGCCGGGCGGCAGGATCGCCGAGTCCGGGACCGGCTTCGGGGTCGGCACCGCCTGGCTCCACTCCGGGCTGCACCCGTCCTCGCAACTGTTCACCGTGGAACGGGAGCCGGAGCGGGCCCGCAGCGCGGCCGAGCTGTTCCGGGACGACCCCCGGGTCCGGGTGCTGGCCGGGGACTGGACCCTGCTGCGCGAACACGGCCCGTTCGACCTGCTGTTCTGCGACGGCGGCGGCAAGCGGGACGACCCGGACGGCGTCATCGGGCTGCTGCGGCCCGGGGGAATCCTGGTCCTCGACGACTTCACCCCCTCCCCCGGCTGGCCGCCGCTGTTCGAGGGCGCGCCGGACCGGTTGCGGATCAGTTATCTGACCCATCCCGCGCTGTGCGCGACGGAGTTGCGCACCGAGGAGAACGCCTCGGTTGTGCTGGCCACCCGCCGCTGAGGCGGCGCGGCAGGGGCGACGGAGCGCAGGCCGGGTCAGTCCTGGCGGCTGTGCCAGCCGCGTTCGTCGGGATCGGCGACATGGACGTCCCCGCCGCACTCGCCGGTGCGCTCGTCCGGCCAGGACACCACCAGGGTGAAGCGGTGCTCGAAGCTGGGCTTGCCGTCGGTGTCGTCCATGCCGGGGATCCGGGCCCAGCCGGTGGAGTGGATCTGCACGCTGCCGGCGGCGGCGGTCCGGCTCCAGTCGGCGGCCGCCTGGAGCGCCCCGGCCTGGGTGGACGCGGCGAAGGTGACCGAGGTGCGGGTGGAGATGGTGATGTCGCTGTCGGCGTCCTCGGGCATCGAGGCGACGGCGCCCGCGGCGCTGCTGATGTCCCGGGTGAGGTCGTCGATGACGTGCTGCGGGGCGGTGAGCATGCCGGGGAGCACCAGTGAGCCCGCCGGCACTGCGGTGGCGATCTCATTGCGGACAGCGGGTGCGCTCATGGTGTTCCTCGCCTGTGCTCGATGCTTCTCCACCGCACATGCTCCCCCCATGACAGAGGTCTGTCACCAGAAACCTGACAGTGAACGCTGTCAGCGAGGAAATGGTATATGCCATCAGCAGGTTGACCCCGGCGGCGCGACATCGTCGCAGGCCGCCGGGGTCCGGTTGAAAGCCGCCGTCACTCCACCGGGGCCCAGTCGAGGGTGCGTTCGATTGCCCGCTTCCAACCCGCGTAGCCCGCCTCGCGGGTAGCCTCGTCCCACTGCGGATCCCAGCGGACGTCCTGGTTCCAGTTGGCCTTCAGCTCCTCGGTGTCGCGCCAGAAGCCCACCGCCAGACCGGCCGCGTAGGAGGCCCCGAGCGCGGTGGTCTCGGCGACCTTGGGACGGATCACCGGGACGCCCAGCACGTCGGCCTGGGTCTGCATGCAGAGGTTGTTGGCGGTCACGCCGCCGTCGACCTTGAGCACCGTCAGGTCCACGCCGGAGTCCTTGGCCATCGCCTCGACCACGTCCCGGCTCTGGTAGCAGATGGACTCCAGGGTGGCCCGGGCGAGGTGCCCGTCGTTGTGGAACCGGGCCAGGCCGACCATGGCCCCGCGCGCGTCGGAGCGCCAGTAGGGCGCGAACAGCCCGGAGAAGGCCGGGACGAAGTACATCCCGGCGGTGTCCTCGACCCGGCGGGCCAGGACCTCGCTCTCGGCGGCGGTGCTGATCAGGTGCAGTTGGTCACGCAGCCACTGCACGGCCGATCCGGTCACCGCGATCGAGCCCTCCAGCGCGTAGATCGGGGCCTGTCCGGCGAACTGGTAGGCCACCGTGGTCAGCAGGCCGTGCTGCGAACGCACCAACTCCTCGCCGGTGTTGAGCAGCATGAAGTTGCCGGTGCCATAGGTGTTCTTGGCCTCGCCCGGGGAGAAGCAGACCTGGCCCACGGTGGCCGCGTGCTGGTCGCCGAGGATGCCGCTGATCGGGATTCCGGCCAGCGGGCTGACGGCGGGCGAATCGCCGTACCCGTCCGGGGCGTTGGAGGGCTGGATGCTGGGCAGCATGGCACGCGGGATGTTGAAGAACGACAGCAGCTCGTCGTCCCAGTCCAGCGTCCGCAGGTTCATCAGCATGGTGCGGGAGGCGTTGGTGACGTCCGTCATGTGGACGCCGCCCTGGATTCCGCCGGTGAGGTTCCACAGCACCCAGGTGTCGATCGTGCCGAAGATCGCGTCCCCGCGCTCGGCGTCGGCCCGCACGCCGTCCACGTTCTCCAGGATCCACTGGACCTTGCCGGCCGCGAAGTAGGTGGCGGGCGGCAGTCCGGCCTTGGTCCGGATGACGTCGCCCTTGCCCTCCCGCTCCAGCGCGCTGGCGATCCGGTCGGTCCGGGTGTCCTGCCAGACGATGGCGTTGTGGTACGGACGGCCGGTGCGGCGGTTCCACACCACGGTGGTCTCACGCTGGTTGGTGATGCCGAGCGCGGCGATGTCGCTCGGTTGCAGCTTGGACTGGTTGAGGCAGGTGGCGATGACCGAGCGGGTTCGCTCCCAGATCTCCACCGGGTTGTGCTCGACCCAGCCCGCCTTCGGCAGGATCTGCTCGTGTTCCAACTGCTGTCGGGCGACCTCGTTGCCGGAATGATCGAAGATCATGAACCGGGAGCTGGTCGTGCCCTGGTCGATCGCGGCGACGTAGTCCGCCATGGCGGAAGCCCTCCACTGGTTGGTGATGGTTGATCAGATACCTTTACTGCGACGGGTGTTTCACTCCTCGTCGGCCAGCACCCGACCGGCCGGCTCTTCGCTGGTGGGCAGGAACCGGGCGATCCCGAACTGGTAGATGGCCGCTCCGAGCGGGGCGCCGATCAGCGGGCCGACGATCGGGACCCAGAAGTAGATGTCGCCGTACTGGTCCCGGAAGGCGCCCTTGTAGCCGGTGATGTAGCTCGCCAGCCGGGGGCCGAGGTCACGGGCCGGGTTGATCGCATAGCCCGCGTCGGCGCCCCAGGCCATGCCGATGGCGACCACCAGCAGGCCGGTGATCAGCGCGCCCATGTTCGCCTTGGGGGCAGTGTTGAACACGTCCGTCAGCGCCATGATGACCAGCATCAGGATGCCCGTGCCGATGATCTGGTCCCGCAGCGCGCCCCACTGGCTGACCGGGAAGACGCCGTTGCCGGGCAGGGTGGAGAAGATGAACTGGGACTTGATGGTGTGGCCGGGGTCGAACTTGGCCAGGAGCTCGGTGTAGTTCCAGCGGACCAACAGCGCGGCGACGAAGGCGCCCAGGATCTGCGCCAGCGCGTAGGGGAGCACCTTCTTCCAGGCGAAGCCCCGGAAGATGGCGAGCGAGAGGGTGACCGCCGGGTTGAGGTGCCCCCCGGAGAGCCGGGCCGCGACGTAGACACCGAGCATCACACCAAAGCCCCAGGCCCAGGCGATGCTGTCGTGGTCGCCGAGATCGGCCGTCACAACCTGGGCGACCACGCCCGCGCCGAACAGGATCAGGATCATGGTGCCGAGGAATTCGGCGGCGAGTTCGCCGAGGAGCTGGCGCGAGGCGCTGGGCTCCGCGGCCGAGCGGGCGTTCAGAGTGGCCGAGGCCATGGCGGTTGGTCCCTTCTCGGGTGAGGGTGTCAGGTCCGGGGGTGCAGCTGGCCCGGGAAGCTCAGGTGCTCCGGGGGCTCAGGTGCTCCGGGGCTCAGCTGGTCCGGGGCTCAGGTGAGGGGCAGGATGTCGGGGGCGCCGAGCCGGGCCGCGTCGGCGGTCTGGTCGTCCGGCTGCTGCTGCGCGTCGCGTTCCGCCGCGACCCGCTTGCGGTAGTGCTCGACCTCGTCCCGGACCTGGTCCTCACTCCAGCCCAGCGGGCCGGCCATCAGCCGGGCCGCCCGGTCGGCCGCGGCCAGGCCGCGGTCCCAGGACTCGATCGAGGCGCGGGTGCGCCGGGTGAGCACGTCGTCGAGGTGGCGCGCGCCCTCGTGGGTCGCCGCGTAGACCACCTCGGCCTCCAGGTAGTCGTCCGCCCCGGGCAGCGGCTCGGCCAGCACCGGGTCCGCGCGCAGCAGCTCCAGCACCTCTTCGATCAGCGAGCCGTAGCGGTTCAGCAGGTGCTCGATCCGCACCACGTGCAGCCCGGACTCGTCGGCCAGGCTCTGCCGCTGGTTCCACAGCGCCCGGTAGCCGTCCGCGCCGGTCAGCGGTACGTCCTCGGTGACCGAGGGCCCGGCGGCGGCCCCGTCCAGGGTGCGCACCGCCTCGTCCACGGCGTCCTTGGCCATCACCCGGTAGGTGGTGTACTTGCCGCCCGCCACCACCACCAGGCCCGGCACCGGATGGCCGACCAGGTGCTCGCGGGAGAGCTTGCTGGTGTCGGCGGCGTCGCCGGACAGCAGCGGTCGCAGCCCGGCGTACACGCCCTCCACGTCGTCCCGGGTGAGCGGGGTCTCCAGCACCCCGTTGACGTGCTCCAGCAGGTAGTCGATGTCCCGGGAGCTGACCGCGGGGTGCTGCTTGTCCAGGTCCCAGTCGGTGTCGGTGGTGCCGATCAGCCAGTGCCTGCCCCAGGGGATGACGAACAGCACGCTCTTCTCGGTCCGCAGGATCAGCCCGGACTGGGAGTTGACCCGGTCCCGGGGGACCAGGATGTGCACGCCCTTGGACGCCCGGACGTGGAACTGTCCCCGGGTGTCGGCCAACGCCTGGGTGTCGTCGGTCCACACCCCGGTCGCGTTGATCACCTGCTTGGCGTGCACCTCGAACTCGCGGCCGGTCTCCAGGTCCATCACCAGCGCGCCGGAGACCCGCTCGCCCTGGCGCAGGAACCCGGTGACCCGGGTGCGGTTGGCCACGTGCGCGCCGTACGAGGCGGCGGTCCTGGCGATCATCATGGTGTGCCGGGCGTCGTCCACCTGCGCGTCCCAGTACTGGACCGCGCCGACCAGTGAGTCGGCCTTGAGCGCCGGGACCTCGCGCAGCGCGTGCCGACGGGTCAGGTGCCGGTGGTGCGGCAGGCCCCGGGCGTTGCCGGAGGTGGTACCCATGGTGTCGTACAGCAGCACGCCCGCGCCGACGTAGGGGCGCTCCCAGAAGCGGTGCTTGAGCGGGTAGAGGAACTTCACCGGGTGCACCAGGTGCGGCGCCAGCCGCTGGATCAGCAGGCCACGCTCCTTGAGCGCCTCCTGCACCAGCCGGAAGTCCAGCATCTCCAGGTAGCGCAATCCGCCGTGGATCAGCTTGCTGGAGCGGCTGGACGTGCCGCTGGCCCAGTCCCTGGCCTCGACCAGCCCCACACTCAGGCCGCGGGTCACGGCGTCCAAGGCGCAGCCCGCCCCGACCACGCCGCCCCCGACGACCAGGATGTCCAGCTCCCGGCCGGAGGCCAGAGTGTTCAGGGCGTCCTCGCGGGCCTGCGGCGACAGGGCGACCGGCTTCATCAGCCTGCTCCTTCGTGCGGTGCGGTGGCTTCCGGTGACAACTGCGTCACCTTCCGTATTGAAGCCATCGCAGCAAGCCACGGGCCGGAGCGCACCCGCTGCGGCCGCTGGCACCGCCGAACGGGTGCCGCCGCGCCGTTGACCGCCCCCGCCGGGCCCCCGCCGGACCCTCGGCCGCCCCCCGCCGGGCTCAGACCCGGACGACCTCCACGCCCTGCTCCTGGAACGGCTGGACCACCTCGTCCGGCGCGCCGGAGTCGGTGATCACCATGTGGATCTCCCGGACGTGGCAGATCCGGGCGAACGCGCTGCGGTCCAGCTTGGAGCTGTCGGCGAGCACCACGACCTTGCGCGCGCGGCTGGCCATCAGCCGGTTGGTGCTGGCCTCGACCTCGTGGTGGGCGGTCGCGCCGAGGGTGTGGTGCAGCGCGTCCACGCCGAGGAACATGAGGTCCAGGGTGACCTCTTCGAGGATGTGCCCGGCCAGCGGACCGATCAGCTCATAGGACTTCTCCCGGGCGACGCCGCCGGTCACCACCACCCGGATCCGGGGCCGGACGGTGAGCTCCGAGGCGATGTTGAGCGCGTTGGTGACGATGGTGGCGGTCCAGCCCTCGCCACCCCGGCCGTCGCCCGGCCCCTCCCCGGAGCCCGAGCCGGAGCCGCCCGAGCCCGGGCCGCCGCTGCCGGAGTCGCCGCGGAGCGCGATCGCCCGGGCCGCCTCGGTGGTGGTGGTCCCGCCGTTGAGGCCGACCACCATGCCGGCCTGCACCAGCCGCGCGGCGGCCTGGCCGATCCTGCCCTTCTCCTCGGCGTGCCGGGCGGTCTTGTAGCGCAGCGGCAGGTCGTAGCTGACGTTGCCGGCCACCGCGCCGCCGTGGGTGCGCACCAGCAGCTGCTGCTGGGCCAGATGGTCCATGTCCCGGCGTACCGTCGCCGTCGACACCCCCAGCAGCTCGGCGGCGTCCTCGACGGCCAGGCTCTCCCGCTCGGCCAGGAGCTCCAGCAGCGTCGTGAGGCGCTCGTGGCGATTCACCGTTTCCCACCCTTCAGACGGGTCACCGGCGCCCTGGAACGCGCGCTCAGGGGTGCCCTGCGTGTGAGCGGCAGCATAGCGGCGCGGGACGCCCTCAGTCGCACGCGTACCAGGCCTGCCAGGACTGACCTCGGCGGAGCTGGGCAGGGGCTCCGTGTCGGCGTCCCGCCCGGCGCGGACGGAGACTGATGTACAGCAGGAGGGAACCAAAATGAACGCGAGCGCGCAGTACGAGATCGGTGCGAAGGTCGACTGCCAGGGAGAGCCGTGCGGGCGGCTGGTCCGGGTGGTGCTCGACCCGGTCGCGAGGCGGCTGACCCATCTGGTGGTCGACCCCCGGCACGGCCTGGGCGGAATGCGGCTGGTGCCGCTGGACCTGGTGGACGCGGACGACTCCGACGCCCAGGAGATCCGGCTGAACTGCGACAGTGACGCCTTCGAGGCGCTGGACGCCGCCCAGGAGACCGAGTTCCTGCCGGGCGAGGAGCGGTTGGGTTACCAGGCCGACCAGACCATCACCTGGCCGTACTACGGCCTGGGTGTGGGCAGCATGGGGCTGGTGGGGGTGGGCGACCCCGCGATGATGTCCCCGCTGGAGGCCGGTCCGGTGCTGCACGACCGGGTCCCGGCCGGGGAGACGCAGATCCGCAGGGGCGACCCGGTCGAGGCACTGGACGGCGAGATCGGGCACGTCCAGGGACTGGTGGTCGACCCCCGGGACCAGGCGGTGACCCATGTGCTGTTGCAGGAGGGGCACCTGTGGGGCCGCAAGACGGTCGCCATCCCGATCGGCTCGGTGACCTGCGCGGACGACGGCGTCCGGACCGGCCTGAGCAAGCAGCAGCTGGGCGAGCTGCCGCCAGTGGACTTCGATGAGCACAGCTGAGCCCGACCTGGCCGGACCGGCGGAGGGGTCCGGCCGGGGCTACGTTGGAGGCATGAACAGCCACCACCGCGCCCCGGCCGCGATCCAGCTCCCCGTCCAACTGCCGGTTCCGCCGAGCCTGGAGACCGTGCACCGGGCCTACCTGGAGGAGCTGGGTCCCGAGGAGCGGGCGGCGCTGATGTCGTGGGCGGGATTCACCACGACCTTCGCGACCGTCCGGGGGATCACCTACAGCATCCGCCACGGCAAGGGGCCCTTCCGCAACCTCAGCGTCGGCGGCGCGCACCTGCACCACTACATGTGGGGGATCGCCATGCTCAGCGGGGTGGGCGCGGTGGCCGTGCACGGTTCGGACAGCCACCGCCGCCACCCGGCCGTCGCGCTCAGCTACGGCGTCGCGCTGGCGCTGATCGTCGACGAGTTCGCGCTGCTGCTCGACCTGGACGACGTCTACTGGACCAAGCAGGGCCGGGTCTCGATCGACCTCGGCATCGGCCTGGTCGCGGTCGGCGGAACCACCCTGGCCGCCCTGCCGATGCTGCAACGGCTCTTCCGCCGCCCGGCCCCGAGCCCGACCCCGAGCCCGGCCCCGGCCCCGGCCCGCTGAGGGTGCGGGGCGGGGAGCCGGGCCCTCAGGGCCATACCGCTCAGGGCCCTACCGCTCAGGGCCATACCGCTCAGGGCCATACGGCCGGCCCCCCGTCGCACCACTCCACGATCGTGGGGTCCAGCTGCACCCACTCGGTCAGGCCGGCCATCTTCAGCAGTTGCTCGACGTCCGTGTACGTCTCGGCGATGGCGATCACGTTCTTGCCGATCTGCACGCGGCGGCCGGTGCCGTCGGGGCCACTTTCCACGCCCCAGACGATCACCAGGGGTTCGAGGGTGTCGTCGTCCATGGACCCAGCTTGGGGTGATTGTCCGGAGCGCGCACGCCCGGCGCACCCGGCCGCTGCCGGCGGCCGGTCAGCCGCGCGGGTTCAGCCGACGGGTCGGCTCGGCCGCGGCCGGGTCCTCCGGCCAGGGGTGGCGCGGGTAACGTCCGCGCAGGTCGGCGCGGACCGCGCGGTAGCCCTCGCGCCAGAACGAGGCCAGATCGGCGGTCACCGCGGCCGGGCGACCGGCCGGGGAGAGCAGGTGCACGGTCAGCGGAACCCGTCCCCCGGCCAGCGCCGGGGCCGCGTCCCAGCCGAACAGCTCCTGGAGCTTGACCGCCAGGACCGGGCGTTCGCCCGAGTAGTCCACCCGGACCCGCGAACCGGACGGCACGGTGATCCGCTCCGGGGCGAACTCCTCCAACCGTCCGGCCGAGCCGTCCGCCCAGGGCAGCAGCCGGGCCAGCGCCGCCGCCGTGTCCAGCCGCTCAAGGTCCGCCCGGCGCCGGGCCCGGGACAGCTCCGGCTCCAGCCAGGCGTCGGCGGACGCCAGCAGCGCCTGGTCGGCGACGTCCGGCCAGGGCGGGCCGATCCAGCGGTGCAGGAAGGCCAGCCGTTCGCGCAGCCCGGCGGCCTTGGCCGACCAAGTCAGCAGGCCGCCGACACCCTCGCGCCGCAGCCCGTCGACCAGGGCGGCGCGCACCAGCGCCGGATCGGGCCTCTCCAGCGGCCTGGCCGCCAGCTCGATCGCGCCCAGCGCCTCGACCCGGCGGGCGGCCACGTCGCCCCGGCGTCCGCCCGGCGGGACCGCCCAGCGCACCTCCTCCCAGCTGGTCAGCAGCTGGGCGGCGGCCCGGCGGGCGTCCTGCTCGTCCAGGACGGCGGCGGAGCGGACCCGGGCCGCCGGCGAGCCGGCCGGACGGTCGGCGATCGCGACCGCCAGCCAGGTGGCCCCGGCCAGAGCCGAGCCGGGGCCGGTGGCCGCCTCGGTCCCGGACGCCATCACGAAGGCTCCCCGGGGCGCGCCGCCCGGTGCGCCGCCCGGGGCCTCGCTCCGGCCCGGGCCACGGGTCCTGGCGATCCGCTCGGGAAACGCCAGCCCGACCACCAGCCCGGCCGCGGTCCGGTCGTCCGGGCCGGGGCCGCCCGAACCCCCGCCGCGCTCCGGTTCGGCGTCGCCGCCGGTGTGCTGCCGCAGCCGGCGCACCTCCTCGCGCCAACGCCCGACGTACGGGTCCCGGCCGCCCTGACGGTCACCGCTGCCGCCGCCGCCCGGGCCACCGGTGCCACCGCGCACGCCGCGCCACACCTCGGCCAGGTCGTCGCCGAGCGCGCGCGGCGGTTCCTCCGACAGCAGCGCGACCAACTCGGCCGCGCGCCGGGCGCCCACCAGCGGCGCGCCGTCCAGCAGCGCGCGGGCCAGCCGGGGGTGCAGGGCCGTCCGGGCGAACCGTTGGCCGCGCGCGGTGGCCCGCCCGGCGGCGTCGACCGCGCCCAGCTGTGCCAGCGTGGTCCGGGCGGCGGCCAACGCGCCCGGCGGCGGCGGATCGGGCAGGGCCAGACCCCGGGCGTCCGGGTCGCCCCAGCAGGCCGCCTGCAACGCGAAGCCGGTCAGGTCGGCCAGGGCGATCTCCGGGGTCGGCAGCCGCTGGGCCCGCGCGTCCTCGGCCGGCTCCCAGCAGCGGTAGACCGTGCCCGGTGCCTCGCGCCCGGCCCGACCGGCCCGCTGGCGTCCGGTGGCCAGCGACGCCCGGACGGTGACCAGGCTGGAGAGTCCGCGCGCGTGGTCGGTGCGCGGCTCGCGGGCCAACCCGCAGTCGACCACGCAGCGCACCCCGGGCACGGTCAGCGACGACTCGGCGACCGAAGTCGCCAGCACCACCCGCCGCCGCTCCCCCGGGGCCAGCGCCGCGTCCTGCACCCGCTGCGGGGCCCGGCCGTGCAGTTGCAGCACCTCCACCCGCAGCGCCCCGGCGGCGCCGTCGAGCAGCCCGGCGACCCGGGCGATCTCGCCCGCGCCGGGCAGGAAGCAGAGCACGTCGCCGTCGTGCTCGGCCAGCGCCCGGCGCACGGTCGCGGCGACATGGTCCAGCAGCGCGGGATCGGTCCTGGTGCCCAGCGCCGGCCGGACCGGGCGCGGCGGGGGCGCCCACACGGTCTCCACCGGGTGCGTGGTGCCGTACGCCTCCACTACCGGCGCGGGGCCCTCGGCGCCGCCGAGCAGCGCGGCCCAGGCGGCGGTGTCCGAGGTCGCCGAGGCGCAGACCAGGCCCAACTCCGGTCGCAGTGTGGCGCGGACGTCGAGCAGGAAGGCGAGCGCGGTGTCGGCGTCCAGGTGCCGCTCGTGGCACTCGTCGACCATGACCAGGTCCACCCCGGGCAGCTCCGGGTCGCGTTGCAGCCGTTGCAGCAGCACGCCAGTGGTGACCACCTCGACCACGGTGCGCGGTCCGACCCGGCGCTCGCCGCGCATGGTGTGGCCGACCAGCCCGCCCGGGCTCTGCTCGGCCGGCTCGTCCAGCAGCCAGGACATCCGCCGGGAGGCGGCGCGCACGGCGAGTCGGCGCGGCTCGGCCAGCAGCACCCGCCGGGGCGGCCCTGGCTGCTCGTCCAGCAGCCCGGCCAGGGCCAGCGGGACCAGCGTGGTCTTACCGGTGCCGGGCGGCGCGGCCAGCACGGCCGTGCCGCGCCGGGCCAGGGCCTGCTGAAGCTCGGGCAGGGCGTCGCGGACGGGGAGCCGGTACCAGGCGGGGTTCACCCGGCAAGTCTGGCCGACCGCGCGGCGGCGGCGCGTCCCGGGCCGCCGGCTGGGACCGTGGAATGGACTGTGACCTGGGCCGCGACCCTTGACAGCCGCCCGGCTTGCTGGATTACTGGACCTCGCCGCTGCACGACCGAATGTTCGGTCGGATGATTGCGGCGGACGGAGGTCGGACGATGAGCGGCAACCCGATGGCGGCGGCCCGGCGGCTGGGCGACCCACTCCCCCCGGAGCTGCTGGACGCCGGGGAGCGGCTGACCGGTGCGGAGCTGCGCGAACTCCAACTCACCCGGCTGCGCTGGACGCTGCGGCACGCCTACGACCAGGTCGAGCTGTACCGGCGGAAGTTCGACGCGGCCGGGGTGCACCCCGACGACTGCCGGACGCTGGCGGACCTGGCCCGGTTCCCCTTCACCACCAAGGCCGACCTGCGCGAAAGCTACCCGTTCGGGATGTTCGCCGTCCCCATGGCCGACATCCGCCGGATCCATGCCTCCAGCGGCACCACCGGCCGTCCGACCGTGGTCGGCTACACCGAGAACGACCTGTCGATGTGGGCCGACCTGGTCGCCCGCTCGATCCGCGCGGCCGGCGGCAGGCCCGGCCACAAGGTGCACATCTCCTACGGCTACGGGCTGTTCACCGGCGGCCTGGGCGCGCACTACGGCGCGGAGCGGGCCGGCTGCACGGTGATCCCCGCCTCGGGCGGGATGACCGCGCGCCAGGTCCAGCTGATCCAGGACTTCCAGCCCGAGATCATCATGGTCACCCCCTCCTACATGCTCACCCTGCTGGACGAGTTCGACCGCCAGGGCATCGACCCGCGCGGCACCTCACTGCGGATCGGCATCTTCGGCGCGGAGCCGTGGACCGAGGAGATGCGCCGCGAGCTGGAGCAGCGGATGGACCTGCACGCGGTGGACATCTACGGCCTGTCCGAGGTGATCGGCCCGGGCGTGGCCGGCGAGTGCGTGGAGACCAAGGACGGCCTGCACATCTGGGAGGACCAGTTCTACCCGGAGCTGGTCGACCCGCTCACCGACGCGGCGGTGCCCGAGGGCGACAGCGGCGAGCTGGTGTTCACCTCGCTGACCAAGGAGGCCCTGCCGATCATCCGCTACCGCACCCGCGACCTGACCCGGCTGCTGCCGGGCACCGCCCGCCCGGCCTTCCGCCGGATGGAGCGGATCAGCGGTCGCTCCGACGACATGATCATCCTGCGTGGGGTCAATGTCTTCCCCAGCCAGATCGAGGAGATCGTGCTGCGAACGGAGCAGGTCGCCCCGCACTTCCAGCTGAAGCTGACCCGCCCCGGCCGGATGGACGAGCTGACCGTCCGCGCCGAGGCCCGCCCCGGCGCGACCCCCGAACAGCGGTCGGCCGCCGCCCGGGCGATCGCCGTCGGCGTCAAGGAGGGCGTGGGAGTGACCGTCCGGGTCGAGATCCTCCCCCCGGAGACCCTGGCCCGCTCGATCGGCAAGATCACCCGCCTGGTCGACGAGCGCTCCACCCCCACCCCCGGCTCCGGCTCCGCGCAGTAGCCCGCCGGGTCGGCGACCGTCGGACGCCGGGTCGGCGGTGACATGAGCCGGAGCCGCGGGGTCGATCAGGCTATGCTGTTCGGGCGGTCGTGACTGGCGCTTGGGTGGGGTACCACCGGGGAGCGATCCGCCTTCGGTCCAAAGCCGTGCGCCTGGGCGATTCCCCCTCTCACTCCTGGGAACTGCCCATGCCCGCACAGCTCATGACCGGTACCGGCCTGGCCCGGGAAAGCGTCGCCCGTAGCGCGCGGCGCGCACAGGACCTGCTGGAGCGGACCGGCGTCAAGCCGTGCCTGGCCACCGTCCTGGTCGGCGAGGACCCGGCCTCGGTCACCTACGTGGCGATGAAGCGCAACCGCTGCGCCCAGGCGGGCATCGACTCGCGGCACGTACCGCTGCCATCGACGACCACCACGGCGGAGTTGGTCGCGACCATCCGGGCGCTGTCCGCCGATCCGGCAGTGCACGGCATCCTGCTACAGCATCCGGTCCCGGCGCACATCGACGAACGAGCCGCGTTCGAGGCGATCGACCCGGCCAAGGACGTCGACGGCGTGACCATGTGGTCGTTCGCCGCGACGGCCCTCGGCCACCCGGGCTTCGTCTCCTGCACCCCCGGCGGCATCATCCGGCTGCTGGACGCCTACGGCGTCGACCCCACCGGACAGCACGCGGTCGTGGTCGGACGCAGCCCGATCCTCGGCAAACCGATGGGCATGCTCCTGCTGGCCCGCGACGCGACAGTCACCTACTGCCACTCCAGGACCGTCGACCTGTCCGCCATCGTCGCCACGGCGGACATCCTGGTCGCGGCGGTCGGCAGGCCGGAGTTCATCAAGGGCCGCGACCTCAAGCCCGGCGCGGTCGTCATCGACGCCGGATACAACCCGGGCAACGTGGGCGACGTGGACTCAGCGGGCGCGATGGCCCAGGCCCGCTTGCTGACACCGGTACCCGGCGGCGTCGGCCCGATGACGATCGCGGTCCTGCTGGAACAGACCGTGGACGCGGCACTGCGGCAGACCGCAACAGCCAGTTGAGGAATCCGACCCGAAGACGAATGCCCCGGTCCGCCCCGGAGCTGCGGACCGGACCCGATATCCGGTCAGGCCTGCGGTGTCCCACCCTATGCCGACGGTTCGCTGGAGACGGCGTGATCAGCGTATCCACGCTCCGATGGCCGCCCGTCCCGGCTCAGTCGCCGGATAGGCTCCCGGCATGATCTCAGCGGTGGTGTTCGATGTCGGCGAGTGCCTGGTGGACGAGACCCGCGAGTACGGCACCTGGGCCGACTGGCTCGGTGTCCCTCGGCATACCTTCGCATCGGTCTTCGGTGCGGTCATCGCCCGGGGCGGCGACTACCGGGACACCTTTCAGGAGTTCCGGCCCGGCTTCGACCTGTATGCCGAACGCGAGGCCCGAGCAGCCGCCGGCCGGCCGGAGTGGTTCGGCGAGGCCGACCTGTACCAGGACGTCCGCCCCGCATTCAAAGCTCTTCGGGCGAACGGCCTTTGGCTCGGCATTGCGGGTAACCAGACGGTCCGCGCCGGAGGGCTGCTGCGGGAGCTATTCACGGGCGATGTGGATCTGATCGGCACCTCCGACGACTGGGGCGCGTCCAAGCCCGACCCGCTGTTCTTCGAGCGCGTGGCCGAGGCCGTGCCCTTCGCCCCGGGCGAGATCCTGTACGTCGGCGACCGCCTCGACAACGACATCAAGCCCGCCGTCGCAGCCGGAATGCTCACCGCCCTGATCAGGCGCGGCCCTTGGGCACACATCCAATGGCACGCCCACGAGGCTGTCGAGCTACCAACGTTCCGCCTGGAATCCCTCGGCGAACTGTCGCCGACGATCGCCGAGTTCAACGACCGCTAGCGCTGCAACGCGCTGACCGTCGCCGACCAGCCATAGAGCCGGTCGTCCAGGAGCCGTACGTACTCCTCGTCAGCCCAGGGTTGCAGCGCGCGCCGAACGTCGCGAATCCGGTCCATGCCCATCTCGTACCAGGAAGCGGCCAATTGCTCCAGCGCCTCCTCAGCACGGGCACAGGCCTCCCGGGGCCGCTTCTCTGCCGCCTCGACTGCGGCGAGGTCCCCGAGGACAACGACACGCTGTTTCCCGGCAGCAGACGGCAACTGCTCCAGCACCGCAGTCAAGGTGTCGCGAGCGGCCTTGGTGTGACCTGCCTTCAGCTGGGTGTTGCCCTTGAAGGCGGCGAGACGGGTCCCCGAGAACCAGTCGAACCAGTCCGGGTCACCGTCGTCGTTGGCTTCCGCGAGGATGTCCTCGGCGTGGCCGAGGAGGTGCAGCGCCGTGCGGACGTTGCCGCAGCGGGTCTCGCACTCAGCCTCAACGCAATCCAGCCAGGCGAGCATCGCGGCAGAGACGGGCTCGGATGCTCGGCGTGCCATGGCGCGGGCTCCGGCCATGCGCTCGACCATGGCTTCGTGGTCTCCAGTCCATCCAGGGATAAACGCGCCATGGGCGAGGATCGCCGATCCGAGGAGTGGGTCATCGGCTTCCTGCGCTGCCTGGTGGGCGCGGATGTATGCCTCGGCGGCCTGGTCAGGCCTGCGGAGGTCGAAGAACTCGATACGGCCCTGCATTAGTGCCGTCTCGGCGAGTGCTCGGGCCAGAATCTGACGGGGAAGTCCAGCGGTCTCCGTGAGAAGTGCTGTGCCAAGACGAGCATGCTCCACGACAGTGGGGTGGAGTTGTGCGGGCTGGACGGTCCAGTACAACCGTCGATGCGCAGTCGTGACGATGGCGAAGTCCGCAGCCACCGAGGCTGGCTGACGGCCTGTGGCGTTGGCTGCCGGGAGCGGAAGCGCGGCGCCTGCGGCAGTGGCCACGCCGAGGGTCACAGTTCGGGGGCTCACGCCGCTCCTCTCGCCGCCACCCTTGTCCCACGGGGCTGTGAAGCCGAGTTGCTCGACGGGTAGTGAGAGAACGCGGGTGAGGACACGCTGGGTTTCGGCATGCGGCCACGGAGGGGTGTCGGACTCCCAGCGGCGGACCTGACGGCTGGTGATGGTGACATTCGCGCCGATCTGCTTGGCGGCTTTGGTGAGAGCGCTGGCAAGGTCCTGCTGGGAAGCGTAGCCGGCTGCCTGACGGGCGGCTTTGAGCTTGATGTTGCCCGTAGTTCGGGGCATGGGTTCCTCCGACAGGCGCGTAGCTGGTTGTGGTGTAGACGGTAGTGGCCCTGACCGCATTTGGGGAGTCCCATACCGAGATGGAGTGAGAGAACGTCCGCATAGGGTCCGCCAAGAGTCCGCTGTAAGACCTTCCATAGGACATTCATCAGCGCGACGATGTCTCTAACACGCCACGCTCCGTGGTGATCGCGCCACCCAGTGACACAGCGAGGCCCACGATGCCCCAATTGCCGCATGTCCAGTACACCGATGCCCAACTCCACGCCCACGCCTGCGTCCTCTGCGGCCGGGACGACAGCGAGCTTCTGCCCGCTGGGCACGTCCGTACGGAGGTTCGGCCTGGGCAGACCCTTGTTTGGGCTGTCGCTGCCTGCCCCGACCACCAGAGCGGCGAGACTTGATGCGCGGGCTCCCGGCCGGGCTGACCGCGACCGGCGTCACCTTCGACGTCCTGCGGATACCCGCTGTTCCGGGGCTCCTTCTGCATGCCTTCCTAGCCGCAGAATTGATGAACCATCAACACCTTGGCCCAGTTGCGTACTCGGAACGCTCCAGGGTGACGTACTGGCTGATCCCAATCGGCACCAGCCCCGACGCGTGGCCCGCGAACTGCATGTTGCTGCACCGCGGCTCCTATGTCGCACTCCCCGGCGACGGCCACACCTCCTACTCCGCCCGTTGGCGCCCCCAGCCCGGCACCGCCTCTCTCACCGGCGCGACTTGGCTCGCCGCCTCATTACACGCCCACGCCACCTCGGAGGCACTGCAATGAAGAACCACCCCGACGACGCGGCGTTCCTCGCCCAGCTCACCTGGACCAATGGCGGTCCCTGCGGCTACGGACGGCACCCCGACGCCCCCACCGTTCGCTACGGCGACGACTGGATCTGCCGGGACGACCTCGGCTGACGGCTGCACCTCGAACGGTGCCATGCCCTCGACGCGGGCCGGGAGCACGCTCCGACACTCACTCCCGCCCAGTGACCGGGCGGATGCACGGCTGGTGCAGCGAGTGCGGCAAATACCGGCTCGGCCGCATCGTCGGCACGGTCGAGCAGAACTCCGGGCCCGGGCGGACCATCACCATCTGCGAGCCCTGCGAAGCTACTCTCAAGAAGCGGCTCGCGGCACTGGACCGCATCGACCGGCGACGGTGAGGTGCACCAGGGGCGTGCAGTCCTCGCGTACGTGCCGCAGGCAACGAGGTCGCGTGGTGCGGACAGGCACAGCGGCAGACCGGCCAATAATTCGGCGGGCTGCGCAATTGTGGCCAACTCGTCTGGGGGGCCAACGGAGAGGGGCACCACGGGTCAGGGCGAGGTACCGCCGAAGCCGAACTCGTTGCCGTCCGGGTCGTGGTAGATGACCTTGCGCAGGTCCCCCGGGTACGACTCGCGTTTCGTGGGGCGCAGGCCTCGGTCCGCGATCTGGGCGACGCGGGTGTCGAGGTCGTCGACGAGGACGGTGTGCATGGCATTTCCGGACTGGCCGGGGCGTTGCACGAGGTACACGTCGCGGTGCTCAGCGAGTTGCCACACGGCTTCCGTGTCGTGCGGGAAGAAGCTCGGCGGAGCGCCGGGGACCTGTTCGTAGCAGGCCAGGGCGGCTGCGGAGTCCGTGACCGGGGCGCCTGCGAAGAGGTTGAGGGCCATACGCCATGGTAGGGCCGACGCCCCGGCCGGCTGCTCTCAGCGGGTGGCCTCCAGGTGTTTCCTGACCGCCGCCACCCGGTCCGGCAGCGGGGCGGGGGCGATGAGTACACACTCGTAGCCGAGTG
>Ga0302314_10005186_pt1 | contig 23794 bp, 23 predicted proteins | sample III_Palsa_N2_3_FD_200533 | JGI IMG/M metagenome (GOLD analysis project Ga0302314, IMG submission 200533) | Peat permafrost microbial communities from Stordalen Mire near Abisko, Sweden - III_Palsa_N2_3 | ecosystem: Environmental > Terrestrial > Soil > Palsa > Peat permafrost | place: Sweden... | reverse complement strand
CCCGGCCGAGGCCAAAGCCATCGTGCAGAAGATCTCGGAGGCCGCCGCCGCCCGCGAAGCCGCGCGCAAGGCCCGCGAACTGACCCGGCGAAAGTCGGCGCTGGATATCTCCTCCCTGCCCGGCAAGCTGGCTGACTGCCAGGAACGCGATCCGGCCAAGTCGGAAATCTTCATCGTCGAAGGCGATTCCGCCGGCGGCTCGGCCAAACAGGCGCGCAACCGTGAAAATCAGGCGGTGCTGCCCCTGCGCGGCAAGATCCTGAATGTCGAGCGGGCCCGGTTTGACCGCATGCTGGGATCCGACCAGATCGGCACCCTGATCACCGCCCTGGGCGCCGGCATCGGCCGCGACGACTTCGACATTGAGAAGATCCGCTACCACCGGATCGTGCTGATGACCGACGCCGACGTTGACGGCGCCCACATCCGCACCCTTTTGCTGACCTTCTTCTATCGGCAGATGCCGCAGGTGATCGAACGCGGCTACCTCTATATCGCCCAGCCGCCGCTCTATAAGGCGTCCAAAGGCAAGTCCGTGCGCTACCTGAAGGACGACGCCGAGATGGAGACCTTCCTGATCGACGAAGGGGTCGATGGGGCGACCCTGGAGCTGGCGTCGGGCGAGGTGATGAGCGGCGCCGACCTGCACGCCCTGGTCCAGACCGCGCGCACCGCCAAGCTCGCTATCGAGCGGTTGGCCGCCCGAGCGCCGCACTTCGCGGTCGAACAGGCGGCCCTGGCCGGGCTGTTGGGCGAGACGCCGGACGCCGCCGCGGCCGCGCGGCGGTTCGACCTCTATGCCGAAGAGGGCGACAGCGCCTGGAGCGGCGAGCCGGGAGTGGGCGGGGCCTTTGTCTTCTCCCGCGTCCGCCGCGGCGTCACCGAGCGGGTGGTGCTGGACGAGGCCCTGCTGCAGTCGGGGGATGCGCGACGTCTGTCCGAACGGGTGCCGGCCCTGGCCGAAACCTTCTCCGGCGCGGCCGTCTTCAAGCGCCGCGACCGAACCAGCCCCGTGCGCGGGCCGCTGGACCTGATGGAGGTCATCTTCGAGGCCGGACGTCGGGGCCTGGCGATCCAGCGCTACAAGGGCCTGGGCGAGATGAACCCCGACCAGCTGTGGGAAACCACCCTGGACTCCGAGGCCCGCACGCTTCTGCAGGTGAAGGTCGCCCACGCCGATGACGCCGACGACATGTTCTCGCGCCTGATGGGGGACTTGGTCGAACCGCGCCGCGAGTTCATCCAGGAGAACGCCCTGGACGCCGAAGTGGACACCTGATGCTCGCTACGCGGCGAGACCCAGGGTCTGCAGCATGGCGCGGACACGTTGGGCCGCATCGGGGGTCTTGGCCAGTTCGGCGCGGGTTTCCGGCACACGCAGAAGCTTGAGCGCTTCAAGCTTGGCCCTGTCGGCGGCGGGGCCGAGGGGGGCGGATTCGCCGGTGGCCAGGCGCAGCAGGGCGCTGAGCTTCTGGAACACGGGGGCGCCCGACCGGCTCAAGGACGCGGTCAGCTTGGCGTCCGCCTCCACCAGACCGCCAACATCCCCCAGCTTTGCAGAGATGGGTCCGGTTTCCTCGGCCACAAAGCCGGTCCGGTGCACAGACCGTTGCAGATTGGCCAGGGTGGCCAGCTTGACGCCGGCCGACTCCGGGGCGTCGCGCACGGATGTCTCGAACCGCAGAGAGCCCACCGTGGCGGAAATCCAGCGGCTGGCGTGACGCTTGTTCGCCGGGCCGGTGACGTTTTCGGCCAGCCACAGCAGCTGTTCGACCTCGACCAGCGGCGTGCCGTTCTTGTCGAGGTAGGATTCGACGAAGTCGCTGCGCACCAGCATGCCGGAGCGGACGATGAACACCTCCTGCACCTCTTCCAGGCTCATCAGCCTGCCGGCGGAGGCGGTCAGCACCATGGCCAGGGCGCGCAGAACCGCAATCTCCCCCGCCGCATCCGCGGGCCGCAAACGCCGCGGGCCATTGAGTTCGGTCAACACGCGCCGGGCGATCGCGGTGCGCACATGTTCGAAATGCGGACCGTCGAGCCAGTTGGCCAGCCGGGCGGCGGAATTGTGCAGCGGGGGCATGACCCTGGCCACGGAAGGCTCGATCCCCGCCAGGGCCTCGACCGTCTCGGCCGCCGCCAGCCGGGTCATCGCCGCCAGCGAGCCGCCAAGGTCGAGGTCCGGACCCAGCAGATCGCTCATTCCCGACCGGCCAGCGAGCACCTCGGCCAGGGGTTGTTCGATGACCTGCAGGGCCAGGCCCCGCGCCGGGGTTGATTGCGGCGCCTGGTCGGCCAGGTCGAGCAGCAGGTCGACCTTTTCGCTCCAGCGGTCGGCGCTGGCGATGGCGCGCGCCACCCCGACCCCCAGGATATATTGCGGCTCCGCGTCGCCCGTCGCCTTTTCAGCCGCGGCCGCGAAACTCTGCGGCGTCACGTCCGGGAAGGCGCCCCGCCGGGCGTCCTTCAGCACGCGATCGATGGAGGCCTGAACCAGACGCTGGAAATTGCGGATGATTTCATGCACCGAAGCGCCGCGCGCCTGCGCCTCGGGGACGGATATCTTCTGGATCGCGTGTTGCAGATCCATGCCCGCCGCCTCCAGCCGCTCGATCAGGTCGGGACGGTGCAGCAGTTCGAACGGAGTGACCCGGTTGCGCGTCAGCCAGCCTTCCAGCAGCCGGCCGATGCGGTCGCGGGCGTGGCCGGTGTAGAGATCCTGCGGCGAGACACACAGGGGCTCGAATTCCTCATGCACCTTGCGCATCTTGGTGCGGTCCGGCTCGCCCTTGGAGAATATGGTGACGGTCTTGAACTCGCGGGACTCTTCGTCCAGCGTCTCCTTCGTCACCCGCGCGGAGACCGCGCGCTGCGACGTCAAGGCCTCCTCGGCCTCCTCAAGCGCGCGGGAGCGGCTCTCCGTCGCCAGCTCCAACGTCCAGGACGAGGCGGGCTTCTTGCGGACGTAGACCTCAAAGTGAACCTGCTCGCGATCCATGCCGCCCCGTTCCTTCAGAGGCCGCAACATCGCCCATTAGGCTTAAGAGGTCGTTGAGAGACATGAGCGCCACAGTTTCGCCCACCATGATTGCTCCAAGGGCGCGCAATCATTAGCTATTGCCCGAAAGACGACCTGGCCGGACCCGAATGGCGAAAATTACCCTGATCGACGACGACGAGAATATCGTCGCCTCCATTTCCCTGGCGCTGGAAAGCCTCGGCCATAAGGTCAAGGGCTACTACGATGGCGCGTCGGGGCTCGCCGCACTGGAGTCCGACCCGCCTGACCTGGCCATCCTGGACGTCAAGATGCCACGGATGGACGGCATGGAGGTGCTGCGCCGCCTGCGCCAGACCTCGGAACTGCCGATCATCATGCTGACGTCCAAGGACGACGAGATCGACGAGATTCTCGGCTTCAACCTTGGCGCCGACGACTACATCCACAAACCCTTCAGCCAGCGGCTGCTGATCGAACGGGTCAAGGCGGTGCTTCGGCGAGCCGACCCGACGGAGGGCGACCTGGCGCCGGCGCAATCCGCGCAAGGATCAAAGGCGATCAAGCGAGGGCGGCTGACGCTGGATTCCGCCCGGCATGACTGCCTGTGGGACGACAAGCCGGTGAAGCTGACGGTCACCGAATTCCTGCTGCTGCAATCCCTGGCCCAGCGCCCGGGCTTCGTCAAAAGCCGGGATAACCTGATGGACGCGGCCTACGACGATCAGGTCTATGTCGATGACCGCACCATCGACAGCCACATCAAGCGGATGCGCCGCAAATTCCGCCAGGTGGATCCTGAGTTCGACGCGATCGAGACCCTCTATGGCGTCGGCTATCGATACCGCGAAGCCTGAGGGCCGGCGCAAGCTGGACGCGGCCGCCTCCCGGTTCGCCCGCCCGCCCTATAGCTGGCTGCGGCGGCCGGGGTCGCGGCTGGGCCGGCTGATCGTCGGACTCAATCTGCTGGGCCTGGCGATCCTGATCGTCGGCGCCCTGGCGATGAACGAGCTCAGCAAGGGGCTGATCAACGCCAAGATCGATTCCCTGAAGACCCAGGGAACCTCCCTGGTCAATGTCATCGAGCAGATCGCCACCCAGGGCGAGCCGGCGCCCGCCCTGGACCCCGACAAGGCGCGGGACGCCCTCGAGCTGCTGCCCATCGGCGCGCGCCAGAGGGCGCGGCTGTTCGACGCCCACGGCGGACTGATCGCCGACAGCGACATCATCACGGACAAGGTCGACGCCAATCCCTTGCCACCGGCGCGCAAGCCGGGCGACCTGCAGATCGCCTGGCCCCTGCTCGGCGGCCATAGCAACGCCGGTGTGGCCAAGGCCAAGGCCCAGGCCGACCTCGACCGGGAGATCGGCGAGGCGCTGCAGGGCCATCCCGTGGCGGGGCTACGCCGCGCCGCAAACGGGGAACGGGTGGTCTCGATCTCCCTGCCCGTCCACTACGTTCAGGACGTGCTCGGGGTGCTGACCCTGGAGTCCGGCGACGTCGACCAGATCATCACCGCCCAACGCTGGGCGCTGCTGCCGTTCATTCTCATCGCCGTCGGCGTCTCCTTGACCTCGTCGCTGCTGCTCAGCCGTTTCATCGCCCTGCCGGTGCTGCGGCTGGCGCGGGCGGCCGATAGCGTCACCCTGGCCAGGGCGCGCGCCATCTCCCTGCCCGATATCGCCGGGCGCGACGACGAACTGGGCGATCTGGCCACTTCGCTGGAGACCATGACCTCGGCCTTGTCCGAGCGGATGGACGCCATCGAACGGTTCGCCGCCGACGTGGCCCACGAGATCCGCAATCCGCTCACCTCGATCCGCTCGGCGGTGGAGACCCTGGACCTGGTGACGGACCCCTCGTCCCGCGAGCGGCTCACCAACATCCTCAAGCACGATGTCGGCCGGCTGGACCGGCTGATCACCGACATCTCCAACGCCTCGCGGATGGACGCCGAACTGTCCCGCGAACGGCCCAGGCCCCTGGACCTGGAGAAGCTGCTCAGCGAACTGGCGAGCTTCTACACTGAGACGGGCCGGCCCGGGGATGTGTCCGTGCGCTTCATGCCCCCCGAAAGCCTTGAAGCGGTGAGCGTCCCCGGCCGCGAGGGCCCCCTGAGCCAGGTGTTCCGCAACCTGATCGACAACGCCAAATCCTTCTCCTCCCTGTCCACCGCCGAACACCCTGAAGTGCGGCTGGGCGTGCGCCGGGAGGGTCGTCAGATCTTCGCCATCGTCGAGGACGACGGCCCGGGCCTGCCGCCTGAAAACCTGGAGACCGTGTTCGAGCGTTTCTACACCGCCCGCCCCAAGGGCGCGGCGTTTGGCGGCCATTCCGGCCTCGGCCTGTCCATCGCCCGGCAGGTGATCGAGGCGCACGGCGGAACCATTCGCGCCGAAAATCGCCTGGACGCCGAAGGCCACATCCTGGGCGCCCGGTTCGTGGTCGCCCTGCCGGACGGCCGGGGGTGATCCTGCACGCCGGCCTGGTCGCCCGGTTCGACGCGCCGCGATGGCGCGGCGTGCTGATCGAAGGGCCTTCCGCCGCCGGCAAGAGCGACCTCGCCCTTCGCCTGATGGCCGCCGGTTGGGTCCTGGTGGCCGACGACCGCTGCCTGGTCTGGATTTCCGCCGGTCGGGTCTATGGCCGCGCCGCCGACGCCCTCAAGGGGCTGATCGAGATTCGCGGCCTGGGGGTCGGCCCCGCGCCGGCCCGCGATTTCGCCCCGATCGACCTGGTGGCGCGCTGCGTTGATCCAGCGGAAATCGAACGTATGCCGGACGAACAGGTCGTCAGCCTGCTCGGCGTGTCCATTCCGATGCTGAAAGTCGCCGCCCTGGAGGCCTCAGCGCCGATGAAACTCGGTCACGCGTTGAGTCGGCTTTGACTTAAGCGTTAACCGGCGTATCAAACCGTCCGCGCCGCCTGTTTTGGGCCCCGCGCGGGAGGGGTCCCTTGAGAGTCCAGGTATGATCGGCCTTGTGATCGTCACTCACGGGCGACTGGCTCAAGAGTTCGTCTACGCCATGGAGCATGTGGTCGGGCCGCAGGCCGGCGTTTCCGCCGTCTGCATCGGTCCAGAAGACGACATGGAGCAGCGGCGTCGCGATATTCTGAAAGCCGTCGCCGAAGTGGACGACGGCCAGGGCGTCATCCTGCTCACCGACATGTTCGGCGGCACGCCCTCCAATCTGGCGATTTCGGTGATGGAGCAGACCAAGGCCGAGGTGATCGCCGGGCTGAACCTGCCCATGCTGATCAAGCTGGCCAGCCTGCGCGGGCGCGAGGACCTGATCACCTGCGTCGCCTTCGCCCAGGAAGCCGGTCGGAAATATATCTCGGTCGCCTCCTACGTCCTCGCCGGCGAAAAGTAGGGCGGCGCCGTTGAAGGTCGTTCGCACCGTCGAAATCACCAATGAGCGGGGCCTGCATGCGCGGGCTTCGGCCAAGTTCGTCAAGCTGGCGGGCGGCTTCGATGCGCAGGTCAACGTATCCCGTGACGGGCACACGGTGGACGCGCGCTCGATCATGGGCCTTATGATGCTGGCGGCGGGACCCGGCTCCTCGATCGAGATCAGCGCCGAAGGCGTTGAGGCGGAACCGGCCGTCAAGGCCTTGGCCGATCTGGTGATCGCCAAATTCGACGAGGAGCGATAAGGGCTCGCGCGCGTTCCTGGAGGGCCCATGCCCAGTCCTGTCAAAACACCTTCCCCGAAAAAAGCCGCCGCCAAGACCGTCTCTCCCGGCCCTGCCCACGCCGATCTCGCGCCGCATCCGGCCTTGGAGGCGAAGTTGGCCGCCACCGACAGCGCCGCCAAGGCCTTCCGGCTGATCGCCGGATCAGCCCTGTCCCAGGCAACCGCCAACGCCGCCATACTGGCGCGCGCCCGCCGGCCGGAGGCTCTGCATCAAATGCGGGTCGGTCTGCGCCGCCTGCGCGGCGCCCTGTCGCTGTTCGGGCCTATGCTGGCGGACGGTGGTCTGGACGGGGTCAAGGCCGAGCTGAAGTGGATCACCGGCGAGCTTGGCCCCGCGCGCGATCTGGATGTCTTCCTGAGCGACACCTACCGGCCCCTGCTGGAGCCACATCGGGACTGGCCGGAACTGGCCAACCTGGGCCATGTCCTTCGCGAGGCGCGCAGCCGCGCCTATGACCGCGCCCAGGCCGCCGTGACCTCCTCGCGCTTTGGCGTCCTGGTTCACGACCTTACCGCGTGGATCGAGACCGGCGCCTGGTCTACCAAGTCGGGGCCAAAACAGACCGCCCTTCGCGCCCGCCCCATTGGCCGCCTTGCGCCGGAACTGCTTGATCAGGTCCGGGCCAAGGTCATCAAACGCGGCCGCAAGCTCAAGTCGCTGGACCCCGAGGTCCGGCATAGGCTGCGCATCCACGCCAAGAAGCTGCGCTATGCGACAGGCTTCTTCGGCTCGCTCTACGCCAGGGACGCCGCCAAGTCGCTGAAGCGGTTCGAAGACGCCGCCCATCGCCTGACCGGCGCCCTCGGCGACCAGAACGATATCGTCGCGGCCACCGCCCTGGCCGCCGAAATTGCCGCCCAGGCGCCGCCCCGGGTGGCCTATGTCGCCGGCCTGACCGCCGCCGAACGCCTCAACGGCGAGGCGGGCTCCATGAAGGCCGCCCGGAAGGCGCTGAAGGCCTTCCGTAAATCAGAGGCCTTCTGGTAGGTCGACGGCGGCATATACGGATATAAGGATATCTTTATATCCGTATTGCGGCGAGGCCCTCGCGCCGCTATAGACGCTCCCAACGTTTTTCGCCGGAGCTCGCCCGTGGCCGACTACATCATCCGTGACATCTCTCTCGCGCCCTGGGGCCGCAAGGAGTTGGACATCGCCGAGACCGAAATGCCGGGCCTGATGGCCGTGCGTGAAGAGTTCGGCAAGGACCAGGTGCTGAAGGGCGCCCGCATCGCCGGCTCCCTGCACATGACCATTCAGACCGGTGTGCTGATCGAGACCCTGCAGGCGCTGGGCGCCGAAGTGCGCTGGGCCTCCTGCAATATCTTCTCGACGCAAGACCACGCCGCCGCGGCCATCGCGGCCCAGGGCACGCCGGTGTTCGCCATCAAGGGCGAGACCCTGCCGGAGTACTGGGACTATGCGCACAAGATCTTCGAATGGTCCGACGGCGGCTATCCCAACCTGATCCTCGATGACGGCGGCGACGCGACCCTGCTCTGCGTGCTCGGCCCGAAGGCGGAGAAGGACCCCACCCTGCTCGACAACCCGCAGAACGAGGAAGAAGAAGCCCTCTATGCGGTGATGAAGCGCTACCTGAAGGAAAAGCCCGGCTTCTACTCCGCGATCGCCAAGGCCATCACCGGCGTGTCGGAAGAAACCACCACCGGCGTCCACCGCCTTTATCAAATGGCGACCAAGGGCGAGCTGCCCTTCCCCGCCATCAACGTCAACGACAGCGTCACCAAGTCCAAGTTCGACAACCTCTATGGTTGCCGTGAAAGCCTGGTCGACGCCATCCGTCGCGGCACCGACGTGATGCTGGCCGGCAAGGTGGCCCTGGTCTGCGGCTACGGCGACGTGGGCAAGGGCTCGGCCGCCTCCCTGCGCCAGGGCGGCGCGCGGGTGATCGTCACCGAAGTCGACCCGATCTGCGCCCTGCAGGCGGCGATGGAAGGCTATGAGGTCCGCACCATCGAGGACTCCACCGCCGTGGCCGACATCTACGTCACCGCGACCGGCAACAAGGACGTCATCACCGTCGAGCACATGCGGGCGATGAAGAACAACGCCATCGTCTGCAACATCGGCCACTTCGATTCCGAGATTCAGATCGCCGGCCTGCGCAACTTCAAGTGGGACGAAATCAAGCCGCAGGTCCACCATGTGGAATTCCCGGACGGCAAGAAGATCATCGTCCTGTCCGAAGGCCGGCTGGTGAACCTGGGCAACGCCACCGGCCACCCCTCCTTCGTGATGAGCGCCTCCTTCACCAACCAGACCCTGGCGCAGATCGAGCTCTGGACCAACGCCAAGGCCTACGACAAGGCGGTCTACACCCTGCCCAAACACCTGGATGAGAAGGTGGCCATGCTGCACCTGGCCAAGCTGGGCGCGAAGCTGACAACCCTCTCCAAGGAACAGGCCGACTATATCGACGTGCCGGTGACAGGACCGTTCAAGCCGGACCACTACCGCTACTAGGGGCGGGGCGCGACAGGGGCGGGCGGCTCAATTTTCTGGTCGTGACGCCTGCGTCATGATCTGGCCGCTATCCTCTGGCGCCTAACCCCGGCCGCGTGCGAAGCGTGGCGCCTTATTTGCGTCGCAGGGCCTCATGCCTCTTGCCTTGATCATGTCGAGCCATGTCGCCTCAAGCCGGGTGGGCGGCTTTGTGCAGGCGCTCGCCCTGGCGCAGCTGAAGATCGATCCGATCCTGGCGCCCACGGTGATGTTCGGCCGTCATCCCGGCTGGGGGGCCCCCGGCGGCGCCTCCGTGCCGGTGGAGGCCTTCCAGGGCGTGCTCGACGGGGTCGAGGCCAATGGCCTGTTCGGCCTGATGGACCTTGTCATCACCGGCTATTTCGCCAGCGCCGGCCAGGTCAAGGCCGCCGCCAAAGCTATCGACACCATCCGCGCCCGCCGCAGCCCCGGCGCCTATACGCCAAGAGCCCGGATCATCATCGATCCGATCATGGGCGACGCCGGCAAGGGCCTCTATGTCCTGGGCGAAGTGGCCGAAGCCATCGTGTCGGACCTGATTCCTCGCGCCGACCTGGTGACCCCCAATGTCTGGGAGTTGGAGCGCATCACCGGCATGCAGATCCGCGATCCGCAAGGGGTGCGCCAGGCCTCGCGCCTGCTTGGAAAGCCGGTGCTGGTCTCGTCGGTGCCCCGCGGCGCCGAGATCGGCGTGGTCTATGCAGACGCCAATGAGGCCTGGCTCGCGGCGCACCAGAAATCGCCCAGCGCGCCAAGCGGCACCGGCGACCTGCTGGTCGCCCTCTACGCCGCCGCCCTGGTGGAGAACCAGCCCATCTCCTACGCCCTCGCCCGTGCGGTGGGCGGCGTGGCCGAGACGGTTACGGCCGCCCAGACCTGGGAAGCCTCCGAACTGCCCATCGTCGCCATGGGCCAGCGCATCCGCCAGACCACCCCCGCTGTGCGGATCGAACGCATCATCTAGGGCTTCGGACGGCCCGCACTTGCTATGCAACTAATCCTGGCAGACGGTTGAGTTTCACCCATTATGGGGGGTATTTGTTTCCTACGGCCCAGCTAGGGCCGGCCTTTGGGAAAGGAAACACCTCATGGCTCACGTTCTCTACGCCGTGGCGAACGCCACCGGAAAAGCCGCCAGTCTCGTCAGCAAGGAACATTCCGGGGACGACTGCAAAATCTTCGCCGAAGGGGTGACCCACACCGGCGGGAAGGACAACAATTGGATCTATCTGCCGGACTGTTCGGATTCCCGCTACTGGGCTGATCACCACATCACGGTGAAGGCCGACGACGGCTCGTGGGTTGTCAGCTTCTGGGTTGATGACGACAATGGCCGCAAATTCTACTGGTCGGACTTCGACGGGTTCACCACCAACCATCCGGTTGACGCATCCGTTGATGTCACCGACTGCGCATTGATGATCGTCATGGACGGCGCCAAACCCCGCGTCGTCTGGACGGCCTGGTAGGCCCACGCGATCCTCGCCCCTTCCGACGAAGGAGGGGCGAGCCTTGCGGCCCCGCTCCGATTGCGGGATTGCCATTCGAACCCCGGCGGGGGAGGAATTGGCCATGACCGACACCGATATCCGCGGCCTCTGCCCCGACCGTTTCAGCGCGGTCCGCGAGGCCTTCCAGGCCAATTTCAACGACGACGTCGAACAGGGCGCCCGTTTCGCCCTGGCCATAGAGGGCGAGATCGTCATCGACCTGATCGGCGGAACCCGCGACCGAGCGCGGGAGAAGCCGTTCGACGAAGACACGCTGACACCGGTCTTCTCCACCACCAAGGCCATGGCCTCGCTGATGATCGCCCGACTGGTGGACCATGAGAAGCTGTGGTGGGACCAGCCCGTGGCCGACGTCTGGCCCGAGTTCGGCCAGGCGGGCAAGGCCGCGATAACTGTTGAGCAGGCGCTGTCGCACCAGGAGGGGCTTTGCGGGTTGGCCGGGCCGATGGAGCCGGCGGACTGGTTCGACTGGGATTTGATTTGTCGCCGCCTGGCGGAGATGACCCCGCTCTGGCCGCCGGGCAGCGCCAGCGGCTACCACCCGGTGACCTTCGGCTACATCGTTGGCGAGATCTTCCGCCGGGTTGACGGCCGCACCCTGGGAATGGCCCTGCGCGAGGATATCGCCGCGCCCTTCGGCCTCGACCTGTGGATCGGCCTGCCGGACGCCGAACACGGCCGCTGCTCCGACATGCGCCGCCCGCCAGCCATGCCGGACCTGGGCGAGATGACGGAGCCCAAGCGGCTGGCCTTCATGACCCCCTGGGCCTCACCCGGCGGCCGAAGCGGCGCGGAGTGGCGGCGGGCCGAGATTCCCTCCGCCAACGGTCACGCCACCGCGCCGGCCCTGGCCCGAATGATGGCGATCCTGGCCTGCGATGGCGCCCTCGACGGCAGCCAAGTGCTTTCACCCGGCCTGTCCGCCCAGGCGGCGCGGCGGCGGATCGTCGGAGACGACCTGGTCATGCCCTACCGCATGGCCTGGGGCGCGGGGTTCATACGGGACGAGGGGCTGGGCCTCTATGGTCCGGGCGAGGAGACCTTCGGCCATTCCGGCTGGGGCGGCAGCTGCGCCTTCGCCGACCCGGATCGGGGCGTCTCCGGCGCCTATGTGATGAACCGCCAGTCGGCCGAACTGATCATGGACCACCGTTCACGGCGACTGATCGAGGCGGCATACACGGCGCTCTAGGCCAGCGCCATTGCCTTCGCCGCGCGCTGGGACGCCCTCCACGACCCGAGCATGAACAGGGCCGCGCCGCCCCAGATCAGCACGAAGGAGGCCAGCCCCAGGGGTGTCAGGGCCTCGTGGTCTTCGACCCCGACAAAAAAGCCCAGGGTCGGGCTGATGAACTGGATGAAGCCCACGGTGCTGAGCGGCAACCGCCGCGTGGCCCAGGAGAACAGCGCCAGCGGGATCACCGTCGCCGGGCCGGCGGTCATCATCAGCAGGCTGCCGCCAAGGTCGTGGCCGAACACGCCGCCCCCGTGGTGCAGCAGCCAGACCACATAGGCCGCTCCGGGGACCACCATGAACAGGCATTCGATCAGCAGGCCGGTCTGGGCGCTGGCCTGAACCTGTTTACGGATGATGCCATAGGCCCCGAAGCTGAAGGCCAGCACCAGGGCCACCAGCGGCACCCCATGCATGGCGAAGGCCTGCAACACCACGCCGCCCACCGCCAGGCCGATGGCGGCCAGACCCAGGGCGTGGATGCGTTCGCGAAAGAACATCGCCCCCACCGCCATGTTGAGCAGGGGGTTGATGTAGTAGCCCAGGCTGGTCTCCAGGGTCTGGCCCCGGCTCACCGCCCAGACGAAGGTGGTCCAGTTGGTGGCGATCAGCACGCTGGAGGCCACCAGCCACGCCAGGGTTTTGGGCGAGGCCAGCACGGCGCGCACTTCCGGCCCCTGCCGCGCCCAGGCCACCAGCAACAGCGCGCACGGCAGCGCCCACAGCGTCCGTTCGCCCAGGATTTCCCAGGGCCCGGCGCCAACATGGCCCATGAGCAGAAAGAGGGCGGGCATGCCGCCCCACATGATGTAGCAGCCGATTCCCGCCGCTAACGCTCGACGGGAGTCCGCCGACGCAGCAGCGGGAAGGCTCATGCCAGGACTTTCCGTCCGATCAGGCCGCGCTGATGCAGCAGTTCGGCGATCTGCACCGCGTTGAGGGCGGCGCCTTTGCGCAGATTGTCCGAAACCACCCACATGTTGAGGCCGTATTCCACGGTCGGGTCGTTGCGGATGCGGCTGACGTAGACCGCAAACTCGCCCTGGGCGTCTTTCGGGGTGATGTAGCCCGTGTCGTCGCGCTTATCGACGACGATCACCCCGGGGGCGTCGCGCAGGATTTCGCGAGCCTCGTCTTCGTCCATCTGGGAATGGAATTCGATATTCACCGCCTCGGAGTGGCCGACCATCACCGGCACCCGCACGCAGGTCACCGTCAGGGCGATCTCTTCGTCGAGCATCTTGTGGGTCTCGTTCCACATCTTGGTTTCTTCGTCGGTGTAGCCGTTGTCACCGAATTCGCCGATAAAGGGGATCACGTTGAAGGCGATCTGCTTGGGGAACTTCTTCGGCGCGGTCGGCCCGAGCACGAAGATGCCCTTGGTCTGATCCCACAACTCGTCCATCCCCGCCTTGCCGGCGCCGGACACCGATTGATAGGTCGAGACCACCACCCGCTTGATGCGGCTGATGTCGTGCAGCGGCTTCAGCGCCACCACCAGCTGGACGGTGGAGCAGTTGGGGTTGGCGATGATGTTCTTGCGGTTGGCATAGGAGACGTCGTCCGGATTCACTTCCGGCACGATCAGCGGCACATCCGGGTCCATTCGCCAGGCGGAGGAATTGTCGATCACGATCGGGCCGGCGGCGGCGATCTTCGGCGCCCATTCGCGCGAGTAGGCGCCCGACACCGACATCAGCACGATATCGACCGTTGAGAAGTCAAACTGGGCGGCGTCCTGCACCCGCAGGACTTTGTCGCCATAGTTGGCTTCCATGCCCATGGATTTGCGCGAGGCCAACGCATGAATTTCATCCACGGGGAAATTCAATTCCTCGAGGATGACCAACATCTCACGGCCCACGTTGCCCGTGGCGCCCACAACGGCGACCCGGTAACCCATCGGGTGACTCCTTCATTTTGATCGGAGGGCGCGAAATACGCCGATCGCGCGCCTAGGGCAAGGTTTGCTCGCCCTTCCGGGTTGGGAAGGAGGCCGGCCAGGGAAACGCTCGGGCCGCCGTTCCCCCTTCGGGATGGCCGTCGCGTGGGGCATCCCCTGCCAGCCTCCTTCCCGCTCGCGCTGGCGTGAGGGGCCTGGGCGAGTGTTCGGGAGCCGCGGCTAGGGCTCTTCCGGAGCGGGCGGCGGCGCCGGCGCAGCCGGAGGCGCGGGGGGCCGGGGCGGTTTGGGCGGAGCGGGCGGCGCTGGAATTCGGTCGAACGACCGGTCCAGTTCACGATCCAGCTGATCCAGCGCGCGGCGCGCTTCCGGGCCGGCGGCCCTTGCCTCCTCAAGGGCCTTGCGCACCTCGGGGTCGTGAAGGATTGCCTTCACCCGCTGCATCTGCGCGGCGACCTCGACGCGGTTGCTGTCGATCAGGATCCGCTGGTGCGCGACCACCTCGTGGACCTGAGCGCGGAGCTCCTCGCCGTGGGCCTTGGCCTCGGCGCGCGCCGCGTCCGCTTCGGCGCGGGCCTGGGCGATCGCCGCGCTGGAGGCTTCCCGCTGGGCCCTGACGATGGTCTCGCGGAATTCCGGGCTTTGGACATAGGCCCGCGCCTTGTCGGCGTCCGTCCGGGCCTTGGCCACCTCGGCATCCAGCTTGGCTTGGTCTTCCGGCGACAGCTTCCCGCCATCGTCCGAAATCACCAGATGCATCTTGCCTTCGTCCAAGACCCAGCGATGCACCGGACCGACGATGATCCTGTGGACCTTAGGCCTGGTCGGCGGCGCCGGCGGGCTCGGCGGGATCGGAGCGGCGTCTTCGGCCGCAGTGGAGGCTGGAGCCACGGGCGCAACCGGCGGCGCCTGCGTTGCGGGTATCGACGCCGGCGCTGAAGCCGGTGGGGCGGCCAAGGCCTGCGCGGCCTGGGCCATGGCCGGCTCCACATGGAAGATCACTCCGGAGGCCACCACCGCGCCCAGCACCGGACCCCCGACCAGGGACGCGCGCAGCAACCGGCCGCGGAGGTCGCCCAGGGGCATCTGCAGCAGCCCCTTGACCCGGCGTTCAAGCTCGCCCCGGCCGAACAGGGTCTGCATGGCGAGCATCGTGCGCGGCGCCGGCGACATGGCGTCGGCCAGGGCGACCAGGCAGGAGGCGTAGCGTTTTGCAGGCATCTGACTGGCGGCCAACCGGTCGCAGGCGGCCTCGCGGTCCGCCTGCACCTGGGATTTGATCAGGTGGACCGCCGGATGCCAGATCAGGGGCAGGGTCAATGCCTCGCAGACCAGATTGATGGCGTAGTCACCTCGCACCACGTGGGCGCACTCATGCAGCAGCGCCGCGATCATCGCCTCCTCGCCGTGCCGCTCAAAATCGGCGGGGGCCAGGATCACCGGCGACCAGCCGCCGACCACCGCCGGAACGGTCAGGCTGTCGGAGACGCGCACGGTGATGGCTCTGCGGCCATGCGCCGTCGCCAGCCGCCGCATCGGCGCCAGCACCGCGGGCGAAAGCTCGATGGGCCGGGATTGCTTGGCGAGGCGATAGGCGGCAAGCAGCCCGACCCCAAGCCGAACCACGCCGATCGCGACGGCGGCCAGAAAGGCCCACAGCAGGCCCAGGCCCAGAACCGGCGCGAGGGTGAGTTGGCCGGCCGAATGTTCCGGCGCCGGCGCCACCGCCAGCGATGTCGGCGCAATATCGGTCCGAGCTGGCGCGGCGCCCGGCAGGTCCGGCGCCACAGCATAACTCACGGCCTCGGGCAGGACCGGCGGGGCGAAGGAGGGCGCGAGGCGCGGATCCAGCGCCGGCAGCGCCACCGCCAGCATCAGGAAGCCGATCCCCATCCAGCAGCGCTCGCGCGCCTCCAGACGGGCGAAGCGTAGCAGCAGCAGGCCGCCGGCGGCGATCAGCGGCGCCTCCCAGGCGGCGTTGAGCAGATAGCCGAGAATGAAGTCGCGCATCATTTCTCCTCCTGATCCTTGGAATCCAACAGCCGGGCGGCGCGGGCGATATCGCCGGCGTCGATCTGGCGTTCATTGATCAGCGCCATCAAAAGCGCCTCGCCCGAACCGCCGAACATCCGGCCGACCAGGTCGCTGAGCGTCGCGCCCACCGCGCCCTCACGGGTCACCGCCGCCTTGTAGTGATAGGCCCGGCCCTCCTGGACACGGGTCACCTTCTGCTTGGTCAGCAGGATGTTCAGCATGGTCTGGATGGTGGTGTAGGCGTGACCGGAATTCAGCCGCGTCTGGACCTCGGCCACCGAGCCGGCGCCGCCGTCCCAGAGCACCTGCATGATCTCAAGCTCGAGCGGGGTCAGCACCTCGCCCGACCGCTTGCGCGGTGATGCGGCCATGATTGTCTCCTAATCTGTTAGGAGATTGAGCAGCGCAACGCATCCGAGTCAACTAAGACCCTAGGAGATGACCAAAGCTTAATGTTCGGGGCGGGTCAGATCCGCTCGAAATCCAGGAACACCGGGGCGCAGTCCCCGAGCCGCTTCTGCTCATAGCGGGTGGTGATGTGGTCCGCCGGCGGGGTTCGCCAATCGTCGGCCCGTTCGGCGAGCCACCGGAACCTCGGCGACGCCGTAAGCTTTGCCAGAGTCCAGTCGGCGTATTCGGCCCAGTCGGTGGCGAATCTGAGGCCACCGCCCGGCTTCAGGGTCCGCGCCAGCTCGGCGATGACATCGTCCTGGATCAGCCGCCGTTTGTGGTGGCGGGTCTTCGGCCAGGGATCGGGGAACAGGATGAAGACCCGGGTCAGGCAGCGGTCAGGCAGATCAAGCAGCAGCTGGCGCGCGTCGCCCTCCAGCAGCCGAACATTGTCGAGCCCCGCCTCATCCACATGCCGCAGGGCACTGGCGACCCCGTTCAGAAACGGCTCCGCGCCCAGGACCAGAACATCCGGCCGCAACGCCGCCTGCGCCGCCATATGCTCGCCGCCGCCAAAGCCGATCTCCAGCCACGCCTCCGCGGCGCCTGGCTTCAGCGCCGCCAGGTCGACCGGGCCTGGCGGGATTGCGATGCGGGGCAGCAGGGTTTCGAGCAGCGCGGCCTGACGCGGCTTGATCGGCCGCGCCTTGGTCCGGCCATAGGAGCGCAAGGCTCCCCCTGGGACTGAGGCTTCGGTCAGGCCGATTTCCGTTTCCAGAATACGCCGGAACGGGCGACATAGCGGGCGGGCAATTCCTTGGCGCCGCCGGACTCGTAGCCGAGCCCCTCCATCACCTGGGCGACCAGGGTCTGGGCAGTGACAATGGCTTCGTCGCTGTGGCGATAGTCCCGGCCGAAGGCGTCGTGCAGCAGGGGATCCACCCCGGCGATGGCCGGCAGGCCGTCGAGGGTGGCTTCCACACAGGCCGAACGGCCGGCGGGGGAGGTGATGATCTCGACCATGCTCCGCCGCACGGGGTCGTCCTCGGCCAGCTGATCCGGCTCCTGATAAGGCAGGCCAAGCCGTTCGATTTCCCGGGCGAGCTGGTTGCCGTCCGCTGTGCGCAGCATCCGCGCGCGCTTCCAGATGGCGTAGCGTTCGGCGGGAGTGCGCGCGGCGAGACTTGTCCGCGTCCAGCCGCCGATGAAGCGTTCTTCCGTCATGCCCCCGCATTTAACGCGATGAGGCGCGTCGGTTAAGGCGAAAATTCACCGGCGACATTTGGGCGCGATTTTCGGTGCGGAAACGCCGCATTGTAAACGCCCCTTAACCCTCTTGCCCGATTCATGCCGGCTTAGGTGCGAAGTGGGGCAAGAATGGCCAGGGCGCCGCGTAAAACCGGTTTTGAATGGGCCTTCGCCGTGGCGCGGGCCGGCTGGGACCATCCTGGCGCGGCGCGGTTTCGCGGCGGCCTGGTGGCGGCCGTGGGCGCGAGCCTGGTGGTGGCGTTCGCAAGCTATGACGCCGCGGACCCCAGTCTGAACGCCGCCTCAAGCGAGGCGGCGCACAATCTGCTGCGCGGACCGGGCGCGGACGCCGCCGACATCGGCCTGCAGTCCCTGGGCGTCGGCGCCTGGCTGATCGCCTTGGCCATGGTGCTGACCGGCCTGGCCCGCGCCGCGGACAAACATCCGGCGGCGTCGCGCTGGCGCGGACGGATTCGCGCTTTGTCGGCGTTCGGCGGCGTGCTGGCCCTCAGCGGCTTCCTGGCCGCCCCCGCGCCGCCGGCCAGCTGGCCGCTGGCGCGCGGCCTGGGCGGATTCTGGGGTGACGCCCTGCTGCAAAGCCTCTCAAAGCTGTTCACCTTCGCCCGCCTGCCCGCCTCGGGCCTGGTCGCCGCCGTGCTGCTGGGCGCTATCGGCCTGGCGCTTCTGGCCTACGCCTCAGGCGTCCGCCGCCTCGACCTCTCGTCCATCCGCGATTGGATGGCGCATCACCGCGAAATTCCGAACCGCGACGTCCAGGCCAGGGCGGTGGCCCAGCCCGCGATCCGCCCCCGCGCCAAGCGCGCGGCGCGCGAGGCGCAGCAGCCTATCGAGACCGCCGTCGACCGGCCCGAAACCCGTCCGCCGGCCGTTTCGCCCCTGGTCAAGGCGCCCAAACAGCCAACCAAGACCTCCGAGCGCGAGCAGCGGGAAAGCCAGAAGGCGTTCGACTTCGTGCAGCCGGGCGGGTTCCAGCTGCCGGAACTGGCCATGCTGGCCAAGCCTAAGCCCCGCTCAGCCAGTTTCGATGAGGACGCCCTGCGCCAGAACGCCCGCCTGCTGGAGGCGGTGCTGGCGGAATTCGGCGTGCGCGGCCAGGTGGACCAGATCCGCCGGGGCCCCGTGGTCACCCTCTATGAGCTGGTCCCGGCGCCGGGCGTAAAGTCGGCCCGCGTGGTCGCCCTCTCGGATGACATCGCCCGCTCCATGAGCGTTGCGGCCTGCCGGGTCTCGGTTGTGCCAGGCCGCAACGCCATCGGCATCGAACTGCCGAACCCCAAGCGCGAGACCGTCTATCTTCGCGACCTGCTGTCGTCCTCCGAATACGACCGCACCGGCCACGCCCTGCCCCTGGCCCTCGGCGAGACCATCAGCGGCGAGCCCTACATCACCGACCTGGCCAAGATGCCCCACCTGCTGATCGCCGGCACCACCGGCTCGGGCAAGTCGGTGGGGGTCAACGCCATGATCCTGTCGATCCTCTACCGGCTGGCGCCGCATCAGTGCCGGATGATCATGATCGACCCGAAGATGCTGGAACTATCGGTCTATGACGGCATCCCACACCTTTTGACCCCTGTGGTCACCGACCCGAAGAAGGCCATCGTCGCGCTGAAATGGACCGTGCGGGAGATGGAGGACCGCTATCGCCGCATGTCCAAGATCGGCGTGCGCAACATCGGCGGCTATAATGAGCGCGCCGTGGAGGCTCAGGCCAAGGGCGAACACTTTGTCCGAACCGTGCAAACGGGGTTCGATGACCAGGGGCGTCCGGTCTACGAAGAGGAAAAGCTGCGCCCCGAGCCCATGCCCTATCTGGTGGTGGTGATCGACGAGGTCGCCGACCTGATGATGGTCGCCGGCAAGGATATTGAAGGCGCGGTCCAGCGGCTGGCGCAGATGGCCCGTGCCGCGGGCATTCACCTGATCATGGCGACGCAGCGGCCCTCCGTTGACGTGATCACCGGCACCATCAAGGCCAACTTCCCCACCAGGATCAGCTTCCAGGTCACCTCGAAGATCGACAGCCGCACCATCATGGGCGAGCAGGGCGCCGAACAGCTGCTGGGCCAGGGCGACATGCTCTACATGGCCGGCGGCGGCCGCATCACCCGCCTGCACGGCCCCTTCGTCTCCGACGGCGAGGTTGAGGCGGTGGCCAAGTTCCTACGTGATCAGGGCGAGCCGCAGTATCTGGAGGACGTCACCGCCGGGGCGGACGAGGACGCGGGCGATAACGAGGACATGTTCGGCGGCGAAGGCGGCTCGGGCAACGATCTCTACGATCGCGCTGTCGCCGTGGTGACCCGCGACCGCAAAGCCTCCACCAGCTACATCCAGCGGCGCCTGCAGATCGGCTACAATCGCGCCGCCTCGCTGATGGAGCGGATGGAGCAGGAAGGCGTGGTGGGTGCGGCCAATCACGCTGGCAAACGCGACATCCTGGCCGCCCCGCCGCCGAGCTAGGCGCCCGGTCAAGCTGGGCCGGGTCGCGATTTCGCCATCGGCGCCGACTATGGCTAGGGTCAACTGATGAAGGATCGCGCCTTGAGCCTGCCTTTCGCCCCCTTTCGCCGCGTACTGCTGGCCAGCGGCCTCGGCGCCGCCCTTGTAGGCGTCGGCGCGGCCTGGGCCGACACGCATCCGATCGCTCCCCCGCCCGCGCCGCTGAGCGGCGAAGACAAGGCGTTGGCCGACAAGGCCGCGGCCTATCTGCAGGGCTTGGGCGAGATGAAGGGCCGGTTCGAGCAGATCGACGATCGCGGCGGCGTCAGCCACGGAGACATCTTCCTCAAACGTCCCGGCCGGGCGCGGTTCGCCTATGATCCGCCCTATGGGCTGCTGGTGATCAGTGACGGGACCAATGTCCTGGTCAGCGACCCCCGGCTGAAGTCGCAGAGCCGCTATCTTCTGGCCTTGACGCCGCTGTCCATCCTGCTGGCGAAACAGGTGCGGCTGGACCGCGGGGTGGCGGTGACGCGGGTAGACCATTTCACCGACGGGTTCGCCATCACCGCCCAGGACGCCCATCATCGCGGCCAGGGCGAAATCACCCTCACCTTCGCGGACAACCCCGTCGCCTTGCGGGAATGGAAGATGAAGGACGCCCAGGGGCGGATCACCGACATTCGCCTGACGGCTTTTGGCGCCACCAGCGGGCTGGAGCCCAATCTGTTCTTTATTCCGGCGCCGACGGGCGTTCGATGATTTCGAATGCGACATTTCCGTCACAATCAAGGGTTTGTACGATTCGCTCTTGACTTTTGGGGGTCGCGTGGCAATTTTAGCACGCATGAGGCCTGGGATTAATTTTCCAAGCTAATCCCGCCGCCGGACCCTAATCCCCTCCCGGTCGCGGTGTGAGAGACGACTTTATGCCCGGCGCGGTAATGCGCGCCGGGCCTTTTCTTTGGCGGGTGTTTTTCTTTGACGACGGCGCCGCGCCCCGTCACTAGGGCCGCATGAAACTCACCACCTGGAACATCAACTCAGTCCGCATCCGCACGGAGCAGGTCGCCAAATTCGTCGCCGAGCAGCGGCCGGACGTCCTCTGCCTGCAGGAGATCAAGTGCCAGACGGGAGAGTTCCCGCGCGCCGCCTTCGAAGAGATGGGCCTGCCGCACCTGGCCATCGCCGGCCAGAAGGGCTGGCACGGCGTCGCCATCGCCTCGCGCCTGCCGCTCGAGCCCGTGCAGCCCCTGGACGTCTGCCGCGAAGGCCACGCCCGCTGCGTCGCGGTGAAGGTGGGCGGGATAGAGGTGCAGAACTTCTACATCCCGGCCGGCGGCGACCTGCCCGACCGGGCGCTGAACGCGAAATTCGATCACAAGCTGGATTTCTACGAGCGGCTGACCGAACTGGCCCACGCTCGCGACCCCAAGACGCCGATGGTCATGGTTGGCGACCTGAACATCGCGCCCAGTGAGTATGACGTCTGGAACCATCGCTACATGCTGAAGGTGGTCAGCCATACGCCGATCGAGACCGAAGCGATGGCCCGGTTGATGGCCGCCGGCGGCTTCACCGACCTGGTGCGCGAGGCCCATGGCGAGACCGAGCGGCTGGCGTCTTGGTGGAGCTATCGCGCCGCCGACTTCCGCCAATCGAACCGGGGCCTTCGGCTGGACCACATCTGGGTCACCCCCGGCCTGCGGGAGGCGGCGTTTGCCAACGGCAAGGCCGAGGCGGTGATCCACGACCATGTCCGCGAATGGGAAAAACCCAGCGACCACGCGCCGGTGAGCGCTGAGTTGGCGGTTTAACAGGCCAAGGCCTGCATATGGCCCTGCCTCGAATAGTCGAGAAGCAGGCCATCTCGAGTCATCAGCGTCACGCCCTCACGCCTCGCCGTCGCGGCGAAAATGCGGTCGGCGGGGTCTCGTGGCGGCTTCCCCGGCAGAAATGAGGACTCTACAAAGTGATCGGCGCTCAGGGGCGCAATGCGGACTCCCTGAGTGCCCACCAGCCGTTGGAACCAAGCTGTGGGTGGCCGTGACAACGTCAATCGGCCCCGCGACACAAGCATTCCAACCTCCCAGGCCGTTATCTCTGAGACAAATACCGGACGACCGCCGTCGAAGGCCGCATCAAGCGCGGCGACAGCCCCGGGAGCTAAAGCTTGGTTTTCGGCAACCCAGATCGCCGCACAGGTGTCGAGGAGAATGTCGTTCAATCGTAAAGCTCGGCCCAATCCGGGTCGGCGGGCTGGGTCAAGTCGACGCCCGGCATGACGCGCACCGTTCCAGCCAAAGCACCGAATAACGGATGTCGGCGAGGCGAACGGTTGGCTTCGTCGCGACGGAACACGACGGTCTCCTCCACAAGGTCAAGCGCTTCGGTCTTATATCCAGCGCCAAGCCACGCCTGAGCATTGACGTGGCCGGCGGGGTTATTGCTCCACCATTCAGGCCGCCGACGCGCCGATGGCGGCAGCGGGGCTCCGATGATGGCCTCCAACTCCCGGAATGAAAGCGAGCGAGTCTCGAAGGCTTCCACGCGAAGGAACTGAGCAAGGGGCTCGTACTTCATAGAATTTCCTTTTAGTCAGAAAGGAAATTACTACAGCCGCCCCTTTTCCTTAAGGCGCCAGCCGATATCCGCCCGTCTCCGTCAGCAGCAGCTTGGCGCCGCCGGCGTCGCGTTCGATCTTCTGGCGCAGGCGATAGACGTGGGTTTCCAGGGTGTGGGTGGTGACCCCGGCGTTGTAGCCCCAGACCTCGGCCAGCAATTCCTCACGCGACACCGGCTTCTCGCCGGCGCGGTAGAGGTATTTCAGGATGTTGGTTTCCTTCTCCGTCAGCCGGATCTTGTGCTGGCGGTCGTCGACCAGCAGCTTGGCGGCCGGGCGGAATTCGTAGGGGCCGACGCGGAAGACCGCGTCTTCCGACTGTTCATGGCTGCGCAGCTGGGCGCGAATGCGCGCCAGCAGCACGGCGAACCGGAAGGGTTTGGTGACATAGTCGTTGGCGCCAGCGTCGAGGCCGCGGATGGTGTCGGCGTCCTCAGCCGCCGCGGTCAGCATGATGATCGGCGAGGAGACCCCCGCCGCGCGGACCTGTCGACACACCTCGCGGCCGTCGAAATCGGGCAGGTCCACGTCCAGCAGGATCAGGTCCGCCTTCAGCACGCGGGCCTTGGCGACGCCTTCTGCGCCGTCGGCCGCCTGCTCGACGGCGAAAGCTTCGTGCACGTCGAGCTGCTCGGCCAGGGCTTCGCGCAGTTCGGCGTCGTCGTCGACGATGAGAATGGTCTTACGTTGCGCCATGATCCGAACATGCACCGCGCCGACGCGCGCCGTAAAGCGCCTCCACCGATTAAGCCGCCGGGGCCGGGGCGTAGTTGCGGCCGCCAAACAGCGCCGAACCCACCCGGACCGAGGAGGCGCCGAACCGGATCGCCGCCTCGAAGTCGGCGCTCATGCCCATGGACAGCCTGGTCAGACCGTTGCGGCGGGCGATCTTGGCCAGTAGGGCGAAATGCATCGCCGCCGGCTCCTCCGCGGGCGGCACGCACATCAGCCCCTCGATCGGCAGGCCGAATTCCCGTATCGCGGCGTCGATAAAAGCGTCCGCGTCGACGGGGGCGACTCCGGCCTTCTGCAGCTCCTCGCCTGTATTGACCTGGATGTAGAGACGCGGAGACCGACCGGCCCGCTGGATCTCGTCCGCCAGGGCCCGGGCCAGCCTGGGCCGGTCCACCGTTTCGATCACGTCGAAGAAGTCCACCGCGTCCCGCGCCTTGTTGGTCTGCAACGGCCCGA
>Ga0302314_10005185_pt1 | contig 23797 bp, 19 predicted proteins | sample III_Palsa_N2_3_FD_200533 | JGI IMG/M metagenome (GOLD analysis project Ga0302314, IMG submission 200533) | Peat permafrost microbial communities from Stordalen Mire near Abisko, Sweden - III_Palsa_N2_3 | ecosystem: Environmental > Terrestrial > Soil > Palsa > Peat permafrost | place: Sweden... | reverse complement strand
CGCGGCCCGGCTGCTTGGCACGGCGGGCCTGGTTGTGGCCGAGGCAGACGTGGTTGACCAGGTTCGGCGCGTGCTCGCGGTGGATGTCGCGGTAGCCGAGCCTTCTGACGTGGCAGGAACGGCGAAAACGCTGGTCGCGACGGCGAAGGCAGGTCAGCTCGCCGTCCGTCTTTACCGAGGGGACCCGCTGCTTTCAGGCGCGGTCGCCGAGGTGCAGGCCTGCGCCAAGGCGAAGGTGCGTTTCGAGATCGTCCCAGGCGTACCGGCCGCCACCGGGGTCCCCGCCTACGCGGGGCTAGCCCTGGCGGGCGACGGGACCGGCGAGATCAGGGTCATTCAGGCCGGCGAGGCAAGCCAGGTCGGGTACGCGCCGGGCACGCTTGTGGTCACCGGGGCGGAAACCGCCCCGGCCGACCTCGGCAAGATGCTGATCGCCGTCGGCTGGCCGGACGCGACGCCATTCGCGATCACCTGGGATGGCACGACCACCGACCAGCAGACGGTCACCACGACCCTCGGCCGGATCGGGCCTGACCTCAAGGCGGCCGGCGTGACCGTGGCGACGACTCGCGGTGGCGCCATCGCGGTGGTCGGCGACGCGGCCGCGGCGAAGAGCAGGCTTTCCTGGTACGAGAACAAGCCGCTTTTCGGATGGCGAGTGCTCGTGCCGCGAACTAGGGAGCAGGCTGCGGTGGTTTCCGAGCGGCTACTTGAGTACGGCGCGGTGCCCGAGGAGGTGCCGACGATCACCGTCGAGCCGCCACGGACACCGCAGCAGATGGAGCGCGCGGTCAAGGGTCTGGTCACCGGCCGGTACGAGTGGGTGGCGTTTACCTCTGTCAACGCGGTCAAGGCGGTGCGGGAGAAGCTTGAGGAGTACGGCCTCGACGCCCGTGCCTTCGCAGGCGTGAAGGTGGCGGCGGTCGGCGAGCAGACGATGGCGGCGCTGCTTGACTTCGGTATCAGGCCGGACCTGGTACCGGATGGGGCGCAGTCGGCCGAGGGTCTCGCCGACGCCTGGCCGCCGTTCGACGACGTGCTCGACCCGATCAACCGGGTGCTCCTGCCGCGTGCGGACATCGCGACGGAGACACTGCTCGCCAGGCTCACCGACCTGGGCTGGGAGGCGGAGGACGTGACCGCCTACCGGACGGTGCGCGCCGCACCGCCGCCCGCACCGATCCGTGAGGCGATCAAGGGCGGCGGCTTCGACGCCGTGCTTTTCACCTCGTCGTCCACCGTCAGGAACCTGGTTGGCATCGCGGGCAAGCCGCACGCCGTGACGGTGATCGGCGTGATCGGCCCGCAGACGGCGAAGACCGCGGCGGAATTCGGGCTGCGGGTGGACGTGATGGCACCGAAGCCGTCGGTCGCCGCGCTTGTCGACGCGCTCGCCGAGTTCGGTGCCGCTCAGCGTGACGCGGCACTCGAAGCGGGCGAACGACTGCGCCGCCCAAGCGAGCGGCGCCGTGGCGGACGCCGCCGCCTGCGTTAGGCGCGGAAGGATCGAGCGAGACAGGATCGACCGAGACGGGAGAGGTCATTGAGTGTCGGCTTTCCTGAGGTTAGGCCACGTCGGCTTCGCGGGACCAAGGCGCTGCGAGCGATGGTGGCGGAGACGGCGCTGCGCCCAGCCGAACTGGTGCTTCCGGTGTTTATCAAGGAAGGCATCGTGGACCCGCAGGTGATCAGCTCGATGCCTGGCGTGCTTCAGCACACCAGGGAGAGCCTGCGTAAGGCGGCGGCGGAGGCTGTCGAGGCCGGCGTGGGCGGGATCATGGTGTTTGGCGTCCCGGCCGACAAGGACGGCATCGGCAGCGCCGCCGATGACCCCGATGGGATCTCCCAGGTCGCGATCTCGGACATCAGGGCCGAGGTAGGCGACGATCTCGTGATCATGGCAGACCTGTGCCTGTGCGAGTACACCGACCATGGGCACTGCGGCATCGTGACCGCCAGCGGTGACGTGGACAACGATGCGACGCTTGAGCGCTACGCTGCCACGGCCATCGCACAGGCCGAGGCGGGCGCGCACATGGTGGCGCCGAGCGGCATGATGGACGGCCAGGTCGGCGCGATCAGGAAGGCGCTTGACGGGGCCGGCTACCGCGGGATCCCAATCTGCGGCTACTCGGCCAAGTACGCGTCGGCGTTCTACGGACCCTTCCGTGAGGCCGCCGAGGGCACACCCAAGTTCGGCGACCGCGCCACCCACCAGCAGGACCCTGCCAATGCGCTTGAGGCGCTGAAAGAGGTCGCGCTCGACCTGGCGGAAGGCGCGGACATGGTGATGGTCAAGCCGGCGCTGAGCTATCTCGACGTGATCAGGCGGGTCACGGACATGGTTCAGGTGCCGGTCGCCGCCTACCAGGTCAGCGGCGAGTTCGCGATGGTCGAGGCGGCAGCGGCGAACGGCTGGATCGACCGCGACAAGGCGATCATGGAGACCCTCATCGCGATCCGCCGGGCCGGCGCGTCCGTCATCTTGACCTACTGGGCCACCGAGGTCGCTCGCAAGCTATAGCCCTAGGTCGGCTGCCCGGAAATCGATAGCGCTGAAGGTCTGACCGCCTCTGACCAGTCAGACCTTCAGCGTTATTCCGATCTTGGGGTAGCCGTCGGTGGTCCGGCGTGGTATGGGTCACGTCCGTTCGTCCTCATGGCGCGGCGGGTGGCGGTAGGCTTCCGAACAATCCCAACCGACCCGCTTTGGCGGATACTTCGGCATTCCCTGCCGGGGGTCGGCCACGGTGGTGGACCACTAGGAACGGGGCCCGATGGTAGCGATGATGCGGCGACGAGGCCGCCGCAGGGCGGCGCAGCGGTCGCCCGCTATGGGTGCGGCGGCGCTTGAGTACGCCGCTCTTGGCTGGTCAGTATGCCCGGGGGCGCATCCAAGCAGGGGGCTAGACGGGATCGGGCTGCCTGAGCCTGGCCGCGCGTGCTCATGCGATCGGGTCGGCTGTCCGGCACCGGGCGCGCACCCGGTCTCACCGACCTGGCAGATGCAGGCGACGGTAGACAGCGCGGAGATAGGGCAGTGGTGGGAAACCCGTCCGGAGGCGAATGTGATACTCGTCACCGGGCGGGTTTTTGACGTTCTTGACGTGCCCGCGGTTGCCGGTGCCACCGCGCTCGCCGCGATGGCGGCGGCCGGTGTCGAGACGGGTCCCGTCGCGGTGCTGTCACCACCCGGGGGGATAGCCTTCCGGCATGGGGGGCCCCGGTCCCCCATCCCCCCCGGCCCCCGTACCCCCCGGGGCATGCCCGATGAAAAGGCAAGTATATCGGGCATGCAGAGCACCGCGCGGATGCATTTCTACGTCATCACCAGGGGATCGCCGGTCGATGAGGACGAGTGGTGGTCCTGCGGTCTCGATTCCTCGCCGGACATGTCCGGCGAGACGGAGGCGCTGCGCTGGCACTGCAGGGACAGCTTCGTGCTCGCGCCGCCCTCAAGGTACGGCTCCGGCCAAGACGTACGCTGGGTAAGGGAACCAGCGGGGCGTCCCCTGCCTGACGCGCTCCGGCTGCTCGAATTCCTGGTTGATGCCTGCGAGGAAGAAGGTTAGTTCCGTGACGAGCGACCTTAGCGCCGAACTGTTCGCCCGAGCACTCGAGGTGACGCCGGGAGGCGTGAACTCCCCAGTCCGTGCGTTCGGCCCGGTCGGCGGAGTGCCGAGGTTCATCGAGCGCGGCGCGGGACCATACCTGTTCGACGTGGACGGCCGTCGGTACGTGGACCTGGTGTGCTCCTGGGGGCCGATGATTCTCGGGCACGCGCATCCGTCCGTGGTCGCCGCCGTGTCTGACGCGCTCGCGAGAGGGACGTCGTTCGGCGCGGCCACGCCTGGTGAGGTCGAGCTCGCGACGGAGATCATCGCGCGGGCGCCGGTGGAGCAGGTCAGGCTCGTGAACTCCGGCACCGAGGCGACGATGTCCGCGCTCCGGCTTGCCCGAGGCCACACCGGCCGGTCGATCGTGGTGAAGTTCGCCGGGTGCTACCACGGCCACGTGGACGCGCTGCTCGTCGCGGCCGGGTCGGGCGTGGCGACGCTCGGCCTGCCCGATACCCCCGGAGTGACCGGGGCCTCCGCGGCGGACACCGTGGTGCTGCCCTACAACGACGCGGCGGCCGTCAAGGCGCTGTTCGCGGTGCGCGGCGGCGAGATCGCCTGCGTGATCACCGAGGCCTGCCCGGCCAACATGGGCGTGGTACCGCCCGCGCCGGGGTTCAACGCGCTGCTCAGGTCGGAGTGCGACGCCTCGGGTGCCCTGCTGATCATGGACGAGGTGCTGACCGGCTTCCGTGTCTCCCCGTCCGGCTGGTACGGGCTCGACGGCGTGCGCGGGGACCTCGTGACGTTCGGCAAGGTGATGGGCGGCGGGCTGCCGTGCGCGGCGTTCGGCGGTCGCGCGGAAATCATGCAGAAGCTGGCCCCGGTCGGCCCCGTCTACCAGGCGGGCACGCTGTCGGGTAACCCCCTCGCTACCGCCGCCGGCCTGGCCACGCTGCGCGCCTGTACGCCCGAGGTCTACGGCGCCATCGACTCGTTCTCCGCTGAGCTGTCCAAGCTGGTCTCCGCCGAACTCGCCGCGGCAGGCGTACCGCACTACCTGTCGACGGCGGGCAACCTGTTCACGGTGTTCCTTGGCCGCACCGCCCCGGTGGCCAACTTCGCCGACGCCAAGGACCAGTCCACCGCCGCGTACTCCGCGTTCTTCCACGCCATGCTCGACGGCGGCGTCTACCTGCCCCCGTCCGCGTTCGAGGCCTGGTTCACCTCGGCCGCCCACGACGACGCCGCGTTCTCCGCGATTGCCACCGCCCTCCCGCCCGCCGCCCGCGCCGCCGCCGCCGTCCTGGCGGCTTAGCGGGGCTTGGTAGCCGTCATGCCACGCCCCGTCGCCGCCTGGCGTGCCAGTATGGGGTAGGGCGGCGGGTACCGGAGCCCGCGCCGAACGGGAGGAGCCGGAGCGATGGCGGTCAGGAGCGTTATCAGCACGCTGAGCGCGGATGGGACCGAGATCATGGGGCCGGGGGTTCTCATGTACCACCACCCAGGCAACGACATCATGAACGGCAGCCTGCTGACCGTTGAGAGCAATCACTTCTGCGTGCTGAAGTCGCGTGGCGCGATCCTGAACGTGTACGAGACCGGTCAGTACCCGGTGGAGACGCCGCAGCGGCCGCTGATCGGCAGCATGCAGCAGGCCTTCTACGGTGGTCAGTCGCCCTGGCAGTACGAGGCGCTGTACGTATCCCGCGCGAAGAGCGTCGTTAAGGCGAAGGGCATCGCGCTCTCCCGCGAGCTCGCCGAACTCCTCTATGAGGTCGACTACTACGTGCACGTGGACAGCCCGCAGGACGCGGTCAAGCTGGTCACGCACATGCCCTACTCGGGGCACGTGCTAACGGCCGAGGCACTGAACGCGTACGCGGGCCCCGTCGTCGAGCAGTCGGTCAACCAGCTCGTCCAGGTGACCCCGATGGAGCAGGTCAACGAGCGAATCCACGACATCACCGAGCTGGTCCGCGGTCACCTGCAGGACTTCCTGTCCATCTACGGGGTCATGCTCAACGACGTGAAGGTGCTGATCAGGCCGGCCGATGAACGTATGCGCGAGCTGATCTCGCTGCGGGCGTTCGGGCTGTCCGAGCTGGACGCCGTCCGTTACTACGTCGCGATGAAGATGGCGGAGCGTGGCCTGGTCTCCGCGCCGAACATGGCGGTCGGCCTGCCGTTCAACATCGGTCTCACCGGCCTGCCGCCCGCCGGGATACCCGGAGTGCCCGGCGTCGCCAACGGCACCACCGGTTCGTACGTGCCTGGCCAGTGATTCGGTGGCCGATCCCATCGCCGACCGGCTGCGCGGCCTGCTCTCGTCCGACGTCTACACGGCGAAGGGCAGGCTGCGCGCCGATGACCTGCTCGTCAGGGAGCGGGTAGCTCGCAGCCTGGCCGAGGCGGCCGCCCGCCTGCGGGACCTGGCCAGTCGGTGGCGGGCCGACCGGGTACCCCCGTCAACCAGGGAGAACCCGTTTCCGCCTGCGGAGGCGATGGCGCCGCTTCGCCAGGCCGACCGGCTCGGCAAGGACATCGACAACGTGGCGACCGCGGTCCGCGGGCTGCCGCTGCTGCCAGCGGACAAGGTGTGGGAAAGGGCGCGCCGCGTCGGCCTCGACGAGCTGCTCCAGTTCGACTGGGCGCTCGTCAGCGAGGCGGACGCGCTCGCCGGCCAGCTCGCCGAGGCCGCCGACCTCGCCGCGGTGGATCATGCCGCGGCCGCACAGCAACTGCGGGAGCTGACGGAGGTCATCGCCGACCGCCGCCGCTACGCCGAAGTAGTCGTCTGAGGCGAGATCGCTCCGGGGATATCCGCACCGGGGGGTTACGGGGCCGGGGGGATGGGGGCGCCAGGGGGAATGGGGGGCGGGAGCCCTCCATGCGGAAGGTCAGCCCCCATGCGGAAGGTCAGCCCCCATACGGAAGGTCAGCCCCCATACGCGAAGTCTGTCCCCCGGGAGATGACAGTGGCAGTAGGCTGACTGGGCCATGGCTGAGATCACTGTTGTTCACCTGCTTAGGCACGGTGAAGTGCATAACCCGGATCACGTACTCTACGGGCGGCTGCCCGGATACCACCTGTCGGCGAATGGGCAGCTGATGGCCGCCGCGGCCGCCGATTTCTTCGAAGGGCGGCCGGTGGCCGCGGTCTTCGCCTCCCCGCTTGAGCGTGCGCAGGAGACCGCGAAGCCGGTGGCCGACCGGCTCGGGCTCACGATCACCACCGACGACCGGTTGATCGAGTCGGGGAACGTGCTCGAGGGCAAGTCCGTAAGCCTCGCTAGCCTCGCGGTGAACCCGGTGAACTGGCGCTACCTGTGGAACCCGTTCCTGCCGTCCTGGGGTGAGCCCTACACCCAGGTCGTCGCCCGGGTGCGCCAGGTTGTCGACCAGGCGCGGGAGGCCGCAAGGGGGCGGGAAGCGGTCTGTGTCAGCCACCAGCTGCCGATCTGGGTCAGCCGTCTCGCCGCCGAGCACAAGCGACTGTGGCACAACCCGAACACCCGCCAGTGCGCGCTCGGTTCCGTTACGAGCCTCAGCTTCGACGGGGACGTGCTCGCGAGCGTTTCTTACGCGGTGCCGCCCCGCCGACAGGTCGCCGATCGGGATAGGGCACAATAGGCCGAGTACTACCCCCTGTAGGAGTGGCGGGTAACGCCAGTGTTCAGAGCCAAGCGACGGACGGTCATCACCGCGGCAGCCGTTATCGCGGTGCTGCTGGCGGGTGCCCTCGCTGTGACCCTGCTCACCCAGGGGAAGGGTAACGCTAGCGACAGCATGGTTGAGTATCCGGTCGGTCAGCGCCCGGTCGCCCCCGACTTCACCGCGACGTCGCTGACCGGAACGCCGATCAAGTTCGCCAGTTACCGAGGCAAGATCGTGGTGCTCAACTTCTGGGGATCCTGGTGCCCGCCCTGCCGGAACGAGGCGCCCATGCTCGAGGTTCTACAGCAGCTGTACGGCTCGAAGGGGGTTTCCTTCCTCGGCGACGATGTCGCTGACACCCCACAGAACGCGCTCGTGTTCGACAGCAGCGTGCACATCACCTATCCGAGCGTGAACGACCCGGGCTACGCCATCGTCCAGGACTTCTCCCAGGTGGTGCCGGTAAGCGATACCCCGACGACCGTGGTGATCGACCGGACGGGTCACGTCGCCGGCCTGGTGCTCGGCACGGTGACCTACGCGGAGATGACCAAGCTGCTGAGCTACGCGGCGGTGACGAAGTGACGGACGTACATACCCCACGGTCGTCGGAGTCGGCCGAACCGGCTGATGAAGCCACGGGACCGTTCGGGCAAGAGGATAACGGCGAAGCGGGCGGTGGTACTGGCGGCACCGCGGTACCACCGGCGGCGGGTGCTGGCTGGCTGCTTTGGGGGTGGCGGCAGCTCACCTCCATGCGGACGGCGCTCGTGCTGCTGTTCCTGCTCGCGCTCGGCTCGGTGCCCGGGTCCGTGCTGCCGCAGCAGGGCAGCGACCCCTCCGCCGTGCAGCAGTACTACGTGTCACACCCCTGGCTCGCGCCGTGGATGAACCACCTCGGGCTGTTCAACGTCTTCGCCGCGCCGTGGTTCGCGGCGATCTACCTGCTGCTCTTCGCCTCGCTGGTCGGCTGCGTGGTGCCGCGCACGTTCCGGCTCGTCGGGTCGGCGCGCACGCCGCCGCCCCGCGCCCCGAGGAATCTGGCTCGACTGCCCCAGTCGGCGTCCTATCCGTCCGCGCTGTCGCCGGACGCGGCCGTCGACGCGGCCGCGTCGATCCTTGCCGGGCACCGGTTCCGGCTGCGTCGGCCGGAGAACGGGGGGCGACCGGGGAACGGAGACGCCGGCCACTGGGTTGCCGCCGAGAAGGGGTACCTGCGGGAAGTAGGCAACCTCATCTTCCACCTGTCCCTGCTCGGCGTGCTGATCAGCATCGCGGTCGGCGGGCTGTTCGGCTACAAGGCCGACGAGCTGGTGGTCGAGGGCGGCAGCTTCGCGGACACGACCGCCGCCCTTGACGAGTTCCACCCCGGGCGGCTTGTCACCGGGTCCGACCTCGCGCCGTTCCGCCTCACGCTCGATAAGTTCACGGCGCAGTACTTCACGTCGGGCCAGTCGGCGGGGGAACCGGAGTCGTTCAGCGCCCAGGTCACCTACGCGGCGACGCCAGGCGGGCAGCAGCGGACGGACAACATCGAGGTGAACCATCCGCTGTCGGTGGACTCGGTGAACGTATACCTGATCGGGCATGGGTACGCGCCGGTGTTCCGTGTGGCCAACGGGCAGGGGAAGGTCTCCTATGAGGAGGCGACGCCGTTCATCCCGGCCAACACGGGGACGCTGCTTTCCGACGGTGTGGTCAAGGCGCCGGAGGCCTCGCTCGGGTTCATGGGCGTGTTCGTGCCCACCGCGGTGATGACGGCCAACGGGACGCTTGAGTCCCTCTTCCCCGCCGCGGATAACCCCGCGGTGTCGCTGATCGGCTACTCGGGGAACCTCGGCATGAACACCGAGGTGTCGCAGTCGGTCTACCAGCTCGACACGACAGGGCTGACCAAGATCTCCGGGTCGCCGCACCTGATGTACCAGGGACAGACGTGGACGCTGCCGGGCGGTCGCGGGTCGATCACCTACGTCGGTCTCAAGCAGTGGGTGTCGCTCGCGATCACCTATGACCCCGGGCAGGTGCCCGCGCTCGTCTGCGGTCTCCTCGCCATCGCCGGGCTGCTGCTCTCGTTCTTCGTGCGGCGGCGGCGGATGTTCGTCAGGGCGGTGCCCGCGGCGTCCGGAGCGGGCTCTGTCGTCACGGTTGGCGGTCTCACCAGGTCCGACGCGAGCGGCGGGTTCGAGGACGAGTTCGCCTCGCTCTCCGCCGAGCTGGCCGGCCAGGATAGGCCTGAGCCTAACTATCAGTCAGAAACGGGAGCGTGAGGCTCGTGTCGGTCAATCTTGGCTGGGCGCACGTCAGCAGCGACTTCATGATCGTGGCGCTGCTGATCTACTCGCTGGCGGTGCTCGCCTTCGCGGGCGACTACGCCTTCGGGCGCCCGCGCCGGGCGACGTCAGTGACCGTTGTGCCCGCGGCCGAGTCGGGCGCCGAACTGGTGGCCGTCGGCGCGGCCGTCGGCGCGGGTTCGGCGAACGGTGCGGACACGGCAAGCGGCGCGGACACGGCGGCCGGGCAGCCGATCGTCGGCGGTCCCGGCGGCGGATCTGCCGGTGGTACCGCCGGCGGCGTTACCACGCGGGGGCTGCCGTCGCGTCGGCTTGGCGCGTTCCGTGCGATCTGGGCCGCGGGACCATGGGTTCGCAGCGCCGTGGCGCTCAGCGCGCTGGGCATGCTCGCGCACCTGACCGCGGTCACCACCCGCGGTCTTGCGGTGCACCGTGCCCCCTGGGGCAACATGTACGAGTTCATCACCGCGCTGACCTGCGTGGCCGCGTTTTTCTTCGGCTACATCGTGGTCAGGTACCGCGCCTGGGCACTCGGCGTGTTCGTGATGGGGGCGCTCGTCCTCGCGCTTGGCCTCGCCGAGACGCTCATCTACACCCCCGCGGGGCCGCTCGTTCCCGCGCTGCAGTCTTACTGGCTGTCCATCCACGTCACCGCCATGACGCTCGCGACCGGCATCTTCTTCGTCGCGGCGGTACTCGGCATCCTGTACCTGGTGGCCGAGCGGTACCGGGCGCGGATCGCCGCGGGCAAGGTGCAACCGGGCAACGGCCTGCTCGACCGCATTCCGTCGGCGGCGACACTCGATAAGCTGACCTACCGCACGGTCATCTTCGGGTTCCCGATCTGGACGTTCGGCGTCATCGCCGGTGCCATCTGGGCGGATCAGGCGTGGGGCAGGTACTGGGGCTGGGACCCGGTCGAGACCTGGGCGTTCATCACGTGGGTGATCTACGCGGCCTACCTGCACGCCCGGGCGACGGCAGGCTGGCGCGGCGCCCGTGCGCACTACATCCAGATCCTCGGCTTCGCCAGCCTGGTGACCAACATGCTCGTGGTCCAGGTCTTCATCACCGGCATGCACAGCTACGCCGGCGTCCACTGACCGTTACCCCGTGCGCTGATGCCCATTCTTTACCACCTGCATATTTAGTCGCAGTCTGTCACCTGGGGTGACGTCTGGGCCGATTCGGAATACTCTGAGGCTTGGACGCGAAAAAGGGGGAGCCCCAGAATGCGGCTACGCCTATTCGAGTGGCTTGGCCGGATCGTCGGCTGGCGGCTCGGTTCGCAGGGCGACGGTAGTGGCAGTCAGTGGGACCCTTATTCCGCTGGAGCGGAAACCGGTGGCAAGCACCGCAGGAACACCGGCAGCGGAACGGGACAGCCACGGACGTGGACGGCGGCACAGGGCACGGAGAGCCGGTCGCCGGTACCCGCATTGCCTCTGCAGCCTCCGGCGGGGCTATCGAGGCGGCCGGCGAAGCCAGGCGCTGGGTCGGCGGGGCCGATGGAGCCGGGATCCTGGCCGGTGGCCGGGCGCCGGGCCAATCCACGCGGCGGTGGCAGTCCACGTGGTGCGAGCGAGGCCGCACCGCCGATGCCGCGGAACTACGCGCCCGGCGGAGTCGGCCGACCCGCGGTGCCCGGCGGCGTGGGCCGGGCACGGATCAGGGAGGCGCCGTTCGGTGCCGCACCCATGGAGACGGTGACCCATGAAATGGATGCCACACAGGCAGGCACCGCGACGACGCCGAGGCAGCCCTGGTATCAGGTAGTCGGCGGCCCCGCGGCGGTTCGGCGGGCCTCGACGCAGGGGGTGGCGCAGGGGGCGGCGGCTTCGCTGCCCGGCTCGCCGGCGGCCCGGGCACGCCAGGCCCCGCAGCGCGCCAACCAAGCGGCGGCGCTGCCGTTTACCGCGCCGCACTCGCAGAGCTTCCCGGTGACCCCCGACGGCCGGCGGCACTGCGGGCCGATCGAGTCCATCTTGTGGCGACAGTGGGATGACGCCAAGACCGCCCCGCCACCGCAGGTGGTCGCCGCGATCGACCGGCTCGCCGAATTCCCGCTGAAGCTGCAGGAGAAGCTCGCCGCCGGTCTTGACGGGATCTACGTGGGCGTCGGCGGGGTGCCTGATCTGGACCACATGGGCGCGCTGCACGGTGTACAGCTGCCGTCGGGTAAGGCTACCTGGGACGCCTGTGCGGGAGCGTACGGCGACCGCAAGATCGTGGTCGGCACCCGGCCGTCGCCGACCCCCGACGTGATGTGCCATGAAATCGGGCACGCACTTGACGACTTGGACAGCCCACCAGGAAAATGGCAATCCGACTCTGCTGAGTTCAGGCTCATCTATGATCAGTGTCAGCCGTATATCGCAAGTGATTTTCACCGCCAGCGCGGCGGACTTGGCCGTAAGGAGTTTTTCGCGGACTCGTTTGCTGCGATCGCGTCGGCGCAGCGGCCGGCGCTCGTCGACATGCTTGGCGGTCACACCCGCGTAGCGCTGCGGGTGATGTTGTACTTCAACAGGCGTTATGGCATCTAGGGTGAGCTGCGATGTTCGTCATACGACTACCTAACGGAAACCTCCAAGTTCCGCAGACCGCCATCCGCAGCGGCGACGGGCGACTCATCGGCGATGTGTATGTCGAGATCGGGCCGGACGATGCCGATTACGCCAGGCTCGCGGACCAGGCGCTTACGCCCGATGAGGTTGAGCAGCGCAAGGACGGGTGGCGCGCCGGAGATGACGCGCTGCGGCGGGAGTTCCAGGAGTTCGCCAGGCTGCTCGGAGACCAGTTCTGGCCGGGACAGGACGACGAGCCCGAGTAAGGCACGGCTCCCGCAGCGTCGCACGGCGGTATCCACGTGATCACCGGCCACGCGCGCCGCGATCGGCGGCGCGCTTGGCCATGAGTATGCCCGGGGGGTACAGGGGTCCCCCGCCCCGGGAGATATCAGACGCTCCGTGCTCCAAAGCGTCCGGCTAACGATGCCGCTGGATGCCCCTCAGACGAGGTCTCGCTCTCGCCGCGCAGCAGGGCGCGCACCTCAGATTCCCGGAACCGTCGGTGCCCGCCGGGCGTGCGGATGCTGGTAATCCGTCCCGACGCTGCCCACCGCGTGACGGTCTTCGGATCCACCCGGAACAGGGCGGCTACCTCCCCAGGGGTGAGCAGCCGCTCATTGTTGCCGTCCACGTTCCCATCTCCTCGTACATCGGTCGGAGTATGCCCTTAGTTTGGCGATAAACGGGTACTTTCTGCCTTGATTTCTGAAAATTAGCCTTGCGATTCGTTCGTAGCTCTCGGTGACCTGCGAAATGACTGTGCCGCGACGTGACGCCACGCGAGTGCCGAGTCTCAGCTACGGTATCGGGGTGGATGCACTAGTTTCGCTTCCTGAGATACGTGCGGCTGCCGAGCGGCTGCGTGGCATCGCGGTGCGCACCCCACTGCTCCCGTTCGGCATATTCGCAGGCCAGGATGGGCCGTCGGCCCAATTGCTTATCAAGCCCGAGTCGCTGCAGCCGACCGGCGCCTTCAAGCTCCGCGGCGCCTACAACGCGATCAGCGAGCTGCTTGACGGCGGGGGCAACGGCCCGGCGGGCGTGGTCGCGCACTCGAGCGGCAACCACGGGTTCGCCGTCGCCTACGCCGCCGCTCTGCTGCGGATTCCCGCCGCGATCGTCGTGCCAGACACCGCCCCGTCGGTCAAGACCGACCTGATCAAGGGCGCGGGCGCGGAGCTTGTCACGGTCGCGGCCACGCTTGCCGCGCGCACGGAAGCCTCGCGGGACATCGCGCGGACGAGGGGCTACGCCGAGATCCCGCCGTTCGACGACAGGCGCGTGATCGCCGGGCAGGGCACGATCGGCCTTGAGATCGCGGCAGACCTCGCGCCAGACCTCACGGCGGACCCCACAACGGGACACCGGCGGCCGCCGGCGGCCGTCCTCGTCCCGGTCGGCGGCGGTGGCATGATCTCCGGCGTCGCGGCCGCGATCAAGGCACTGCTGCCTGAGACCAGGATCATCGGCGTCGAGCCCGAACTCGCCGCCGACGCCCGGGAGTCGCTGCGCGAGGGCAGGCGGGTCGCCTGGGCGGCGCGGGACACCGCAAGGACCATCGCCGACGCGCTCCGCGCGGAGCAGCTTGGCGAGCTGACGTTCCCGCACATCAAGGCGCTCGTCGACGACATCGTGACGGTCACGGAAGACGAGATACGCGAGGCCGTGCGGCGGCTCGCGCGTCAGGGGCGGCTGGTGGCCGAGCCTGGCGGCGCGGTCGCGGTCGCGGCCGCCCTGTTCCGCGATCTAGGGCTGATCCCAGGCGCCGCGGCAGGCCCGGTGGTCGCGGTGCTCTCTGGCGGAAACATCGATCCGACCCTGCTTACCGAAATCCTGCGGACCTAGTCCTACACTGGGTAGTGCCATGAGAACCGCATTTGCCTATACCTCCGCCCGGATCCTGATGTTCGGCGTCTCGGTCATAGTGCTGTACATGGCCGGGGCACGAGGCATCCTGCTGCTCGGGCTCGGTCTCTTGATCAGCGCGCTTGCCAGCTACATCCTGCTGAACAAACAGCGCCAGATCATCGCCGACCGGCTGAACCGTCGGCTGAGCCGGGTCGGCGCGAAGGCCACCGAGTTCCGCGAGCGCCTCGAAGAAGGCGCCGGCGCCGAGGACGTGGCCGACGACGCCGAGGACGTGGCCGACAACGCCGCGGATGCCGACAACGCCGCGGACGATACCGCGGACGAGGAAGAGCCCGTCCGTTAGGCCCTACGCCGCGCCACACAGGGCGTCGCCCTGCCCGGAAATCGATAACGCTGAAGGTTTGACCGCCTATCGCCGGTCAAACCTTCAGCGTTAGTTCGATCTTGGGGTGTTTATGTGGATAAATCCGGCAGAAGAGCGCTTGCGGCACCGTGGTTCAGGGGCACCGTGGTTCAGGGGCACCGTGGTTCAGCGGCACCTAAGCCAGCCAGCCGCCTCTGGTTAGGTGGGCGAGTACCGTCGCGACGGCGTCGCCGCGGGAAACGACCGATGTGTCGATCGCCAGGTCCGCGTCGGCTGGCTCCTCGTAGGGGTCGGAGATCCCGGTGAACGAGCCGATCACGCCCGAACGCGCCTTCGCGTACAGACCCTTGAGGTCGCGCGCCTCGCATACCTCAAGCGGCGTCGAGACATGCACGAGAACGAAGTCGCCGACCTCGGAGACCATCCGCCGCACCCCGGCGCGGGCCGCCGCGTACGGGGCGATCGGCGCGCAGATCGCGATACCGCCGTGCCGCGCGACCTCGGTGGCCACGTAACCGATGCGGGCGATGTTCAGGTCCCTGTCTTCCCGCGAGAACGTGAGCCCCGCGGAGAGCAGTTGGCGCACCAGGTCACCGTCGAGCAGCGAGACCGTCCGGTCCCCACGCTCGAGCAGCACGTCGCGCAGGTCCCTGGCCAGCGTCGACTTGCCCGATCCCGACAGCCCGGTGCAGAACACGACGACACCGCGCTGCGATCGAGGCGGCCTGGCCCGTCGAAGCTCGGCGGCCACGCTGGCCGGCATGAGCCACTCGGGCACCAGATCGCCCGCGTCGAGCAGCGCGCCGAGTTCGCCGTCGGAGAGCTCGCCCCGTTCCATGCCGGGCTCGATCAGGCCGAGCGGCCGCCAGACCTCGGCAAGCGGGTCGTACGCCCACTCGCCTTCGGTGAGGATCTGCAGACCGAGCCGCTTGAGGTCAAATTCATTTTTGCCCGAACGCTCCCGTGTTTCACCGCTAGGTCGCACGCCATCTGTGAGCAGGTGGGTCGCCCCATAGGCGGCCGCGACCACGGCGCGGGCGCGCAGCTCCTGTACCGGGTTGGACCGTGGCGGCAGCGGCAAGGGAACGACAAGCGTGCCGTCGGGGAGCTGGCGGGCAGCGGCGAGAACGGCGCGGACCAGGGCCTCGGGGCGGGTAACCAGGTCGGCCTGACCGGTCACGAGCGGAAGCAGCAGGATGCGGGCCCTCAGCTGGCCCGCCAGGTGCTTCAGCTGGCCGATCTGCCGCTGGCCGAGCGGTCGCCTCGTCGCGAGCGCGAGCACCGGGGTGCTGCTCTCTTCCTGTGCCCCTTGAGACAGGACCGGTCGCACCTCGGCCGGCGCCCGGCGGAGCGCGCGGAATGGCCCGTGGACCGGCGGCCGCAGCGCGGTGACCGGGCCGGCCAGGCGGATCGTGCTGCCCGTGGCGTCGGTGTCGGCCCGCTCCGTGATCTCGACGACGGCGAGCGGCGCTCCCTCCTGGTCCCGCAGGACTAGGTGATCGGCATCCGCGGGGACGGCGGCAGCCGGGACGATGAGCGTGACGGGGATCGGCCAGGGGGTGCCGTCGGCCAGTTCGGCGCGCGCGTCGACCGAGGCCAGGTCCGCGGTGGTGAGGTAGCCCGGCAGCGGAGCGAACACGCCCGAGGTGATCAGCTCAAGCTCGCCGAGCTGTTCCTCATCGGGAGCCCAGCCGGGCCAGGCGGTCAGTTCAGCGGGCAGCGCGTCCGATATTTTTGCCTGCTCGGCTGTCACGTGCGCTTCCTATCGTGGCTGTGGACAGCACGCGCCTGTCACATGACGCGGGCGAAGAGGTCCTGCGGCTTGCGGATCACGTACAGCAGCTCATCGTGGCTGTCCACGAAGCGTCCCCTGGTCAGCAGGGAGATCGCGGCACAGATGATTCGCACCGTCGATGATAGCCCCGCCGGATGGGCGGGGCGCGTCAGCTCGGTGGTGCGCGCGGCGATGACCAGGCCGCGAAGGATCGTGTAAGCGGCGATGCCCTCAGCGCTTACCGCCTTCTCGTAGACGGGCGGGAACGGGCGCGGTACGCCAGGGCGGAACTTCGACCACAGGGCCCTGCGCAACGGGCCAGGTAGCAACCGGTCGATAAGGGCGGCGGCGCAGTACCTGTCGCCGGTCCTTATCAGCAGCAGGCCGCCTGGCTTGAGCGCGCTGACCAGACGGTCGAGGACAAGCTCGGCGTTATGGACGCGTTCAAGCAGCAGCGCGCAGTAGACCACGTCGTAGTCGCGCTGATGGATGGGCACGGTGCGCAGGTCGCCGGTGATCACATCGTCGTAGGTGTCTCCGGCCTCACGCAGCACCCGCCGCGCGAATCCGTTGTCGGCATCGACGGCGGTGACGGAGACCGTGAAGCCGCCCTCGGTGAGCTCGTCGATGCCAAGCTCGCGCAGCGGGGCAAGGCAACCTGCCTGGAGCAGGCTGACCGGCCGACCGAGGCACTGCAGCACGTAGTCCCGCAACGGGTCGGCGAAGAACCGGCTCGTCGTCCGCCTGCTGCCAGGCGGAGTGTCACGCTTTGCAGTCGTCATGGCAGCGAATAGTAACTTAACAACTGCTTGGCGGTGGCCGTCACGCTCAGATCGGACGAGCGCGGTCCTGGGCTGCCGCCACCCCGGGATCGGCGGGGAAGTAAACTTGGAAAGGTTGAAGTCGTTGCCCCTGCCTCAGCGCGGGGCGCCGTGGTTTCGGGGAAGTACGGGGGTTCGTGCTACCCGGTGCCGCACGCGGGTGAGCCCGTGCTTGATTCCGCCTTGGAACCCCGTTAAACCGGAACCCCGCCAACCCCACGTTGGGATGCCATGAGCCTTGCCGGACTGCTCGCCGCCGTAGCCGAAGATCCCCAGCTCCGCTCAGCGCTCGCCAGCCCTCTCGACACGCCGCAGGGGCGCGAGCGCGATCTTGTCGCACCGTCCGCGCTGCGCCCATTGCTTGTCGCGGCGCTCGCGAACGGCACCGTCGGCGGGCACGGCCGATTCGTGCTCGCGGTGACCGCGACCGCGCGCGAGGCCGAAGACCTGACGGCGGCGCTTGGCGGGTTCCTGCCGCCGCACACGGTCGCCGTCTTTCCTGGCTGGGAGACGCTGCCGCACGAGCGGCTCTCGCCCCGCTCGGACACCGTGGGCGAGCGCATCGCGGTGCTGCGCCGGCTTACGCACCCACAGGATGACCCTTGGGGTCCGCCCGCGGGGTCTGCGGGCGGGTCCCCCGGGGGGAATGGGGGGCAGGAGCCCCCCATTCGGGGGGTCACCGGGGGCCGGGGGGGATGGGGGGCGGGAGCCCCCCATGCGGGAGATCCGTCCCCCGGGGGTGGGCACAGTCCGCTCAAGGTTGTCGTCGCGCCGGTGCGCGCCGTGCTTCAGCCGGTCGTCGCGGGGCTCGGTGACCTTGACCCGGTCCGGCTCGCCGTCGGCGACGAAGCCGATCCAGAAGACGTGATAACGCGTCTGGTCGAGATCGGCTACGCGCGCGTCGAGATGGTAACCAAGCGGGGTGAGCTCGCGGTCCGCGGCGGTCTTCTCGACGTGTTCCCGCCGACGGAGGAGCACCCGCTGCGGATCGAGTTCTTCGGCGACACCGTCGAGGAGGTTCGCGTCTTTAAGGTCGCCGACCAGCGCTCCGCGGGCCAGGCCGACCACGGCCTCTGGGCGCCGCCCTGCCGCGAGATGCTGCTCACGCCGTCGGTTCGGGCCCGGGCCAAGGAACTCGCCGCCAAGCACCCGGGTGTGTCCGACATCCTCGGCAAGATCGCTGACGGGATCACCGTCGAGGGCATGGAGGCGTTCGCCGCCGTTCTCGCCGACCGCATGGAGCTGCTCATCGACCACGTGCCGATCGGCGGCATGGTGCTGGCATGCGACCCCGAGCGGATTCGGACCAGGGCGACGGAGCTCGTCTCGACCAGCCAGGAGTTCCTCGAGGCGTCCTGGGCGAGCGCGGCGGCCGGCGGCGACGCGCCGATCGACCTCGGCGGCTCGGCCTTCCAGCCGATCGCGGACATCCGCGCGACAACGGCGGAGCTCGGCATCCCGTGGTGGACGCTCGCTCCCTTCGGCGTGACCGACGAGGGCGTGGAGGAAGCGCCCGAATCACTTGACGGGAATTCGGGTGACGAGAGTCGGTCCGGTTCGTTCGGTATCGCCATTGGCGCCCAGGCCGCTCCCGCCTATCGCGGCGAGACCAGCCGCATGATCGGCGACGTGCGCCAGTGGCTCGCCGACGGGTGGCGCGTGGTGCTTGTCACCGAGGGGCACGGGCCGGCCAAGCGGCTGGCGGAGGTCCTGCGCGGTGAGGGGTTCGGCGCGCGGCTTGGCGACATCGACGCCGCGCCGGAGATCGGCGTGCCGTATGTGACCACAGGGGAGCTGCGGCAGGGATTCTCCTGGCCTGCGGTCAAGCTTGCGGTCCTCACCGAGGCGGACTTCGCTGCGCGCGGCACATCGCGGCCATCCGTGCGGGACGAGCGGCGGCTGCCGTCCGCGCGGCGCCGTGGCGGTGTAGACCCGCTGCAGCTTCGGCCGGGCGACTATGTGGTTCACGAGCAGCACGGTGTCGGCCGGTTCGTCGAGATGACAAGCAGGACCGCGGCGGGCGCGACCCGTGAGTACCTGGTGCTCGAGTATGCCCCGGCCAAGCGCGGCCACCCGCCCGACCGGCTGTACGTGCCGACCGACCAGCTCGACGAGGTCACCAAGTACTCGGGCGGCGAGGCACCGGCGCTGCACAGGCTCGGCGGAGCGGACTGGGCCAAGACCAAGGGCCGGGCACGCAAGGCGGTCCGCGAGATCGCCGCCGAGCTGATCAGGCTTTACTCGGCCCGGATGGCCTCGCCTGGGCACGCGTTCGGTCCAGACTCTCCGTGGCAGCGCGAGCTTGAGGACGCGTTCCCCTATGTAGAGACGCCCGACCAGCTTTCCGCGATCGACGAGGTCAAGCGTGACATGGAGAAGCCGGTCCCGATGGACCGGCTGATTTGTGGCGATGTCGGGTACGGCAAGACCGAGATCGCCGTGCGGGCCGCGTTCAAGGCGGTGCAGGACGGTAAGCAGGTGGCGGTGCTGGTACCGACCACCCTGCTCGCGCAGCAGCACTTCAACACGTTCTCCGAGCGGTACGCGCCGTTCCCTGTATCGGTCAAGCCGATGTCGCGGTTCCAGACCGGTGCCGAGGTGGCGGAGACGCAGCGCGGGCTCGCCGACGGGACGGTGGACCTGGTGATCGGCACGCACCGGCTGCTGTCGCCCGAGACGCGGTTCAAGCGCCTCGGCCTGGTGATCATCGACGAGGAGCAGCGGTTCGGCGTCGAGCACAAGGAGTACCTCAAGCGGCTGCGCACCGAGGTGGACGTGCTCGCGATGTCCGCCACGCCGATACCGCGGACGCTGGAGATGGGCGTCGCGGGCATCAGGGAGATGTCCACGATCCTGACGCCGCCCGAGGAGCGGCACCCGGTGCTCACCTTCGTCGGCGGGTACGACGAGAAGCAGATCGGTGCGGCCATCCGGCGTGAGCTTTTGCGGGATGGCCAGGTCTTCTTCGTGCACAACCGGGTGCAGTCGATTCGTAAGGTCGCCGCTCGGCTGGCGGAGATCGTGCCCGAGGCGCGCATCCAGGTCGCGCACGGGCAGATGAACGAGCACGAGCTTGAGAAGATCATGGTGGACTTCTGGGACCGGGCGTTTGACGTCCTGGTGGCGACCACCATCATCGAATCCGGGCTCGATATCCCGAACGCGAACACGCTGATCGTGGACCGAGCCGACGCCGCCGGGCTGTCACAGCTCCACCAGTTGCGCGGCCGGGTCGGGCGCGGGCGGGAACGCGCGTACGCGTACTTCCTCTACCCGCCGGAGAAGCCGCTGACCGAGACGGCGCACGAGCGGCTGGCCACGGTGGCGCAGCACACCGAGATCGGCGCGGGCATGTACGTCGCGCTGAAGGACCTGGAGATCCGCGGTGCGGGGAACCTGCTTGGCGGCGAGCAGTCGGGCCATATCGCGGGGGTCGGGTTCGACCTCTACATCCGGATGATCGGCGAGGCGGTGCGCGAACTGAAGGACGACGCGCCGCCCGAGCGACCCGACGTCCGGGCCGAGCTCCCGGTGAACGCGCACATCCCGCACGACTACGTGCCGGGCGAGCGGCTGCGGCTCGCCGCGTACACGTCGATCGCCGCCATTGACTCAGAGGACGATGTTGCCGCGGTCCGCGATGAACTGCTCGACCGGTACGGCGAGCTGCCGGAACCGGTGGAGACGCTGCTCGACGTGGCGCGGCTGCGGTCCACCGCGCGGCGCGTCGGGCTGACGGATATCACGCTTCAGGGGCCGCATGTGCGGTTCGCCCCCGTTGCCCTTCCTGATTCGCGTGTGGTGCGAGTTCAGCGCCTATACCCGAAGACACTCCTCAAGCCGGCGGTGCGTACCATGCTGGTACCGGTGCCGAAGTCCGGGGCCTCGAGCGGGGGTTTCGGCGGAGAACCGCTGCGCGACACCGCGCTGCTTGCGTGGTGCGCGGAGGTTATTCGTTCGGTGCTTTCCGAGTCGTAGTTTTTGGCGTCGTCGCTGTTGTTGATGTTGGACCTCCGTGAAGGGATCGCCCGTGTTTGGCAGGAAGAGGGTCCGTCGTGCGGTGGTGCTTGGTGCGGCTGGGGTTGGGGTGTGCGCGCTGCTTGCTGCGTGTTCTCCGGTGAAGATGGGTGCCGCGGCGATCGTGGGCAGTCAGCGGATTACCACGTCGGCGCTTGACACGCAGGTCGCGGATTTGCAGGCGAGTGCGGTGCCGTATGCGGGCAAGGTGCAGCTGACTGCTGCGGAGATGCCGGTCGCGGTGCTGTCGTGGCTGGTGAGGTTCTCGATCATGGACCAGCTCGCGGCCTCGGCCGGCGTTTCGGTGTCCCAGGCGCAGGTGCAGGCGGGGGTGGCGAGCATTGATTCCCAGGCGGCGTCGGCGGCTTCGCAGGAGGGGTACGCGAGCGGGGCGGAGGTGCTTGTGGGGGCGGGGATCTCGCCGCAGATGCTGGCCTCGGTGGGCCGGTACCAGGCCGATGAGGTCGCCTACGCGGAGAAGGTGAACGGCGGCAGGCTGCCGTCGACCACGGCGGAGAACAACACGGTGACGGCCGCGCTGGACAAGGCGCAGTGTCAGGCGGCGAAGTCGCTGGACATTCAGGTCAGCCCGCAGTTCGGCCGGATGGACTACTCGCAGTACGCGGTCGTGGCCACCGCGAACACGCTGTCCCAGCCGGAGGGCGTGCCGTCGCCGGCGTCCACCACGGGGCTCACCCCGGCGTGCTGACGGTTCTTCTGACCAGCCCGCGGGTCGCCCCCGGGCTGCTGACCTGGGACGCGTGGTCCGCGCTGCGGGCCGCGTCTCGGGTGCTCGCCGGGTCTGGCGAGCACCCGCAGATTCCTGCCTTGACGGCGGCCGGGGTGATTCCTGAGGTCATCCTCCCTTCCGGCCCTTCCGACACGCAGGACCTTGCGGCGTTCCTCGCCGCTGCGGCGGCCGACGTGTCGGTGGTCTGGCTCGCGCCGCCGGGAGAGGGTGCGGACTACGCGCTGCTGCGTGCGTTGCCGGCTCAGACCCCGGTGCTGAACAGCGCGCATGACCTGCCGGGGGCGCACCTGCTCGACCTGGTGTCGATCATGGACACGCTGCGGGTCTCCTGTCCATGGGACCGCGAGCAGACGCATTCCTCGCTCCTGCGGTACCTGCTTGAGGAGGCGTACGAGGCGGCTGAGACGATCGAGGACGGTGACCTCGGCGCGCTGCGCGAGGAGATCGGCGACGTGATGTTCCAGGCGTTCTTCCACGCGCGGATCGCGTCTGAGCGGTCTTCCGGTGATGGCGGGTTCACCATCGACGACGTGGCCGACACGCTGGCGGCGAAGCTGGTCAGGCGGCATCCGCATGTCTTCGGCTCGGTTTCTGTGTCGTCGGCGGCCGACGTCAATGCGAACTGGGAAGAGATAAAGAAGGCCGAACGGGCGCAGAAGACCGCGTCCGGCGGCGGCCAGGCGGTGCCGTCCGCGCTTGACGGTGTGCCGTTCGGGCAGCCGGCGCTGTCGCTTGCGGCGCAGTTGCTGCGGCGGGCGGAACGGGCGGGCTTTTCCTCGTCTGTCAGCGACGCCGCAGGTGACGGCAGCTCGTCAGCCGAGGAGCTCGGCGACGAGCTGATGCGCGTTGTGGCACGGGCGCAGGCGGCGGGCATCGATCCAGAAACGGAACTGCGAGCGGTCGCCAGGCGCTATGCGGAGCGGGTACGCGACTGGGAGCGGTCGCGTCAGTAGGCCCCGCTACCGCCAAGCATCGCGTGCGCCGTCTTCCAGAGGATCTGAAGGTCGAGGAAGAGCGACCAGTTCTCTACGTAATGCACATCTAGCCGCATCGAGTCGGCCAGGGACAGGTCGGAGCGGCCGCTGACCTGCCAGAGCCCGGTGATCCCAGGCTTGACCACGATTCGCCTGCTCATGTGGGTACCGTCGTACTTGGCGGTCTCCTCAGACAGCGCCGGCCGCGGGCCGACGAGTGACATCTCGCCGCGAAGGACATTAATAAGCTGGGGCAGCTCATCCAGCGAGTAACGGCGCAGCCACGCTCCTGGCCCGGTGACCCGCGGATCCTTGCGCATCTTGAACAGCGCGCCGTTGCCCTCGTTCTGCTCGGCCAGCCGTGCCTTGATTCGCTCCGCATCGACGACCATGGTGCGGAACTTCCACACCAGGAAGATCTCGCCGTCACGCCCGACCCGGATCTGCTTGAAGAAGACCGGTCCGCCGTCAAAGGCCCGGATTGCGAGCGCGATGATCAGGAACAGCGGTGCCAGCAGGAGCAGGGCGACGGCGGCAGCCGCCCGGTCGAACAGTGACTTGATGACGAGCTTGCTGCCCGCCCGCCGGGTGTGCTCCACATGCAGCAGGGGGAGCCCAGCGATCGGTCGGATCGTGGTTCTGGACTCGGCGATATCGAGCAGCGCGGGTGCCATATAGACGGTAGTGCCAGAATCTTCCAGCTGCCACGAGAGTTCGCGCATGCGTGCGCCGCTGAGCTCGGGGCAGGCGAGGACCGCAACCGTGTCGGCTTCAAGCAGGTTCACGGCCGATGTGATGCCATCGATGCCGCCGAGTACCGGGACGCCTGAGATCGTCGAGAAGAAGGCGGTGTCGGTGTCACCGGTGAGGCATGCGCCCACCAAGGAAAGCCCGTGATAGGTCTCCCGGTTGAGCTCGGCTATCAGGTTGGCGACCGAGTCGGGGTGTCCGACCGCGACCACACGCTGCATGCCGTAACCGTCAGCCCGCCTCCTGTGCAGGCGTTTGCGCAGCCTGTAGCGGGCGTAGAGGTCAAGCACGGTGGCGGTGGGGAGCGCGATTCCCACGTATTCGCGTGCGAGATCGAACTTGGTCACGTAGGAGGCGATCGCCACGCCCGCGGTGAGACAAACGCCCGCGTTGAACAGC